>Ga0114933_10000731_pt1 | contig 38807 bp, 31 predicted proteins | sample 4SBtaG_FD_89691 | JGI IMG/M metagenome (GOLD analysis project Ga0114933, IMG submission 89691) | Deep subsurface microbial communities from Kolumbo volcano to uncover new lineages of life (NeLLi) - 4SBTROV12_W25 metaG | ecosystem: Environmental > Aquatic > Marine > Volcanic | place: Kolumbo... | reverse complement strand
GTTGAAGATCCGAGATTGACTAAGAGTAATTTTGGCCAATAACTCTTGATTCGCCAAATGAATTTCTTAGCAAACACCAAATTTAAATCAGTTATTTTTTTGTCGCGGAAATGACACAGTAATCAATTATTCTTCACGAGTCGTCGTTGGTGATCCTTTAGGATTGGATCCGCTAATACAGCGCTAACCCAGAGGTTCGGATTGCGGTTAGCTTTTCTGGCGTCCGCCAAAATACGAGCCGCAATCTCCCGCTGCGATTTGTGAGGTAAGAGGTCTCGAGAGGGGTACTGATCCAAGCAAGTGCGTTTCTGGGATACGCTGCTCTATCTTAGTGCTTTGTGGCTTCGACTATTTGGCTTTGACTGCTTAGTAGTCGCAATTTTTAACTGATTTGTTGTCAGTATTTGTGGCATGAAAATTGCTTGTCTTTAGATAGCACCATGCTTGATGCGAGAAGAGCATGTTCACGAAAAAAGTCGGGAGAAAAACTTGTTTACAGTGCTAGGTATATGCGAACGAGGTCAAGGTCGGCCAGCAATAGTAAAAACCCCGCCAGTGCTGGTTTCTTAAGAATGGGGGCGCCCAAGATTCTGGTTATCGGCTCGGATAACGATCTCGGTAGAAAAGCAATTTATGCCCTTGAGGCAGAGTACTTCGATGTTCGTAGTATGGGTAAGACTTTTGAAGAAAAAGATCTGCTCGAGGAGATAATGCGGACGAACCCTCCGGCTTTGGTGGTCGAAGGTTCAGGCCAGTTTTCGCGTGTGGTTCCAACCCTCAAGGGTCAGAACAGCTCCAAAAAAGCGGGCCGAACGCGTTCTTTCCTACCTTTAATCGTCGTTTCTTCGTCTTTATCTAGCACGGAAAGTGCTGCTGCGCTTGACGCTGGAGCAGATGACGTGATTTCAGGCGTTTTCGAGGCTACGGAGTTTGTATCGCGAGTTAAGGCCTTGCTCCGCCGGGTCGCGCCCGATAACGCCTCAGAAGTTATCGAATACAAAAATATCGCATTGGACCCTCGTAGGCACCTTGCTTTTGTCGATGGTCGGCCGATGAAGCTAGCTTTGACAGAATTTCGACTCTTGCAATTTTTCATGACCCATCCAGATTTCGTCTATGGTAGAGAACACTTACTCGATGTTGTTTGGGGGCAAGATCGTTATTTAGACGAACGCACAGTAAATACGTACATCTCTAGGCTTAGCCGCAAGCTCAAAGGGATGTCTGCAGACGCCCAGTTCATGAGCGTTCGGGGGGTTGGCTATCAATTCCTCTGACTTGAGTAAATCCGGGCCTCAAAGGCTAATTCTGTCGTAATCCCTGCTTTTGCTGCTTGTGATAATGCATGCAGTTTTCTTTTTATGGCCCGCAATATGCTCTTGATGTGGCATGATGTGACGATCGCAATCGTCATGCGCCCTCTGCAAGAAAGTACCTTCGCGGGTCAGTAACTGAAGTGGAAACCCGGTCGACCGATGTTGAAGTTGTTAGCTTACGGGGATTCGAATGTATTCTCCTGTAGGTCTCGTGGCGACTGATAAAACCGCATTCTGATAAAATTCCCACCCAGCAGTGTGTGGGAGATACAAACCCTCCATCCTATTAAAAACCTCTTAGACGAGGCCCTGTTATAGTTTTTGAGTGTTGGGATCACAGAGATCTTAAGTGTAGAGGCTGGCAGAAGCAGGCTTGGTATGGACAATATTTACAAAATCCTCGCAATAGCCACAGTCGTGGGACTGTCTGTTGGCTGCAGTTCTCTTGCAAACCTCAACCGGACGGCGGATTCGTCGGTTGAAGGGCAGGGAGTCGAGAACGATGCGGATACAATTCTTACCGATGATTCACCCTATGCCCGCTCGCCACGCCGGCAGATCGGTTACGGGTTCAGCATCAATATTTTCGGTGGGGACAAAAAAGACGGCGATGATCCGTCTCAACTTTCGATTGATGATCCTGAGTACGCCGAGTACCTCGAATGGAAGCGCTGGCAGGAATTCAAGGCTTACCAAGAGTGGAAAGCGCAACAGGCGGGAGCAGAAACCGCGTCCTGACCCTCTTATGACCTGTTGATGTAGCTCGCTCTGCCTAGAACGCCGGCTTGCAGAATCAGTCTTCTTCTTTCGCTCTTATGCCGGCTTCCAACAGTCTCAGCACCTGATCTCCCAGTTCTGTCTGCTGGTTGTTTGCATCAAGCACATTGACGTGGGTTTGCGAACCGGCTGGCGTCAGTACCACAAAAATGTCCTCAGCCGGAGCGCTGACATCGTCTTTCCAGAAAGCAAGCGCCTGAAACCACGACTTGTCAGCAATTTTGCTGGGATCGTCATAGCGCACCACAAACCGCAGTTGGGCCCGATCTCGCTGTTCGATTGAAAAGCCCATATCCTGAAGCTCAAGATCAAGACGATTCCAGGCGGCGCCGGCAGGGCTGGAGAGCACCAGGGTCAGGTACCCGCTCGAAGTCTCCTCAAGCGTAACCGACGATTCTACGGTTGGTGCACTAGCGATCGGGGCATCACTGGCAAAGGTCAGCAATTGAATGCCGATCAATTCGGCCAACGAATTGGCAAGCTCGGTATTGATGCTTTGCGCGGCTTCATCTCGGATCGAAACCGCCGGTCCGTTGCGGGTGAGTTCCAAACCGACAAGATAGATTATGGGATCACTCAGCCACGGGATCCAGTCGGTCCAGGTGCCCGATTCCTCGGGTGCTTCAGTGCCGTAATGAACCCGAAAGGTGCCTTCATCCTGACTCCGTCCCAGCACATGGACGCCCATATTGGTGAGCGCAGTGTCTAGCCGCTGCCAGCAATTTTCGACGGTGTCATCAATCAGCACGATCATCTGGCCTTCTCGGGTGGTCAGCGTCAGCACGCCTTTTTCCTTCAGCGATTGTCCAATCGCCTCATCCCGCGCCTGGCGAAATGCCGCGAGGCTGAGATCCAGATCAGCAGAGTGCCGGTCTCGCCACTTCAGAAAATCCTGAAAGCCAGCCATTTTCTGGAACTCCTGAAACTGGCTGTATTGATCGAGTTCGGCCCGTGTGGCGTTGCGCGCAGCAGCCGAGAACTGTTCTGTGTTCGTGTTCTCTTTGGGCGCGTTGAGATCAGGAGGGATTTCTAACTGGGTCGTTCGGTCCCAGTCGGGCACAACGGGTTCAATTTTGTCGGTGGAACTGCAGCCATACAGCGCGACAAGCGCGCCGATGGTAAGAAGAGATAAGGCCTGACGACGAAAGCGCATAATAAGAAATTGAACCGGATTCCTGTGGGAGCCCCGATGTCAGGGCTTCTTTACAGGCATGATTATAATGGGATTGTTCCATCGAAGGCGTTTGAGCGCCAGGCAGAAAGCCATTTGAAAAGGAGTATGTCCATCATCACTGGATTACTGCTTGCCGGAGGCCAAGCCCGCCGAATGGGGGGCGCAGACAAGGGACTGCTGACGCTCGGCAGTCGGCCGCTGGCTGCCTGGGGTCTGACCCGACTTCACAATCAGGTCGGTGAGGTCCTGATCAGCGCCAACCGAAATCACGCCGATTATGAAAAGCTGGGTGTTAGGGTCATCAGAGACAGCGTCAGCGGTTATGCGGGGCCGCTGGCGGGTCTCTTTGCCGGATTGCAGGAAGCATCGAGCGATTGGCTTTTGAGCGCGCCCTGTGACTCTCCTTTGCTTGCAAACGACTATGCCGAAAGGATGCATGAAGCCGCTAGTTCCGGCCAATGCGATGCGGTGGTGGCGCATGACGGGAGGCGGCTGCAACCCGTCTTTTTGCTGGTGAATCGTCGATTGCGGCAGAGTCTTGGTGATTTTTTGGCCAGAGGGGAGCGAAAGATTGACCTCTGGCTCGAGGAGGTCTCGCACCAGAGAGTGGATTTTTCCGATCATCCGGATATGTTTCTTAACGTCAATACGCCCGAAGAACTAGAGGAGATGGAAGCCCGTGTCATGGGTGATAGCCGATAACAGCAAAAAGCGATTTTGCGGTCTCGGTTCATTAGGGTTAAATTGGCCTCTGCGCCCAAAACAAGCCTCTAACCTCGATGAATATCATTACCGATGCGGAGCAACTTCGAAAGATTGCGTTATTTGCGCAATTGGATGCCGGCAGACTCAAGCGACTGGCGTTTGCGAGTTAAGAGTCAAGCTTCGATGGCGGTGATAACATCTTTACTATTCATTATGGCTCGGACAGCGTCTACGTGATCATGTCCGGCGAGGTGGGAATCTTTATCAACGAGGATGCAAGCGACGACCCCGTGGTGGTGCTGTCGACCAGTGATGTGGTGGGCGAGATGGATGTGATTGCCAATCCGCCCCGCTCGGCGACCTTACGGGCCCAGGGAGCAGTGCGCTGCCTGCGTATTCTTGCGGACGATTTTATGAATCTGATTCGTGATAACCCAGAGGTTTCTTTGAGCGTGCTTCGCCAGATAGTCGATCGCCTGACCCATACTGCCCAGGTGCTTGAGGCGCTCAAGCGCGAGCAGGCTAACGCTTCTTCGCCGAAGGCTTCCTGAAAAACGTGAATCAAGACCGATTTGATGCATTGTGGCGCCGGGCGGGTGGGGGCGGTGAAGCTATCCAGGTGTTCGAGGCGCTGGAGGGGCATTACGGAGATGCGTCTCGTCACTACCATGATTGTGGGCATGTTGCGGTCTGTCTTGCCGCCTACGATGATGCGATCAATGTCCTGGGAGCTGATGACGGTGTAGAGATGACGCTTTGGTTTCATGATGCCATCTTTACTCCCGGGGCGCGGGATAACGAAGCCCGCAGCGTTGAGTGGTTCGCGACCCAGGCATGCGGTTTTCTCCCCGAGACCTTTATCTCGGAAACCTGCAATTTGATACAGGCCACCGACCATCGCGCATCGCCGGAGGCGCCAAGGGCTCAGTTTGCCGTGGACGTGGATCTTTGGGGATTGTCGCAACCGTGGGACGCTTTTTTTTCTGATACGCATGATCTTCGGCGCGAATCCGTCCATGCAAGCGACGAAGCCTTTGCCCGCGGCCAGGGCGGATTTCTGCGGGTACTTGCGCAACGCCCGAAGATTTATTCGACGCCGTATTTCCAGGAGCGCTGCGAAGACCGAGCACGCCAGAATATCCAGCGCCTGTTGGTGATCCTTGAGTCCGGAGTAGACTGGACCGAGTCTTAGCTCGGGCTTTCAGCCCGCGCTGGCGCATCAGGAGTCATAAATTAACCGTGTTTGAGAAATTGCTTATCGCCAATCGCGGTGAGATCGCTTGCCGTGTCATTCGGTCTGCCAGGCGCATGGGTATCCAGACAGTTGCTGTTTTTTCCGATGCAGATCGTGATGCCCCGCATGTCCAGATGGCGGATGAGGCGGTACATATCGGCGCATCACCGTCAGCAGAAAGCTATCTTGTCGTCGATCGGATCATTGAGGCGTCCCGGTCAACGGGCGCCGAGGCGGTTCATCCCGGATACGGATTTCTTTCGGAGAAGTCTGCACTGGTCCTGGGTCTTGAAGAAGCCGGTGTTGCTTTTGTTGGCCCCCCGGCAAAGGCGATTGAGGTCATGGGCGATAAGATCGCCTCCAAAGCGCTTGCCGAGAGTGCAGGGGTGTCGACCATTCCTGGTTTCAATGAAGTGCTGGTTGACGCCCAGGATGCAGTGAGCCGTGCCGGACAGATCGGCTATCCGGTGATGCTGAAGGCGAGCGCCGGCGGTGGCGGCAAGGGCATGCGGGTCGCCTGGAACGATGATGAGTGCCGCGAGGGTTTTGAGCGGGCCTCAAGCGAAGCGCGCTCAAGTTTTTCCGACGATCGCGTGTTTATCGAGAAATTTGTGAGCCAACCTCGGCATATCGAGATTCAGGTGCTCGCAGATCATCATGGCAACGCCATCCACCTTAACGAGCGCGAGTGCTCAATCCAGCGCCGCCACCAGAAGGTGGTTGAGGAAGCCCCTTCCCTATTTGTTGATGAAGCCTTGAGGGCCGAGATGGGCGCGCAGGCATTGGCGTTGGCAGAGGCGGTGGGTTACACCTCTGCCGGCACGGTCGAGTTCATTGTGGATGCAGAGCGCAATTTTTATTTTCTGGAGATGAATACCCGGCTTCAGGTAGAGCATCCGGTCACGGAACTGATTACCGGTATTGACCTGGTGGAGTGGATGCTGAGGATTGCTGCGGGAGAGGAGTTGACGCTGGCCCAGCAGGATGTCGGCATCCGTGGTTGGGCGATGGAGTCGCGGGTGTACGCGGAAGATCCCTACCGGGGATTTCTGCCATCCTCCGGACGTGTGCAGCGCTTTTGCCCGCCTGATGATGCAAAAGGCGTGCGGGTCGATACCGGCATCTGCGAAGGCGGAGAAGTCAGTCTGCATTATGACCCGATGATTGCCAAACTGGTGACCCATGGATCAGATCGGGAGCAGGCGGCACAGACGATGTTGCGGGCTCTGGATCGTTTTGAGATCAGGGGAATCCAGAGCAATATTCCCTTCTTGGCGGCTTTGGTGCAGCACCCGAGGTTTCTGGCGGGTGAAACCACTACTGGCTTTATTGAAGAAGAGTTTCCGGAAGGTTTTGCCGGCAATGCCCTGTCTCAGGACATCATCCGCCGTATCGTGGCTCTCGTCGCGGTAGTACACGAGCATTGGCACTTGCGCGAAGATGCCCATGCAGTCATACCGCAGACCCAGTCGGCAAACCGAGTCATCCAGATTGATGAAGATCAGTATGCTGTTTCCGTTGTAACGGATCAGGACGCTTGGCAGGCAACCGTGGAGGGAAAAACGGTGTCTATCGAATTTTCGCATAGTCCTTTCAGTTCGGTGATCGATTTCCATGCGGACGGGATCGAGGTCACTGCGCAGTTGCGTCGGACCGGTACCCGTTATGAAGTCTTCCATAGCGGCGTCAGTGTGGATGCGCTGGTGCTCGAGCCGTACAGTGCCGCCCTGTATCACCTGATGCCCAGGAAAGTGGCGCCGGACCTTTCGCATCTGACACTGTCGCCGATGCCGGGGCTTCTGGTTTCGATCGCCGTCACGGAGGGCGCTGAAGTCAAAGCGGGCGATGAACTTGCGGTGATCGAAGCGATGAAGATGGAGAACGTAATTCGCGCGGAGCGTGACGGAATCGTGCTTTGCGTTCATGCCGAGCCCGGAGCAGCACTTGAGGTGGATCAGCAGATCGTCGAGTTTTTGCGGGAGTCATCTGCGTGAACACTGCAGCCTCGCTGGCGGATGCCATCGGAAGGCATGATCGGCGGGCGCTGGCACAGGCGATCACCCTCGTTGAATCAGGCCTCAAGGAGCACCAGTCGCAGGCCAGGGAATTGCTTGCCGCGCTGCCTGCTCCGGATCAGCCGGCGCTTCGGATCGGCATTACGGGGCCGCCCGGAGCGGGGAAATCAACTTTCATTGAAACTCTGGGCGGACACCTGATCGACCGCGGCCACTCGGTTGCGGTGCTGACAGTTGATCCGAGTTCGGTGGTCAGCGGGGGATCGATACTGGGTGACAAGACCCGGATGCCGACACTGTCGGCCAACGAAAAGGCCTTTGTCCGGCCGTCACCGTCATCCGGTACCGAAGGAGGAGTTGGGCGCTTTACCCGGGAGGCGATTGCGGTTTGCGAAGCGGCTGGATTCGACCGCGTCATTGTGGAGACCGTCGGGGTGGGCCAATCCGAACTTCGTGCAGCATCCATGACCGATGTTTTTATCCTGCTGCTGGTACCTGGCTCGGGAGATGAGCTTCAGGGAATAAAACGAGGCGTGATGGAGTTGGCCGACCTTATCCTGGTCAATAAGGCTGATGGGCAACTGGAGCAGACAGCAAATCGTACGGTTTCAGAATATGGCGCGGCGACCGGATTTCTGCAGGCCCGCACCGCCGATTGGAAAGTCCCGGTACTCGCGATATCCGCGCTGAAGGATATCGGCGTTGTCGAGGTATTGGAGCAGATGGAGAAGTTTTTTGTTCATGCCACTACAGCCGGTCTGCTGTCGTCACGCAGGGAGAGTCAGGCGAGTGAAGCCCTGATGCAGGCGCTTCATGAGGGGCTGCTGGACAAATTTTTAAGGAACGAAAAAAACGCCGATGAGGTCGAACGTGTTCGTCGAAAGGTCGCCATGGGGCAGCTGACGCCCGCTCTTGCTGCCCGCGCGCTTATCGACCAATTTACCTGAATCCGCCAACCAAGAAACACTCGATGATTGGAAAACTCAACCACGTTGCCATTGTGGTGCCTGACCTTCAGGCCGCCGCAGTGCTTTACCGGGAAACGCTGGGAGCGACGGTGTCCAAGCCCGAACCTCTTGAGGCTCATGGCGTCACCACTGTCTTTGTCGACCTCGACAACACGCGTATCGAATTGCTGCATCCACTGGGCAAAGACTCAACTATCGGGCGATTTCTGGAGCGTCATCCCGATGGCGGTATACACCATGTCTGCTACGAGGTGGACGATATTCTGGATGCCCGCGATCAGTTGAAAGCGCGTGGCGCGCGGGTGCTGGGAGATGGAGAGCCGCGTATCGGCGCGCACGGCAAGCCCGTGCTGTTTCTGCATCCCAAGGATTTTTGCGGCACGCTGGTTGAACTTGAGCAGGTCTGATTGTGTTTGAGGCCTTTTGTGATGCCAAAGGGGTGATCACTGACTTAAGACTGCCGGCATTGCTGGAAGGCGCGGGATTCCGGGTGGTCCATTTGCCGCGGCCCTCAGGGAACATCAAGCTGACGGAGAATTATGTGGCCCTTCGCGGCATGGACGAGACCTCAAGGGCGTCGGCGAATTCCCGGAAGGCCTGGATGAATCTTTGCGGCTCTTGGGCGTGAAGCCAATGCCCCGCACCTTCAATGGCCGCTAGCCGGGCTTTGGGGAAGTGCTTCAGAATGGCGGGCGTGGTTTTTGGCGTGACGTAGTCAGACTGGGTGCCGTAGATAAAAAGGCTTGGGGTGTCGCACGGCGCAGCTTCGACGTCAAAGCCGGTGATCGCTCGCATCTGCCGATGGATCACCTCAAGGTTGATGCGCCAGCGCAGGCCGTCCGAAGTGCTCCTTAAGTTCTGCAACAGAAACTGGCGGAGGGCTTTTTCCGGAATCGCCTTCTCAAGTTGCATCTCGGCCTCGCGCCGGTTTCGGATCGCGGCAAGATCAAGGCTTTTCATTGACTCCACCAGTGGCTCGTGAGTGTGGGGATACGCCGTCGGCGCGATATCAACCACCACAAGAGCGTCTAGCAGAATCTGATGCTGCAGTGCCAGTGTCATTGCGGCTTTGCCGCCCATACTGTGCCCAATCAGGATTGGAGTCTCGGGCACCTCGGCACAGAGAAAATCCGCCAGCAGTACGGCCTGAGCCGGGTAGGACATATCGTCGGTCCAGGGAGACTCGCCATGATTGGGTAAATCGACGCAGAAGATCTGCCTTTGATCAGAGAGCGCCTCGGCAATGCGCCGCCAGTTTGTGGCCGAGCCGAACAGGCCGTGCAGGATAACCACCGGGGGTCCGGATCCGGTCACGGAGAAAGAAAGCGCAGACGACACGAAGATTGTTTACTGGTGTCAGTTTTTGCGCGGCAGGTACAGGTCTGTAATCGTGCCCTCAAAGGCTTCTGCTGCCAGAGCAACCGTCTCTGAGAGAGTGGGGTGGGGGTGCACGGTGAGGCCGATATCCTGAGCAACGCAGTTCATTTCGATGGCCAGTCCGATCTCCGCGATAAGATCTCCAGCGTTCGGGCCGACAATACCTGCCCCAATGATCTGTTGTGTGGCGGGATCAAACAGCAGTTTGGTAAATCCCTCGCTACGGGCAAGTGCCAGAGCACGGCCACTGGCAGCCCAGGGGAAGACGCCGTTTTCATAGTCAATCCCCTGAGCCGTTGCCTCGGTTTCGGTGAGACCCACCCAGGCAACCTCCGGATCTGTGTAGGCGACTGACGGGATAACTCTGGCCTCGAAGCCGCTCTTAAGGCCGGCAGCGATTTCGGCAGCGACCTTACCCTCATGAGTGGCTTTGTGCGCCAGCATTGGCTGTCCCACGATGTCGCCGATGGCAAAGATATGCTCCTGGTTGGTTCGTTGCTGTTTATCGACCGAGATATAGCCTTTGTCATCTACCGACACACCCGCCGCCTCGGCAGTAATGTGATGACCATTGGGAGAGCGACCGACCGCGACCAGTACCGCATCGTATGCCGCGCTGTCCGGTGCCTTGTCACCCTCAAATTTGACCGTGAGTTCGCGCGTATCTGCCTTCACAGCGCAGACCCGGGTATTCAGGTAGATGCCCGCGCTTTGCTTTTTAAGACGCTTCGCAAGCGGCTTCACCAGATCAGGGTCTGCACCGGGCATGAGCTGAGTCGACATCTCTACGATACTGACCTTGCTCCCCAGAGCCATATAGACGGTCGCCATCTCAAGCCCGATGATGCCGCCGCCGATCACCAGCATTCTGGGAGGAATGTTTTTGAGCGCCAGAGCACCCGTTGAATCGAAGATCCTTTCATCATCTGGCAGGTCAGGCAAGGTGACGGGCTGTGAGCCCGCGGCAATAACTGCCTGCCTGAACGGTACCCGGACTTCCGAATCCTCACCCGGGCGTGTGACAGCGAGTTCATGTGCTGAGGCGAAGCGTCCAGTGCCGTGCAAAACAGTGACCTTCCGCTTCTTGGCAAGACCCGATAACCCCCCGGTTAACTGACCAACGACTTTGTCTTTCCAGCCGCCCAGCTGCGGCAGGTCGATGGTGGGTTCGCCAAACTGGATGCCGTGAGCACGCATTTCCCGGGTCTCTTCAATGACCCTTGCAGCATGCAGCAGGGCCTTGGAAGGAATACAGCCAACATTAAGACAGACGCCGCCGAGCACGGGATACCGTTCGATCAGGCAGACCTTGAGTCCAAGGTCTGCCGCGCGAAAGGCTGCGGTATATCCGCCGGGTCCAGAGCCGAGTACCGCAAGATCAAAAGTATCGAAAGGCTCGGTAATTTTTGTATCCTCGTTGGGTCTGTTGCGCTTGGTGCCTTTGATCACAGGTGCTGGTTTTTCTGGGAACGTTCAAAGTATTGCCGCTAGAGCAGCAGTCTTCTTGGATCCTCCAGCGCGGCTGCGATGAAGGCGCTGATGCGGGCTGCCTCCGCTCCGTCGATCACTCGGTGGTCATAAGAGAGATCCAGCGGCAGCATCAGGCGCGGGGCAAAAGCGGCTCCATCCCAGCGCGGCTTTGTCTGTGCTCTGGAAACGCCGAGGATTGCCACCTCGGGCGCATTGACGATGGGTGTAAAGCCGATGCCCCCGATGCCGCCGAGACTGGAAATGCTGATACAGCCGCCCTGCATTTCGTCCGGCTTCAGTTTGCCCTCACGGGCGCGTGCACTGAGCGCACTGAGTTCTGTGGCGAGTTCCAGGATACCTTTGCGGTCGACATCCCTCAGCACAGGTACAACCAGGCCGTTTTCGGTGTCTACCGCCACGCCCACATGGAAGTATTGCTTGAGCACCAGATGCTCACCATCGGGTGTTAGCGAGGCGTTCAGTGAGGGGAAGGCCTTCATGGCGCTGGCCAACACCTTGATCACAAAACCCAGCAGGGTGATACGAATCCCCTCGGACGCGCGGTCGCTTTGGAGTGTTTTCCGGAAGGCTTCGAGCTCCGTTATGTCAGCCTCATCATGATGAGTGACATGCGGCACATTCAGCCAGGCCCGCTGCAGATGGCGCCCGGAAATTCTCTTGATCCGGGAAAGCGGTTCGGTCGCCACAGGACCCCATTTTGAAAAATCCACCTCGGGGATCGTAGGCAGGCCTGAGCCGTCTTGCCCGTCTCTGACGCCCTGCGATAGGGCTGCCTTGATGAATTGTGTGACGTCTTCTTTCAGGATTCGGCCATGTGAGCCGCTGCCGCTGATTTTTGCGAGATCGGCGCCGAGCTCGCGTGCAAAGCGGCGAATGGCCGGGCTGGCGTGCGGCAGGGGTCCTGAATCTGATTCCGACCCCGGGGGTAGGGAGGGGGGCGGGCGGGGAGCCAACGGCGGTGTTGGATGCTCTGCCTTCGGAGCCGGGGAGTCAGGGTCGGAAGGCAGCTGTGTATCGATTTTGGCAGGTGTTTCTGTGGCCCTGTCGGGCTCCTTCTTATCTCCGCCTTGGCTTTCCCCTTCGTTCTCTTTTGAGTTGTCTCCGTCCTCGGCTTGCGCTTGCGGTGTTGCTGCTGTCGCCGGCGCATCCTCTAAGGTTGATTCGGCCGCGGTCACGACAGCGACGAGACTGCCCTGGGAGACCTGATCCCCCACGGCAATCCGCACTTCGGTCACAGTGCCCGCGACCGGGGAGGGAACGTCCATCGTGGCTTTGTCACTTTCAAGCGTGATCAGCGGAGACTCGACGTCCACCGTATCTCCGGGTGAGACCAGCACTTCAATGACGTCGACGCTGTCAAAGTCGCCGATGTCCGGGACTAAAATATCCTGTGAATCGCTCATCACGCGCGCGGCCTATTGAAAAGCAGGATCGGGTTTGTCCGGATTCAGCCCATATCGGCTGATGGCATCAGAGACGGTGGAACGGGGCAGTGCATTTTCGTCTGCCAGCGCAGACAGGGCAGCAATCGCTATCTGGTATCGGTCCACTTCAAAGAACCGGCGCAGCTGTTCCCTGGTGCCGCTTCTGCCGTAGCCGTCGGTGCCAAGAACGACGTAACGACGACCGTTGACGAACTCGCGAATCTGATCGGCGTATGCCTGGTTGTAATCACTTGCAGCAATGATCGGCCCCTGGGCATCGGCCAACTGTTCGCTGACATAAACGGGCCGGGCCGCAGCCTCAGGATGCAGGCGGTTCCAGCGTACCGCTTCTCGTCCCTGACGGGCGAGTTCGTTATAGCTGGTCACGCTCCACAGGTCGGCGAGAACGCCGAAGTCCTGCTCCAGCAGTTCGGCGGCTGCCATGGATTCACGCAGGATAGTCCCGCTACCGAAAAGCTGGACGCGCGGAACGGCTTTACGTCCCTTGGGCGCCTGACGTAACCGATGCATCCCCTGAAGAATGCCCTCCTGGGCGCCCTCGGGCATTGGCGGATGAGCGTAGTTTTCGTTCATCACTGTAACGTAATAAAAGACATTCTCCTGGTCGGTGTACATCCGCCGGATGCCGTCATGAATGATCACAGCAAGCTCATAGTTAAAGGTCGGATCATAAGAGACGCAGTTTGGAATACTGGCGGCCATCAGGAGGCTATGCCCATCCTGGTGTTGCAGCCCCTCTCCAGCAAGGGTCGTCCGTCCCGCGGTGCCCCCAATCAGGAATCCCCGCGCCTGTTGGTCGCCTGCGGCCCACGCAAGATCCCCAATGCGCTGCAGCCCAAACATGGAATAGAAGATATAAAACGGAATCATCGCAATCCCGTGATTGCTGTATGCGGTAGCCGCGGCAATCCACGAGGACATGGCGCCGGCTTCAGTGATTCCCTCCTGCAGCACCTGCCCCTTGATGTCTTCACGGTAGTACATCAGTTGATCAGCATCTTCCGGGATATAGAGCTGACCTTTGGGTGCATAGATGCCCAGTTGACGAAACATGCCTTCCATTCCGAACGTACGCGATTCGTCGGGAACAATGGGGACCACGTGGGGTCCAAGGAGCTTGTCCCGGGTCAGAGCGGTCAGCAGCCTCACAAAAGCCATGGTGGTGGAGATCTCACGATCACCGCTACCTTCCAATTGTGATTGAAACAGCGAAAGATCCGGCGTGGTGTGAGTGGGTGCGGCATCGATCCGGATGGGCAGACTGCCGCCGAGGGCGTCACGACGCTCCTTTAGGTAGCGTATTTCCGGACTGTCATCGCCCGGGTGATAAAACTCGCAGGCCAAAACCGCCTCGTCATCGAGCGGAATCCGGAATCGGTCTCGGAACTCGAGCAGGGATTCATCGGCCATCTTCTTCTGACTGTGAGTGATGTTCTGTCCCTCGCCCGACTCTCCCATCCCGTAGCCTTTAACGGTCTTTGCAAGAATGACGGTTGGCTGACCCTGGTGCGCAGTTGCTTGAGCATATGCCGCATAGACTTTGTGCGGGTCGTGACCGCCCCGATTGAGTCTCCAGATATCCTCATCCGTCATATTGGCCACCATGGCGGCCAGTTCCGGATACTTGCCGAAGAATTGCTCACGAACGAAGGCGCCGTCTTTGCTCTTGAAAGCCTGGTATTCGCCGTCCAGAGCCTCTTCCATGCGCTGCTTCAAAAGGCCGTGGGTATCGCGCAGCAGCAGTTTGTCCCAGTAAGACCCCCAGATCAGCTTGATGACATTCCAGCCTGCGCCCCGGAAGGTGCCCTCTAACTCCTGAATGATCTTGCCGTTGCCCCGGACGGGGCCATCCAGTCTTTGCAGATTGCAGTTGACGACAAAAACGAGGTTGTCGAGCCGCTCTCTGCCGGCCAGTCCCAAAGCGCCCGTCGACTCAGGTTCGTCCATCTCGCCATCGCCCACAAATGCCCAGACTTTCCGGTTTGAGTGCGAAATGAATTCGCGATTCTGGAGATAACGCATGAAGCGGGCCTGGTAAATGGCCTGGATTGGCCCAAGGCCCATGGAAACCGTCGGGAACTGCCAGAAGTCAGGCATCAGCCAGGGGTGGGGATAGGAGGATAGGCCTTGCCCTTTGACTTCCTGACGAAAGCCTTGCAATTGCTCTTTGGTCAGCCTCCCTTCAAGGAACGCCCGGGCATAAATTCCCGGCGCGGAATGTCCCTGGAAGAACACGAGATCGGCGCCGTGTTCTGCTTGCGGACCTCTCCAGAAGTGGTTGAATCCTACGTCATAGAGAGTCGCGGCTGAGGCGAAACTTGCAATATGACCGCCGAGTTCACTGCTCGTCTGGTTAGCCCGCATCACCATGGCGAGCGCATTCCATCGAACCAGCGATCGGATACGCCACTCGATCGCGGGGTCGCCGGGACTGCGGGCCTCATGTGCTGTAGGAATCGTATTGAGGTAGGCGGTCGTCGGCCGGAAGGGGATATGGGTACCGCTGCGGCGCGCCTGGTCGATCAGGTTCTCAAGGAGAAAATGCGCCCGCTCCTGACCTTCCCGCTCGATGACTGCACTGAGCGCTTCCTCCCACTCCTGGGTTTCGAGGGGGTCAAGATCAGTATCCAGGCCTGAATCAGCCATGAGTTATTTTCCGATTGGAGCCCGGAAACCGGCAGATACTCCGGGCATAGCGAATGTAACCGAGCCTGAGCAGCACAGTAACACATGACGAGTCGGGATCTCGTAAATCTTGGTCAGACGGTCTTACCAAGAAGCAAACTTGATGGATTTCCCGCCAGGGAGTTTTATGAGGACCGCTCTGCCAGGTACGCTACAAGAGGTCTTTCAAAAACTGGCCGGTGTAGGACTCGGAATTCTGCGCGAGAGTTTCGGGCGTGCCGGTACCGACGAGCCTCCCCCCGCGTTGCCCGCCTTCGGGTCCAAGATCGATCAACCAGTCCGCGGTTTTGATGACATCGAGGTTGTGTTCGATCACGACGACCGTATTGCCTTGATCCCGCAGGCGATGCAACACCCCCAGCAGTTGGCGGATATCGTGAAAATGAAGCCCGGTGGTGGGTTCATCCAGAATATAGAGTGTTCTGCCTGTGGGCCGTTTAGAGAGTTCTCTGGACAGTTTGATGCGCTGCGCTTCTCCGCCCGAAAGCGTTGTTGCGCTCTGACCTAGTCGAATATAGCCGAGCCCCACGGCAAGCAGGGTATCGAGTTTTCGCTTGATCACAGGGATCGCGTCGAAAAACTCGCCGGCTTCTGCAACCGTCATCTCCAGCACTTCATGAATGGTGCGGCCTTTATAGCGAATGTCGAGGGTCTCGCGGTTGTAGCGTCTGCCCTGGCAGGTGTCGCAGGGGACGTAGATGTCGGGCAAGAAATGCATTTCCACTTTGATCAGCCCATCGCCCTGACAGGTTTCACAGCGCCCACCGCGCACGTTGAACGAAAAGCGCCCGACCTTGTAGCCGCGGGCGCGGGCCTCAGGTGTTCCGGCGAAGAGTTCCCGGATTGGGGTAAAAAGGCCTGTATAGGTCGCCGGATTGGATCGGGGGGTGCGCCCGATGGGGCTTTGGTCGATATCGATAACTTTGTCAAACTGGTCGAGTCCGGTGATGCACTCATGGGCGGCCGGCGGCTCACGCCCCCCATGAAGGTGGCGCGCCATGGCGGGATAAAGCGTGTTGTTGATGAGCGTGGATTTTCCGGAGCCCGAAACGCCGGTGACACAGGTCAAAAGTCCCACCGGAATGGAGATATCGAGGCAGTCAAGGTTGTTGCCCGCCGCTCCTGTCATCGTGAGTTGTCGATCGGGATCGTTCTCGGTGCGCTCGTCAGGCACATCGATCCTCTGGGTCCCGCGAAGGTACTGGCTGGTGACAGATTCCGGCGCCTCAAGGACCTGGCCGAGACTGCCCTCGGCAACGATGCGGCCGCCATGAATCCCCGCGCCCGGACCAAGATCAACGATATGATCAGCGCTGCGGATGGCCTCTTCGTCATGCTCGACCACCACCACCGTGTTGCCGAGGTCGCGGAGGTGAAAGAGGGTGTCCAGCAAGCGCTGGTTGTCACGTTGATGAAGTCCGATGGAGGGTTCGTCCAGGATATACATCACGCCGACCAGCCCCGAGCCGATCTGAGAGGCGAGTCGGATGCGTTGGGCTTCTCCGCCCGACAGGGTTTCGGCAGTCCGATCCAGCGTCAGATATTCCAGACCGACGTTGACGAGAAAGCGCAATCGCTCACTGATCTCGCGGATGATGCGTTCGCCGATCTCGCCCTGATGTCCCGGCAGGGAGAGCGATTCGAAGAAGTCGAGCGAGGACTCAATCGGCATGGCGGTCAATCGATGCACCGGCTGATTACCAATAAACACATGCCGCGCACCGGTTTTCAGACGGCTCCCCTGACAGCTTTCACAGGACTGGGTGTTGAGATATCGGGAAAGTTCTTCACGAATCGTGTTGGATTCCGAGTCCCGGTACCGACGCTCCATGTTGGGAATGACACCTTCAAAAGTGTGCGACCGCCGTCGGGGCCGTCGTCCGTGCGAACGTAGATAGCTGAAGTTGATCTTTTCTTTTCCGCTGCCATAAAGGATGATGTCTCGAACTTTCTTGGAAAGGCGTCGGAAGGGTTTTTCAACATCAAAGTCGTAGTGCTCCGCAAGACAGTTGAGCATCTGGAAATAAAACGCGTTACGCCGGTCCCAGCCTGAAATCGCACCCGCTGCCAGACTCAATGTGTCGTCATGGAGCACCCGGTCAGGGTCAAAAAACTGGCGGACCCCAAGCCCGTCGCAATCGGGGCAGGCGCCAGCCGGATTGTTGAAAGAAAAAAGCCGAGGTTCAAGTTCTGTCAGGTTGTAACCGCAGTGCGGGCAGGAATAGCGTGCCGAGAAAAGTATCTCCTGAGCCTCGGAGACGGTCTCTTCTTCCCGCGGCAGCACCTGCACCAGGGCAAGACTGTCAGCAATCGCGAGTGCCGTCTCAAACGATTCTGCGAGACGTTGGGCAATGCCTGGCTTGATGACCACGCGGTCGACCACGACATCGATGCTGTGTTTGCGCTTGCGATCCAGCTCAGGCGGGGTATCCAATTCATGGACTACGCCATCGATCCGCGCCCGGATAAAGCCCTGGCTGAGCAGACCCTTAAAGAGTTGCTGATATTCCCCCTTTCGATCCTGAACCACCGGTGCGAGGAGTAAGATACGGGTTCCCTCCTCAAGGGCCAGCACCCGATCCACCATTTCACTCACCGTGCTTGCGGCCAGGGTGACATCATGATCCGGGCACCTTGGCTCTCCGACCCGTGCGTAGAGCAGCCTCAGGTAGTCATAGATCTCGGTTACCGTCCCAACCGTCGAGCGCGGGTTATGCGACGTTGCTTTCTGCTCGATACTGATGGCGGGCGAGAGACCCTCGATGAGATCCACGTCCGGTTTTTCCATCAGAGACAGGAATTGCCGAGCGTAGGCAGAGAGAGATTCCACGTAACGGCGTTGACCCTCGGCATAGATCGTGTCGAAGGCAAGGGAGGACTTGCCGGATCCGGAAAGCCCCGTGATCACAATCAGTTTGTCGCGCGGTAGGTCGACGTCGACACTCTGCAGGTTGTGGGTCCGGGCCCCGCGAATCTTGATTTGGCGCATGAATTCTGGGTTGCGAAAAAGCAAACTGTTAATATTACGTCCCTTGTGACGCTGCGTTCAAAATCTTTTCACGTACTCTTGTCCGCAGGTCCGCAAATCGTTCCCCGACCGGAACCTGACAGGGGATCAATTCCCCGGATCATTTTCATGCCGATGAGACGCCGCTGACATTGCGCTCCGAAAAATCCACAATGAACCGCTCCGAGCGGTACTCAGTTGGTGCGCTTGCTGGGATATTCAGCCTGCGCATGTTCGGTTTATTCCTGGTGTTGCCGGTCATGGCGCTGTATGCCGCCCAGATGGAGGGCGCAACCCCTTTTATGATCGGGCTTGCCGTCGGGATTTATGGCTTGACCCAGGCACTGTTCCAGATCGCCTTCGGCACTTTGTCGGACCGGTTTGGCCGCAAACCTCTGATCGTTCTCGGATTGCTGGTATTCGCGGCGGGCAGTGTCGTCGCTGCTTTGGCAGATAGTCTCGCGGGCGTGATCATCGGCCGGGCGCTTCAGGGCAGCGGCGCGATTGCTGCGGTCGTGCTCGCACTGGTGGCGGATCTGACCCGGGAACAGCAACGGGTCAAGGCGATGGCGCTGATTGGAATGAGTATCGGCGCGTCGTTTCTGCTTGCCTTGATGGCTGGTCCGGCGCTGGACCGCTGGATCGGGGTGAGCGGGATATTTTGGCTCACGGCAATGTTGGCTCTGGGCTGTATTGTGGTCGTCGTCTGGTGGGTGCCTACGCCACGCCATGCGGCCGGGGATCCGGGATCAAGGGCCTCGAGGGATTATTTCCGCGAAGTCATGGTCAATGCCCATCTGCTTCGGCTGGACGTCGGGATTTTTGTTTTGCACATGGTTCTGACGGCCGTTTTTGTCGTCGCGCCGTTCGCCCTAGTGGAGACGCTTGGGCTTGAGCGGGACAGTCATTGGCAGGTCTATGTTCCTGTTCTGGTGGGCTCGATACTGCTGATGGCCCCCTTGCTTATTCTGGGGATGCGACGAGAGCGGACCTTCTGGGTGTTCCGGTCGGCTATTTTTATTGTGCTGGTCGGGCAGTGCGTGCTTTTTGCTGGAGCTGATCAGGCGATATCGCTGATCGCAGGTCTGGTGTGTTTTTTCGTTGGCTTCAATTTGCTCGAAGCAATGTTGCCATCCCTTATGACCCGTCTTTCCCCGGGATACGCCAAGGGCACCGCGATCGGGGTTTACAACACCTTCCAATTTGCGGGAGTTTTTGTGGGTGGAGCATTAGGCGGTATCCTGCTGGGCCTGTTCGACGGTCGGGGGGTATTTGCCTTTTGCGTTCTGGCGACGCTGGTGTGGCTGGTGGTGGCATTGACTGGCAGAACTCCGCAACTGAGAAACAGTGTCACCTTGCGGCTGGATGGCGACATCGACTTTGCTTCTGGCTCCATCGAGCACGGTCTCGGCGCACTTAACGGAGTAGACGAGGTGACCGTGCTGCCCAAGGATTGCGTTGCCTACCTGCGCGTAGATGAAAGTTGTTTCGATCCAGAGCAGGCCCACGCGGTGCCGGGCGTATTGGCGCCTGATTGATCTGGCCGGCAATCGGTCAGACGCGCGGCAACGTGTCAAATCAGGTGATTACGCGGCAGACCCGGTCGAAAAATTCGATCAGTTCGATATCGGCGGTTTCATCAACCGGTTGCGCCTCGGAAGAAAATTTTACGATCACGATCTGGCTTTTTGGCTCAATATAAAGCCATTGACCATGAATCCCGATTGCCAAGATTGCCGGTGAGCCGGTATCGTTGAGGTACCACTGATTGCGATAGTTGCCGTTCGGCAGGAAGTTGGCAAAGTCGCCTGACCGCCACGCGTCCAGATTGCCGTTTGAAAGCGTATCGTTAATCCACTTGCGTGGGATCACAATGTGGTCTTCGCCTGAAGCAGTCTGTCCGATGGCGCTGCCCAACAGGGCCAGATCAAACGGATGAACACACAGGCCCCCGGCCGAACGGGCCGCGCCTTTGTGATCCACCGTAATGTAGGCGTTATGTGCGCAACCCAGCGGTTGCCAGATATGGGCGGACAAAAGATCGGCGAAACGATGATTCGTCGCGCGTTCTACGATAATACCGAGAAGATCCGAGTTCGGAGAAAGATATCTAAAAACCTGTCCGTGAGGGTCGCCTGTGCTCTTGAGGGATAACAGAAATTCGGCCAGCCCCTCGGATTCTGCGACGGAGGCCCAAGGCGGATTCCACCCAGTGGCAGAGCGGTAACGGGCAAAGGATCCCGTTTGGTCGTGGTAATCCTCGATAAATGCAACCTGGGCCTGCATATCAAGGACCTGTTGAACCGTGCAGTGGCCGTAACCCGAGTCTTTGGCTTCTGGAAGGTAATCACCTACCTCGGCTGCAGGGTCAATGAGGCCCTGGGATTCAAGAATTCCCACCAGCAGTCCGGTGACGGATTTGCTGACGGAAAAAAGAATGTGCGGCTGTGCGCTTTGGTAATGATCTGCACGCCACTCAAAAATCAGCTCGTTTTGCTTGACCACCACAAACGCATCGGTGCTGGAAGCTTCAAGGGTTTCTGAAAGATCGCGTTCATTGAGCTCGCCGGCAAGCCACGCCGCATCGATCAAGTTGGGCGTGAATGCCGCAGGCCGATGTTCGCTTGGAACATCGGCGGTGGGGATGAACTCGCGCACCTGGTGAAACGAAAAGCGGTTATAGGGGCTTTGCCGCCAGTTGGCGAGCGAGATCGTAGCCCGCTCTGGCGAAGAAGAATCAGCCACCGGGAATATCCGGTCTGACGCCATTTTGCGCAAACCATCCGGGTGCAACGGATTCGTAGGCCATGCCGGCCTGGAATACATCCTTGTCAGTATAGGTGCGTCCGACAATCTGGATACTCGTTGGTACGCCGTTACTCGCTCGCCCGGTCGGCACGGTCAGCACGGGACAGCGGCTCAAGGAATTGAACGGCGTGGTCATTACCCATCCCAGAATTGGGTTAACTTGTCTTCCGTTGATTGAGAGCACGTCGGTCGAGTGATCAAATTCAGCGGGTACCGCCGGCAGCGCATTGGTTGGGCAGACCAGCACTTGATATTTTTCCAGCAAGGGCCCGACCGTTGCATACATCTCATTGGCCACTTCCAGGGTCTGAAGAAAATCAGCCGAGGTGGATTTTTGAGCTTCTTTTGCCCACTGGCGTACATAGTTGGTCATTTTGTCAGCGTGATCCGCAAGGTAAGTCGCCATATAAGCTCCGAAGATATGGGATAGGTAGGCGATACCCGCATCAAGGGCTCGGTGATCCCAGCCAATCTCAACTTCTTCCACGGTGGCGCCAAGATCACGAAATACGTCAAGGGCCTTGAGCGTGTTTTTCTGAACGTCGGGATCCACCTCAAAAAAACCAAGATCCATCGAAAAAGCAATCTTCCAGTCCTTGATGGCAGGATAGTGTGCAGGCAGGCGTAATTTGGGCCGAAGGCTTGCCATATCCTTGGGGTGGGGTCCGCACATGACGTTTTGGAGCAGGATGGCATCGCTGACGTTTCGCGCTAAAGGTCCCGTGTGGCAATAAAAATCCAGATTAAAAGGCGGATCGTCGGAGTTGCGGCCGTAGGGTGGTTTGTATCCCACGAGGCCACAGGTTCCCGCGGGAATCCGGATAGAACCGCCAATGTCAGAACCCGTCGCAATGGCGCTGGTGCCCGCTGCGAGCGAGGCAGCTGAGCCGCCTGAGGAACCTCCTGGCGTGAACTCGGGATTCCACGGATTTCGAGTCACCCCCCACAATCGTGAGTGGGTATATCCGGCGGATGAAAACTCAGGCGTAGCGGTTCTTGCATGCACAATGCCGCCGGCACGCAGTATGCGTTCGTTGCCGACGGAGGTCGTGTCCGCGACAAAATCCTTCATGATCAGAGAGCCGTTGGAGGTGGGCTTGCCCTTGATAAAGTTCTCGTCCTTGATCCCGATCGGCAATCCTTCCAGAGCCCTGGTGCGCTTGCCCGAAGCGTATTTGGCTTCGGCCTTTCTTGCGTTTGCCATGGCCTCGTCGAAGTGCCGATAGGTGAATGCGTTAATGATAGGGTCGACCTCTTCAGAGCGCTTGATCAGTGCTTCCAGTAATTCCACAGGCGACAGGGTTTTGGCTTTGAAACGCTTAATCGCGTCTGTCGCCGAGAGGTAACAAAGCTCAAGATCGCTCATATCAGTTATTTGTCAGGAATTCGGTAATGGCATCAAATGCCCTAATGTCATCGGTTTTTCTTTCGCTTGAGACAAATTCAGGCCAACTGGCAAGGCGTGCGATCGTGACGCGGTTGTCCAAATCCGCATAGATGATCTGTCCGAAGACACCTCGTGCCATCAGGATGCGCCGGTCAACATCGCGGATCCAGAACTGGTTACGATAGGCCCCGTTATCGAGATCCATGTTGTTGGCATCGCTGAAAATCGACGGATCGGCGTCCAACGAATCCTTCAGCCACGCTTTCGGGACAATTTGCCGGCCATTTCCTACGCCATCGCTGCATAGCATCTCTCCAAAACGGGCGTAGTCGCGCAGCGTGGCATTGAAACCGCCGTCGGCCAGAGGGTAGCCGACCGCGTCCACGGTAAAACAGGCGCTTTCCTCTACCCCCAGCGGTTGCCAGAGTTCACGGCTGATGAGCTCCGCTAGACGGGTCTGCGTTACCCGCTCCATGCAGTGCGCCAGCACATCTGTTTCAATCGAGCGGTACTCAAAGACCACGCCGTGTTCGCGAACAGTTTCGTCAAGGCTCAGAATTTGATCCCACATGCATTGGAAGTACGGAACATTGGGCTGTGCACGACGCCAGCCCGAGGCGATGTCAGTCGCCGCTACGTCCGAGTCGAGTGCTTCATAATCTTCGATATAGCGTACGCCTGAGGTCATGTCGAGCGCGTGCCGTAGCTTGGCGTCTTTCCATCCAGTCTGTTCTAGTTCCGGAAGGTAAGTGCGGATGTGTTCTTCAGGATCCAGCAAACCGCGTGAGACCAAAATACCCGCAACGGCTGATGTTACGGATTTCGCCATCGACTGGGAGAGGTGCAGCGTACGCGCTGTCATGTCGTTGAAGTAGCGCTCATAGCAGATTTTGCCGTGATGCAAGACGACAATTCCGTCGGCAAAGTTGTGTGACAGCCAGTCGATCACCGTGGTGACCTGTCCTGACTGACTGTCAAAAGCGATAGGATCGAGATCGACTGGATTTTCGGCGAGCTGCCAGACAGGCCCCGAGCCGCGCCAGACTTCTGTTGTCGGCAGGATTTCTCGGATGTGCTGGAACGACCAACGGTTCCAGGGAGCGCGATCCCAAAGGTCACGCGGTACCCGTTGTTCTGGGGCAACAGGGAACCCCTTCATAGTATTTGCCATTATCGAAAGACGACGCGCCCAGACAACGTCCGTCGACTGGGCGCGAGATTTGCTATTTTTGTGTCAGTGAGATGGACTCATTTCGCTGAGCCCCCCTTTCTCTCGATCACTTCATCAACGAAGTCCATATTTTGGTGTACATTTTTTGTGTTGTTGGCTCGCATGTGGGTATGAAGCGGCCTTTGTCCGCGAACTCAGCTGGCGTAACGATTTCAGGAGCAGTCTTCATATCCTCGGGCATGAACGCGTCGGAACCTTCGATGCCGTTGGCATACCGTGCAAAAGCCGACATCATCGCCGCGTTTTCTGGTTCCATAATGAAGTTTTGGAATAGCTTTGCATTGTCTACATTTTTCGCTTCGGCTAGCACTACCACAGCGTCTTGCCATAGGTTGTATCCCTCAACCGGATATCCATATGCAATATCGGGATTCTGTAGCCGCATCCGGAAAGTGGATCCGTTCCAATTAACTCCAGCATAAACATCCTCTTTGGCGAATTTTTCGATATTGCCGTAATCCATGCTTCGCCATTTCTTCTTCGCATTAACGAGGCCGTCCCTTACTTTTTTCAAAATCGTTTTGTCTGTTGTGCAAGGCTCCCCACCGTAATATGCAATGGCTAAATTAAGCACGTCGCCCATCTCCGGCACCACATTGATCATGCCTTCCAGTTCAGGTGGTGGATTCATGATGATGCCGAAGGTATTAATATCTCCTTTGTAATATTTGGTGTTCACCACAACACCGGTTGAGCCCCATTGCCAGGGCGCGGAGTATTGGCGGCCGGGATCCCAAGAGGGATTTCTGAATTGTTCCAGGACATTTTTAAAATTGGGCATTTGGTCCACCCGGGTGTTCATCACCAAGCCTTCCTTAATCCAAATTGGCAGGTATGAATCACTTGGAACTGCAATGTCGAAGCCGTGACCGCCAGCCTTGACTTTGGCGAGAGCTGTGTCATTAGAGTCATAGTCTGTAATCGTGACTTTAATGTTGTAGGTCTCCTCGAACTTCTCGATGACCTCCGGGCTCGTATAGTTTCCCCAGTTATAAATATTCAACTCTCCCCCCGCATATACGGTTGACACCGATGCGGACGCGAAAACGAAGGAGAGTACTGCAGCTACTTTTTTCATGATGATCCTCCTCAAATGATTAAGCGATTGTTAGTCGCAAGAAATGACAACACGCCTCTTGCCGCGTTGTCAACCAACACTTTATCCAATGTCTCCAATCTAGCCTGTTGCTGGATGCTGTTTTTTTGTGACTCTGGTTAGTAGAAAGAATCCTGAAACCAGAATGGTGCCCGCAAAGAGCAACACGGCCGAGATCGCGTTCACCTCAGGCGTGATGATCCGCCGCAACTGGCCAAGCATGTAAGTCGGTAGTGTTTCTTGACCAGCCGATTTGACGAACTCAGTAATGATTACGTCGTCAATTGAGATTACAAAGGCGAGCATGAATCCTGCAAAGATGCCTGGCCGCAGCAAAGGGAGAGTGACCTTTTTGAACACCCTCCAGTTATCGGCATACAGATCAGCTGCTGCTTGTTCTAAAGACATATCCATGCCGATCAAGCGGGCTCTGATGGGAAGATAAGCAAAAGGAATACAAAAAGCGGTATGGGCAACAATCAAATACCCAAGGCCTGTGTATCCAGTTTGGATCTTTATGAGCGCGAAAAAGGCAAGAAGGGCCACTGCCGTGACAATTTCGGGAACCATGAGAGGTTGGTTTATCAACATGTAAATGAAGTTGTCGCCTCTAAACTTCTTAACCCTGGTAGTTGCAAGGGCCGCCATCGTGGCAGCAATTGTTGAGAGAGTAGCGGCGAATAAGGCGAGCACAATTGATCTAAGTGTGGCTTCCTGAACCGCTTCATTGTTGTAAGCCTCTATGTACCAGCGAAAAGAGAATCCCTCCCAGATAGCTAAATTTTTCCCCTCATTGAAAGAATAGACCACCAAAATAACGATCGGCGCATAGAGCAAAACAAAACCGATAATTGACAGAGTATTGAAACCCGGTACGCGAGTTACTGAAAAACCCCTACCTGTAGCCAGTCTAAGCATTTTTCTTTGATTCACCCTCACCTACAACCCGGACGTAGTAAATCAGCGCGATCACAACAGCAATCAGCAGCGTGAGCGACAGTGCGGCCCCGAGTGGCCAGTTTCTCCCTTGTCCATACTGCAGAGAAATCAGATTTCCTATCATTAGGTTTGTGCCTCCTCCAAGGACTCGAGGAGTTACGTATGCACCAAGGGATGGAATAAAAACCAGAATAGATCCGGCAATAATGCCCGGCTTTATCAGAGGAAGAATGATCTTGTAGAAAAGTTTCGCTCGGTTTGCGTAAAGGTCATAACCCGCTTCGATAAGGCGAAAATCTAACCTTGCGACCGATGCGTAGACAGGTAGCACCATTAGTGGCAAATAAACGTAGGTCATCCCGAATGCAATAGCGAAGTCGGTGAACATCATTTGAATGTGATTTTCTATGAGCCCCGTCCATTTAAGGAAGCTATTGATGACCCCCTGATTTCTTATAAGCTCTTGGACTGCGAAGGTTCTAACGAGGAGATTGGTCCAGAAGGGAAGTGTGATGAGGAAAAGACTGACCTCTTTCCATATCCCGGGTCGGGTCGCTATAAAGTAGCCTAGAGGCACCCCCATGATTAAGGTCAGGATGGTGGTGATCACCGAAAGCTTTATTGATCGCCAAAAAATAACTAAGTGTGCGTCTGCCCATCCTAGGGTTTCGTCAAATATGTCCTCCTGCAATATGACCTCTATCCATGCATTAAGGGAAAACTCCCAAATTACACCTCCGTAATCACCCGGCTTGAGGAAAGAGTATGCAATTACGATCAACAATGGGCCGGACGCACCGATGATCAGAAACAGGAAAGCCGGACTTAGTAGGAACCAGCGTTGTTTGTTCTGCTCACGCTGCAGATAGTTCATGCGTGTGTTGTTGTCCGTCGATAATTTGAAGGTCATCGAGTTCAAAGTCGAAACCTACCGTTTGACCCTCTTTAAACTCCTTGAACGATCCTGACGCGGTATTTTGCTTACGTACTAGGAGAGTTAGGGGAGAAGATGTTCCGTTCTCAACTTCAACGTGATACTGGGTATCGGTTCCAAAGTACACGATCTGTTTCAAGACTCCTGATATCGGGGATTCATCGATTTTTGCGTTAAGCTGAACCCGTTCGGGCCTAAGCAGAATCACCGGATTACCGATTACGCCTTTAAGTCTCTCAGAAGGGATTTCGGCAGACTTGCCAGAAGGTAGGAAGATAGCCGTTTTTTGCCTCAATTCGGAAGTCGTCCCAACAGAGACTGGGATGAAATTACATTCGCCAATGAAGTTGGCGACAAACATTGATGCAGGACGGTCATATATTTCTTCAGGGGTGCCAACCTGAAGAATTTTCCCGTCTTTCATCACCGCGACCCTATCAGACATCGTGAGGGCCTCTTCCTGATCGTGGGTGACGAAGATAAAAGTAATTCCAGTCTCATTTTGCAGGCGCTTCAATTCAATCTGCATTTCCTTTCGTAATTTCAGGTCCAAAGCGGAAAGTGGTTCATCGAGCAGGAGAACCCTTGGCGACGGCGCTAAAGCTCTGGCCAGGGCAACTCTTTGTTGTTGCCCTCCTGAAAGTTGATCAATCTGCCTCCCGGCGAGGTCCTCCATTTTTACCAAAGCTAGAATCTTAGCCACCGTACTGGATATGTCCGACTTGTCCCTACCGAGCATTTCTAGGCCGAAGCCAATGTTCTGCGAAACAGTCATGTGGGGAAATAAGGCGTAATTTTGGAAAACGGTATTTACGGGACGCTTATGAGGCGGATCGTCTTTTATGGGATGTCCTTCAAGCGTGATGTCGCCGGCGTCCGGATATTCAAAACCGGCAATAATTCTCAACAGCGTGGTCTTCCCGCAGCCCGAGGGCCCTAGCAGAGTGAAAAATTCATTTCTTCTAATCTGAATGAAGACGTCATCTAGAGCTTTAACAGGACCACCTGCGGAGCGAAAGACCTTAGAGAGGTTTTGTCCAGAGACGCTAATTTCATCCTGTGACATCAGGATCTCTCCGTCGCTAGACCAGCAGTCTTTGAGAGCTTAAGGTTATGAAAAAAGCAGGGCGGTTGATTCATGGGAGCGAGGATTGAGGGATGTTGTCACTCTGGCCCGATGTCACCGAGCGAGAGAATAGCTCGCGAATCTCGTGTTTTCGTAAGGAACCTTGCATATTTCCATGACCCCGTCTGAGGCGTCAATAAGTATTGTTGCGACAGTAGAGAAGACTTCGCCTCCTTCATCGCTGGACGGATCACGACACACTGAGAAAGGTGAGCCAAATCTGTCGCTTAAAGCTCGCATGATGTCTTCACGGCTGATTAACGTCTTCGCTTCCAGCAGTTGCCTGACTCTTGATTGCCGATACAATGAATCAGGCGAATCGCGTAAGCCCGTATCAATCAATTTGGACTGAGCAACTGCACTGATCCAGTGATTGGCGTGAACCAGAAGCCCCTTCTCAGGTTCCACCATAAAACTCTCATCAGGAGCGCATTCGAAACTCGTACACCAACCATCTCTGTGGGCGAGCATCATGTTGTTCGAGCACGATTTAGGCGTCGCAGCGATATCTCTTATAGCGAAAGCGAGGTGTCGATGTTCAAGGACCTGACGTCTGATAAAAGGGAGTGGCACCCCGGAAGTTTGGAAGTCTCTATCAGATTCAAGATAATTCGCCGTGATACTGAGGCCGACCGCATTCAAACCACTTCGGGCCAGGCCTCCGGCCTCCGTAAATGTCAAAAAGGGTATGCCATCCTCAGGCAGGACTCTAATAACGACTCCTGTCTCCTTGCAGGAATCTAGCCAATCCCAGTTCTGGGCATGTATCAGTTTCCCGGTTTTCGAGCGGGTCGGTAATACAATAATGCCAGTGCAACCGTCGGATTTGGGAACCGATTGGGTGTGATCTCTTCTGGCATCTGCAACAATCTCAGTTCTGAGATTGATCAACAAAACCTCCTCAAATGACAGGTTCGCCCCCGCAGCAATTCCTCTAATTTCGTCTATATGGTCTTTCGAGAAAAAGGAACAGAAGTCGAGAAACTTACCTACCCTTTGGGATAGATCAGAAACCTGACTCCCATTAATGTCTAGGCGTGTCTTATAGATCTCGACACTTCTGGAGATTAAGTGCTTTGCTTGCTCTCCGTATTGCATCCCTCGGTTATAGGGGCTTCCGGAGATTTCAATTAAAGGAAAAGCAGTCATTTTTGGTTACCCGTCCCAACGCCCGCGTTCCCCCCACGGCGTGTCATGAAGCGGATTGCAGACCCGCCGAGATCATCAAAAAGCATCGGACCCCGTCTACCTTGGGTAGAGGTTTGTTATATCCAACAGAAAAATACCCGTCAATCAAATTCAGCCCAAGACGAGTTGCGCTCACCATGGATGAAGTGCTTCAATTCTGAGGAACCCGGGTATACTGGGGGCAATGATCTCATAAGATCAACTTATCAAATTAATCGGGATTAGGATTAGGCAAACAAATTCGTTAACAGAAAGGAAGATTGACTGATGGCTGGAGTAAATAAAGCAATCATTGTGGGAAATTTGGGTAACGATCCAGAGATTCGTTATTCAGCGAACGGCAATGCGATCGCGAGTATTTCGGTGGCAACGTCGGACCGGTGGAAAGATAAAAATACTGGCGAGCAACAGGAACGAACGGAATGGCACCGAGTTAAGTTATTCGGCCGTCTGGCCGAACTCGCCGGCGAGTATCTAAAAAAAGGATCCCAAGTTTATATTGAAGGAAGAATTCAAACCTCAAAATATCAGGACAAGGATGGCAATGATCGTTGGTCCACGGAGATTGTCGCGAGAGACATGACATTTCTAGGCGGACGCACGGGCGCAGGAGATTCGCAAGGCGCTCCTTCGGCAAGTTCGCCACAGCGTGATTCCGCTCCAAGTGGGGATTTCGACGACGATATCCCTTTTTAGTATTGAATTAGTGGACTTTAACTCGTCACTCGAGGAATTCTGGATCTCATAAATCGGCATGAAGGTATAACTCGAACTCAGTCTTTTTTACAGTAGAATTACTGAGAAGCATCGCTAAACCCGGACAGTAAGATCGGGCGTCAGTAAGACGCGAGCCTCAAAGGAGACCGAGGATGAGATATGGCGGATTTTCCTGAATCGCAGGAGCATACTTTCCCCCAGCTTTTGCTGCAGCGTATGAAATATGACGCTGAACGGCCGGCAATGCGCGAAAAGGCCTACGGCATATGGCAGACCTGGACTCTAGGACAGCTCTGCGAAGAATCCTTTGCGCTAGCGGCTGGCCTTTCCGATCTTGGGTTCGCCCGCAACGACACCCTTGCCATTATCGGAGATAACCGCCCGCGCCTTTACGGGTCGATGATTGCTGCACAGGCGCTCGGCGGTGTGCCCGTGCCGGTCTACCAGGACTCTGTGGCTGAGGAGATACAGTACGTCGTCGACCACGCTGAGGCGCGCTTCATCATCGCGGAAAACCAGGAGCAGGTAGACAAGGCTCTGGAGATTCGGGAGCAGTGCCCAAGAGTTGAGCGCGTCATTTATTGTGATCCCAAGGGTCTGCGCAAATACGATCCGCAGGTTGTGATGGATATCCAGTCGGTCATGGTCCGAGGCCGTGAACTTCTCAAGACCGATCCGGACAAGATCAACTCAGAAATTCAAAAAGGCAATTCGTCGGATACCTCGATCATCCTTTATACCTCGGGCACGACGGGGAGACCCAAGGGGGTGGTGCTGTCCCACGAGAACCTCCTGGCCACTGCCCGCAACACCAATGAGTTTGACGCGATCACTGCTGAAGAGGAAGTGCTTGCCTATCTGCCCATGGCCTGGGTCGGAGACAATGTGTTCTCCTTCGCGATGGGTTTTGTCGCGGGATTCTGTGTCAATTGTCCTGAAAGTGCCAACACGGTCGCTCAGGACCTGCGGGAGATTGGACCGACCTTTTACTTTGCGCCGCCACGGGTGTTTGAGAGCGTTCTCACCAGTGTCATGATCCGGATGAAAGACGCCGGGCGCTTAAAGCGCAGCCTCTTTGATCACTTCATGAGAGTTGCCAAGAAGACCGGGGTCGCACTGATGGACGGTCAGTCAGTGTCGGCTTGGGATCGCTTTCACTACTGGCTTGGCGAGCTGTTGGTCTACGGACCGCTCAAGAACACGCTTGGCCTAAGCCGGGTCCGGGTGGCTTATACCGCCGGTGAGGCCATTGGCCCCGAGATTTTTGAGTTCTACCGGTCTTTGGGTATTAACCTTAAACAGCTCTACGGCCAGACCGAGGCCACGGTCTTTATCACTATGCAGCCTGATGGGGTTGTGCGCTCTGAAAGCGTCGGAACGCCCCCACCTGGCGTGGAGGTACGGATTGAGGAGAACGGCGAGGTGGTGTACCGCAGTCCCGGTGTCTTTAAGGAGTACTTCAAGAATCCCGAGGCAACCGCCGAGACCAAGACCTCAGACAACTGGGTGCACACAGGCGATGCGGGTTACTTTGATGACGAGGGTCATCTCAGAATCATCGATCGTGCCAAGGATGTCGGCAAACTGAATGACAGCAGTATGTTTGCGCCCAAGTTCCTCGAAAACAAGCTTAAGTTTTTCCCCGAGATCAAGGAAGTCGTTACGTTTGGCGATCAGCGCGATTTTGTGACGGCCTTCATCAACATTGATCTTGACGCGGTGGCCAGTTGGGCCGAGCGAAATAATGTTGCCTATGCCAGCTACCAGGAGCTTGCAGCGCATCCCGAGGTGTATGCCCTGGTTCAGGGGTGCATCGAACAGGTCAACCAGAGTCTTGCTCAGGATTCGCACCTTTCGTCATCACAGATTCGCCGCTTTCTGATACTGCATAAGGAGTTGGATCCTGATGATGGAGAACTCACTCGAACAAGGAAGGTGCGTCGGAGGATCATTAACGAGCGGTATGGCGACCTGATTGATGCACTGTTCGACGGACGCAAGAACTGCTTTATTAGTACCGAAGTGATGTTTGAGGATGGCCGTAAGGGCCAGATTGAGGCGGACCTTGAAATTCGTGATGCAGCCGTGTCCGAGGAGCGTTCGCGCGCAGCCGCTTGAGTGTACGTAATACAAACTCAGCCAATGCAGTCAATATTGCCTAGAGACCTATTAGCGAGATGACCAACGAGCAGACCAACGAAACTCTCTTGGAAGTAGACGCCATATCGCTGTCTTTTGGCGGCGTCCACGCGCTCGTGGATGTTAGTTTTGATATCCGCAAAGGAGAAGTCCGTTCGATCATCGGCCCCAATGGCGCGGGAAAGAGCTCGATGCTCAACGTGATCAACGGCTTTTATCACCCCCAAGAGGGCACGATCACCTACCAGGGACAGGCGCGGAAGAGGATGCGCCCCCATGATGCCGCCGCCGGCGGTATTGCCAGAACGTTTCAGAACATCGCGCTTTTCAAGGGCATGAGCACTCTGGACAACATCATGACTGGGCGCAACACCCATATGAGCAAGTCCCTTTTCTGGCAGGCATTGCGTATCGGTCCGGCGCAGCGTGAAGAGATCGCGCACCGAGAGTTTGTTGAGCATGTGATTGATTTTCTCGAGATTCAGTCTATTCGAAAAACCCCGGTGGGCCGCTTGCCCTATGGCCTTCAAAAGCGGGTCGAGCTGGGTCGGGCGCTGGCTGCGGAGCCCAGTCTGCTGTTACTTGATGAACCCATGGCGGGAATGAATCTTGAAGAAAAAGAGGATATGAGCCGCTTTATTCTTGAGACCAACGATGAATTTGGAACCACTATTGCTCTCATCGAACATGACATGGGCGTGGTGATGGATATCTCCGACCGCGTGGTGGTGTTGGATTATGGACGCAAGATTGCGGAAGGAACGCCTGAAGAAGTACGCACCAATCAGAGTGTGATCGATGCTTATCTTGGAGTGAGCCATGACTGAGAAGGTCGTGATAGGTCATGGTCGGCTAGCCAGGATTAAATCCAGATTGAGAGAGATACGCTGATGGCTTTCGATATCTTTTTGCTGGAAGTGATCCTCAGCGGCTTGATGACCGGGGTCATGTACGCGCTGGTTGCCCTGGGCTTCGTGCTGATCTTCAAGGCTTCAGGAATTTTCAATTTCGCGCAAGGCGTCATGGCGCTTTTTGCCGCGCTGGCCCTTTATGATTTTTTAGCAGAGGATGGCTGGTTTTTTGCTGTTTTCGGCTTTACCTTGCCGGTGTGGCTAGCGATCCCGGCCACGATCGTGGTCATGATTGTGTTGGCATGGGTAATCGAGCGCACGGTCTTGCGTTTTCTAGTAAAGCAGAACGAGATCATTCTTTTTATGGCGACCATCGGCCTTGCGTTTGTGCTTGAAGGGCTTGGCGATCTTCTTTTTGGTTCCGATGTAAAGCCGCTTGATATTGGTATTCCTCAAGGCGCTTCAGACTGGCTGCTGGATAGTTTCAACCTTTATATCGAGCAGCTTGAAATCTTTGCTGCCGGAACGGCAGCCGTTCTGGTTGCAATCCTGGCTATTTTCTTTCAGCGTACCCGCATTGGCCGAGCTCTTCGCGCCGTGGCGGATGACCATCAGGCGGCGCTCAGCGTCGGCGTGTCGCTCGATAAGATCTGGGTAATTGTCTGGTCGGTTTCAGGTATTGTTGCTTTAGTGGCCGGGATCATGTGGGGCAGCAAATCCGGCGTGCAGTTCTCGCTTTCCCTGATTGCACTGAAGGCCCTTCCCGTCCTTATTCTCGGGGGATTCACTTCAGTGCCGGGCGCGATTGTTGGCGGACTGATTATCGGCGTTGGTGAAAAACTTGCCGAGGTCTATATCGGCCCGATAGTGGGTGGCGCTATCGAAAATTGGTTTGCCTATATGTTGGCGCTCGTTTTTTTGCTGTTTAGGCCCCAAGGGCTTTTCGGCGAGCGTATTATCGAGAGGGTCTGACGATGTTCTATCGAGAAAGCGGCCAACTCAAATCCAGTTATATTGCCGATCAGGCGATGTTTCCAATTGCCCAGGACCGTTGGTTTGTATTCGGCGTGCTGGCGCTGGCGTTTCTCGTGGCTCCGTTCTTTATAAACGAGTATTGGGCCAACGCGATACTGCTGCCGTTTTTGGTCTATGCGCTTGCCGCCCTTGGGTTAAATATCCTTACGGGCTACTGTGGTCAGGTGTCACTCGGAACCGGAGCCTTCATGGCGGTGGGTGCCTATGCGTCATTCAAACTGGTCGGGTTTTTTCCCGAGGTCAATTTCCTGATTGTGTTAGCGCTCTCAGGTGTCGTCACGGCAGCGGTAGGTATGATCTTTGGTTTGCCCAGTCTGCGTATCAAGGGCTTCTACCTCGCTGTGGCCACGCTCGCAGCACAGTTTTTTCTGATCTGGGTCTTCAACAAGGTGGGTTGGTTTTATGACTACAACCTGACCGGCATGATTACAGTAAGGCCTATCGACTTTTTCGGGGTTCGCATTACTGGTCCTGAAGCGACACCGGCGGCGAAGTACCTTTTCACTCTGACTGTTGTCTGTATTCTGGCACTCAGCGCTAAGAATATTGTTCGCGGCAGAATCGGCCGCGAATGGATGGCGATTCGCGATATGGATATCGCGGCTGAGTTGATTGGCATCCGACCCCTGCGGGCCAAACTTTCCGCATTTGCAGTGAGTTCGTTTTATATCGGTGTCGCCGGTGCGCTGTATTTTTCGATTTATCTCGGAGCCGTGGAGCCCGTGGAGGCGTTTGATATCAATCAGTCGTTTTATGTGCTGTTTATCATCATTATTGGGGGTCTCGGCAGCGTTTTAGGAGTATTTTTGGGGTCGGCCTTCATCGTTCTTATACCCATTTTGCTGAAAAACATTATGGTTGGAGGCATGGGCTTTGACTCAGGGATGGCAGGTCACGTTGAGATCCTGCTGATGGGTATGCTGATCATCTTTTTCCTGATCGTGGAGCCGCACGGGCTTGCCCGACTGTGGCAGATCGCGAAGGAGAAACTGCGGCTCTGGCCGTTCCCGCATTAGGGGGCAAGAGAGCCGTAAACTGCTGTATCAACCACAACACCTAAGAGGAGGCTATTGATGAATCTTAGAAAACTGACTGGAGCTGCCGTTGCAGCGGCGCTGGCGTTGCCGATGTTTGTATCAGGCGCCAATGCCTACGAACTCGTAATTCCCTCAATGGACTACCGAACGGGACCTTTTGCCCCTAATGGAATCGTTTTTGCAAATGGGTGGAGTGATTACCTCACTTTGCTGAATGAGCGAGATGGCGGAATCAACGGTGTCAAGATCAAGAATGTGACTTGCGAAACTGGTTACAACACCAAAAAGGGTGTCGAGTGCTACGAGAAGATAAAAGGTACACCACCGTCGGGGGCGCTGTTAGTGCAGCCTTTGTCGACCGGTATTACCTACCAGCTGATTCCCAAGGCATCCGTGGACGAAGTTCCGATTTTTTCCATGGGCTACGGCCGAACTTCTGCGGCCAATGGCAAGGTTTTTCCGTGGGTGTTTAACCTTCCGGCGACTTACTGGAGCCAGGCAACCGGTTTGATTCAGTACATCGCCGATCAGGAAGGCGGGCTTGATGCGCTGAAAGGCAAGAAAATCTATCTGGTGTACCACAACTCCGCGTACGGTAAGGAGCCGATCCGGACCCTGGAAGCCATGGCCGACAAGTTTGGTTATGAGTTCCGCGGACTGCCCGTAGATTCTCCTGGACAGGAGCAGAAGGCCACCTGGCTGCAGATCCGCAAGGAGAAGCCGGACTGGGTGCTGCTGTGGGGTTGGGGTGTGATGAACCAGGTCGCCATCAAGGAAGCTGCTTCTATTCGCTATCCGATGGATCACTTCATTGGGGTCTGGTGGTCCGGCTCTGAGAATGATGTCCTGCCCGCTGGTGATGCAGCAGATGGATACCTTTCTGGCGCGTTCCATGCGCCTGGCGGCGGTTTCCCGCTACATGACGACATTCGCAAACACGTCTATGACAAGGGCCTCGGCAAAGGCGACCGCGACCGTATCGGTGAGGTACTCTACAACCGGGGCATGGTCGGCGCGATGTGGGCTACGGAAGCGGTCCGTAAGGCAATGGAGATTCACGGCACTACCGAGGTTACCGGTAAGCATGTCCGTGACGGTTTCGAGGCGCTGGACGTCGATGAAGCACGGCTTGAAGAACTCGGTCTGGGCGGCTTTACCTATCCGGTGAAAATCACCTGCGAAAACCACGAAGGCTCCGGCAAGGTCGCCGTGCAGCAGTGGGACGCTAAGGCAAAGCAGTGGAATATCGTGTCGAAGTTCTACGAGCCGCTGCGTGATGTAACTGGCCCGCTTATCGAAGCAGACTCAGCGGCGTACGCGGCTGAAAATAATGTAACCCCTCGCGATTGCTAGCAGGCGATTCGTTTTGGTCATGATGACGGGAGAGACTCCATGAGCGCCGTTGCTAAAACCAACAGCGAATCGCTGCTGGTGGTCAACAACATTGAGGTGATCTATGACCATGTGATCCTCGTGTTGAAAGGGGTCTCTCTCGAAGTCATGAAAGGAGGCGTTGTAGCCTTGCTTGGCGCCAATGGCGCGGGCAAGTCCACCACGCTCAAGGCGATTTCCAACCTGCTGGGCGCTGAGCGCGGTGATGTGACCAAAGGTACCATAACTTTTAAGGGAGAGGATGTACACAGCCTGACGCCCAATGAACTGGTGCGTCGGGGCGTGATTCAGGTGATGGAAGGTCGTCACTGTTTTGAGCATTTAACCGTAGAGGAAAATCTCCTGACTGGTGCCTATACCCGAAAAGACGGGCGCAAAGGGATTTCGGATGATCTTGAGTTGGTCTATCAGTACTTCCCACGCTTGAAGGAACGGCGGACCAGTCAGGCGGGCTATACCTCGGGCGGCGAGCAGCAGATGCTGGCAGTCGGCCGAGCTTTAATGGCACGTCCGACAGTGATTCTGTTGGATGAGCCGTCGATGGGACTTGCGCCTCAGCTCGTTGAAGAAATTTTTGAGATTGTAAAAAGATTAAACGAGGCCGAAGGCGTGACATTTCTTTTGGCCGAGCAGAACACCACTATGGCTCTGCGCTATGCCAATTATGGTTACATCCTGGAAAACGGCCGGGTGGTGATGGATGGTGAGGCGGCAGACCTGGCCGAGAATGAAGACGTTAAAGAGTTTTACCTTGGCGTCAGCGGGGGAGGCCGAAGAAGTTTCCGTAACGTTAAGGCTTACCGGCGGCGCAAACGCTGGCTCAGTTGAGGCGATAGCGATCGGCTGACCGACCGTGATTGAATGGTCTAACGACAACAGCCAAGTTCGCTCCGCGTCAGTCAATGACGGCTCAATCGCTATAGATATCCCGGACGCGCTACGGTCCTTGGGGGGATCCGATGAACGATTATTTTGATGCGCTGGAGACCCGTTCGCCCGACGAGCGCGAAGTGCAGCAGTTTGCGCATTTGCGTGAACAACTGCGTCATGCCAAGGAAAACATTCCCGCATATTCCGATCTGTTGCAAGGAGTGGATCCAGAATCCATCGCTGATCGATCTGCCCTAGCAAAACTGCCGGTCACGCGAAAATCGGAGATGGCCCAGGCCCAGGCCAAAATACCGCCACTTGGGGGCTACACGGATCTTCATGGCAAGACCCTGCCCAGGGTCTTTGCTTCTCCAGGCGCTATTTTTGAACCCCAGGCAAATACCGAAGATTTCTGGAGGACCGCACGGGCCTTGCACGCAGCGGGCTGTCGAGAAGGGGATCTTGTCTATAACACTTTCTCTTATCACTTTACACCGGCGGGTTTCATGCTCGAGAGCGGGGCGCACGCTCTCGGTTGCACGGTCTTTCCAGCCGGAATCGGCCAGACCGAACTGCAGGTACGGGCGATGGGGCATCTTCGGCCGAAGTTCTATGTCGGAACACCCTCTTTTCTGAAGATTCTTCTCACCAAGGCAAAAGAGATGCAGATCGATGTTTCCAGCCTCAGTTTGGGTTTGGTGTCTGGGGAGGCGCTGCCCGAACCTTTGCGCCTGGAACTTTCTGAAAATGGTGTGGAGGTTCTGCAAGCCTATGCCACGGCAGATGTTGGATTGATCGGTTTTGAATCAGAGAGTCGGCAAGGACTGCTTCTGGACGAAGAGATCCTGTTGGAGATTGTCCACCCGGGTACAGGAGATCCAGTGGAGCCTGGCCAAGTTGGTGAAGTGTTGGTCACGCCGCTCAGACCCGGCTACCCGCTGATCCGATTTGCCACCGGTGATCTCTCCGCCACTCTGGAAGGCGTTAGCCCCTGCGGCAGAACCAATCTCCGTATCAAGGGATGGATGGGCAGGGCGGACCAAAACACCAAAGTCAGAGGGATGTTTGTGCACCCTTCGCAGGTTGCGGCCGTCGTCGCGCGCCATGGCGAGATCCGCAAGGCGCGGCTTGAGGTGATGCGCGTTGACAATGCGGATGCGATGAGGCTCTTGTGTGAGGTGTCACCAGACTCAGGCGGGGATGACGATCTCGCCCGGGCGATTTCCAAAAGCATTCGCGAAGTTTGTAACTTGCGCGGTGAAGTCGGGTTTGTCAGTGCGGGTGCGCTGCCCAACGATGGTAAGGTAATCGATGATCAAAGACCGATCGAATAGACGGCAAGGAACCGGCAAGAGACAAGAAGAGTGCATAAGGTCGTTTGGGCCACGTATGCCGGTGCTTTGTCTGGACAACCCGACTGCAGTGTCGGTATATCTTTTTAATTCTTAACAGATTCACTTGCACACGGATAAGAATCGTGACTGATATTGATATTCAGGATGATGTTTCGCTGTACGCCAATCTCTTTGGCTTTCTTGGTGCGCCATTGAGTTCGGATGCGACTGGTGGTGACGCGGATGTTGCAATACTGGGCGTGCCCTACGATCTTGGGACCACCGGTCGCGCGGGGACCCGTAGCGGCCCATCGGCAATCCGGCAGGCCTCAGGCAACCTGCGATGGGAGGAGGCCAGATGGCCCTGGCGGTATGCCCTCGCCGATCATCTTAAGATGGTGGACTGCGGTGACCTGGTTTTCCCTCCCGGCGACAGCGCGGCGTTTACGCAAGCGCTTCACGACCGGGCGCTAGATATCATTCAGTCAGGAAAGACGCTAATGAGTTTTGGGGGAGATCACTTTATCAG
>Ga0114933_10000730_pt1 | contig 38814 bp, 30 predicted proteins | sample 4SBtaG_FD_89691 | JGI IMG/M metagenome (GOLD analysis project Ga0114933, IMG submission 89691) | Deep subsurface microbial communities from Kolumbo volcano to uncover new lineages of life (NeLLi) - 4SBTROV12_W25 metaG | ecosystem: Environmental > Aquatic > Marine > Volcanic | place: Kolumbo... | reverse complement strand
GTGACGTTGGTCTTCGCGGACGCACGCAAGCCGGTCGTTGCCGCCGTGAGCTGTTCGGTCAAGCTCTGCACGCCTGACGCAATCATCGAGCTGAGCCGTCGCGTCTCCGAACGAATCCGCTAGTGGTCCGTTTCAGGAGTTTTGATGAACTGGCGGGCGCCGCTGTATTTGGCTACTCGGCGTCCTCTGCGAGCGCCTTCGAGACCACCACCTGCGCCGGCCTGAGCAGCCGATGCTCGAGCAGGTAGCCGCGTCCGGTTTGCCGCACACAGGTTCCGGGTGTGATTTCGTCGGTTTCGACTTCCGAGATCGCGCTGTGAACGACCGGATCGAACTTCTGCCCCACCGCGTCGAATGACGAGAGCTGAAGGTTGGCGAAGGTCCGCTTCCAGTCCTTCTCGAGGATCTCCACGACGCGCTTTGTGTCGTCGCCAATGGTCTCGCTGCTGAGCAGGTGTTTGAGCACGCTGTCGAGGCTGTCGAGCGCCGGCAGCATCTTCTTGAGCAAGTCGTGGGAGGTCTTCTGCGGCAGCTCAAGCCGGAGCCGCTGGACCATGGCGTTGGCCTCGTTTTCGCGCTCGGCGACCTTGGAAAAGCGGGCCCTTGTCGACTTGAGGTCGTTCTTGCTGATCTCGGCGATGCGTTCGGCGCGAGCAGCTCGCTGTTCCTCGTCCTCGACGCGCGCGCGCAGGTGCTTGACCTGGTTGCGGAGCATGTCGAGTTCGCCACCGGATGCGATCTTGCGAGCACGTTCGGTCGCGTGGGCGATGGCGCGGGCTTTGACCTCTTCCTCGTCGATTTCGTCTTCACCCATTCCTGCGAAGAGATCGTCGGGCTGCTCCGGTGCGAGCTCCTCGCGGCTCAACTCCGGTGTGGGCGGCGGCGCATCGTTGTCTGCGCCGTATTTTTCGACCGCGAGCGCCTGGAGTTCGGCCAAGGCGCTCTCCATTGCGTTGGTCAGGCCAAGCGCTGGCTGGCCACCAGCGGTGTCTTTGTCGTTGGGCCCGGGCATGCCGACCTCCAGGATGCGTACCAACGGAGCATAATGCAGCGGTGGCTGGGCGCAATTTCGGGGTCGATGATGCCGACTCCGGTCAGGGCACGCCGCTGCCGATCACGACGGCAACGAGCCCATAGCGCATCTTGGCGGTGCCAGATCCGTCGAACGAAAGACGCGCTGAGCCTACGACGACGGCCTTATCGCCAAGGCTGACGAGACCAGCCGAGAAGCCGGATGCGGCGGTCGACGACAGCGCGAAAGGAGCGGTCACGGTGCCCTTGGCGGTCACACGGACCACGTACAGCGATACCGAGCGCGTATCCTGGTACGCGATCACGACGCCGCCATCGGGTGCTCGGACCATTTTTGCGTCGGCCCCAACGCGGTGGTGTCCGTCTTTGCGCACGCCCGAGTCGACGATCTTGGACGACCATGTGCCGTTGGCGGCCTCGGTCAGCAGAACCAGACGGCCCTTTTGTGCGTCCTGGCAGGTGATCAGGGCTTTGCCGTCCGAGCCAACAAGCAACGCCGGAAAACGGCCGAGATCCGACGACCCGCCATTTACGAGCTTTCCATCAAGCGTGCGCGTCGACAGCGTGCTGCCGGGGGCGCCACGAGCCAGGACGAGATGACCCTTTTCGCTGTCGTAGGCCGCGATCGATGCCTTACCGTCTCGGACTGCGAGCGCGAGATGAGCCCCCACTCCGCGACGCACAGCCGGCCCGATCGGGGTCGGCGCTCGGGCTGGCAATTCGGCTGCGAGCAGGTCTTGCGACGTCCAATCCTTCGTCGTTGCGGGTGCGCTATTTGCCGCCTTGAGCAGAACGATCTTGCGCGTGCCTGCTACGGCGTCGCCTTCTTTGGGATCGGCGAAAGTGGCGATCCATGGCACCCCGACGGCATCGGACGCCAGCGCGACGGCCCTCCCGGCACCGGCGACGATGAGATGGTCGCGGGTCACGGCGTTGTTGACGCTGACATCCACGTACCGAAGGGCATGATTCGTGACGTCGTAGTACGCGATGTGCAGACCGTCCTTGGCGTCGCGCCCGACCGAAAAACGTGAACCGGCGTCCACACCGGGCGCGCCAACACCGCCTCGGGGCCCGGTTGGGTCGGCGATGACCGGAGCGTCGGTCGGCAGGCCAGCGATCGTCTTCAGAAGCGTGCGGTCATGCGGGGGCGCCGCTCCGTGCCGTGCGAGCACCAGGTCGCCCCACGTCCGGTCATACGCGATGACAGCGAGCGATTTGCCCGACGATGCGACGACGCCCGGCTGCCCGTATTGGCCCGCTACCAGGCGCGGAAGCTTGCGGCACTGGACCACCGATGCGATGGCTCCGCAGCCCTCTTCGAAGCGCGCCAGCTCATTGGCCACAACAGCGAGCTCTCCAGCCGCACACGTCTTCGCCATTTCGCCGACATGCACACACTTGTCGAGCAGCGCGGCGCAAGCCTGGGACTTGGGACAGTAGCCCCCACAAGGCGGCTTGGCGCGACAGGTCCCCATCACGCAAGCCAGCGACTTGGCGCAATCGGCGTCGCTATTGCAGGCCTTGGACACACAAATGCCGCGCTCGCAACGCTGGCTTGGCCCACCGCACGGAGACGCCGTGGAGCACATCTGGCGGCGCCTGCATCGCCCGTCCTGGCATCGCTGGGCGAGGCAGCAATCGCCATCGAGCTCACACGCGACATCGCCCAGGCACGTCCCCAGCGGTCCGCAGTGGTAGCCGCTCGGGCACGCCGCATCCGAGGCACAGGTCAGCGGTGGCTCGGGGACATCGCGCTGGCAGCCCGCGCAAACGGCGACCGAGAGGCTCAACGCAAGGACGACGCCGCGCTTCATGGAGTCGTCCCCTTCGCGACCAGCGTGATACCAATAACCAACCAGTCCTGCGCATCGCCGCCGGCCTGCAGTCCCACAAGAGCGGCGCTTATCGGCAGCTTGATAGCGCTCGCCAGGATGGCGTCGAGGTCCACGTCGAAGGTCATTGGTTCGGTCAACAACACCGAAAGGCCGAGGTCCGCGAGCGGCCCCGCGATGGTCTGCATTTCCGCCTTGGGAAACAGCGCGCTGCTCGCCACCGTTACCGTGGGGACCTGGACGTCGGTGATCTGGACGCGCAGCTGGCCATCCGCGTCGATCCGCAACGAAAACACCGCGATGGCGTCGGCGTCGAGCTCCACGAGGGTCAGCCAACGGTCGTAGGCGGCGGCCTCGATTCGAAGGCCCATCTTCTTGAGCGACGCGCGCATGGTGACACCGCCGGCGCCATCGCTCGTCAGATGCACCCGCGGCACACCGGACACCGAAGCGCTCGGTCCGATCGTCAAACGCAACGGCGCGTCCGGCGGCACGAGTTGCCTCAAACCGGGCAGCGCGAGATCCATCAATGCCGCGACCAGGACCAGCTTCTTGCCGCTCAGGGCGTACAGTCCGTGGCCATCGATCGACGTGCACAACAGCCCGCTTCGCATCGCGGACCAGAAGGCTTGCTCGACCAGTCTGCGCCCGATCAGGGCACCGGCATCGATCGGCTTGTCCACGCTGCCACCGGACGAATCGGTGACCTTGAGCGACGCGGGCAGCGGTGGCGCGGGTCCTTGAGGCAACTTGCCGAAGACAGCGGCGTCATCGGGTCCGGGATCGACCACGCAGCCGTGCGCTTTGGCGAATGTCGCGCCGTCGAGTTTGCCCCGCAGCGCCTTGTCGGCGACCGAAAACGCATTGGGACTGGGCCGCACCCGCAGTCGGATCGGATTCGCGTCGCCGAGCAGTGCACCGAATTGAGCGTTTGCCGCCGCGACCAACGTCTTGAGATCGAGCGGGATCTCGAGATCGAGGGGCTTGCCGTTGATGGTCGGCTCGATGATGGCCTTGATGAGCAGGTTCGCGACGAGCTGGAGCAAATCGCTGAGGATCGGTTCGAGAAACCCCTTGAGCGCGTTGATTACGTCGCTGGTGATCTTGCCGGTCGCACACAACTCGCACTCCAAACAAGGGTTTCCGACGAGCTGTTTGTCCTTACACTCGCTGAGCCCACAGTCCTTGCCGAGCGCGAACCCGATGGCGTGCAAGATGGGCTTTTTCACCTCGGCTTTGACGTCCAGGGCGCCCTTGGCGTCGACACCGAGCACCAGGTCGATGGTCGCGGACACGGTCGCAAGTCGCTCGTTGCTCTTGCCGACGTCGACACCGTTCTTCAGGTGGCAGGCCGCGTCGGACTTGATGCCGAGGACCTTGGTCTCACCGGACAAGACGCCCTTGTGGACGCCCAAGTCTGCCTTGTCGATGACGATGCGGATGCGAGCGGGCGCGGACGGATCGACCAGCTTGATGGACAGCTTCGCCATATCGAGCGTGAGGACCAGGTCCCGCACCGACACCTTGCTCGAAAACAGCCCGCCAAGGCCGCCCCCGATGCCGAGATTGGCGCCTGGCAGGAGCTTGCTGACATCGATGAGCGCGTCGCCGGACTTGGTCGCGCCAAACAGCACCTTCAGCAGGGCCACCATCTCGTTGGCGACCACGTCGAAACCGGCCTGGGTCACCCGGAATTGAACGGCCTCGGGGGTAACGAGCGCGTTGGGGGTCACCGGCTTGGGCACAGCACCGCTGCATCCATTGCAGCCGCCGCCGCCGCAAGCACCGAGCGCGACGGGAAGCAACCAGATCACAACACGCCGAATCAACGGCGCGACGAACGCGCGACGACCGCTGCCGGCCGGGCGAGCAGCGGCGGACACGACCTACCCGACGACCTGGTTTCGGCCGTTGCGCTTGGCTTTGTAGAGGTTTTCGTCCGCGGCGAGAATCAGTGCCTCAGACCGCGTCATCGATTGGTCGGCCACCGCGACGCCGACGCTGATGGTCACGTCGATCGAGTTGCCTTCGAACTCAAAAGTGTTCTCTTCGACGAGCTTGCGCACATCTTCGGCGAAGCGCATCGCCCCTTCGAGCTCGACTTCGGGCAGCACGGCGCAGAACTCCTCGCCGCCATAACGCGCGAACATCTCTTCCTGCCGAACCCGCGCCGTCACAATCCGCGCCACTTCGCGCAACACGTAGTCGCCCATCAGGTGGCCGTAGTTGTCGTTGACGGCCTTGAAGTGATCGAGGTCGAACATCACGCAGGCGAGGGGACGCTCGTAGCGGCGTGCGCGGGCGAATTCCTTGTCGAGAAACTCCATCAACGCGCGCTTGTTGCTGATCTTGGTCAAGCCGTCTTCGATGGTGAGCCGGTAGATCTCTTCGTGGTACGACGCTTCGATGTTGTCGCCGCACAGGTACTTGAAGATCGCCTCGCCAACCTGCACGAAGTCGCCGCTGCGCAAGGTAGACGAGCCGTCGATCAACTTGTGATTGAGGTACGTGCCGTTGGTCGAGTAGTTGTCGACGATGCGGTGGCCGGCGCCCTCGGCTTCGATGCTGGCGTGGCGGCGTGACACACTGTCGCTGGCGAGAGGCAGATCGCTGTCTGGGTCACGGCCGATCGTGACGGTAGCCTGGGTCAACTCGATTCGGCGCCCCATCTCCGGTCCGCGCAGCTGCACAATACAAGCCTCACCCGTTGCGTTCGCCTTGGCGATCTCGCGAACAGAAGTGATCCTTGTTTCAGCGTCGAGGTGGTCGTTGGGAGGCATGTCGATCCGTAGCGGGGCCCGTCGATCGGGGGGCTCTGTTGCGCAGTGAAGGCAGGGTCGCAGGCTAATGCTCAAACGGCCGCAAATCAACGGCGCGATCGCCGGCAAAACCGCGGAATTGTGGGTCCGGTCGCCCGATCAGGTGGCGTGGTCGCGCACGTATCGAACCAAGACGTCGACGTAGGACTGCACCGGCGGACACGTGATCCCGCTGCCGGCGAGCAAACGATCGGCGTTGGTGGCGTCGAACCGCACCTCGCTGTCCAGCCACTCGACAAACTCGAGGTCATTGCGCGCAATCGCCCGAATTCCCGGCAAATTCAAGACTGCGCGGGCGACACCGCCGGGCAAAATGGCGGTGGGGCGCGGACGGCCTGCTGCGTCGGCGACCGCGTCGAAGAATCGGCCCGCTGAGAGCGGTTGGGAGTCGACAAGGTGCACGGTCGCGCCGACCGCCCCCGGATTGCGAGCGAGGTAGCGTGTGGCCCGTGCCACATAGTCGACGGGCACCACATGCATGTCGAAGCGGCCATGTCCGGGCAGCGGCACCGACACGTTGGGCGGCGCGGCGACGATGCGACGAATGGCCAGGTACACACCGTCGAAGCGATCGACGCGGCCGGTATCACTCGCGCCGACGAGGATCGATGGCCGCACGATTGTGATCGGCAGCTTCGACATCGCGTTGCGCGCCAGGACCTCCGCAGCGGCTTTGGTCTCTTCGTAGTCGTTGCGGAACGCCTGCCCGACCATCAGCTCATTTTCATAGACCACGCCGCCACGAGCGCCGGCGACAAAGGCGGTTGACCAATGGCAGATGCGGTCGAGCTTCTTCATGCCGAACGCGAACTCGAGCACTTCGCGCAGCCCCTCGACGTTCACAAGCCGCTTTTTTCGCGTCGGCGTGCCCAGGTAGTTGACCGCAGCGATGTGGTGAATCTCCTGCACATGGGCATGAAGATCGCGCACTTCGGCGCCGGTGAGCCCGAGGTCGATGTCGAGAATGTCGCCCTCGAGGACGCGCACCGGCGGGCCCTGGGGAATGTCGGCGGCGAGGCTCGCGACGAACTCGTTGGCATCAAGAAGGAACTTGTTGCGGACCAGCAGCCACACTTCGTCGCCGCCCGCGACCATCTCCCGCACGAGGCGCCGCGCCGCGAACACCGGAAATCCGGTCACGAAAACGATGCGTGGCTCGATGGTGGTGCCCGCGTTGTCGCTGGCCGGTACGTCTGGCGGCATGCTGGTGGATCCTCGGCGTGCGACCCGTCGCGGTCACGGCTCGGCGTTCTCGTGGGCGGCGGCCGATGCCTGCAGGGCGCGCCACACCTTGTCGATCTGGGCCTCAAGCTCTGCTAGCCCTGCGCCGTTGTCAATCGCGTGGTGGGCGTGGGCGAGACGCTTTTCGTGGCTGGCTTGTGAGGCGATTCGGGCGCGGGCTTCGGCCTCGGTCAACCCGTTGCGCGCGATGAGCCGCTCGACCTGCAGCGCCGCGGAACAGTGAACCACGACGACGGTGTCACAAAGCGCCGCCAAGCCGATGTCGACAAGCAGCGCCGCATCGATCACGACGACGGCATCTCCGCGCGCTCGGGCGGCGGTCAGCCCATCAACGATCGCCCCCTCGATGAGGGGATGAAGCAGTCCGTTGAGCACCGCGAGCTTGGTGCTGTCGGCGAACACGATGCGGCCAAGCACCGCCCGTCGCAGACGCCCATCTTCGTCGATGACGTCCTGTCCGAACGCATCGACGACAGCGACAAGACCTGGTGTGCCGGGTTCAACAACGTCGCGAGCGATCTTATCTGCATCGATCAGCGTGGCGCCGTGCGACACGAAGCCGCGCGCGACGGTCGATTTGCCGCACGCGATGCCGCCGGTCAGACCGACCACGAGAGTCATGAGCTGTTTGGTTGCGCTGGGGCGCTACGACTTGGTGAAGACGTACGACTGCGAGAAGCTCTGCGGCGAGCTCAGCAACGGCAGGCCGCGAACACGAGCGAACTTCTTCTTGATGCAGCTGGCGAATTCACCGCTTGCGCCGATGACGTTGACGCGCGTGATGGTGCCGGCTGTACCGACCGTGAACTGCACTTTGACCTTGCCGGACAGGCTCGGGTTGTTGCGCAGCGCAGCCTCGTAGCAGCGACGGATCGCCGAGTTCTTGCGACGGATAACGCGGGAGACGCCGGACTTGCCCTGGCCGCTGCCGCCGAGCGAACCGGCAGACAGGCTGATCTTGACGCGTTTTTCGCGCTTCTTTGCCTTGACCTTGGTGTCGGCAGAGCTGCGCTTGCCAAAGCCTTTGCGACCGCCGGCGACCTTTTCGATGGTGCCGCCACCGCCGCCACCGCCTGCGAGCTTCAGCCCACCCCCGGGGCCGCCATCGGCTTCGTCGCCGCCGCCGCCAAACGTCTTGGCGACAACAGTTCCTTCGCCTTCGCCACCGGCCGCAAAGAGCTTGGAAGCCATACCAGACTTATCCATGAACGCGCCGGCGATCGTGCGCTTGGACACGACCTTGCGCGCGTTGCGCTTGCGCTCCTCGGGATCGACCTGCTTTTCAGCGGTCTGCTGGGGCTTTTCCTTCTTCTTCTTAACCTCTTTCTTGATTTCCTTCTGCTCTTCCTTCTTGGCCTGCTCGGACTTGATGTCCACCGTTTCCTTCTCGGGCTCCGGCTCTTCCTTCTCTTCGATCAGGACTTCGTAGGTGTCGTGCGACAGGAATTCTTCGAGATGCTGTTTCTTGAGGTACTTGCCGGTCGTGCTCTGGAAGATTACGGCCTGCGCGACGATCGAACCGATCAGCAGGACAGACACCAGAAACGAGATGCTCCACACCGGGTCGTTCATCAGCGGCGCTGCGATCTGGCCAAACAGCGTGGCGCGCGGCATCTGGGGCACAGTCACCGTGCGGCGAATGACCTGGAAGAGCAGCGTGTACGGCCCGAGCGAGACACGGCCACGGCTCTTCAGCCCGACGCTCAGCTCGACGCCGTCCGCGCCGCGCTTGGCGATCCCTTTGCGGACCGCCTCTTCTTCGTTGATCGGCGCGCCGTCGCTGGCGAGACGCAGGCCGCTCTTGTTGGGCAGCTTCACGCGGACGCGAGCGTCTTTGCCAATGTCGAAGGTCGCCGAGGGACCCTTGTAGTCTTCGGCGTCCAAGACGAGCGTGTCGTTCTTGCCCGCGCCGATCGTGACCGTCTCGCCGAGGTGGTAGATGCGATCGCTGAGCAGCCGCGACTCGTGAACCAGGCCGATGCGAAGCACGGTCTCTTCGTGGGTGACCGTGGGAACCGCGTCGCCGCGCACGAACTGGAACATCAAGATGATGTCGCCGATGGCCATCGAGCCACCGGTGTAGCCCTCGATCGGCACGCACCGCTTGCCGCGAACCTTGACCACGTCCTGGGCTCGAATGCCGTCGCCGCCCGCGCCCCCGCGCAGGTTCATCTGCACGTTGGGATCTTCGGGCAACACCAGGTGGTAGGTGTTTTGGTGCAGCACCGCGAGCATCATGTGCTCGGGGAACCTCGGATGGTCTTTGGCGCTGATTTGCACCGACGCGTCTGCGCGTGTGCCGACTGAAACAGCGGCGCGACGATCCATGACCCGTTCGGCCAGGATCTGTCCGTTGTATACAACGCCGAGGCGCAGCACGCGGTGTGTATCACCCGCCATGATTGCTCCGTTCACCCTCATGCCGCTTGAGCGACACGAACGTTCAGGCCCTGTGCGTCACGGTGCAGGTTCGGGGGGACGCGACAAGAGTCTCGGGGCGCGCCAACAGCGGCGTGACCCGGCTACCTAGAGTGCAGCGATTCGCCGGTGATGGGAAGATCGCGTAGGCCCTGCAATGATGAAAGACGATGAACGACGTTTCACATGGCGCACGAAATCGCGTCCTCGTTTCGTCTTTTTCGGCGTGTTTTCAGCCGGTTGATGTCCCTACGACTTGGTGAAAACGTAGCTCTGCGCGAAGCTCTGCGGGGTGGTCAACAGAGGCAAACCACGGATCCGCTTGAACTTCTTCTTGATGCAATTGGCAAACTCGCCAGCTGCACCGGCCACGCGAACCGACGTCACGGTGCCCGCGGTACCGACTGTGAACGACACCGTGACCTTACCGCTGAGGTTGGGGTTGCTGCGCAGCGCCGCTTCGTAGCAACGACGCACCGACGAGTTCTTGCGGCGGATGACCTTGGCGACGTCGCCCTTGTTCGAGCCGGAGCCACCGAGCGATCCACTCGACAGCGACACCTTGATCTTCTTTTCCTTCTTCTTCGCTTTGACCTTCGTCGCGGCCTTGCTGCGCTTGAAGCCCTTGCGTTTGCCGGCTTTGACCTCCTCGATCGAGCCACCACCGCCGGCGCCCTCGAGCTTCAGACCGCCGCCAGGACCTTCGCCTGCACCGTCACCAGCGCCGCTGTCACCGCCGAACGCTTTGGCGACAACCGTGCCTTCGCCCTCGCCACCGGTCGCGAACAGCTTCGTCGCTGCGCCGCCCTGCATGAATGCACCGGCGATCGTCTTCTTGGCCACGACCTTGCGGGCGTTGCGCTTCCGCTCTTCAGGCTCGACCTGCTTGGTCGCTGTGTTCTGCGGCTTCTCGGGCGCCTTTTCGACCTTCTTGGGCTTCTCCTTCTCCGTCTCCTTGGGCTCTTCTTTGGCCTGGATCTGGGTGGTCGGCTCCTTTTCGGGCTCCGGCTCTTCGGGCTCGGGCGGCGGCTCTTCGTTTTCCTGGATCTCGATCTCGTACGTGTCGCGCGCCTGCTCTTCTTCCTTTTTGACCTTGCCCTGGTACTTGCCGGTCGTGTGCTGGTAGATGAGCGCCTGGCCGATGATGCCGAACGCGAGCAGGATCGTGATCGCGAACGAAGCCGTGTACACGACGTCGCCGAGGAAGATGCCGAGGAACTTCTGCAGCGGCGTCTTCTTCTCCATCGCAGGCACGGTCACGCGCTGGCGGACCACCTGGAAGAGCACGGTGTAGGGACCCATAGCGGCGCGACCGCGGGTGCCCAGCGTCAGGTGACAGTGAACGTCGTTGCCTTCTTTCTTGGCCTTTCCGCGGCTGATCAGCTCGGCCAGATCGCGCGGCGCGTCGTCGCCAACAGCGGCCTTGATGTTCATGTCGGACGGCGCCTTCATGGTCACCGAGCCGTCCTTGTTGTTCGCGAAGATGACCGACGGGCCTTTGTACTCAGCCTGGTCGAGGACGACCGTGTCGGCGGTCTGACCACCGATGCTGACGGCGTTGTCATTGGGGTAGATGCGGTCGGAGATCAGGCGCTCGTCGTACACGAGGCCGATGCGCAAAACCGTGCGCTCGTGGACAATCGACGGCTGCTGGTAGCCGCGCACGAACTGGAACATGACGGTGACGTCACCGACGACCATCGAGCCGCCCGCGATTCCTTCAACCGGGATACAGCGCTTGCCGCGGATGTCGATCACGTTGTCGGCGTTGGACGCGCCGCGGATGTTGATGCGCGCGTTCGGATCGGACGGAACGACCAAGTGGTAGACGTCGTTCTCGCAAAAGAGCACGTCGAGATGGTCGGGAAACTCCGGGAATTCCTTGGGTTGGAACTGCACAGTCGAGTCGGCGCGGAGGCCGACGGAGATGTCGATGCGTCGATCGACGATTTCTTCGCGGATGATTTGGCCGCGGTAGACAACGCCCAAACGAACGTTCCGGTTGCTCATCGTTACCCCTCGATTCGTGCCCTGCGGGCCACGTCATGACCTCTTGGAAGGTCTTCTCACAGCCGCTTGTCGCGATCGGTTGTCCGGCTCGGGGCTTCCGTGCTCGGCTTCTCCGGTTCGCTCGACGATTGGCCTCCGGGCACGCTGTTCACGCGCCCAGTCAGGATCTACGTACAGGACAGGACCGAGACTATGCGATGCTTTCGGCGGGTGTCAACGCAATGACGGGTCTTTGTGAAGGCCGGTGATCGGCTTTTCCTCTCGCGTTTTCGCGCCGCGGCGAATGCGCTTGTTGTCGCGATTGTCGGCGCGTAGACTCCGCCGTCCTTCCCGTGGGGGCCCCCTATGCAGGCAGTGATTTGCTGCGCCACCGGGCGCGCAAGCTTTCGTTTAAGTGCGCCGATCGGTCGCCCTGTGGTGGCGACCGCGCTCCTCGCCGCGGCGCTGGCAATGGGCTGCAGCGACGATGGTGGCGATGACGACGGCAAAAAGGTCGCGACGGTGCCGTGGTTGGCCCAAAACGACCTCGATGAGAAGGCTTGGAAGACCGAGCTGGGCGCCGATGACGCCCTCGCCGCCGAGGCGAAGAAAGTCACCGCGCCGTTCTTGGCTGCCGGGGATATCGAGGACACCGCGGGCGCCAAGATCGTCTGGGCCGAGTTCGCCAAGAGCGCCATCACGGACCGCAAGGAAGTCAAAGTCGTCTTCAAGTCGTGCGACAAGGACGCCAACTGCACCGTGGGCTCGGGTTCGTACACGGCCACGGGCGCCTCACTGGTCGCCTCGGACGGCTCGGCGGTGACGTCGCTGCCCATCGGTGTGCCATCGCTGGCCAAGCGCCTCAAGACGAGCAACTTGGATGCGGGCACGGTCATCGCGACTGGGCTCAACCGCAACGGGGTCGTCGAGCCGAAGTTGGCGAAGTTTCAGCTGGACGCGAGCACGTGGGGCAAACGCCGAATGCTGATCATCAACCGTTTCGGAGAGCAGATGGGTGTGCCGCTGACCGACCTTCTTGCCGCTGCGAACAAGACCGGACTGTTCACCGAGATCATCCACCTGCAATACGCACGCCGGCGGGATATCGACGCGATGTTGCCGCAGATGACGCCGCTCGATGTTGTCGTGTGGGTCGGAGCTGGCGTCGTCAAGCCGTTTGGGAACAAGCCCTACCGGAGCGTGGGGATGACGCTGAGCCGCGGAATCGTCGGCGACGTGCTCTACCACCATCAGCACCTGGGCAAGATCCTCGACCAGCCACCTCTTGGTGGCCCCGGACTCGTGCTTCTCGCTGGCAGCAATTCGCTCACCGCAAACCTCGCCCACAACGATGTGCTCGGCAACCAACTCAACCTCTCGCCGGCCCGTCCCGTGGTCGGAATCGAGGGCGAGGTCACCGTCGCCGAGGCAGAAGCTGGGGCGATCGCGATGCTCAACGCGCTGGCTGTCGGGGACACGCTCGACAAGGCCATGAAGGCCGCGGAAGGCAAGCTCGACGGCGCCCTGATGCGCACACCAATGCTCGAAGAGACGACCGAGAAGTGGAAACTCGCGCCCAGCGCCGCCAAGTTCTGGGACAAGGCGCCGTCTTCCGCGAAGCTCGAGATGTATGTGAAGGTCGACCCGGCCTGTGCCGACATTTCCGGCGCGGGCGGGAGTTGCGACGAAGCAACGTTCAAGAAGGGCGTCGCGATTCCGCCCGCTAAAGTGACGCCGATCCTGGACACCAAGTTCGTTTGTGAGCTCACGTTCACTGGACCCTACTTCGAATGCACGGTGCTCAACCCGACCATCAAGGCCGATTTCTCGCTCAAAGGCGCGCTGGTCGGCCGCAACGTCGGGGAGTCGGTGTTCCTCTTCGCGCAGGGGCAGTCCGATGGCAAGGTGCGTGATATGACGGTCATCGGGGCCGGCGAGATCAAGAAGGTCGACGCGGGTGGCGGCACAACCGTCATTTCGTTTAGCGGTCCGGCAGCGGCGAGTACGTTCATCAACCAGGACGGGCAATGCTGCATCGCGAAGGCGCCGCTCTTGTCGGGACACTCATCCAACCTGCTGAGCAAGCTCACCATCAAGCCCTGACCCGGGCACGAGGACAACCAGATGGCGCAATTTGATGGCACCTTGATCGGCACAGGTATGCGCTTTGGCGTGGTCGCGGCGCGGTTCAACGGCTTTATCGTCGAGCGGCTCGTGGACGGAGCGACCGACGCGCTCGTTCGCAGCGGTGTGGATGCTGACGCCGTGGATGTGGCCCGCGTGCCGGGAGCGTTCGAGATCCCCATGGCGGCGCGCGCGATGGCCGAGTCGGGCAAGTACGACGCGATCCTGTGTCTCGGCTGCGTGATCCGCGGCGCGACGGCGCACTTCGACTACGTGTGCAACGAAGCTGCCAAGGGTGTGTCGCGCGTTTCGGAGGCGAGCGGAATTCCGGCGATTTTCGGCGTGCTGACGACCGACACGATCGAGCAGGCAATCGAGCGGGCGGGCACCAAAGCCGGCAACAAGGGCGCCGAGTCCGCGCACGCCGCGATCGAGATGGTCGACCTGTTGCGCAAGCTGCGTGCCGGTAACTGAGCGGACGGGGAAACAACCATGGGGGCCAGGCGCCGAGCGCGCGAATGTGCGCTGCAGATCCTGTTCGGGCTGGATTGGACCGGCGGCGACATCGACGACGCCGTCGAGCATTTTTGGTCGCGGTTTGCCGGGGAGCGTCCGGCGGCGTACGAAGATATTCGCCTGAGGTCGACCCAGATGGTGCGCGGCGTCATAGCCCAGCGCGACAAGATCGATGACTCGCTGCAGTCCTGTTCGCACAACTGGAAACTCGACCGGATGAGCGTCGTGGACCGCAACCTGCTGCGGCTCGGCGCGTTCGAGTTGCTGATGAGGGAGCCCCGGCCGCCTCGCAATGTCGTGCTGAACGAAGCGGTCGAGATCGCCAAGAAGTTCGGCTCAGCGGAGAGCAGCGCTTTTGTTAACGGTGTGCTCCACCAGCTGGCCGAAGCGCACGGGGTCAAGGGCGTGGACGATCGCAAGAAGGGAAGACGGCGTCGTAGCGGCACCGGAGGGTCAGAGGCGTGAGGATCCGATTCGCGGCCCCATCGCTGCGGTCCCTGGACCGGGAGGAGGGCGGGACCCTCGTGATCTGCGCGTTCGATGACGAGCGCCCGCTGCGAGGCGTTGCGGGACGCGTCGACTGGCGGTTGTGCGGCAAGCTGTCCGCGATGCTCCTCGACGGCGCGCTGGGATCGCGATTCGGCGACGCGCTCTTGATGCCGATCGGGGCCCGACTGCCGTTTTCGCGCCTGATGTTCGTGGCCCTGGGCAGCCGCGACGAATTCGACAACGAACACTACGGTGAGGCCTGCCACATCATCGCGTGGAAGCTCGCGCGCATGGGCGAGACCGATTTCGCGATGACCCTGCCCGCGCGGGTCGGCCGAGAGGTCGGGTTGCGCGATGCGGTCTGGGGCTGGCGACGCGGGTTGATCCGGTCCTTCGATAGCGCTGGCCTACACGCGCTCAACGTCTGCATCGTGGCGGACCGGGCCAGTGCGACCGACCTCCATGCCCCCTTTGTCGCGATCGCCGAAGAAGTCAACGACGCCCTGCGCCGCGAAGCCGAAGAACGCGCGATCGCCAATGCGCCACCCATGCCCCACGGGCAGGTTCAGCGCGGAACGCAGCCGGTGGTCGAGCAACCGCGCGCGATGATTCCGGCGCCGGATTCTCCGGTTCGCAGCGGCGGTCGACGCGGATGGCCGACGGGTGTGATGAAGATCGGGCCGGCGACGGCTACGGACGGGCAGCCAGCTTCACGCGAGACGGATCGGCACTGAGCGAGCTGCTGGCGGTCTTTTCGCCGTCTTCCATCGCGAACACGGACATATGCCGGGCGACCTGCGCCTCGGCGGCGAGCAGGTTCCGGGCCACGGATTCGCGATCGATCATCCGACGACGCGCGAGGAAGGGCATCCAGAACGCATGCGGATGGGCTCGAGAGCCACGTCCAAGCTCGGGGTAGTAGTCGATCGCACGAGCGATGACTCGAGCCGCGTTGTCGCTGTAGGGGGCTTCCCAGGCGAGGGCCACAGCCAGTCCGTCGAGGTTGCCCTTGTCGAGCGCGGCGATCGGCAGTCCGCGTCGCTGAAAGCCATCGAGCACCACCTGGTCGCGGGTCATGCCGGTCGGGATCCGTTGCAGGAAGCGTTGCCACAGCGCCATTTGTTCGATCGGCTCGACCGGGATCGATGCGGTCACGCCGTCCTGCGCGACTCCGCCCCCGTATTCGAGCACGAGGTCAGCGGTCGTGCGGTTGAGCAAGCGGCCGAGTGTGCGCTGGGCCTGCGCCGAAACGGTGGGGTTTTCGTCGGCGAGCAGCGGGACGACGGCGTGCGCAGTGCGGAGGTCTTCGGACTCGCTGAGCATCTGCAGGGCCATTGCGCGCACGGGAACGCTGGCACGACCGTCTTGCCCGCCCAGTGCGCGCCTGTCCTCGAGGCGTTTTGCCAGGAATTGTTCCCCGTTGAGTGCGGTGAGGGCACGCATCATGCGCAATCCCACGTGAGCTTCTGTCTCGTGGCCGAGGGCGACGTCGATGGCTTCGGCGTACTCGGGGCGGTGCATGGTGACGAGCGCGTCGACCGCGCGGCGTCGGACGGGCGCGGCTTTGTCGCGGAGCATGGCAGCGATGCGCGGGAGCGACGCCACGTCGTGGTACAGCCCGCACAGGTAGGCGGCGCCAGCGCGCTGATCGGCATACTCGGACGCCAGCGCTTTGCGGATCGAGGGGAGGCGGCGACGTACCTGCGAATGGCCACCGATCGCAGCGGCAGGGGCGCGGCTCCGGTCGAGGCAGCCTTCGGCGTAGTCGTCGGTGGCGCAGCCGATGCGCAAGTGCAGGTGGTCGCTGTGCGGGGATGTCCGGCGCGGTTGACGCAGCAAGGCAGCGGCGGCGTAGCGGATCTCGTTGCTTTCCTTGATGGCGCGGGCGTACCGAAGGATCGGGTACCGCAGCCAGTTGGCGATGAAGAGCTTCTGAACGGACACCTTCTTGGGGCATTGCAGCAGCGCTTTGATCATCGTCCAGTTGGCGGCGACGTCGAACACGATCGGCTCGGGGCTGTCGGTCGACATCAGCTTGCGATCGAAGTGGTAGAGGAAAGCGGGCGGCGCGACGCGACCGCCGGGTGTACGCGCGAGGAACGCGAGGTCGGCGTCACGGCCATTGTTGTGCGAAACGCTCCACGGAATGTCGCCACCGCTGCGCCGGGAGAGGTTGCCAAGGAAGAGCTTGTGGCCGGGATGACGGGACGCGACGCGTTCGGCGACGCACATCAGCAGGTCCCGCATCTCGTCGCTTGTGAAGCGCGTGTGACGCTTGCGGACGCGCTCGAGGATGGCGTGATGCGGGCCTTCGACGGGCACTTCGGCGGCGCGAGCCAGGTAGCCTTCGGTGACGGTGCCGACCGCGATCGAGCCCATGGCCTGGCTACCGATCAGCGGATGATAGCGATCGCCCAGTGGCATGATGCGCGGCTGCAGGCGCGTGTGTTCGACGCGACGTCCCATCCGGCGGCGCTGTGGAGCGCGACGTTCGTGAGATGAGGGTCGTGAGGTGGCGGCGGCTTCTCGTTCTCCCTGGGCGGCAACGTTTGCCGTCTGCCGGACGCAGCCCGCGAGGATGAGGGCCAGGGCGGCGACAAAGAGCACGCCCCCGGTGGCCTTTCGCCCGCTGCTTGCGTTGCCGAACATCTTCGCCCCGTGGCCGGATTCGCGGGTCCCGGGACGCTGTCCGGGTGGCCCGCAGCCGCGCCTCCGATCGTCATGACGTCGCAGGTGCGGCCTTTCTTCACTGTAGTCGTACCTCGGACCCTGCAAAGTTTAATTATGAGAGGAACCCGGCCAAACGGAACCGTGCGGGCGGATCGAAACGCGCCGATCGAGGACCACAATCCGATTTTGAGACGGGTGCGCGAGCGCTTCAGGCGGGGTCCCCGACACGCTTTCCGAACGCGCCACGCAGGAACGTGACCATGTATCCGGACGCGCTGATCACGGAAAACACCATCGATCCGGTCAGGAGGGCCAGGCCCACCCGGTGGTAGTTGATCGGTGTCGTGTAGATGAAGAAATCGGTCGGGATCGAGAAGTGCAGCAAGAGCCCGCCGAGCCCGCAAAGCTGCATCGCGGTCTTCCACTTGCCGAAGCGATCGCTGGCGAGCTCGATACCTTCCTCGGTCGCGATCGCGCGCAGCCCGGTGATGCCGATTTCGCGCGATAGCAGCAGCGCAACGAGCCACGCCGGGGCCCGATCGAGGTGCACGAGCTCGATCAAACAGACCATCACGAGCAGCTTGTCCGCGAGCGGATCGAGGAACCGGCCAACCGCCGATTGCAGGTTCAGTTTGCGGGCCAGCCAACCGTCGAGGAAGTCGGTGACCGACGCCGCGAAGAAGACGAGCGTGGCCCAAAATGCTGCGAGCCGCGCCTCGTAGCCGCCCACGTCGAGGTCGTTGCTGCGGTCCATGAAAAACATCACGAGCGGGATCGCGACGATGCGTCCCATCGTCAACGTGTTCGGCAGGTTGAACAGCTCTTCGCGGAGCGCCGAGCGCGGTCGTGAGGGCCTTCGTTTTTTGGCTTGGCGGGCCATCTGCACTCCATCGCGTCCGTAACGCGGCGGAGTCTAGCAACGACAATGCAAACGGGCGACTCGTGGCGCCAAACAAACTCCACCAACCGGTGAGCCGCGCCGTCGCACCGGAATAGCGAGGCGGCCTTGTCACTTGACACCCAAGGTGGGGCAGCGGCACATGAACAGCGCGCAGATGGCGACCCGCACATCGGCGATCAACACGTCGGCGCCGAACCTGGCCACCGGCATACGCACCGCACGACACGGTAAATGGCCAAGGGAACCGTAAATGGGCGATAGCGCACTGTATTACGTCTTCGCAGCGTTCGCTGGCGGCGTGATCCTCAACATCATGCCGTGCGTGCTGCCGGTGCTGACGATGAAGGTCTTTCACGTCATTGAGCAGGCGAATCAATCGGCGCACAAGACGCGGATGCACGGGATCGCCTACACAGCGGGCATCCTCGTCACGTTCATCGCGTTTGCCATCTTGATCATCGCGCTTCGAGCGTCCGGTGAGCGGATGGGGTGGGGCATGCAGTTCCAGAGCCCGGCGTTCGTGGCGGTGATGACGTCGCTCATTTTCGCCTTCGGTCTCAACGCGCTCGGCGTCTTCGAGATCACGGTCAGCGTCCAGGGTGGCGGTGGAGGAGAGGGCTACAACTCATCGTTCTTCAACGGAATCTTCGCGTCGATCATGGCGACGCCCTGCTCGGCTCCCTTCCTCGGATCGGCGGCCAGCTTCGCGCTCGGCAGCGGCGCTGTCTGGTGGCAGACGCTGCTGATGTTCACGTTCATCGGCTTTGGCCTGGCGTTTCCGTTCCTGCTCATCTCGTTTGTCCCCGCGGTGGCCGGGATCTTGCCGCGGCCGGGCGCATGGATGGAGACGTTCAAGAAGCTGATGGGTTTCACGCTGCTCGCGGCAGCCATCTGGCTGTTCGGCGTGCTGCAGGTTCAAATCAGCCGGGACGGCGCGCAATGGTTCCTCGGTTTCCTGTTGGTCCTGGCGATCGCGCTTTGGGGAATCGAGCACTGGGGCGGTCTTATCCACACGCTCAAGCGCCGCTTGACGGTTCGAGCGCTCGCAGTCGTCGTCGTCGCGTTTGCGGCGTACGGCATGGTCGATCTCGACAAGCCCAGGAAGAAGAGACGCGCCGTGGCTGTCGCCGCAGTGCCCGCAGCGACCGCCGGTGCCGTGCTCGCCAACGCGGGCAGCCAGCAAGCAGGGGCCGCGACCGCCCGCACTGCTACAGGCGTCCACGCCCCGGCACCAGCTGCTCCGGTCGAGGAGCCTCTCATCGTCGATGGCCACATCAACTGGGCGCCGTTCGACAGCAAGCGGGTCGCGGCTGAGAACGCGCGCAAACGGCCGGTGTTCATGGACTACACGGCCGACTGGTGCCTCAACTGCAAGACCAATGAGAAGGCGTTCATCGAGGTCGAGCGCATTCGTTCGGTGCTCAAGAAGACTCAGATCTTGCCGATGAAGGCCGACATGACCGAGGAAGACGAGGAGATCGAAGACTGGCTCGACAAGCTGGGCCGCTCCGGCATCCCTGCCTACGTGATCTACATGCCCGATGGCAGCTACGACCTGCTCCCCGAGGCGATCACGACCGACATGTTGGCCAAACGACTGCTCGCGGCGTCCAAGAAGTTTCCGCCGAAGGTGTTCAGTTCGAAGAAGGCCGATCAGCCGTCTTGAGCCGCGTCCTGCGAGCTTCCTGCCATAGTTCAGCGAAGACCTGGATTTGACCAAGCGCGTCGGTGCGTCCGATGGCTTCACGGGCCCGTTGCGCGTACGCCAGCGCCCGATCGGGACGCCCGGCCTCGAGCAGCAGCCGGATGTGATCGACGACCCCGCGTTCGCCAAGAGCGGCGGGATCGGGGGATGACGGCGGTGGCTTGCGGCCGAAATGCTCGAGTATGGCCAGGCCGATCAAGGCCATCGGGTCGACGCTGAACGAGCCCACCCCGCGGCGGAAGAATCGTTCCGCAGCGGCCTTGTGTTCAGCGCGATGAACCGGATCGTCAACGACGGCCGCGAGGGCGTCGAATGCGGGGGCGAGCTGGGTCGGAGAACGGCGCCGGTCGCGCACTTGCAGGGTAATCAACACCGCGGTGAGCAGAGCGATTGCCGCAGCGCCGATCAAGCGGCGCCGGCGCCGTTGCCGCTGCGTGAGCGGCTCCGACCCGTAGAACATGGCGTCCCCGTAGAAGATCGCGTCCCTGTAGAAGATCGCGTCAAATGCGAGATGGTCAAGCGTATTTGACCAACTCTGCGGGCAACGCCCGAACTACCAGACAAACGGTTCTACTTGCGCAAGTACGCGGGGGTATCGAGGTTGTCGCGGTCCGCAGCGCTCATCGTGAACGGGTTGCGAACGACCGGCTGACGCTTGGTGCCATCGGCACGGCGACGCAGGTATGCGGGCTCCTCAAGGTCTTCCATGCTGCCGTCCGGACCGCGGCGCGATGCCGTCGCCGGATACGATTCCGAGGCTGCCGGGATCGGCGGCGGCTGCATCTCGCGACGCTCCATCCCACCGTGATAGCTGTTGGCCTGCGCGTGCACCGGGGTCTGGGCGTGCATTTGGGGCTGCGTGGGGGCCTCGGCGTAGATCGGGCCCTCGTTGGCGTAGACGGGCACGAGAACGGGCTCTTCCTCGATATGCTCGATGGCCGGCGGCGGCGCGACGACCGGCGCGGGAACCGACTGCGTTTTGCCGGTGCCAAAGCGCGTGCGCTGACGGTTGAGGTCTTCGTCGTAGCTCGGCTCGACGCGGGTGTACCCCGTCGCGACGACGGTGATCTTCATCTCGTCGCCCATGCGCTCGTCGATCACGGCGCCGAAGATCGTGTCCGTGTCTTCGTGCACCGAGTCCTGGATCATCGACAGCGCCTCGTTGATCTCACGCAGGGACGTCGACGGTCCGCCGGTGATGTTGACGAGCAGGCCGGTGGCGCCCTCGATCTTCACCTCTTCGAGGAGGGGGCTGTTTATAGCCAGCTTTGCAGCCTCCCGTGCGCGGTTCTGGCCGGACGCGATGCCGGTTCCCATCAGCGCGAGTCCCTTGGCCTGCATGATGTGAACGACGTCGGCGAAGTCGACGTTGATAAGCCCGGGCGTGACGATGATGTCGCTGATGCCGCGAACCGCATTGAGCAGGACGGTGTCGGCGAGACGGAAGCCGTCCTTCAGGCTCGTGTTCTCGTCGGCCAGCTCGAGCAAGCGGTCGTTCGGGATGACGATGATGGTGTCGACGGCCTCGGCAAGCTCCTTGAGCCCCTGTTCGGCGCGGCGCGTGCGGGCGCGGCCTTCGAACGTGAACGGACGCGTCACGACGCCGACGGTAAGCGCGCCCTGCTCGCGAGCGATCCGGGCTATAACGGGCGCAGCGCCGGTGCCGGTGCCGCCGCCCATTCCGGCGGTCACGAAGACCATCTCGGAGTTGGAGAGGGCCTTGGCGATGTCGGTCTGGCTGTCGACCGCAGCGCGGTATCCAACCTCCGGGTTGGCGCCTGCGCCGAGACCACGGGTGATCTCGGTGCCGATCTGAAGGGTGGTCTGCGCACGGCTGCGACGCAGCGCCTGGGCGTCCGTGTTGGCCACGATGTAGTCGACGTGGTCGAGGCTCTCCTCGATCATATTGTCGACCGCGTTGCCGCCGCCGCCTCCGACTCCGACAACCTTGATGCGCGCGTTGCCCACAACGAGCGTGTCGGCGCTGTTACCGCCGTCGATGATTTCCAAACTCTCAAACATTTCCCTGCTCCAATGGCTTGCGAGGCATCTTTGTCCTCGTCTCGCCACGATCGGTCCCGCTGGACTGCTCAGGACCCGCTATTTTCGGCCTGTCTTGCGCCCTACACGCTCGACACCCAAGGCCGCTTTTCTCTCCTCGCGACGTTGCCCGACGCCGCGTTGGTCCATTTGTGGACCGCGTTCCGTGAACTAAAAACTCTGTCGAACCCAATCGATGATCTTGTCGAAGAAGGTCCCGCCGTTGTTGGCTGACGTGGTCCCCCCGACCAGCGCCGTACCGCTCGTGTCTTCCTGGCCAACGCCCTGCATGACGAGGCCGACCGCGGCGGAAAACGCCGGCGCTTTGACGACGTCGTAGAGACCGCCAACCTCGCGCGGTTTGCCGATGCGCACGGGCATCCCCAGCACCTCTTCGCCGAGATCGACGATGCCGGGCATCAGCGCCGTGCCGCCGCAAACGACGACTCCGGAGCCGAGCACGTCGGCGAAGTTGCTGGCCTGGACCTCGCGTTCAACGAGCCGGTAGATCTCGTCCATGCGCGGCTCGATGATCTCGCACAGCAGCGTGCGCTTGCGCTGCACCGCCGGACGTCCGCCGATGCTGGGCACTTCGATGTCCTCGGTCTCGTCGACCATGCTGACCATCGCGCAGCCGTAGCGAAGCTTGATGGCCTCAGCCTGGGCGGTGCCGGTGCGCAACCCGATCGCGATGTCGTTGGTCACCTGGTCGCCACCCACCGGCAGCACGGCCGAATGGACCAGCGCGCCGTTGTGGAACACCGCGATATCCGTGGTGCCGCTGCCGATATCGACGAGCACGACACCGAGCGCCTTTTCGTCCGCCTCAAGGACGGCGAGGGACGACGCGCGCAGGTCGCTGAAGACCTCAAGCACATGCAAACCGGCGCGTTCGCAGCACTGGATGATGTTTTGAACGTTGGCGCGACGTGCGGTGATGATGTGGACGTTGACCTGCAGCGTGCCGCCCGCGATGCCGATGGGCTGCTTGATGCCGTCGTTGTCGTCGACCAGGAATTCCTGCGGGACCGTCGCGACGATGAGTCGGTCGGACGGAATCTGGACGGCGCGCGCGTTTTCGATAACGCGGTGGACATCCTGTTCGCCAACTTCGCCCCCGCCGATCGCTGCGACCCCGCGGTTGTTGAAGCTCTTGATGTGACCGCCCGAGACACCAGCGAAGACGGCGTTAACCGTGCAGCCGGCCATCAGCTCCGCTTCATGGATCGCCTTCTTGATCGCCGCGCATGTCTCGTTGACGTTGACGACAACGCTCTTGCTGATGCCGTTGCTGGGCGCGACGCCGACACCGATGATGTCGAGCTCGCCGCCCTCTTTGACCTCGCCGGCGACCGCGGTCACCTGCGTCGTGCCAATGTCCAATCCAACGATGATCTCGCCTACTCTGGCCATCATCTTCCCCCTACATCTTGGAGCTTTGCGGGCGCGGCCGGCTTTGCGGCGGCCCTGCGAACGCGTTTGGTGGTGGCGCCGCCCTTGCCGGATGAACCCGATCGCGAGGACGGTTTAGCCTTGCCAGTCGGCGCCTTCGGGGCACGCGGACCGGCTGGTCGTACAGTTTTCGAAAACGGTGGCAGCGTCGCCCACTCGTTCGGGGCGGTCGCGCTTATGACGGCGCGATCGGGGCGCATGCCATCGTCGAGCAGCGCGTAGCGGAGCCGGCGACCGCGGCGTTTCAGGTCGACCAACAGGGTCTTGATCTGCCGAAAGCGTGATTCCAGCGCGGTGCCGGTGGCGTGACCGATGCGAACCTCGGCGCCATCGTCGGCAGACAGCAAGGTGATCCCTCGCGCGGCGTCCCAATTGACCTCGCCGAGCTGAAAATAGTCCGAATGCGGCCACGCGCCGACCAGGGCGAGCAAGCGATCAAGGCGCCGTTGGGCGAGCAGCGTTTGCGCGTCGGGCGGGTCGCGGCGGAGGTCCTCGAGCTTGATGCCAGTCAGCACCGGCAGTTCAGCGAGCTGACCCAGCGCCGGCTTGGTGATCAGGTGGCCTTCTTCGTCGACAAGGTTGAGCTCGCCGTCCGCGATGATGGCGACCGGCACGTATTCCTCGACCTCGAGGATGAGTCGCGCCGGCATTTGCAGGTGTACGCGAGCGTGTCGAACCCACGGCAAGGCTTCGAGACGGGTTCGAATGTTCTGGGTCTCAAGGCCGAGCAGCCCGTCGCCGATGCGTGTGCCGGAGGCGGAAATAACGGCGTTCGAAGCGAGCCGATGGTTGCCGATGACGTCGAATTCGCGGACCTGGAACTGGCGCGTGCGGACGTTGTAGCCGTCCAATGACATGACCACGCAGGCGAGTAGGCCGGCACACAGCACCGCGCCAACCCACGACAAGATGCGCGGCACGACGAGCTTGGGAGCAGCCACGAGGTCGGGATCGTTTTCGTCGACGGGGTCTTCGGAGGTCTCGTAGGTCCACCACGCCTTAACGCGGTCGGTCACGCTCGCCTTGTCACGGCGGCGCCGATTGGCGGCACGGGAGCGGCTGATCGCTGTCAGCATGCGTTCCACCGCCCTTGCATGAGCTTTTCGCAGTCGGCGACAACCGCTTTGGCTGCCGCCGGCCGCGCGACCGCAGAAGCGCCCTTTACAGCTCGGTTCATCGCGAACTCATCACTCAACACCGAGGCGATCTGGTCCGCCAGTTTTTTGACATTCCACTGTGCTTGGCGTTGCCAGAATCCACCGCCTTCAGCGACGAATGCAGCGGCGTTTGCTGCCTGGTGATCGCCCGCGGCATACGGGAAAGGCACCAATAATGCCGGCAGCTTAGCGGCGGCCAGCTCGGAGACCGTGCCCGATCCGGAGCGCGTCATTGCGAAGTCTGCCCACGAGTAGGCGTCGGCCATGTCGTCGATGTACTTGACGACCTCCGCCTGTAACCCAGCGTCTTTGTATGCGTTTTCGACGGGGACCGGATCGAGCTTGCCAACTTGGTGACGAACCTCGAGGGGAAGGCCGCTTTCGGCGATGGTCGCGAGCAGCTGGGGAACGTTCTCGTTGAGGAACAGCGCGCCCTGGGAACCGCCGACAACCAGCACCCGAATAGGCCGCTCTTGGGCGTCGGGCAGCTTGCGTTGGGCGTCAAGCGACTCGATTTCGGCACGAACGGGGTTGCCTGTGACACACACCTTGCGCGCGGGGAACGCGGCGCGGGCGGCTTCAAAACCGAGGTAGACCCGGTCGACGATGCGGCCGAGCACCTTGTTGGTCATGCCGGGAACCGCGTTGCTTTCGTGCACGGCCGTCGCGATACCGAGCGAACGCGCTGCCAGCAATGCCGCACCGGACGCGTATCCGCCAACGCCGATGACCAGCTGCGCCTGCCGCTGTTTGAGCAATTTGCGGGCCTGCATGATGCCTTTGAGCAGCCCCAACATGCCGCGGATCTTGGTGACGACCGAGCCGCCGACCAGGCGCGAGCCTTCGACCAGCTCGATTTCATAGCCGCGTTTGGGAACGAGGGTCGCTTCCAGGCCGCGGGGCGTGCCGATGAACAGGATGTCAGCGTCGTCAAAACCAGCCTTGTACGCGTCGGCGATGGCCAGCGCTGGGTTGACGTGCCCACCGGTTCCCCCTCCGGCGATGACGATGTGACGAGCGAGGGCCATCAAGCGCCACCTCCCGCCGCGGCTGTCGTGGTGGGTCTGCGCATCGGTCGACTCGGCGCACGTCGCGACGAACCGCGAACGAACAACGGTGGCAAGGCGAACTCCGGGCGACCGCCTCGCCCCACGTTCAAGAGGATCCCCACCGCCATCGACATCACGAGCAGCGACGAGCCGCCGTACGAGACGAAGGGCAAGGTCAGGCCCTTGGTGGGCAGCAAGCCGAGCACGACACCGAAGTTGATGGCCGCCTGGGTTCCGAGCAGCAGCGTGATGCCGAGGGCGAGCAGGCGACCGAACTCATCGCGAGCGTGCAGGGCGATACGCAGGCCGCGGATCAAGATGATGGTGAATGCGATGGCAACCAACGACAGGCCGATCACGCCCAGCTCCTCGCCGACGATGGCGAGCACGAAGTCGGTGTGCGCCTCGGGGATGAAGCCGAGTTTTTGACGAGACGCGCCGAGCCCGTTGCCAAACAGACCGCCTGTCGCGATGGCGAGTTTGCCGTTGAAGAGCTGGTAGGCCGTCGCAAGGCGATGTCCCTCGGGGTCGAGGAACGCCATGATCCGTTTGCTGCGCATCGGGTCGCGCACAAGAAACCAGACGAGGCCCGCGGCGCCGGCCGTGCCGAAGAACAGCAGGTACGCGATCCGGGCGCCGGCAACGAAGGTCATCGTGAAGAGCAACACCGCCAACACCAAGCCGGTGCCGAGGTCGGGCTGCTTCATACAGAGGAAGAGCAGCACGACCCAGACCAGCATGTGCGGCAACAGGCCGATGTGGAACGTCGAGATGGCGTTGGTCTTGGCCTTCTTCGACAACGAGCGCGCCAGGTAGATGATGAACGCGAGCTTGGCGACCTCGGCCGGCTGAAACGAGATGGGGCCCAACATGAGCCAACGCGTGGCGCGGTTGCGGGTCTCACCGAAGAGCAGCACGGCGATCAGCGAGGCGACGGTGAAACCGAGAACCGGATAGGCCAGCTGCTTCCAACCCTGGTAGGGGAAGTGCGCGCCGATCATCATCACCACGAGGCCGAGCGTGGCGTAGACGAGGTGGCGGGTCAGGAAGAAGTTTTCGTTGCCGGCGTGGTTGTGGACCGCGGTGAAGATCGACGCCGAAAACGCCATGGTCACGCCGATGGTCGCGACCAGCATCACCGTGCCAAAGAGCAGCCAGTCCATGCCGACCGGCATCGGAACCAACGCGCGCCCGCTCGGGACCACATTCGGGCCCGCTTCCATGACGCGGGTCGGGCCGGTCACGTGAATCGTCGGGCCGGCGGACGCGAGGGCGTCTTCAGCGGCGGCTACCGAGAGAGTGCGGACGGTCGATTTGGCGGAAGAGTCGGACATCTGTGCGGGCGTTGCGGCGTTCAAGAGGGTCAAAAGGGTCGAAAGTACGGTTGATTAGCGGAGTTTGAGGCTGGCGAGGGCGAGCAACGAAAGGACGATGGCGATGATCCAAAAGCGCACGGTGATGCGCTGTTCGGGCCAGCCCTTCTTCTCGAAATGGTGGTGAATTGGCGCCATCAAGAAGACGCGCTTGCCGGTGCGCCGGTAGTACATGCGCTGGATGAGCGACGAAGCGATCTCGACGACGAAGATGCCGCCGATGAGCACGCTCAGCCACTCGTTCTTGGACAGGATGGCGACCATCGCGAACGTGCCACCAAGGGCCAGTGCACCGACGTCACCCATGAAAACCTGGGCCGGATGGGTGTTGTACCAAAGGAAGCCGATGCCAGCGCCCGCAACCGCAGCGAGCACCGGGGCGAGTTCCTGAGCGCCGGGGACGCTGGGAATGAGCAGGTAGGACGCGATATCGAAGCTGTGCGCGTGGTCGTCGAGCCGGATACCGAACGATGAACCGGCCAGGTAGCACAGCAAGATGAACGTGAACGAGGCGACGATCATCGGGCCGATGGCGAGACCGTCCTGGCCGTCGGTGAGGTTGACCGCGTTGCTGTAGCCGATGATGACGAACGTCGAAAAGCCCGCGTAAAGCCACCACGGCAAGGTCACGAAGAACGTCGTCGCGTCGGTGAACGGAAAGAACATCCGTGTGTCGCCGATCACATCGCCGAGCAGCCCCGAGTACATCAGCAACGATGCGCCCGCGGCGGTGCCGACCTGGACGGTGAGCTTCTGCTTTTCGGTCACGCCCTTGGAGTCGCGGTCGCGGATCTTGAGGTAGTCGTCCATGAAGCCGAGGACGCCGAAGATCATCGTCGGGATGATGGTCAGCCAGACAAACGCGCTACGCAGGTCCGCCCAGAGCAGCGTCGACATGCCGATGGCGATGAGGATCAGGATGCCGCCCATGGTCGGGGTGCCGGCTTTGGCGAGGTGGGTCTGCAAGCCGTCTTCGCGCACGACCTGGCCGAGCTGACGGGCCTGCAACCGACGGATGAACATGGGGTAGAGCAGCAACGCGATGAGCAACGCGGTACCCATCGCCCCGACGGTACGGAACGTGACGTAGCGGAACACGTTCATCGGGCCGAAGTCGGCACGCAGCAACTCAGAGAGCCAGAGAAACACCTGTTACCTCCAGCGGATTGCGGCGCGGCCGGCGCGTTTGCAGGTTGTCGATGACGCGTTCCATGCGGGCGCCACGGGAGCCCTTGACGAGCACTGTTGCCGATCCCTTGCCGGCCAGCTCCATAACGGCGTCAGCGGCGGCGTCGATGTCGGCCGCGGCGATGGCCTGAATGACGGACTGGACGGACTGGGTCGATTGGGCGGACTGGGCGCCACGCACATAGTCGGCGGCATGGTCGCCGTGCGCGATGAGCAGGTCGATGCCAAGATCGGCGGCGTGACGACCGACGCGGGCGTGCAGATCGGCGGCCGAGGGGCCGAGCTCCAGCATGTCGCCAAACACGGCGATGCGGGGGCCGTCGAGCGTGGACAGCGTCTCCAGCGCCACCTCGCATGAGCGCGGGTTGGCGTTGTAGCAGTCCTCGAGGATCAGCAGCGAGCCGACCGAACGGGGCCGCATACGTTGGCCCACGGGTTCGTAGCGGCCGAGCATGGCGGCGGCAGCGCGCAGGTTGATATCGAGCACGGCGGCGGTGGCGAGGGCGGCCATCGCGTTGGTCGCAAGGTGCACACCGAGGCCCGGCATCCGAACGTCGACCAGCGTCCCGAGGACATCAACGGTAAATCTCTGGGCGAATCCATCGACGACGATGTCGGACACGAGGCGGACATCGGCTTGGGCGGCGCGACCAAAACGAACAACGCGGCAGCTCAGCGCAGCGAGGTGGTCGGCGAGCAGGGGTTCGTCGGCGGGTGCGATCGCGACGCCGTCATCGGGCAACGCGCGCAGCAGCGAGCACTTCTCCACGGCGACATCGGCGACGGTGCCAAGGCCCAGGAGGTGGGCTTCGGCGACGTTGGTGAGCACGCCGATCGTGGGCTCGGCGATGCGCGCGAGCTCGGCGATTTCCCCGGGTTCGCTGGTGCCCATCTCGACCACAGCGAACTGTTGACCGGCGCGGAGGCGCGCGAGGGTGAGCGGCACGCCGATGCGGTTGTTGTGGTTGGCGTGGGTCGCCATGACTGCGCCTGCGGCACGAAGGCACAAGGCCGTGAGCTCTTTGGTCGTGGTCTTGCCGTTGCTGCCGGTGATGCCGACAACAGGGCGCTGGAAGCGGCGGCGGTGGGCGCGGGCCAGGTCGCCGAGCGCGACGAGGCTGTCCGGTGTCTCGAGAACCCAGGCGCGCGCGGCCCTGGCGGCTGCGAGGTGAGCGCTGCCCTGCCCTTCACTGCAAACGACGCCCGCGGCGCCCGCGTCGATGACCTGGCCGACGAATTCATTGCCGTCAAAGCGCTCGCCGCGCAGGGCGACGAACAACGAGTCGTCCACGATGGCGCGGCTGTCGGTGGACAGGCTGCCGGTTTCGCGGCCACCGATGATCAGCGAACCGCCACATTCACGCAGGGCGGTCGGCCCGTCGAACGCGAAGGACGTCGGACCGCTTGGTGGATCGGTCATGCGCATACCCGAACCGTTGCGGCGATGGCGCTCCAGCCACCCGGTCGCGACGGCGACATCGGAGAACGCGCGGACTTCACCGCCGATGGTCTGGGTCGTCTCGTGGCCCTTGCCGGCGATGACCAGCACATCGCCCGGTTGCAGCACGCCGATGCAGCGACGAATGGCGAATCCACGTTCCGGCTCGCGGAGAAAACCGGTCCGGTCGGCAAGCGCCGAAAGTCGGGAGGGCGCGAGTCGGTCGAGCTCGACGGCGCCGGCGGACAGCAGGCCAGCGGCGATATCGGCGACGATCGCGTCGGGATCTTCGGAGCGCGGATTGTCGGATGTCACCAGCACGAGGTCGGCGTGGCGCGCGGCGACCTGGCCCATGGGCGCGCGCTTGCCCTTGTCGCGATCGCCACCACATCCGAACGTCACGACGAGGCGGCCGCCTGGCGCGACGAGCGAACGGGCAACCTGCAGCGACTTGTCGAGCGCGTCCGGCGTGTGTGCGTAGTCGACGACGACGACCGAGCCGATGTCCGTCGGCACCACTTCCATGCGGCCAGCAGGAGCGCGCAGGGACCGGCTGGCCGAGGCGATTGCGGCGTCCGAAAGGCCCATGGCGCGGCAGAGCAGCGCCGCGGCGGCGAGATTGTGAACGTTGTAGTCGCCGAGCAGCGGCGCGGTCAGCTCGAGTGGCGCGCGGTCGGGGCTATGCAAGATGACCTGCACACCATCGCGACCTGCCCGGACGCCCGCGAGCTGATGGTCGCTGTCGGCATCTCCTGCGGCGCTCCAACCGGTTGCAAGACCGGCGTCGATCATCGCCCGGCAGTGTGCATCGTCGCCGTTGACGAAACCGGGGCGCCCGTCGAGCAGATCGGTGAACAGGCGCGCCTTGGCGGCGGCGTAGCTGGTTTCGTCGCCGTGGTAGTCGAGGTGGTCACGGCTCAGGTTCGTCCAAGCGGCCGCGGCGATTCGCACGCCGGCGAGGCGGTTCTGATCCAGCGCGTGAGAGCTCGCTTCGATCGCAACGTGACCAATCCCGCGCTCGCGCAGATCCGCCAAAATTGCGTGGAGCTGTTCGCACTCGGGCGTCGTCAACGCAGCCGGTTCGATGCCGTCGGGCGTAACCAAGCCCACGGTTCCGATCGCGGCGGCCTTCGTGCCGGCGGCGACCAGAAGCTGCGCGACGAGGTTCGCAACGGTGGTTTTGCCGTTGGTGCCGGTGACGGCGATGACCTCGATCGCGCGGCTCGGATGGCCATGGAATGCGGACGCGAGCGCGCCGAGAGCAGCGCGGGGATCGTCGACGATAAGCGTTGGAATGGGGACGTCGGCGGCCTCGGAGGCGACGATGGCGATTGCGCCGGAAGCTTCAACCTGTGCGGCGAACTCGATCCCGCGGCGACGCGCGCCGTCGATCGCCACGAAAACCGACCCTGCGCCGGCTTTGCGCGAATCCGACGTCAGGGCAAGCACGTCGAAATCCGCGACGGACGCAGGCACATCGATGGCGATCCCGGAGCTAGCGATCAGCGCGGAGAGCTTCATCGCCGCCCTCCATCGGTCCGTGCGGCCGCCGCCAGCTCGGTGAAGCGCCGCAAGCGGACCTGGACGGTGCCACCATCGGCCAGCAACACACCGGGCCGTGGCGTCTGTTTGACGACAACACCGCTTCCGGTTGGCTCCATGGCCAGGTTGAGCGACGCCAGCTTGAGCCGCGCCCGAGTCAACGGCAGCCCACGCAGGTCCGGCACGCGCGCGCTCCCCGTCGGCGCCTTTGACTGCACCTCAGGTTTCTTTGCGACGGCGACAGCGGCGGCGTCCTTCTCGCCGACGCTTTCGCTTCTCTTGGCAGCTTCAGCGGCGGCCTTGGCGGCCTGCTTCTCGGCGTCGATTCGCGCCCGAGTGGCCCGCAGCTTCGCCAGCTTCCGCGCCTTGTCCGGGTTGTCGGCGGCCAGGTAAGGAGCCCCCTTGCTGTGGGGGATACCGAGGTACGGCAGGGTGAATCGGCCGATCTCGGCAACGATCGGCGCCGCGATGGCCCCGCCTGTGCGGATGATCACGCTGGGGTACTTCGGGTGCTTCTTGCGCGGTGTGTCGACGGCGACGAACACGGCGATCCGCGGCTTGTCCACGGGCATCAGCCCCGCGAAGCTCGCGACCCAGTGCGTCTTCGAATAGCCCTTGCCCGGCTCCACCTGCTGGGCGGTTCCCGTCTTGCCGGCCACCCGGTAGTTGGCCAGGCGCGCCTTGCTCGCCGTCCCGTTCTCGCCCCGAACGACGCGCTCCATCGCGATGATCAGGTCGCTGGCGGTCTTGGTGGACAGCACCCGCTTGCCCTTCTCGGCCGGATACCAGGTCTCCTTGCCATCAGCGCCGATCTTGCCGCGCAAGAACTTGGGTCGACGCCAAATCCCACCCGAACCGATCGCGGTCATCGCCGCGCAGACCTGTAGCGCGGTTGTCGCGACACCCTGGCCGAACGCCACGTTGGCGAGCTTGAGGTTCGACCAGCGCCGGGGCGTCGACAGGAGTCCGCCGATTTCGCCGACCAGCCCGGAGTCGGTCCGCCGCCCGAAGCCGAGTCGCTTGAGGTAGTCGTACAGCTTCTGCTTGCCGATGCGCTGCGCAATTCGCGCCACCGCGACGTTGCTGCTGCACTCGATCGCCGCGGCCGCGGTGACGACGTCTGCGCAATCGCGGTGCTTCTTGATGTGTTTGTCCGCGAACCAGATGCCGCCCTTGGTGCGAAACTGCGAGTGGAGCTTGACCTTGCCTTCCTCGAGCGCCGCCGCAAGCGTCATGACTTTCATTGTGCTGCCGGGCTCGAACAGGTCTTGCACGATGGGATTGCGCCACTTCCAGCTCGGCTTGGTGCGATCGTTGGGGTCGGCGCGCGGCCACGTCGACAGGGCGAGCACCTCGGCGTTGCGCACGTCCATGACGATGGCGAAACCGTGGTTAGCGCTCGCAGCCCTCACCCCTTCGCGGAGCTTCTCGGCGGTCACCGCCTGGATCTTCTCGTCGATCGTGAGCACCAGCGACTGCCCGCCGTATTTGCGCGGATCGGGTGCGCCGTCGAAGTAGAGGCGGTCGGCGTGGCGGTCCTTGTAGGCGACAATCTCCACCATCTGGCCGCGGAGCAGCTTGTCGTATGAGCGCTCGACGCTGCCGGTCCACGTGTGACGGCCCAGCAGCACTCCGGCGAGGTCGCCGTTGGGGTTGTAGCGACGGAATCCCGGCTCGATGCGAACGGCTGGCAGGTCGCCGCGACCGATGTAGCGCAGGAGCGTGCGGCTCGCCTTCGCGTCGATATTCTTGGCGAGGTAGACGAAGCCGCGCTTCCAGCCGAGCCGTTTGTGGATCTTGTGAAAAGACTTGCCGGTGACCCGCGCGACGATGCGCGCGACCTTCTGGCGAACGGCAAGCACATCGGGATGATCGAGCGGCAGCTTCTGACCGCGACGTCCGGGCGGCTTGACCCAACGGGGATCGACGACGACAGAGTCGGCGCGGACGTCTGTCGAGAGCGTCACCATGTTCCTGTCGAAGATCGTTCCTCGCCGCGTCTTGATCTTGCTGCGATGGGTGATGTTCACGTCCGCGAACTTCTGCACTTCCTCGACGTGCAGGACGCTGTGCAAACTCGCGAAAATGCAGACCACGAGCCAGGTCGCGATGAGGCCCACCACCAGCATCGAACGGCGCCGCGCTCTTTCATAACGCGCCGCATCGGACGAACCGTCGCGGTCGATGAGCCGGATTCGGCGCTGGTTGCGGGGAGTGCTCATGGCGGTGGAATCAGGTCCAGGTCGGCGGGGTGGCTAGTTCCACGAGTGCGAGGCGACGGACGCGGGACGCACGGGATGGGCGGGGGCGGACGAATAGCTGCGACCGACGAGCCGTGCGGCACAGCGCCGGCCGAGCAGCGACCGACCGGCCAGCTTGCTGCACTTGGCGAACGCCTGCTGGGCGTTGATGGTGTCGTTGGCGGCCGACAGCACCTCGCCGAGCTGGAAATGAAACTCGGCGACCTTCGGACAGCGGGTAATCGCGTTCTTGAAGTGGCCAACGGCGCCGGTGAGGTCGCGCTCTTCAACCGCGAGAAGGCCGAGATTTCGGTGTCCCTGGCAGAATTTCGGGTTGACGAACACGGCCATGCGCAGGTGTTTGCCGGCGAGGCGGAGGTTGGCCTGTTTCATGTGGGCCCAGCCGAGATTGTTGTGGACCAGGTACGGCGTTGTGTAGGTCGGCTCTTTGAGCAGCGGCTCGAGCGCGACGATGGCGTCGGCCCAGCGCTCCATCTGCAGGTAGGTGACGCCGAGGTGGTTGCGGGCGGCGAAGAACTTCTTCTTCTTTTTCAGCGACCGACGGAAGTTCGCGGCGGCTTCTTCGTAGCGTTTGCGACCAAAGAGGATGAATCCGTAGAGGTAGCGGCTATCGGCGTGGTGGTCGTCCTGCTCAAACGCCTTGACCAGCTCGCGAATGGCGAGGTCGGGCTTCTTGGAGCCGAGATACCCGAGCGCCAACTTGTAGTGAAAATCGGCCTTTTTCGCGCGTTTCTGTGCCTCGACCTGGGCCGAAGAGCAGCCGCTGCTTGCGACGGCCGTGAACACAAAGATCGCGACGGCGACGCAGCGCATAAACGTACCGAGCGTGGGGGTCATCATTGGGGTTGGATCTCCCAGGTCTCATTGGGACGCGGCGTGCGCATGCCAAAGTGGACCGATGCTTCTTGCTGCAAGCGGTTGGGTTCTTTCTTGTGGGTGAGGCGCGCTTCGAGGCGGCGGTTCAGCTCGACCTGCTCGCGCAATGCGTCGTGGAGACGGGCCAGCTTGTAGGCGGTGCGCACGCCGGACGAGCGCTCTTGCACGCGCCACACACCCATCGAGCCCACCGTGACCATGACGGCCAAGATCGCCGCCACGCGCCACCAGAAGAATCGCTCGGTGGCCTCCGCACGTGCGATGGCCGACCGAGCGGCGTCTTGCCGCGGTCCGTGGGTGTCGTTGCCGGCAGCCGGCTGGCCCATTTTCTCTACTCCCCTGTGCGACACCTCTGCGGTGTCGACGCCCCGTGCGGTTCGGCCCTGCCAGCCCGTCCCACGGTGTCCCTGCGACACCGGAGCGATTTCTCGTCCTGCTAAGCGCGCTCTTTGCGCTTGCCCTCTCGCCTCCGTCGCGCTCGTCGTGAGCTGTCGTCCCGTGTGCGTTTGCGTTTTTCTGGCGGCGACCGGACCAGTCCGCGGAGCTTCGCGCTGCGCGAGCGTGGGTTGCGCCGGGTTTCGTCGTCGCTCGGCACGATCGGCTTCTTGGACCGCACCGAGTAGGTCGCGTCGCGGCCGCGGCTGAGCGCTTGAAAACGGCGTTTCACCAGCCGGTCCTCTCCGCTGTGAAACGAAATGACCGCGAACAACCCCTTTTCGGTGAGCAACCCGGGCGCGTCGGCCAGCAGCGTCTCAAGCTGTCCGAACTCGTCGTTGACCCAGATGCGCAGCGCCTGGAAGACCCGTGTCGCCGGGTGCGTCTTGCCGTGCCACGGCATGGTTGCTTTGAGCCGGACGGCCAGCTCGGCGGTCGAGTCGACACCTTCGCGCCACGCTGTCAGCACGGCCGCGGCCGCTCGTCTCGACGCCCGGATGTCACCGTATCCGTACAAGATGTCCGCGAGGTCGCGTTCGTTGACCATTGCGAGCTTGTCGCGCAGCGGTTGGCCCGAGTCGGGGTCCATGCGCATATCGAGGGGGCCGTCGTTGGAAAACGAAAAGCCCCGCTCCGCCGTGTCGAAATGATGCGAAGAGACACCGAGATCGGCGAGGATGCCGCTGAGCGGGCCCAATTGCCGCTCGTTGACCACCGCTGCCAGCTCCGAGAAAGCAGCCCTCACGACCTTCGCGCGTTCCCCAAACGCTCGGACACGTCGGGTTGCGGCAGCGAAGGCGTCCGGATCGCGATCCAACGCGACCAGCGAGATGTCATCCCGGGCCGCGAGAAGCGCACCGCTGTGACCGCCGCCGCCCGCAGTGCAATCGACGATCACACCGGCGGGCACTTCGGCCATCCACGCGACAACTTCGTCCGCGAGGACCGATTCATGCTCAAACACGAGGTCGCCTTTGTGGACGCTTTCGTCGTCCGTGCGACCCTCGTTGGGAGGCGAGTTTGTCAAAGAGCGCTTGGTCATTGGGCGGCGCGCAGCTGCCTAGAGACCCAGTTCCGGCAGCCGGCTGCTCCAGTTGCCGAGATCCGCGAGGACCTCGTCGGAAACCTGCTGCCATCGCGCGGCATTCCAGAGCTCGAAGTAACGGATTTGACCCACCACAACGACCTCACAGTTGGCTTCCAGCGCCGCGTAGGAACGCAACGCCTGCGGCAACAAGACCCGGCCATGACCGTCCGGTGTTGCCTCGCCTGCGCCTGCCACCTGGAAGCGCAACATGTTCACCAGCGTCGGGTCGCTTGGAGCCCTGCTGGAGATGGCGTCCTCTCGCTTCTCCCACTCGCCGGCGGGGTAGACCTGGATGCACGGACCGGTCAGCGACCGAACCATCACCAAGCGCGAATCCCCGCGGTCCGCGAGCATCCGCCGATATCCGGCTGGGATGCTGAGTCGGCACTTCGCATCGGTCTTTTGGACCTGCTCGCCCCGAAACCTCAACACGGCAACCTCGACGCCACGGCTACCCCAGCCACGGGCTCCCCAAGCCGCCTGATCGCTCGTTCACGCGGCGGTTTGCCCGATGTTCGCTTTTCCCACTGATAACTACTGCTGACCACTTTTTCCCACTTCGTCCCCCATTACGGCGACGCAGCGCGAGGTGTCAATACGTTTCGAACGCCGAAAGCCCTGTAGTTTACCGATACATTATCGACATTTAACCGCATAATTTTGACACCTTCGAGACACACATCCACAGGTCAATGCACATATCTGCGCGAAATCCACAAAACCGTGGGTTTTGACGCGAGATCGGCGCCGTTGAATCGCTGTATCCGTCGTATAAACATGACCTTATGACCATGCAGTTGACCGCGTAATCGCTCGGTGGGACGACGATCTGAGTTGCGGCGATCCGCCTCGTGGCTACAATGCCGCCGCCACCAGGAGGCTCCAACATGCCGACAAACAAGCACTTGCTCGCCCGTAACGCCCTCGCCTGCGCGCTCTTTCTGGCTTTTGTCGGCCCGGCCATTGGCTGTGGTGAAGACGACGGCGACTCCAAGGACTCGACCACCGACGCCGCGGGAAGCAGCGGCGGTACAGACACGGGAACTATGGATGCGGGCGTGGCAGTCGCCATCGATACCGCGGACCTGAACGTGACGGTGCAGGTGCTCGGCGAATCGATGAACTTGAAGGGTCAGGTGCTCTGGCCAACCGACTGCCAGCAAGCCGCTCCGTGCCCGCTGATCATCGTCGTTGGCGATCGTGATGGCGGCGCCTATCCCACGCTGACCGAGCCCGGCAAGCTCCTCGCGCAACGCACGCATTCAGCGGTCGTCGTCATGAACCTGCCAGGCACGGGCCCCGGCAGCCTCCGCTCTGGCGGCTCCAACGACTTTGGCGGACCCAACCACGTCGCAGCCGTCAAAGAGGTCATGAAGCTGCTGTCCAAGCGCGAATTCGTCGACGCGACGAAGACCGGCTTTGTGACCATCGGCACCGGCCTGATTCCCGTTGCCCGCGCGCTCAAGCTGCACGGCGCCAACACCCTGAAGTCGGTGCTTTTCCTGGTCGACGTCGAGGGACCAACCGACCGCTGCGCCATCAGCCAGGCGCCCGAAGACAAGGGCAAGGGAATCGGCCCACAGGACGGCCCGGGCGTGACCGACAGCTCCTGCAACTTCGACGGCGACGCGCCGCACTCCGCTGTTTACCCGGCCGCCAAGGACGGCGATCCCGCGTCGATCGTCTGCTCAAAAGCCGCGTGGCCCATCACCAAGACCGGCGAAGACTGCAAGAGCTCGTGGTGGTCGGGCCGCGAACCGTTCAAGGAGCTCAAGGCAATCTCGGTGCGGTACCAGCGCCTGCAGTTTCTTCACGACCACCGCCTGCCCAGTTATTTCGCGAGCCGTCACGCCTACCGTGCCGTCGCCGCGAGCCAGTCGCGCTGGTTCACGCTCAACAACTTCCCGCCCTGCAAGTCGCTGCCGGATGACAGCTTCTGCGAGGGCAATCCCTGCTGGCTGAGCGGCAACTACGGCAACGGCATGGCCCCAGCGCCTTTCGCCGGGTCCGACTTGCAGGCGGTATCGCCAACGGCGCTGTTCAACGACGTGTTGCCCGGCTACGTGCTGCGCGCCATGGACGAAAAGACGTTCAAGAAGTGCAAGTAGATCGTCACTTCGGCGTCACGATCAGCCGTCGAGCCCGCGCCTGTCGTAGCGGAAACGTCCGCCATTGAGGACGAATCGATGCCGCGGCTCGGTGTCCGCGTCGACGCTTTCTGCGTCAAACTCGGGGTGGAGCGGGTCGTCGGGGAGCGCGATCACGGGCCCTTCGGGCATGTCTGCGATGAAATGCGGCATCCAGCTAGGTATCGGCCCGTTCGACCGGAGGGCATTGACCACCTGCGCAGCCGAACCCGGGATCGCCGCGAGCCGCAAGAGCGTGTGGTACGTCGGTGGAGGCAGCCAAATCGCCCCGCCACCGTTGTGGTCAGCGAGCGCCTCAGATGGGCGCATCCACGAGCTTGCGGTGTGTTCAAAGCCATCGATTTCAGCAACCTGACGCGCCGGGGCGGCCGCGGCGAAAAACCACGTGTCAAATCTCCGCGGCTCGATCTCGGGCGTGATCCAGCGCGCAAATGGCACGACCGCATCGATATCGAATCGCCATCCGCGCTCGTCGAGCAACGCCATGTGGGCCGCCGCATCAACGCGGTGACCGTCACGAATTGCGGCGAGTGGGGCGCGCAACGTGGCGGCCTGGACGTCGTCAACGCGGTCACCCGCGGCATCCAGCGCGAACAACACGCAGGCTTCTTCGTGCAGCTCGCGCAAGGCCGCGAGGAAGAATGCACTGGCCGCGCGGCCCTCTGGCGCTTCGACAGGCCCGTCGATCGCGTCGACCTTGCCGCCCGGGAAGACCGTCGCGCCAGCCATGAACCCGGACTTGCCGTGCCGGCGCACCATGAACACTTCGACACCGTCGGATCCATCGCGGAGGAGCACGACGGTTGATGCGGGCCGGATCATCTAGTGGTCCATTTCAGGAGTTTTGATGAGTTGCCGGCCGCTCGTCGGACCACTAGCTTTCATTTGCAAGGGGCCTCGCGGGGGAGGCCCCTCGGCCCGCGTTGTCTGGCAGCAGTGGGCGTCGTTTTCGTGCCTCACCCCAACCTCCGCTCCGCGGCTGTGTCTCGTCGCCGTCAACTCGTGGTTTCCCCTGCAACGAGACACTAG
>Ga0114933_10000729_pt1 | contig 38816 bp, 36 predicted proteins | sample 4SBtaG_FD_89691 | JGI IMG/M metagenome (GOLD analysis project Ga0114933, IMG submission 89691) | Deep subsurface microbial communities from Kolumbo volcano to uncover new lineages of life (NeLLi) - 4SBTROV12_W25 metaG | ecosystem: Environmental > Aquatic > Marine > Volcanic | place: Kolumbo... | reverse complement strand
GAAGTAACGCATGTTATGAAAAATTCTAATCCGCTTACACAGGGAGCATACCAAGATGAATTTGAAAAAAAATTCAGGATATATACCGGAGCTAAGTCTGCATTTGCAGTTTCCAGTTGTACAGCTGCTCTTGAACTATCAGCAATATCTTGTGGATTAAGTGAAAATGATGAGGTCATAATGCCTTCACATACATATGCCGCAACTGCTATACCATTTGCACGTACAGGCGCAAAAATAAAGTGGGCAGATATTGATAAACAAACATTAGTGGTCACACGAGAAACAATAGAGCCATTAATAACAGATAGAACAAAGGTTATTATTGTGGTTCATTTATATGGACTAGTGGTCGATATGGATCCTATTCTGGAGTTAGCAAAAAGTCGAAACATATTAGTTATTGAGGATGTTGCTCAATCAATTGGCGTAAAATATAAAGATCGAAAAACTGGAAGTATGGGAGATTTTGCCTGTTTTAGTTTTCAGGGCGCAAAGAATATGACCACTCTCGGAGAAGGGGGTGTTTTAACAGTAAATAATGAAAATTATATACAATCAATAGCTGGATTGAGACACAATGGAATGCGTCCTTACCCCAATGATAGAGACAGTTATTGGTTACCTGCTATGAGTAATGTAGCTGGCGATATTGATGGAATTTGGCCATATAATTTTTGCATGGGGGAAGTTCAGTGTGCATTAGCTTCGAAGTTACTTGAGAGAGTTGATAATATTAATCGGGATAAAGCAAAAAGGTTTGTATATTTCACAAAGTTACTTTCTGAGTATGAGGAATTAATATTTCAAAAAAAACCAAAAGACCAGGGTCATTCTTATCATTTAATGCCCGCACTTTATGATAGTTCTGTAACTAATAAACATAGAGATGATTTCATTAAATTATTATTTGATGAATATAAAATAAAATGTGTTGTTCAGTATTATCCACTAAACAGATACCCTTTATTTAGAGATCGCGGTTTTGGTACTGCAAATTGCCCTAACACAGATTATTTTTTTGATAATATGATCTCTTTCCCTTTCCATCACGGTTTATCAGAAGAGAAGTTTAATTATTTAATTGACTCCGTTATAAGTGCCTGTAAAAAATTAAGAAATAAATAATGACTGCAGAAATTATTCTAGGAAAAAAGCACATAACCCGTGATTCTATGCCATATGTTATTGCTGAAATTGGTGTAAATCATGAGGGTAAATTAAGTCAGGCATTAGAATTAATTGATTTGGCAAAAGAGGGGGGTGCTGATGCAGCTAAATTTCAAACATACAAAGCTGAGAAGTTAGCTTCGAAGTATAGCCCTGCTTATTGGGATACAAAAAAAGAACCAACACTAAGTCAATTCGAATTATTTAAAAAATATGATAGTTTCAATGAAAAAGATTATAAAAAGTTAGCTAATCATTGTGAAGATATAAATATTGATTTTATTTCAACTCCATTCGATTCTGAAGCAGTCGATTATTTAGAGCCAATTATCCCTTTTTACAAGATAGCATCAGCAGACATTACCAATAAGCCTATGCTAAAACAGATAGCGGCTAAGAATAAACCGATAGTTTTATCAACCGGCGCATCTAACCTGAATGAAATTAAGGAAGCTGTTTCAATTATAGAAAGTAATGGTTGCAAAAATTATGCATTATTACATTGTGTATTGAATTACCCAAGTAGTTATGAAAACGCAAATTTAAATATGATAAAAGGTTTAATTGAGAAGTTTCCTAAAAAAATTATTGGTTATTCAGATCATACTATACCCGATAAGAAGATGATGGCTGTAACATCTGCATGGATTAAGGGAGCACAAATAATTGAAAAACATTTTACTAATGATAAAAGTCAGAAAGGGAATGATCATTACCATGCTATGGATGTGAATGATTTGAAGACTTTTAGAGAGAATATTAAGTTCATAAAACAACTTGATGGCGAATATAGTAAAACAAATTTAGAATCTGAGGTAATGGCAAGAAAGAATGCAAGAAGAAGTATTGTTGCATTAAAAAATATTGATGCAGGTAGCTACATTACCGAAGAATTAATTACATGTAAAAGACCCAATCACGGAATAAGCCCAATGTGTTGGGACGATATTATTGGTAAAAAGACAACACAAAATATCGACGAAGATAAACCATTACAATGGGATGATTTTGAATAAAAAGAATATCTGATTTGGATAATAAAAATAAAAAGAATCCGCGTAACATAATCGCGCAAGTAGATAAAATCTTAAGAAGAAACGGTATCATATATTGGTTAGAAGCTGGCACTGCATTATCTGCAGTAAGAGACGGAAAAATTTTTGATTGGGAACATGATATAGATATAGGTGTTTGGAAACATGACATAAAAAAAATACTTAATGCTCTAGACGATTTTAAAAAAGAGGGTTATAAAATTAATATTCAAAAAGGAATGCCCTTTGTCGATAATATTATTCAGCTTTATTGTCCATTAGGAGATGATGGAGCAAAACCTTTCCCTGACCAAATAGATATTTATCTTTATACCAAAAAAAATGATTACGTTTACATGCGATGGTTGCAAAAACCTGAAGGATTATTTGCTAAAAAAAGGAAGCAATTATTTGAGTTTAGTGTGTTAATGGTTAATGAAAAGTTAAGAAGATTCAAAAGCATAATTTTACGTATCCCTATAAATTTACGTCTTTTCATCTTCAAAGTTATCTTAAAATTACATGTAATGACTTCATCATGCATTTATCACAGATTTCCATCGAAATATTTTGACCACTTAAAAGAGATAGATTTCTACGGCGTTAAAGTAAATGTTTCTGCTGATACTGATTCTTACTTAGCATATAGATATGGAGAAAATTGGAAAATACCAGATAGTCATTTTAATCAGACAGGTAAATGGCGGGGTGTAAAAGCAAGGGTGTTGCTTAAAATGTCATATTTAGCAATTCCATCGATTGATATAGAACTTGTAAAAAAATATACGTATGAATAGCCTTAATGACAATTCACTAATTCAATTATTTACTGAAGGACTCCAATCAGTACTCCCCTCAAATTTCATGGCAGGCCTTATAAAAATTGATGATCACAATATATGGGTTGGTAATCAAAAACATAAATTACTAAAGAATTTGAAAGTAATAGCTTTTGGAAAAGCGAGCAGCACAATGTTTGATTCTTTCGTCAATATAGTAGGGGAAAAAAATATTAGTAATGCAATAGTGATAACGCATATGGAGTCAAAGTATGCATCAGAAAAATACGATGAAAAAATTAGAGTAATTAATTCAAGTCATCCTGATATTGATAAAAGCAGTCTTATAGCGGGGAAATCAGTTTTAGAATTTGCGCATGATTGTACAAAAGATGACCTTGTTATCGTTCTTATTTCAGGTGGTGGCTCTGCCATGATGGTTTACCCTGAAGATGGAGTAACGTTCAGCCAAAAATCTGAATACCTGAACACGCTACTTCTACAAGGTATAGGGGAAAGAGAGGTTAATGTTGTAAGAAAAGCATTATCAAAAATAAAAGGGGGAAAGCTCGCAGTTGAATTACATCCGGCTAAGATTGTTAACCTAATATTGTCTGATGAGAGAGAACACAAGATAAATGCGATATCTTCAGGTCCGACTGTACGCCCGGATAATAATGAAAATGCTATAAAAATTTTAAAAGAAAACATGTTATGGGAGCAAACCCCAATTTATATAAAAAATAATTTAAAACTTGTTGGTAATACTATAAATAACGAAGAACTAAACATATTTTCTAAAATTATTACTGGCCGCGAAAAAATGATAGAAGAATTAGAAAGACTTTCTAAAAAATATAAATATGACTCCATTCATGTTTTGTCACCATTATTTCCATCTAATTTTGATGTATCAGTTGAAACGTTAATTAAATCCTATAGCGATATTTATAAAGAATGCAAGCAAGGTAAAACTTTAGTAATCGGAACAGGAGAGATACCAATTAAAGTAGTTAAGGGTGGTCAAGGTGGTAGAAACCAACATCTTGCAGCAGCGATAATGCATAAGCTAAAGATAATACCCAAGTTTTCGTTTGCCGCACTAGCAACTGATGGTTGTGATTATATAAAAGGATATTGGGGGGCATGCGTGGATAGAAAAATAGTCGATTGTGCTAAGAAACTAAAGTTAGATATTGAAAATTATCTAAATACTACTAATACATATTATCTACACGAAAAATTAGGCAGTCTTGTAGGTGGTGGGTACACTGGAACTAATGTGTCTGATTTCTATTTGCTAAGCTTTGAGAAATAATGATTTTGAATAAAGCCGATATTCTTATTGCAATAGATACCTTTGATCAAGTAAATACTGGTCAAATCTCACGCCTAAAGGAGTTAGGTTTAAGTGTTCGATTGAATGAAACTGGCAGAATTTTAGATTATGAAAATAATGCTGATATTTATACTGACATAAAGTACATCATCGCTGGACTAGAAAGATATGATGAGAAATTTTTTAATCAATTTCCATCCGTTGAAGTAATAAGTAGAATCGGTGTGGGTGTTGATTCCATAGATTTAGTCGCGGCAAAAAAAAATAATGTAAGCATTTATATTACATCAGATAAACCTTCTGTTGCAGTCGCAGAATTATGTATCGCTAACATGATCTCTCTATTAAGAAATACATATAAAATGTCGAACGATCTTAAAGAAGGTCGATGGCATCCCATTGAAGGTAATGAGCTAAGAAATTGTACGATAGGAATTGTTGGATTAGGGAGTATAGGAAAACAAGTCGCTAAAAGAGTTTATGCCTTTGGTTCAAGAATCATCGCATACGGAAGAACATGGAATCAGCAGTTCGCCGACAAATATAAAATTAAAAAGGTAGCACTACAGAATTTAATAAAGACGTCAGATATTGTTACTGTACATTTACCATTCGAAGAAGAAACAAAGAACATAATAAGCAAACAACTAATTGAAAATTTGGCGCCAGGCGCAGTTCTCATCAATACTTCTAGGTCAGGCGTTATTGATAATCTTGCTCTCAAAGAGGCTGTAATTAAAAAGAAATTATCAGGTGTTGCTATCGATGTTTTTGATGAATATCGAAATATTTCACCTTGGGAAGACGTGGAAAACGTTATTCTCACACCTCATATTGGGTCTCACACTAAAGAAACAAGAAAAGCAATGGAAGAAACAGCTGTATCGAATTTATTAGTCCACTGTAAATTATCTAAGGAATTTGATCACAAAAAGAAAGCTAAGCTTGAGCTATCATTAAGAGAAAATAAAGTTAATATTTTATAAATAATATGGAACTTAATAAATTCTCACTAAATATATATTCATTTGGACTATCAGCTGGTTTTATTTGCAATGATAGAATAAAGAATAGTCCTGATAGTAAAATGGATCTCGACCGATTGTGTAGTTTTGTAAAGGAAAAGAGCTTAGGGGGTATTGAATTTCCTATCGATCATTTCTTTTTTAAAAAAAATCCTCAAGATAGTATTGAATTTATAAAAAATACTGAACTTGATGGATTATCTGTATTTATTGATATTGAAAATTTAGATGAAAACTATTTAAAAATAATTATTCCACAACTTTCTGATCTCGGACATTCTTCTGTTAGGATAAAAATGTTACATCTTGATAAAGTTTTTTATGGAGGTAATAGATATTTATCTAAAAAATTTAAGAATTCATTAAATAATTTCATAAAAACATTAAATAATTTATTACCTTTACTTGAAGAGTACTCATTTAAATTATTAATAGAGAATCATCAAGATTTATCTAGTATAGAACTGGTTGAGATTATTAATAATTTGTCGACTGAGCATATAGGCATCAACTGGGATGTTGGTAATTCATATTCTGTCTTTGATACACCTAAAACATTTTTAAAAAATGCTGGAAATTATATTGGAAATGTTCATCTCAAGGATTACCGTATTACAGCGACAGAAAATGGCTATAAGTTGATTAGATGTGCACTCGGTGATGGAGTTATTAAATTTAACGAAATAATACCTGAATTAATTAATAAGTATAATGTAAAAAAAATGTCAATTGAACTTGGCGCACAACTAAGTAGGGAGTGTAATATTAATGTTGATAATTATTGGGAAGCTTATAAAGAAACTTCCATACCAAAAGAGGAATTTAAAGAGCATATAAAGGAATTAACATCTACTGAAAATGAAATTGGAAGTTTATATGAGCAAGGCATAGATATTAGTAAGGTAGCAGAGCTCGAATTAAATGAAATTGATAAATCAATTAACTATCTACAATCATTGTAATACTTAAATATAAAAAATGGCTAAAAATCAAATAAAGAACGTTCTAATAACCGGTGCATCTAGAGGACTAGGTTTAGCTTACGCTAATCATCTTGCTGAAAAAGGCTATAATTTGATATTGACTGATATAAGTTCCACAGCATGCAACGTATATGGTGAGGTTGTTAGTATAGAAAATCTTTTAAAACAACTATCGGAAAAAACTAAAAAGGTAGTTTTTTATGAGGCAGATTTAATGACACAAGATGGAGCTGATAATTTGATAGAAAGAGTAAAAAAAGACTTCGACACAATTGATGCTGTAATTACAAATGCGGGTGGTGATATTAAAGGTGACGACATAAACGCATCAGGTGGTAAAGCTGATAAAAACTCTTTTTTCATAGATTACAAAGATCACGAGTCAATATTTAAACGTAATTACTATACATGCTTGCATACATTAAGATCTGTGGTTCCAATCTTAGTTAAACAAAAATATGGTAAAATCATTACCGTTTCATCTGTAAATAGTGGGTTTGGAGTTCCAAAAGAAACTGCATATGCAACAGCAAAAGCAGCAGTTGTGCACTTAACAAGATGTCTGGCTGTTGAATTAAGGGATAAAGGAATTAATGTAAATTGTATTATGCCGGGCCCAATCAAAACGGGTAGATTTATGGCTACACTCAAATCAAGAAATTCACATGATTTAAAAGATTTAGAATCAACATCACGTTTGACAAGGGTCGGCAATCCAGAAGATGTGTGTCCTGTCGTTGAGTTTTTATTAAGCTCCGATTCTGATTTTATAAGTGGTCAGATAATACGTGTCGACGGAGGGCTGTTCACTCATCCTGTTTAAAAACAATATTTGGTGTAAATTATGAAAAAAAGGGATAAATATTTTGATTTTACGGGCTCATATGCACTCATCGTTGGCGGCGCCACTGGATTAGGTAAAGAAATATCAAGAGCATTACTACAAAATGGTTGTGAAATTATCATTGCGAGTAGAAATCAAGAAAATTTAAACTCCACGAAAAAAGAACTTACTGAAAGTTATGGAGGTACTGTACATACAATATCTTTCGACATAACGAATGAAAATTCTGTAAAGGAAATGATTCATGAAACATCTGAAATTGTTAGTGGAAAACTTAATATCGTCGTCAATTCCTCTGGATGTAATATTAGGAATCCAATCCAAGATATTACATTGGAAGAATGGAATAAAATTATCTCTACTAACTTAACTGGCGCATTTTTATTAGCAAAATATAGCTATTCACTTTTGAAAAATTCTGATTTTGCTAGATTAATAAATATTACAAGCATTTTTTCAACCGTTAGTTTTCCTGATAGAACTAGTTACTCATCGAGTAAAGGCGGAATGTTACAATTAACAAAAACATTAGCTCTAGAATGGGCTGATAAAAATATTACTGTAAATAGTATTTCCCCCGGCCCTTTTTTAACTGAAATGAATAAAAAAGTCCTCGATAATCCGAAAAATTATCAAAAGTTTTGCGAACGTATTCCCATGAAAAGATTTGGGAATCCTGAAGAAATTATTACATCGGCATTATTTCTTGCATCAAAGCATACATCATATGTTACTGGAACAAATCTAATTATAGATGGCGGTTGGACATCAGCTTGAGAATATAATATGAGATTTATAATGTATGCAGCTGGAATATCAGGAAGATTAAAATTATATGCCCCAAATGGTATCAAAGGACTAATAGATTTTGAAGGAAAAAAATTAATGCAGTACCAACTCAATTGGATGGCATCATATAAACCAGATTCCATCGTTATTGTTTTAGGAATGGAGCACGAAAGAATTAGAGATGAATTTGGGGATAATCACAACGGCATTACAATAAACTATGCTTATAATGAGGATTATAATACAAAGGGGAACATGTTAAGTCTGTGGGCTGCTAGAGAGTATTGTGATCGCGATACACTATTCACTACAAGTGATTTGCTTTGTCATCCTGATGATATAAAGATTTTTATGAATAAAGAATATGATAATAAAATACTTATTGATTCATCTTCTTCTCTATTTTCTGATCCAGATCCTGTTAAAGCTTCAATCAAAAATGGAAAAGTTACTCGAACACTTAAAGAAATTAATTCACAAGGTGTTTCTGGTATAGCAATAGGTGTTTATATGTTCTCAAAATCTGCAATTAGTGATTTGTTGGAAACAATTAATGATGACATAAAAAGAAGTGATGATGATAAATCCCTTTATTATTCAGTGGATAGCATTCTAGATAAACATGATGTAGCACCAGTGTATTGCAAAAAAAAAGAATGGTTTGATATTGATACGCCAGATGAATTAGAAATGGCGAGATTATATATGCGTGAACATGTTTCTGAATATATGTAGATTTATGTAATTTATGTCAACAATCGCAATAATTCCAGCAAGAATGGGATCCTCGCGTTTTCCAGGAAAGCCTTTAGCTAAGATTCATGGTATTCCTATGATAGGACATGTATATCTGCGTACAAAGATGTGTTCAGATCTACTAGAGACGTATGTAGCAACTTGTGATAAGGAGATATCTGATTATATAGCATCAATTGGCGGCAAAGCTGTGATGACTTCAAGCGATCATGAGAGATGTAGTGATAGAACAGCAGAGGCTCTTTTAAAAATAGAAAGCAGTATGGACGAGCAGGTTGATATAGTTTGTATGGTTCAGGGCGATGAGCCAATGGTTACTCCAGACATGATTTCACAATCTTTATTACCTTTTTCGGATACGGATAGAAATATTGTAAATTTAATGTCTGAAATAATGACAATTAAAGAATTTGAAGATCCAAATGAAGTAAAGGTAGTTGTTGATCGCAACAATCATGCCCTGTATTTCTCGAGAGAACCCATACCATCGAGAAAAAAAAATTCTAGTAATGTAAGAATGTTAAAACAGGTGTGCATAATTCCTTTCCGTCGTGATTATTTGCTGCATTTTAATAATTTAAAAGAAACCGAATTAGAATTAATCGAGTCAATTGATATGATGCGTATTTTAGAAAATGGGGAAAATGTCTATATGGTTAAAACAGATATAGAAACTTACAGTGTGGATACGCCTGAAGATCTCAAAAATGTTGAATCATATATGGAAAATGACAAACTATTAAGCTTATATCCAATTTAGGAGAATGCTATTACTTCCAATGTTCTAATCACGACAATTCCTTTCGGTCAATTTAATAAAAAACCTATTGAGTTACTCAGGGAATCAAATATCGAATATATAATTAATCCATTACAGAAGAAACCTAATGAGGATGAATTAATAGAGATGTTGTCTGACAGAGAGGTATTGATTGCGGGAACAGAACCTATAACAGAGAATGTATTAAAAAAATCAAAAAAATTAAAATTTATATCTAGAGTAGGTGTTGGTTTAGATAGCATTAATCTTCTTGAGGCAAAAAAGAGGGGAATTCAAATTAGTTTTACTCCAGATGCTCCATCAGCTGCTGTCGCAGAATTGACTATTGGACTAATTTTGTCTCAGTTAAGGCATATACATATCGCAGATAAAAATATGCATAGTAAAATTTGGCAAAAAAATACTGGTAGAAGATTAGGTGAATGTAACGTAGGGCTCATTGGTACCGGAAGGATTGGCCGACAAGTTTTAGCTTTATTATATTCGTTTAGACCGAATAAAATTTTTCTACATGATGTCAATGAAAGTGAAGATATTGCGACAAAATACAATGCTGAGTATGTTTCAAAAGATGATATATTAGAAAAATGTGATGTTATTTCTCTTCATATTCCTTTAAATAATAATACTTTTCATATGGTTAATGAAGAGGAACTCCATAAAATGAAGTGCGATGCGATAATTGTAAATACTTCACGTGGTCCGATTATTAATGAGAAAGCATTATATGAAGCTTTAATGACCAAAGAGATTGGCGGGGCTGCAATCGATGTCTATGATAAAGAGCCATATGAAGGCAAACTTACGAATGTTGATAATTGTCTTCTTACGCCGCACATCGGTCCTATGTCAATGGATTGCAGATCTAAAATGGAGATGGAAGCTGTACAAGAAGTTATACGTTATTATAAAGGTGAAAATTTGCAGAGATTGGTCCCAGATAGTGAATATAAATTACGTGAAAATATATAGCGATGGATAAAGTTACTGTAATTGGCGGTTCAGGTTTTATGGGCTCACATGTAGCAGATGAGCTTACTAACAGGGGTTATGACGTCACAATATATGATGTGGTTCCATCACCATGGCTCAAGAAAAACCAAAAAATGGTTGAAGGGGATATCCAGGATCTTAAGACCTTACAGAATTGTATTCGTGATTCAAAATATGTTTATCATTACGCTGGGGTCGCCGATATAGGCGAATCTGCAGACAAACCAATCGACACAATAAAGACCAATATAGTAGGCACTGCAACGTGTCTGGAGGCATGTGTCAATGAGAATATTGAAAGGTTTATTTATGCGTCAACTGTATATGTTTATTCTGATAGGGGATCATTTTATCGGGCAAGCAAACAAAGCGCTGAAATCATTATTGAATCATTTCAGGATAAATATGATCTTGATTACACAATATTACGATATGGTTCGCTATACGGTAGCCGGTCACAAACATGGAATGGCCTAAGGAAATACGTTACCCAGGCAATTAAAAATAAAAAAATATTGTACCCAGGAACAGGACACGAAAGAAGAGAGTATATACATGCCAATGATGCCGCTAATTTGTCAGTTAAGGCACTTGAAGATAAATATAAAAATACATCATTGACTATAACTGGCACAGAAGTTTTAAATTCAAGTGAGTTGCTTGCAATGGTTAAAGAAATTATTGGAGAACCAATTAAAATCGAATTCAGTAATGATATCAATGAAAATGACCACTATGAATTATCACCTTATCGATATACACCAAAACCAGCTAAAAAGATTGTTGCTTCTGAGTTTATTGATATCGGTCAGGGAATACTCAATCTTGTCGAAGAAATCACTCAGGAAATCAAGCAAGACAAATCATAGTTTAATTAGTTGACTAGTTTATACATATATAATTCCACCGACGATAAACATCTAACTGATGTGCAGGTAGATTATATCTATAATCTTTCAACAGGAACTGCCTATAACAATAATTCCTTTTGTATTGACGACACTGAAAGATTTAATGATTTAGCGCTTGATTTGAAGGGCGAATATTGTAATTTTATTTATTCCATAAATAATTTTTTTAATAAACTTGGGTTGTTTTATCAGAAAAAATTATCGTTATATTTTATTGCTGATGTTAGTGGTAAAAGAACTGAAAGATTTGATACATATTCAATGGTAATTCATGTTTCATATTTACGCGAATGTATTAATAAGTATGATATTGAAAAGATATATATTTTTGGTTGTGATAAAAATCAAATCCAATCTATTTTATCATTAAAGAAAGATTTAAATATAAGTATTATAAACTCTGTAGATAATGATTATACCTGGCTCAGGTGGATTTCCTCCCAGCTTAAATTTTTTTTAAATACAATATTTTGTATATTTATTGGAAAATTTTTTATAAAGAAAAAACCTAACCCAAAGAGAGTTAAAAGACTATTTCTCACTCGTTACCCATTACATCTTAATAATAATCTTGAAGAAGAAAAATATGGTGGAATGTTAGAGGAGGGTGACTTTTATCTTGTTGGTATGGTATCCGATGGTATTCATCAGTATTTACCTGTAAGTAAATATTTTCATCATATTAGTAAAATATCTAAAAAATCACATAAGTATGTATTTATAGACAGCTATTTGTCAGTTATAGAGTGTATAACAAACTTTATTTTTTCATTTTTATTGCTATATAAAGCTAGAAAACTTTTTAAGGAAGATTATGAATTTAATAGTATTAATATTTCTGGATATATATATCAAGAATTAATGTTTTCTTTTTTAAGAATTCCAAGATTATTTCTATACAATAAAGCAATAAAGGAAATTTTAGATATCTATAAAATTCAGGAATTTTTTTATTACTTACATGAATATTCTTTCGGACGATTTTTTACTTACATATTGGACATATATTTCCCTAAAATTAAAAAAACTGGATTTCAGCATGGTCCAGCATCGAGACGTAAATTACTATACTCGCTTGCTGAAGGAGAAGCAGATGACGGCACGAATGATTACATTCTAAGACTACCGATACCCGATAGGGTTCTTGCTGAAGATGAATTGTCTGTTGGTATTTATAAAGATTCCGGATATCGAAATGTAAATAAAATGGAGAAAATTTTTAGATTAGAATATTTGAATACTATAAAACGTAATAATGTAGATAAAAATAAAATATTGATTGCTTGCGGGCTTCATGATGGATTATTTTTACTGAGATCAGTATATGATGAAATTATTAAGCATCAAAATAACAAGTATTTAGTAAAACTTCATCCAAAAGCAAATTCGGATGAGATTATTTCTTGGTTAGAAAAATCTGATATAAAAAACTGTGAGTTAGTAAATGAAAAAATAGATAAAATTTTATGCTATGTTGGTGGGGTTATTTCTTCATATAGCTCTGTTGGACTAGAAGCAAAATATTTAGGAATACCAGTAAAATTAGTATCAATCAGAGGAAAAATAAATGAGTCACCTCTTCTTGATATTAATGAAAATAATAATCCTCATTTATCTTTTGCTTAAGTGCTTCAAAATTATTGTAACTTGCAAAATTTTCAAACTTACGCCCTGAATTAAACCCATAAAAACAGATATTTATATCATTTGCAGCAGTAAGATCGGACTGGCTATCTCCGATAAAAATTATATCAGCATGATTAATATGCTCATCATTGATAATTTCTTTAAGAGCATCTTGTTTTTTTTGAGGCGAACCATAAATTTTTTTAAATAGGTCACTGTAACCTCTTTTATTTATAATAATATTTAAATCATCAAGAGGCGTTGCACTTACTAAATAAATTGGCATGAGTTTTTTAAAGTAGTTTATAAAATCTAATGCGCCATTAACTTCGTTACAACTAGACACTTTTTCAATTGTTAAATCACTATACATTTTATGCCATTCAGATACCTTTTTTTCCGGCATTTCTAACATAAGTATATTTTTTGCAATATACTCAAACTTAATGAAACGGCTTAACGATTCATTTTCTTCTTGAAATTTTTTTATCTCTAAGATTTTATCTTGATATGGCTCAAATATTTCTATGAAGGCCATACTTTTTATACTATTTGAATCTACGACTACACCATCAAAGTCTAAGCAGATAACTTTAAGATTATTTCTATCCGTCATATTTATAATTCATTAAATAAAAATATATATCGAGTATAAAATAATATATGAATAAATATAAGAAATTATTTCAAGATAGCTATTATTTGATGGGTATATCTAAGATTAAATTATCCTTAATATTTATTCTATTTTTGGTATCAGGATTTTTAGATATAGTTAGCTTAGCCTTGGTAGGGCCATTTATTGCCTTTGCTAATGAGCCTTCAGCAGCAAAGCAATTTATATTTTGGGATTATATTGATGAATATATCTTTAATTTATCAGCAATCACAAATGAGAATGTAATATTATTACTGGGGCTCATAATTATTTTTACTTTTTTAGTAAAGGCTATTACTGCTTATTTTATTCGACTATTTATTGCAAAATTTAGTTTAAGATTAGAATGTGATTTAAGAAGTAGGTTGATGAAAACCTATCAGAACTTACCCTATCTTTTTCATGTAACCACTAATACGGCTTCAATTATTCAGTGTATATATAGATATACCTCTGTATTTGCTAATGGAATTGTAATGCCTGTTTTGACATTACTAGCTGAAATAATAACAATTTTGGCAATATTAGTCTTATTAAGCACAACAAATATCTTAGCGGTACTATCTTTATTAGCGATTACCACATTATTTATAACTTTTTATATAGTTATATTGAAAGACAAACTTTATCTTATGGGAAAGTCTGTTCATGAAGGTGAGGAAAATATCATAAAAGGAATTCAACAATCCTTTGATGGCTATAAAGAAATTAGTATCTTAGGAAAAAAGAAATATTTTTACGAAATCATAAAGAAAAATGCAGATCGTATATTTTTAATGGGTAGTAGATTTCATGCCTATCAGATTATGCCAAGGTATTTAATAGAATTAACAATGGTAACGTTTATCGTATTTTTCGTAATATTATTAACAAAAAATGCTACTAATACCCAAAATGCATTACCCGTTCTTGGAATTTTTGTTGCTGCTTCTCTAAGAATTATTCCCTCGATAAATCAGATTGTTAGATCGATTAACCAAATTAAGAATAGTATTTATGCGGCATCGCGTCTTCTCAGTGATCTCAAAGAAATAGATAAATTCCATAAAGATAGAGATTTAAATATAAAAGAAAATAAAGATACTTTTGAAAGGTTCGAAGAGCTTAATATAAAATCTATAGATTTTTCATATCCCGGTACTAATGATAAAGCTATAAAAAATATTTCATTAAATATTAAGCAAGGCGAATGTATTGGGATTATAGGAAAAACAGGATCAGGCAAAACTACACTAATTGACATTATGTTAGGATTCTTAAATCCAAGTAATGGAGATATATTAGCGAACAATACTCCTATAAAAAATGATCTAAAGTCATGGATGTCATTAACAGCATATATACCGCAGTCAATATTTCTTATAGATGACACAATAAAGAAAAATATAGCGCTGGGGATAGAGGATAGTGAAATTAACTTAGAAATGATAAAAAAATCATTAAGCATGTCTAGACTAGATTCATTCGTTGAAAATCTTCCAGAGAAAATAGAGACAGTTATAGGCGAGAGGGGTATGCGTTTATCTGGCGGACAAAGACAAAGAATAGCTTTAGCCCGGGCATTTTATTTTCAAAGGCAGATAATTGTAATGGATGAGGCAACATCGTCACTTGATAATGAAACAGAAAAAGAAGTTATTGATTCAATAAACAGAATGAAACGAAAAATAACTATGCTGGTAATAGCGCACAGATTAAGTACAGTAAAAAATTGTGATTATATTTATAAAATAGAAGATGGTGAAATAATTGAATCTGGAATTCCTGAAAAAATACTACAAGTAGATAATTGATGAATAATAATATTAATTGGAAAGAAGCATGTCTCAGTAAAAGTGACACTATAAGGGATGCAATAGGCAATCTAAATAAGACGAGCCTGAGAATAGTTATAATAGTTAATAAGAATATAGAACTAATAGGCGTTATTACAGATGGAGACATAAGAAGAGGAATATTAAATGGTGCGAATCTAGACCAAAATTTAGATAGAGTTATTAATAAAAAACCATTGACCGTTATAAAAGGAGAAAAGAATCAGAAAATATTAAAAATATTAAATGATAATAATATGTTTTCTATTCCAATAGTTGATATCGAGGGAAAAGTATGCGGTATTGAAACCACACAACATCTTATGAAAGAAAAAACACGTGAAAATTGGGTATTTCTAATGGCTGGAGGATACGGGACGAGGCTAGAGAAATTGACGAAAGATACTCCAAAACCTATGTTAGAAATTGGAGATAAACCAATTTTAGAAAATATTTTAGAAAATTTTATGGCACATGGATTTTATAAGTTTTATATATCACTCCATTACATGCCTGAGAAATTTGTTGATTATTTCGGTGATGGTAGCAAATGGGGAATTACTATTAAATATATCAAAGAAGACACACCGCTAGGTACAGTAGGTTCACTAAGTCTTTTTCCGGAAAATACAGAACATCCAATAATCTTAATGAATGGAGACATTTTAACCCGTGTAAATTTTGACCATCTTATAGAATTTCATCGCAATTCTGATGCTTTTGCCACAATGTGCGTACGACAATATGATTTTCAGATACCTTATGGTGTTGTTGATGTTGACGAACATAATTTTAAAAATATATTAGAAAAACCAAGCCAAGAATTATTTGTTAATGCCGGAATATATGTTTTTAATCCAGAAATCATTGGATATCTTGAAAAAAACAGGCCAAATAATATACCGGACATTCTTAATAAATTAACGGAAAATAAAAAAAATATTAAAGTTTTTCCAATACATGAATACTGGATAGATGTTGGAACAATGGATAGTTATAAAAAAGCAGTTATAGATATAAGCACCTATTAGTATTTGATGAAACTAATGAAAAGAGTAGTAATTATCGGATGTGGCTCTATAGGAAAAAGACATATAAGGAATTTGAAGACTTTAGGTATTACAGAGATTTATTGTCTGAGAACAAGAAAAGGATTTACGCAGGATTTGCCAACTAATATTCAGGTTGAAGAGGTATATAGCTGGAGTGATCTGATAAAAAAGAAACCAGATATTGCTTTTATTACTAACCCAACAAGCCTACACATAGAGGCTGCTAAAAAAATAATTCCACATATTAAAGGGTTATTTATTGAAAAGCCTCTCTCACATAATTTGGATGGAGTATCAACTTTATTAAAACTCGTTGAGAAATATAAAGTCGTCACATTTATGGGATTTAATATTGAATTTCATCCGTTAATCATAGAAATAGGCAAATTAATTTCAAACGGTGATATTGGCGACGTAGTTAATTACCAAGCAACAACTGGGCAGTGTATAGAAAAATGGCACCCTTATGAAGATTATCACAATAGTTATGCAGTAAGAAAAGATTTGGGTGGCGGCGCTTCATTAACACTAATACATGAAATAAATTTAGCATTAACCTGGTTTGGGGAAGTTGAAGATACGTATGCATATATACGAAAAAATAAAAAAATGAATATTGATGTTGATTCAAACTCCGATTTTATGATGCAACATATAAATGGTATTGTTAGTCAAATTCATATGGATTTCTTGCAAAAGAAATCAATTAGAAGCGGAACAATAAATGGCACGGATGGTTGGATTAAATATGATTTGATTAATAATAACTTGTTACTCGAAAGTGAAAATAATAATTTAAATAAAAAACTAGATGACTCTATTGATTATAATGATCAAAGTTATTTAAATATGCTTGAAGTTTTTTTTCAATATTACGATAAAAATATTATGCATCATGAATATGATATATGGAAAGGTTTAGATTCTTTAAAAATTGTATTATCAGGATTTGAAAAATCCAACAAAAAAGTATAACTAAAAAAATAAATTTTTGGATATAACATTGGGCGCTGTAAATTTAATTAAAAATGATAATAAAGTATGTCTTGAAATATACAATCAGTTATATAAGTACTTTGAAGAGTCATTAAATTCATATCCACTTGATGTAAATCTTACAGGTATATTTTTTATCGATATATTAAGATTGTTAACAGGGAGCACTTTAAGGCATAGAGAAATACAGCATGGCATTGTTATAGATCATCCTAAATTAAAAGAAAATTTACCTGGTTGGCCACATATTGGCTACGGTGATTTGATTAATGGTGTTGATATTGAGACTAAGATTTTTGGAGTAGAATTAGGTTTGTCTGAAGGAGTATTTAAAAGAAAGATATTGTCGTTATTGAGTAATGTTATATCAAAAAAGAATTTTAATTCATGTTTTACGAGGTTCGACTATGAAAAATTTTTAGTAGCAAACTCTTATAAGCATAGGTTTAATGTTTCCTGGATAAATGAATTACAGTGGGAGCCATCAATTCCGGCTATAACTGAGCAAATTAAAGGACTTCAGTGCTGCATAGATAAAATATCTGATAATAGCGAGCTACCATTAGATGCGGATATTTATGTAAATTTGTTAGACAAGCATGTGAGAGCAATAGTTAAAGAAAAAGATCATCCAAGGCTTGATAATTTGAATTTATTTGTGTGTGGTTCAGGCACAGAATTGATTAATAGATTTGTCGGTGCATGCGCTTTACAAAATAATATACCAGTTATAAATATCGCACATGGAGAATCATTTGGGTTATTAGATAACCCAATATTTGGTATTGGAGAACAATTGTATTCGTCAGCTTATTTAGGCTATGGTAATTGCTATTCTGATAATGTTGATAATTATTTATTTAGTTATCCAGGAGAAAAAAGATCTAATTATATATCAGGTTCTAGCCCCACTATTAATAAAATATATAATAAGAGTAAAAGTAATCATCATAACTTTCACTCCAATAAAATATTTTATTTCCCTACGAGTTTAAGAGGTACACGACATAGGTATGGGCCCTATCAAGATTGTTCTGATTATGAATATCTTCAATGGCAAAAAAAATTATTGGAAATTTTTGACAATAAGTTATTCATCAAAGGACATCCTAAAGAAAAATATCTTTATTTATTCGAGACTGTTCATGATAAATATATATCAAAAAAATTCCTTGATATAATAGATGATGTTGATGTATTTGTTTTTGATTATATAAGTACAGCTTTTTGTTATGCTGCTGCTACGAATAAACCAATCATTTATTTTAATATTGGCATACAAAATATTGAAAAGGAAGCTTATGAAGCGATTAAAAAAAGAGCATTGACTTTCGATGTCACAGATGAATTCGATATTTCATACGATGAAATAGTAAAACAACTGATGCAAATGGATATTGATCATACTGTAACTGAGTCATATTCGCTAAATGAAGACAGAGAAGATAGAGAAAAAAAATTACTACATTATATAATCAATAATTATTTAGGATGAAAACTATTGCAGTTATATTATCACGCATGGGATCGAACAGGTTGCCGGGTAAAGCATTACTAAAAATCAATAATATACCAGCAATAGAATATGCATATAAACGTGTTTTAGCTTCAAATTCCATTGATGATGTAGTAATTGCAACTTCTAATAATAAGCAAGATGATTCAATAGAAGAGTTATGCAAGAAAGAGAAAATGTTATGTTTTAGAGGGCCAGAGGATAATGTGCTTGAACGTTTAGTTTTAGCTCTTCAGAAATATAAGGCAAATACCGGAGTGATAATATATGGAGATTGCCCGCTCATTGACCCTAACATCATAAGTCAAATTGTAAATGTGTATAAAGATAATATTGAGGATTATGACTTTGTAAGCAATGATTTAAAAACAACGTTTCCGCCTGGCATGGAAGTTGAGGTTGTATCGTTAGAGGCGCTAGAAAGAGCTGATAGTAGCATTATTGATCCGAGTATTAGAGAACACGGAACTCTTTATATACGAAAAAATCCTGAAATATTTAGATTGTTAAATGTAGAGGCTCCGAGAAATTATAACTTTCCTAATATTGAAATTGAGCTAGATACAATTGAGGATTATTCAGTTATAGATAAGATTGCTAAAAACTTTAACGACTATAAATATGATCTTCAAAAAATCTTATCATTTTTAGATGCAAATCCAACTATTCGTGATTTTAATAAAGATATTTCAAGGGAATGGAAAAAATTCCGAAATAATTAATTTTCTATTTTATATTTTCTAACTAAAGGTTTTTAGAAGTGACTCATAATAAAAAAATCATATTTGTATTTTGTTATAAATATTATTTATTTCCATATATTATTTTTCATAAATTATTGGGGTATAAAATTCTCTATTGGCAGAGGGAAAATAAGAAGAGATCGGAGCTACTGGATTTTCTCAATAGCTCACAATTTTATCCATTACAAAAATTAATGAGAGAATCACTAGATGACTATTTCAAAATTCATATAAAGTCAAAATATAATGATGAAATACTAATTGATTATATTATTAAAACAACATCATTATCACCTGTAAGTAGCTATGGTTATCAAGACTATTATTTTTTTATGAAGTCTATTGAAGGTAAATATAAAAATATAGAAGATGCTAAAATTATTGCACCAAATTATTTAAAAAGTATTTATTTTAATAAACCACTCAAGATTAATTTTTTTTATACTTTAGGGTATATTTTTCAAATATTTCTTTCGCTATTAAAAATTCTAAAATGTATTACACAATGTATTAAATCTAATATATTTTATGATACTGATGATGCCCCTGATATTATGTACGTCAGGAAAAAAATATCTCCGGATCCTCATGCTTATAGCTATTTATCAGAATATTTCAGCAAAAAGAAAATAGAATTTGATGGAATATATCCTCTTTTCTCCTGGGAGCAATCAAGACATGGCGTTAAATTTCTTAATGGTTTTAAATCATCAGCAAGTAATGCAATAGTTTCTTTACCGAAGTTACTAAAATTCTTTAAAAAAGATATTATTTTTTTAGTAAATAACGGACTTCATCCGAAGTTTGTATACTTATACATCACACAATCGTATTACTCGTTTTGTCTTACTGAGCTAGGTTCAAAGATACTGTACGGTGTATTATCTGAGGATGCAGTAAATACATTAGTATATAGGTATAAAAATGAATATCAGAAAATCAATTCTATGTTAGATGGAATTTATCTCCCACCAGCATGGGCGTATGACTATTGTTACCATGATACTTTCTATACAACTAATAAACTTGAGTTATCAACACTTAATCTAAAAGGTGGTTCTATTGCCAATAGTTTTGATGTTGGGTTTTTAAGAGGGGGAATAAAGGCTAATTCTAACGGCATATCTAGCGATCTTTTAGCAAAAATTAAAGAATATAGCGATACTATAATTGTTCCGTTAGCCTCAGTCAGCAATGAAAAATATTATATATATAATAGTAATGATTTAGTTCGATTTATAGAAGAGATATTATTGGCGGCTAAAAGTAATACAGATAAACTGTTTGTTATTAAAGGGAAAAAAGGCGAACTTAAATTTCTAACAAAGGAACTGAAAGATGTTATGTCAAGATGTGATAATATCTACGTAGTTAAATCAGACTCACCAAAAACACTGAAGTATAATCAATTTGAAGATTTACTTGAATATGCAAGTTTAGTAATTTCAATGACATTCCACTCAACAACAGTATGGCAAACTTTGTGGAAAAAAATACCCGTAATTGCTTGTAATGATATTCACGAAAATTCATTTCTGAAAAAATATAAAAATTTGGAAGTAAAATTTACTGAATTGAAAAAATCAATAGATTATTGGCTTAATATTTCGAATAAGGATTTTGATAAATTTTTATGTATGCTAAATAATGATGTGATGTTTTTAAATGAATATCCATATAAGATTATTGCAGATGATTTATATTCTACTTACTGTGAAAAATATTCTTAAAAAATGACTAATCATAATTTTCAATTAACTGATAAAATTGCATTAGTAACTGGCGGAGCAGGTTTGCTTGGTAGTGCTATTTGTAAAGCATTATCTGAAGCTAATGCAAAGGTATACATAACCGATATAGATGATAAAAAAGGAAATTTATTACGTGAAAAATTACGCAATAATGGATTGAGCGTTGAATATCTTCATTTAGATATAAATAGCAGCGAATCAATTAGCAAGTGTGTAAATAATGTTTTATCTGCAGATGGTAAGATTGATATATGGGTAAATAATGCATATCCAAAAACAGATGATTGGAATGACAGTTTTGAAAGTACTTCATTAGAGTCGTTAAAAAAGAATATTGATATGCATTTGATTGGATATACTGCGTGTTCAAAAATGGCTTTAGAGGCCATGAAAAAAAATAAACAGGGCGCCTTGATAAATATTGGATCTATATATGGAGTTTTAGGACCAAATTTTTCAATTTATAAGAATACTGAAATGACTATGCCAGCGTCATATTCACTTATAAAAGGAGCATTAGATAATTTTACGAGATATTTAGCGACTTATTATGCAGCATATAATATCAGGGCCAATATAGTTTGCCCCGGCGGTATATATAATAATCAGGATAAGAAATTTAAGGAAAATTACGAAAAATTAATTCCCCTAGGCAGAATGGCCATACCAGAAGATATTGTTGGGGCTATAGTTTTTTTAGCTAGCGATAGTTCATCTTACATAACAGGGCAAACCTTCATGATAGATGGTGGTTTATCAGCCTGGTAAAATGATAGCTAATTACCCTACTAAAGGCAGTGGAGCGGTACTTTGACAATTATTTGTACTATATGTGCTAGAGGGGGGTCTAAAGGTGTTAAGGGTAAAAACACGCGAAAAATAGCCGGCAAACCATTAATTGCCCACACACTTGAAACGGCAAAAAATGTAACCTTATTCGATCAAATTGCTGTGAGTAGTGATTCTGAACAAATACTGGAAATTTCAGAAAGATTTGGTATAAAAAATTTAATAAAGCGCCCAGACGAACTTGCGACAGATACCGCACAAAAATTACCAGCGATAAAGCATTGCGTAGATACTGTTGAAAAAAAAATCGGTTATAAATTTGATATAATCACAGAACTCGATTGCACATCACCATTAAGAACGATTGAAGATATCAAGGGAGCTATTGATTTACTAAAATCAAAAAATGTATCAAATATAATAACAGGCTCAGAATCAAGGAGATCTCCATATTTTAACTTAGTTGAGGAAGATACAAATGGCTTTGTAAAATTATCAAAGGAAACTGATGAATATGTATACAGACGACAAGATTCTCCAAGATGTTATGATATGAATGCATCGATATATGTATGGAATAGGGATATTTTTTTTAAAAATATGAAGGTATTTTACCCAGATACACTTTTATATAAAATGCCTACATCAAGATCTGTTGACATAGATAGTCTGCTCGATTTCGAGATAGTTGAATATTTACTATCGAATGAGAAAAATTCAAAGAATCAAATATAAAATATATTTTTTGATGAATTTATCTAGGATTTTAAATAATAGGAGTTGTCAAAATGACTGACAAGAAAGATGAAAATTCTTCTTTACTTAAAGGAAACTATAAACTTGATGTAGAAATAGAAGATGATGATGATAATGATGATAACCCATCGATTCAAAAAGATAGGAAGGGGCAGGTGTTAGGATCACTTGGAGGAAGCATGGTTTTTGTTGACTATGACGAATTGACATGGAGCGATGAAAAAGAAAATTAGGAAGAATACGTGCCTGAATTCACAGATGAGTTTTCCAAGTTAGTTTCCAAAATAGGCGAGATTGGCAGAGAGTATCATAATAATTTAATTTTAGATAATGCGCTTTCTAATTCTCAGTATGTAAAAAAAAATATTGGAGACTTAGAAATAGATAAAGAAAATTTTTCAGATACAGGTATTTTAATTTCTGCTGGACCAAGTTTATTTCAAAGAAATACAATCAACCGTATTAAGGAAAGTAATTTTAATGGAGTTTTGATAGCAATTGATGCCTCATATGTCGCATGTTTGCGTAATAATTTAATTCCTGATTATGTTTTAACTCTTGATCCACATCCAAGCCGGGTTATTAGATGGTTTGGAGATCCTAATTTTGAAAGTAATAAAAAATTTGATGATTATTTTGAAAGACAAGATCTTGATTTAAAATTCAGGAATAATACAACTGATACTAATAACGAAAATATTGAAATTGTTAATAAATACGCAAAGAAAACAAAATTAATCGCATGCACCTCAATCTCAGATTCTCTGAGAAAAAGGGTAATCGAGGCTGGATTCGATATTTACTGGTGGAACCCTTTAGTAGATAACCCGACTTTGAGCAATAGCATTTCAAAAAAGCTTTCAAAAATAAACAAAATACCCTTTTTTAATACTGGTGGTAATGTTGGCACGGCAGGCTGGGTATTTGCATCAGCAATTCTTAATTTGAAGCAATTAGCTTTAGTTGGAATGGATATGGGGTATTATCGCTCTACTGATTATTCATTAACACAAACATATTATGAGTTAATCCAAAATATCGGAACAAAAAGAGGGCTTGATAAATATTTTCCTGAATTTATTTTTCCACTTGATAACGAAAAGTATTATACTGACCCAACATATTATTGGTATAGAGAGAATTTTTTGAAACTTGTTAGAAAGTCAAAAATCAAGACTTATAACTGTACCGAAGGTGGCACATTATTTGGCGAAGGAATTGAGTGTGCTTATCTTGAAGATTATATCCAGAAATCGACTTAATTAATTTATATTAAAAATGGCTAAAATTTTATTTATAAATCCAGTAGTTCGGGAAGAAGACGATCCTAAGCATATACCTTATGGAATTGCACTTTTAGCATCAATTGCTATCGAAAAAGGACATCAAGTTCAAGTTTATGATGCTAATGCATGGCGTAAAGACGTTAGTGCCTTACATGTTGTTTGTAGGGCGGACAATTGGGATGTTATCGCAATAGGCGGATTAACAACAACGTATAACTATATAAAACATGCGTGCTCCATTATAAAACAAGCAAGTCCGAACTCATTTTTAATTGCTGGCGGTGGTTTTATGACGAGTATGCCGCATGAAATAATGAAGTGGATGCCTCAAATTGATCTTGCGCTTATTGGAGAAACTTTTGTTACTTTTCCTGTAGTGTTAGAAAAGATTGATCAAAATGATTTGGATTTTTCTGAGACCCTTGGAGTTTGTTATAGAGATAAGGAGGGTAATTCTCGTTTAACTGCTGTTAGACCAAATATTCCTGATCTTGATGTACTTCCATGGCCGGCATGGGATCTATTCCCCCTTGATATTTATTTTAATAATTCAAAAATACTTTACAGTGATGAAGGTTTTACGTCAAAAAGACGTCTAGATATTAATGGTAGTTTTGGTTGTAATTTAATTTGTCGTTATTGTTGGCATCTAGGCACAACCGGGGATATGGTTATCAACCCTGATGAGGAAGGTAAAAATGATGTGCAATTTACCTACGGGAGAAATATCAGGTATCACTCACCAGAATATATAGTCAAGATGGTTCGACACTTGTATGAAACATATCAGATAGACTTCGCTAGTTTTCTTGATGAAAATCTTTTTACGATGGATGCGTTCAGTAAGAGGACATTTTTGACGGATTTATCAAATGCATGGATTGATGCAGGCTTACAGCCAACTTGCAGGCGCGACAAAGTTCCTCATGACGAAAACTGTGTCGGCGTACATTGGAGTGGTACATCACATGCATCATTGCATAGAAAAGAGACGCTAGACAAAATGTATGAAGCAGGTTGTTCGCATTTAGTTTATGGTCTTGAGACATTCGATCCCGGTTTATTAAAATCGCTAGGGAAAGGCTCGACGGCAGAAAAAAATATTTCTAGTGTCAAGATATGTTACGACTCAGGAATAATTCCAGTTCCAAATATTATAATTGGTTTTCCAGATGAAAGTTTTGAAACCATAAGAAATACAATAAATGCGTTACTCAAGCTTGGTATTTACGCAAAGCCGCATTTTGCGACACCTTATCCTGGTTCAGAATGGTACTACACATATAAGGATTCAATAATCGAACAGTACAATGGTGATTTAGAATCATTTATAGAAGATCTTGGTGATGCGTCTAAGATAACAGCTGTTATTTCCCATAGGTTTTCTGCCATGGATTTGCTAGGTCTACAACAAATCGTCGCAAGCAGAGATTTACGTTTGCTTGATCAAGTTGAAAAACATTGGGGCGATGCTAATAAACATATGGTTCCTGTAGCGGTTCCACGAAAATCTTTTAATATAATTAAAGGTAAAGTTGCCACGCCAATGGCTAGCAAAAAAGAATTAAATTAATATTTTTCTAATTTGCAGACTTAAAAATTTTCTTTAACGAATACATCAGTAATGTCAGCACGAAATTTTTCTGATAGTGATAAATTGTTTGTGTTGTAAAGGTCAGAAAATAATTGCTCTATCTTGGATTCGTCGCCTTCAGGTGAATATGACCACTGCCACAATAATTGATAGGCAAGATCATAATTTCCTGTACGGTAAAATGATTTGATAAATGGTATTAATTCAGCATAGTTTTTCATATATATAAGATCGAACCGCTTTGCTTCATAGTATAATTCATTAACTTTGTCATAATCACCACGATGGTAATATACATTTGCTGTTTGATAATAGTAACACCATTCTTTTTTAGAATTTTTTCGGTTTAAAATTTTATCAGTAACTTTATGGATTAAGGTTCTTTCATCTATTTTTTTTGGCTCATTTCCTAGAATCCACCTATATTTATTATTATTATTATTTGAATTATAGATAATCTGGTCCTTTTTAGTATGCTTAGTTAATGATCCCAAGTTTAATTCACAGCTTGCAGGTAATCGTGGTTCATTATTAATTATTTGATGTCGTTGTGAGGAGCACCGGCTGGTATTCTTTACCTCATCATTAAATCGTAAACAGCTATTGGACATAGAGGCAATTATCATATTTTCTTTTTTGAAGCTAACTAAACCACCGTAGGAATTATGCTGTACTTCTGCTTTATTTATGTCTTGAAGAAAAAATCTAGATGACCTTTCATTAAGCGACATTTGTACAGCTTTAGCATAGTGATTCGATATGCCCCCATTTTCTTTTAGGTAAAAAATATTAATACCAGAAAAGTCAGCAAAATATGGTTTAAAGTAATGTGACTCGTGTCTTGGCAAATCAATCAGTACGTATGCCTTATCTTTTAGGTCAGGTACACGCCATAAAAACTGCCAATAAAAATCTTTTAATTGCCCCCAGTCATTTTTATAAGCATTAATTGTATTATTACAACCGAGCACACTAAAGAAAATAATTAGATTTATTATAGTAGCCATAAGTTTTTTATTTAAAAACTTTTTATTGAATAAAAATAATAGTAAAGATGATAAAAAAAATGCATATGAAAAACTTGCAAGTAGCGCATGCCTACTACCTACACCGATAGTCGCCGGGCTACGCGTTAAAAGGTATGGAAATAAACTACAAATAAGTATAAGTATGCTTATCAGCGTCAGTCTTTTATAAAATATTTCATTATCTTTGCGACATTCAGTATTTTCTATTATTTTTTTGAAATAGATAAAGTAAAAGAAAGATGTGGCTACGACTGATATAAGAAGAGAAATTGCATTGAAGTTAATAAAGTATATTTTTACTACATAATAATAAATATCTACAAAAATATATTGAAACGCAATTAGGTATTTAAAAATTAATTGAAATAATGTTTGGACTATCGAGCTAAGAGAATCAATACCGAGAGAATAAGTACTCTGATAGTAATCGAATTGAGGACGAATTATTACATCAAATAACACCAGTATTGAACAAAAAAGAAAGGGTGTATATAAGATTAAGGATCTTTTAAATAGCTCATAATTATTTTTATTTAATCCCACCGTGCTAAGTATATAAAATATTATAAAAATTCTTAAAATATCGATAAAAATAAAACTCTCTAAACCTAATATAGTTATACTAAATAAAAATATTGACGAAAAATATATCTTATAATTAATATTCTTCTTGCTAAAAGTTTTCACAGTAAGTATCAGTGACAGAAGATACACACATATAAATATATGATATGGAATCATAACTAATGCAAGGTTGTTTACATGAGGTGATACAAGATACAAACTCGCAGTTAATGAAGCGAGTATAATATTTCGAGGAAAAATAAGTTTAAGTAAATAGTAAATCAGGTATGAATTAAAGATAAACAAAGATATCTTAATTAGACTCCATAAGTATGGGGCATATTCTTTAAAATAGGAAAGTAGGTTAAGAAGATAATAGTCTATATAACCGATAAAAACGTGCCGCAATGAAACAAAAGGGTATATGAATTCATCAAGATTTTTAGTTTGTAAGTATTGACGTGTCCATGACCAGTCATCCCACCAAATCCCATTTAAGCCAAGAATACTGCCCCAGCAAAGCAGACCGATGATCAAAAGTGGCGATTTGTTAAGTTTTTCAAGAATTATATTTATCATTCCTGACTATTTTTAACTTATTTAGTAAATGAGAAAATAAACTATATATTAATTAATGATATAAGTGATATTATCATATCTAATTATTACACAATACATTTTTTGATTATGAAAAGTAATTTTACAATACTTATTTAAGATGAATGAGCGTTTGACATGAGCGATAAGTATAGAATAGATACACATAAACTAATGTATCACCCTAATCGGGTATCAAAATATCTTTCCGTTAATGAGGATTGGGAGAGAGCCAAGGATATTTACCCTTTATATATTGAAGTATCTCCTGTTGGAGCTTGTAATCACAGATGTACATTCTGTGCGGTTGATTATATTGGTTACAAGCCAGTGATGCTTGATGTTGAAAAAATGAAAGCTTGGTTGCCAGAAATTGCTGGGTTAGGTGTAAAAAGTATTATGTATGCAGGAGAAGGCGAACCGCTTTTACATAAAGACATAAATAAAATTGTATATTTGACTAATTCTGCCGGAATTGATGTTGCATTTACAACTAATGGCACAGTAATTAATGATAAATTTATTAATGAGAGTGTTCCACTTACCTCCTGGATTAAGATTTCAATAAATGCCGGAACAGAAGATACCTATCAAAAAATACATAATAGTAAATCAAATGACTTTAAGAAGGTTGTTAATAATTTAAAAAAAGCAATTGAGTTCAGGAATAAAAATAAAATAAATTGTACTGTTGGAGCTCAGACTTTATTACTACCTGAGAATGATCATGAAATGACGGAATTAGTTAATTTGTGTAAGAATGAAATTGGTCTCGATTATTTAGTAATAAAGCCATATTCACAACATAAATATAGCATAACGCATAAATACGAAAATATTCAGTATCAGAAGTATGTAGAAATGAATGAGAAGTTTACTAAAATGAGCGACGAAAATTTTCAGGTTATTTTTCGTATTAATACAATGAAGAAACATATTAATAAAGATGATAGATATCCTAAATGTAGTGCAACACCTTTTTTCTGGGCTTACGTTATGGCTAACGGAGATGTATATGGTTGCAGTGCTTATCTTCTTGATGATAGATTCAACTATGGTAATTTAAATGATTATTCTTTTACGGAAATTTGGCAGGGAGATAAGAGACGTGAGAATTTCCATTATGTACTAAATTCTCTTGATATATCCGAGTGTCGTGTAAACTGTAGAATGGACGAAGTGAATCGCTATTTGCACAATATAAAAAATAATACGGTTCCACATGCCAATTTTATTTGAACAAAAATCTAAAGTATTAATGCGTTATTTTATCCCTATCCTATGAAAATTTTAATAACGGGCGGAGCTGGCTTTATTGGCAGTCATTTAACAGAGTTACTGTTATCTGAAGGTCATAGTGTAACAATCATTGACAATCTTTGTACTGGTTCGCGCGAAAATATTTCAAAGATACTTAAAAACGATCGTCTTAAGTTTGTAAATGTAGATATTAGAGATTATGAAAAGCTACAGACCTACTTTAGTGATATTGATTGGGTATTTCATTTGGCAGCTTTAGCTGATGTTGTTCCGTCAATTGATAAACCAGAGGATTATTACTCGACAAATGTAACAGGCACATTTAATGTTCTTAATGCCTGCGTAAAAAATAATGTTAAAAAGGTTTTATATGCAGCATCATCATCTTGCTATGGTATACCAACAACATATCCAACCCCGGAGAAGATTCCTGCAGATCCAAAGCACCCCTATGCGCTGACTAAATATTTAGGCGAACAATTAGTTCTTCATTGGGAGCAGGTTTATAAAATATCAGCGCTATCATTAAGACTATTCAACGTTTTTGGTCCTAGAGCTAGAACAACAGGTGCATACGGCGCTGTCTTCGGTGTTTTTTTAGCACAAAAATTAGCAAATAAGCCGTTAACCGTTGTCGGAGATGGAGAGCAAAAGAGAGATTTTATTTTTGTGACTGATGTTGCGAAGGCATTTAAGTTAGCAGCAGAAACAGATGTTACTGGCATCACAATGAATGTTGGCAGCGGAAATCCTTATAGCATCAATTCAATTGTTAAGCTTTTGAAACATGATTCAATAAATTTACCAAAGAGACCTGGAGAGCCAGATTTAACTTTTGCTGATATTCAATTAATTACAGATATGCTTGCTTGGAAACCAGAGGTTACATTTGAAGAGGGTGTGAATATTATGTTAGAAAGTATTGACTTATGGAGTGAAGCACCAGTATGGAATCCTGACACAATTGCTGATGCAACAAAAACCTGGTTTAAATATTTAGCGCAGGATAATTGAAGATGAAAAAGAACCTATTATTAACTAGTCGCATAAAAGCATTTGAATCGATCGTATCTAGCGCAGAATGTAAAGGCGAAGCAGGCGAGATAATATCAATTGAAGATGGTATTCAAACAATTAATGAACAATTAATAAAATCTAGAGAAAATAATTTATCTGTCTACGTTGTAGGCAATGGTGGTAGCGCAGGTGTCGCAAGCCATGTTGTAAATGATTTTGTTAATATTGGTAAGCTTAAAGCACATTCTTTTCATGACATTTCATTATTAACGTGTATGGCTAATGATTATGGCTATAAGAATGTGTACTCTGAACCATTACGTACAATGATAAAAAGTGATGATATTTTAATTGCGATTAGTAGTTCTGGTGAATCAGAGAATATTTTAAACGCAGCTGATATAGCTAAGAAAAACGGAGCATACGTCATAACTTTTAGTGGTTTTAAGCCTGATAATTGCTTAAGAGAGAAAGGGGATATAAATATTTATTTATCATCTGATGATTATGGGTTTGTTGAATATGGGCATGCATTCATATTACATAATATTACTGATAGATTTATGTGAGAAAACGTGTGAATAAGAAAGTCTTAAATAATGACTCACTTAATATTGTATGCGAGGAACTGAGAACTAATGATAAGAAGATCGTTCTATGTCATGGATGTTTTGATTTACTGCATATAGGCCACATAAATTATTTAAAGAAAGCAAAAAGTCTTGGTGAGATCTTAATTGTTACTGTTACAGCTGATGAGTATGTAAATAAGGGTCCAGAACATCCAATATTTAATGAAAATCAAAGAGCAGATCATCTATCTGAACTATCAATTGTTAATTATGTTTCAATAAATTATTCATTCGATGCAACTGAAATTATTAAATCCATAAAACCAGCTTATTATGTAAAAGGGATTGAATATAAGAATCTTGATGATGATATTACTGGCAATATAAAGAAAGAGAAGCAAATAGTAGAAAAATATGGAGGCGAAATTTATTTTACTGATGAAGAAACATATAGCTCAAGTAACTTATTGAATAGCCATTTTGATATATTTCCACCTGGAGTAAAAAATTATCTTGAAAATTTCCGTAAAAAATATTCAACACAGGAAATAATAAAAACTATAGAAAGTTTAAGAACTCTTAATGTGCTTGTTGTAGGCGATGCTATTATCGATGAATATCATTATACGAGACCATTAGGGCAAACTGGTAAAGGTAACGTTTTTTCCGTTCAGTATAAGAAAGAAGAGAGATTTGCTGGTGGTGCACTTGCTGTAGCTAATCATATTGCTGGTTACACAGACACCGTAACCCTATTGACTGGCATTGGTAGTAATAAAGCTGATGAAAAATTTATTCTAAAAAAGTTAAAAAAGAATATAAAACCTAAGTTTTTAAATTTTAGTTCAGGGCCAACTATTCTCAAAAAAAGATATGTAGATCAAGATACAGATGCTACGAAATTATTTGAGGTTTATTATTATGATGAATATTCTTGTGATAAAAAATTAGAACAGGAAGCTTGCTCGTGGCTTAATTCTAATATTAAAAAATATGATGTTATTGTGGTTCCTGATTTTGGTAATGGATTTATTGTTGGCGAAATGATTAATGTTCTTGCCGATAATGCAAAGTTCCTTGCTGTCAACACACAAATAAATAGTGGTAATAGAGGTTATAATGTAATTACAAAATATAAGAAAGTAGATTTTATTTCTTTGAATGAGCCAGAACTACGTCTGGCAGCGCATGATAAGAATAGTGAGATACCAGTTCTTGCAAAAAAAATTGCTTCGTTGCTTAATTCTAAATATTTAGCTGTTACCCTGGGGACGCAAGGCGCAACTATGTTGACGCCTGAACATAAAACTAAGTTACTAGAAATCCCAGCGCTTTCCACAAAAGTAGTTGATAGAGTTGGGGCTGGTGATACGTTTCTTTCGCTAGCGAGTATCTGTTTGGCTAAAAATATCAAACCTGATTTAGCACTATTTATTGCTAATTGCGCCGCTGCATTAGGCGTACAAATCGTATGTAACAGAGAATCTGTAGACCCGATCGTACTCACCAAATATATCACTACATTGTTAAAATGATAGATGAAACCCATAAGACCTTATTAGATCTATATAAACAAATGTTTAGAATCAGAAGAGTCGAGGAGACTATTTCTGAGAAATATTCTGAGCAAGAGATGAGATGTCCTATGCATTTAAGCATAGGTCAGGAATCTGTGGCTGTAGGTGTATGTCATTCACTCGGAACTGATGATGTAGTGTTTAGTAACCATCGAGCGCATGCCCATTATTTAGCAAAAGGGGGGAGCCTTAATGAATTAATCTCGGAGTTATATGGAAAACAGTCAGGATGTTCAGGTGGTAGAGGCGGTTCAATGCATCTAATTAGTAAAGACGTTGGTTTTCATGGGTCAACACCAATTGTTGGAGGAACTGTCCCTATTGCTGTTGGCGCCGCATGGAGTTTTAAGTTACAAAATAATAATAATATTTCAGTCGTTTTCCTTGGTGATGGATGTTTTGAAGAAGGCGTTATACATGAATCATTAAATTTCGCTGCTTTATATAAATTACCCGTTTTATTTGTTTTGGAAAATAACTTGTATTCTGTGTACACACCGCTTTCTGAACGCCAACCTAATAGAGAAATAACTGATATTGTTTCTGCTCATGGCATTAATGCAGTAAAAGCTGACGGAATGGATATTCTGTCTGTTAAAGAATGTGCTGATTCTAGTATAAATAAAATCAAATCTGGTGATGGGCCACAGTTTATAGAGTTTAGTGTATACAGGTGGATGGAACATTGCGGACCTAACGATGATGATAATTTGGGTTACCGACCAAAAGGCGAATTAAATAATTGGAAAAAACGCTGTCCAATTGAAAATGCGAGAAAAAAATTAGAAAAAATTTCGAATAAAGAAAGAAATAGTATTATTTTTGATGAAAAGTACAACGAGGAAATTCTAAATAAAATTAACGAAGAAATAAAAGAAGCATTTGAATTTGCGAAAAACAGTTCTTTCCCAGATAAGAGTTCTTTGAGTGATTACATCTATGCCTGAGAATAAGAATAGAACAATAAATTATACTTCAGCTATAAATGAAGCTCTTGCTCTCTGTATGAGGAAGGATGATAGGGTAATTATAATAGGTGAAGGTGTACCAGATCCTAAAGCTATTTTTACAACCACTAAAGGATTAAGGGAAGAATTTGGTAAAAATAGGGTGTTTGATATGCCGTTGTCTGAGAATGGAATAACCGGAGTTTGTATTGGCGCTGCGTTAATGGGCATGCGACCAGTGATGGTTCACCAGCGCGTTGATTTTGCATTATTAGCCATGGATCAACTTGTCAATAATGCAGCAAAATGGCATTACATGTTTAACGGGCAGTCTAGAGTCCCTTTGGTTGTTAGGTTGATAATTGGAAGAGGTTGGGGGCAAGGACCTCAGCACTCACAAAGTCTACACTCTTTTTTTTCACACATACCCGGCTTAAAAGTTGTTATGCCTTCAAAGGCGAAAGATGCAAAAGGAATGTTGATAAGTGCAATTGAGGATGATAACCCTGTATTATTTATAGAGCATAGATGGTTGCATCATTTAAATGATAATGTGCCAGAAGAGCACTATAAAACTTCATTATCTACTGGCAGAGTTATTAGAGAGGGCACAGATGTTACTATAGTTGCATTCTCATATATGGTAGTTGAGGCAATTCGAGTTGCAAATAAACTAGCTGAATACAGTATTGAGGTAGAAGTCATCGATATGAGTATTTTAAATCCCCTTGATACTAAAATTATCATTCAGTCAGTTAAAAAAACAGGATACCTTATGGTATTAGATCCAGACTGGAAAGTAGCAGGTATTTCAAGTGAAATTATTTCACAAGCTACTGAGCATGCGTTTCATGATCTTAAAAGTAAGCCAATTAGAATAACATATCCAGAACATCCCGTTCCTACCACAAGGTCTCTTACAGATTATTTTTACCCAGATGCCTCAGATATTGTAAAAGAATTATTCGGTCTAATCGAAATATCAAACTCTATAGATACAGAATCAATAGTCAATGATCTAACTTTCAAATCTCCAAAGGATATCCCAGATAATAATTTCACAGGGCCTTTTTGATAATACTTAGCGATAATGTTTGAAGACGCATCTACTGAAACAATTAAGCCTAGTAATAATTGGAAAAATAAAACTCGTGACCAAAGAATAAGTATTGTTAGCACACAGCTTAAAAAATTTGCTGGTGCTGAAGACTTTGTCGTGGTGGAGGCAGACGAAAGTGGACAAATTATTATTGCTATTGAAAATGGCTTACCTGCTAATAAAAGGGGTCTTTATTTACTAGAATTGGAGCAGTACCTTAAGAATAATATAGATAAAGGTTTACATCTGTGGTGTGAGCCAGTTGGAGATAAAAGTAGATTAAGAAATCTTCGGGGAGTTACAATCAAAACTTAATTAATTTAAAATACTGATTATGAATAATACTAACAATTCAATTTCTACTAATGAAGGCGAGCTCATTCTCGATTCACACAAATTGGCTTATCACTATGATAGAGTGGAAGCGTGGGAAAGTGGTGAATCTATCCCTCCAGTTAGTGTTGATATGGCTCTCACTCGTGCATGTGGCGCAATGTGCTCTTTTTGCTATGCGATGGTTCAGGAACCACAGGAGAGAATAGCAATAAAAACAAAAGATGCGCTAGAGTTACTTGATGACTTTGCAGAAATAGGCGTTAGGGGGGTATCTTTAATATCGGATGGAGAAAGCACCCTTAGTAAGGCCTACGCCCCATTCATAAAGCATGCAGATGAAGTTGGGATAGATGTTGGGAATGCAACTAATGGTTGGGAGTGGGGACCTGAAAAAATTGAAGAGGTTTTACCTCATTTGTCATGGGTAAGATTCACTGTTGCTGCGGGTAATCCTGAAAGTTATTCGAAAATTATGTTTAAAGGCCCAGAACATACACATGTATTTGATAGGGCAATGGAGCATATAAAATATGCTGTTGAATTAAAAAAGAGAAAAAATCTTAAAGTCACGCTCGGAATTCAGATGGTTTTGATGCCAGAGTTCAAAAATGAAATTTTACCATTTGCAAAATTGGCAGTTGATCTTGGTGTTGATTATGGTGTTATTAAACATTGTTCAGATGATGAGTTTGGAACTCTTGGCGTTGATTATGATAAATATCTTGAGATGTACCCATTACTTCAACAGGCAGAAGAATATAGCAATGATAAGACAAAAATAATTATTAAGTGGGACAAAATCAAAGATAAAGGTAAGCCATCATATAAAAGATTTTACGGACCACAGTTTCTTTTGCAGATAAGTGGTAGCGGATTAGTTGCACCATCAGGCATGTTTTTCAATGCGAGATATTCAAAATTTCATATGGGAAATTTTGCAGAAGAACGCTTCATTAACATTTTTAGATCTGATAGATATAAAAAGATAATGGATTACTTAGCATCATCTAATTTTGATGCGCAAACTATGATGGGAACATTACCAATACAACATTATGTTAGTGTCGCATTAGATAACCATGTAAAAGGAATAGAGAAAATTATTCCAGCAACAAATAAAAAGCCTCTTCATGTCAATTTTTTATAAATAGTAGAAATTTAGAGATATTTATAAAAACAACATCCCCTGAAAAAATAAAAAACGAATACAGCCTAGTAATGCAACTGCATATTTTCCTTGAAGTATTGATTCTTTTTTTTATATCGTGTGTGATGCATTTGTATTTTGTGCGCCTATTTTTTAAAAAATCAGAGATTTTTTTAATATTTATAACTTTTCTTGTAACTCCTTTTTTCTATACTTATTTTTTTATTAATCTTTCACTTTATAAATATACAGATATGCTATCCATTATTTTTCTCTATATTGGTTTATCATGTGTTTATATCCAGACATTTCCTGCGCTTAAAGAAGATATTCCATCATTTAGAATATTACGCATCATCGCTAACAATAAAAAAGGTATCAGTGAAAAAGAAATTATTAAGTTAATGGGCACTACAGATTTATTCGATATTAAGCTGAAAGAGTTAGAAGAGGATAATTTGCTGAAAAAAGAAAATAGTAAAATTACCCTTTCTAACTCCGGAAGAATTTTAGCAAATATATTTATAATTTACCGGAAAATACTGGGATTAGGTAAGGGAGATGGTTAAATGAAAACTGATAATAAAAAACTACCTAGTCTTTCAGTGATTATGCCATGCCTCAATGAACAAGATAATGTTCTTAATGCCATTGAGAATACAATACTTGCATTTGAAAAGTATTCCATAGACGGTGAAATAATTTTAGTAGACGATGGATCAACTGATAATACTGGTCAATATGTAAAAAAATATAATGAACAAAATAAGTCTACTAAAGTCATTTCTCACAAAATACCGCTTGGGGTAGGAGCATCTTTTTGGGATGGCGTTAAAAATGCTTCAAATGACTTTGTGGTGTTTGTTCCTGGCGACAATGAGAATGATGCTCGCGATTTTTTAAGGTATTTTCATCTGGTCAATGATGTAGATATTATAATACCGTTCGTAATGAATATTGAGGTCCGCTCAAAATTTAGAAGGATAGTATCCTCAATTTATCGTTTAATTATAAATATTACTTTTGGAATGAATCTCAACTATACGAATGGAAATGTTATTTATAATAGAAAAATATTAAGTGATATCCAACTCAAAACTACCGGTTTCTTTTTTCAGGCAGAACTACTTATTAAACTTATTCGTATGGGCTATTTTTATGCAGAGGCGCCTCATATACTTTCAAAAAGACAGATAGGAAAAACAAAGGCAATAACATTATCGTCGCTATTTAATGTAATTTTTAGCTATTGCCATTTAGTGTGGGATATACACCTTATGAGGGTTGAGGGCAGACAAAGAAAGACAGTAAATCCAAACTCTGTTTCAAATAAGCGCTACAATTTTGATTAAATACTTAATGATAGACGAATCTCTAAGTTTATTGTTTTCAATATTATTGATAATAATTCTTAATATTCTTGCGCATGTTCTATATTGTAGATTTGTTGATAAAGGTTCGGCTGATTCGCCACAGAAAACTCTTATAATTATAAATATTCTTGGCTTACCGTTTTTATTTTCTTTAATTGCGATTATTAATTATTTTGGAAATCAAAATATTTTAAATCAGTTTTTTGCATTCATTTATGGGTTATCGGTATATAGCTCATTCATATATGCATATTTTCACTTATTTAATATGAGTGAAACTGCAAGAAGAATAAAAATTATCGTTTTTCTTGCCGAAAACAACGAGGCTGATTTGGTAGATTTGGAAAAATTTTATCCTCCTGAGGATATGATAAGAACGAGACTGAGGCGGCTATCGAAAATGGGTGCAATCGAGGAATGCCAACCAGGTATGTATTTTCTTAAAGGTAAGTTTCTATGGTTAGTAGCTTGTCTTTTCGCAAGCTTTAGAAAAATTATAAAACTATAGTAAATTCAATATGTTATAAATAGCATATTAGAATACACAAGAACTTTTAAACTTTTCGAATAATAGGTTAGAATGAACTTCCTTATTCTATATACGAAACAAGGCTCAATGGAGAATATTTATAATGTTGCTCATTAACCCTGCAACAGAAAAATTCGGTGGATTTCTTTCCCGTTATGTTCCGGTAGGTATACCTGTAGCGATAGGCTATTTGGCGGCCTATCTGGAAAAATTTGATATACGTTGCAATGTTGTTGATGAAGAAATTTTTGATATTACACCAGAGGTCCTTAGGGCTAAAACTGAAGGTTTAGAAACACCTTATATCTTTGGTATAAGTTGCTTGACTGCTCATGTTGGTAGAGGTTATCAGATAGCAGAAATGATTAAAGCAGAATTTCCGGGTTCAATTACAGTATTTGGCGGTCTACATCCAACAACACTTCCAGATGAAGCATTAAAGACAGGTTATGTTGATTATGTTGTAAGAGGTGAAGGTGAAAAAACAATGCTTGCTTTACACCGTGCGATACGTGGTGACGGCGACCCAACATCTATTGACGGTGTTTCATATGTAGCAGACGGTGAAATTTTACATAATCCAGAAACTGCTCTCATACCAGATATTAATGAAATACCATTATTTCCATACCATCTTTTTGATCATCCGAAATATGATATGGGGTTTATGACAACTTCACGTGGCTGCCCCTACAGATGTTCATATTGTAGCCAGCGTTTATTAACTGGCACTACTTATCGTTATAAGTCAGCTGAATCAATAGTCGAAGAACTTGATATAGTTG
>Ga0114933_10000728_pt1 | contig 38863 bp, 24 predicted proteins | sample 4SBtaG_FD_89691 | JGI IMG/M metagenome (GOLD analysis project Ga0114933, IMG submission 89691) | Deep subsurface microbial communities from Kolumbo volcano to uncover new lineages of life (NeLLi) - 4SBTROV12_W25 metaG | ecosystem: Environmental > Aquatic > Marine > Volcanic | place: Kolumbo... | reverse complement strand
TTCCCGCTGGATCCCAATCGACCAGACCTGGGGCGAGCCCAGCTGCTGGGGCGACTCCCCGGGACGCTTGGTCGCCTGGGGACGCCCTGGGCCGGCAGAGTGCGCATCTCATTCGCGTCGGTGCCGGCTGGGTTGGCGTTGGGGTTTCAGCGGTGGTGGGTAGAGGTCGGGTCGCCGGACTTGAGCGCCGATCCCGACGTCCGCGCGATTCTGAGGGAGCTGCGCGCGGAGCTGAGAGACGCTCGGCGCGAAAACCGCGCGATGTTCGACGTCCTGATGCAGATCCAGAAGTTCGCGCCTGAGCTCTTGGGGGCGCACGCTCAGGCCATCGAAGCCTGGGCGGCACTGGTGGGGAAGCTGGACGTGCCGCTGCAGGTGCCAGATGAGTCCCAGGGCCTGCCGGAGCCGGCGCGACGCTTCGTGGACGAGGCCATCAAGCTGCTTCGGCGAGCGCCAGCTGGAGGAGGCCAGGCCACTGGGCCCGTGGCTTGGGGTCCGGAAGGTCCGGGTGCCGAGGTCGACCAGATGCTCGAGGAGCTCGCCGCCGAGGGAGAGGGTGCCAGGGAAGGCGGATGGTTGCCCCCAGAGCCGAGCGAGGTCCCCTGACCGGGACAGAGTTCGTCAGTCCTGGGCCGTCGGAGTCCGCGCTCGGTAGGCCTGCTTGGGTGACCGAGGCGACGCCGCTTGCCGATCGACCAGACCCTTCGCAAGGAGCCGTCGGAGCACGGCCCGCACGGTGGACCCTGGCATGTCCAGCGTCTTGGAGAGCTGCTTCGCGGTCCGGGGAAACCCGTCGCCCAGGACCCTCATGACCGAGCGCTCGCGGACGTCGTCCGGAATGTGCTGGCGGCGCTCGGTGGCGCGGAGTCGCGGGTCGGCGCCGACGATGAGGGCCGCGTCGGCGGTGAGCATCGCGCGGACTTCGTCTTCGCTGCTGTCACAGGAGAAGCGGTAGCCCAGGAGCGGCGCCAGGCGTCTGGCCCAGGCGTGACCTCGGCCCTGTTGGTGAGCCACGCCCAGGAGCCCGAGGATCCCCATGAGCTCGGGGTTGCGGGACCAGCGGCCCTCGATAGCGCCGTCCTTCAGGCGGACCTGGGTGGGCAGGGCGCCTGGGCTGGCGATGATGACGCGGTCGGTGAATCGCCTCACCTCGACCGATCGCTGGAGGTGGGGCTCCGCGTAGCTCCGGTGGCCCACCGCGTTGACGAGCAGCTCGGTGAACAGGAGCCGGGACGGCTCGGGGTCACGGCCGGGCAGGGGGCTGGCCAGCGCCAGCTCGGCGGCCAGGTCGTCGATGGCCTGGGTGATCGGAGGACCGAGCCAGGTCTCTTCGAGTGGCGGCCCGGGTCGAGCGGAGTGCTCGGCGAGGCCGGAGGTGTAGCGGAGGACGTGGAGCCAGTGGGCCGGGTGTTCGCGGGTCTGGTGGTGGGCGAGGCAGAGGGCGCCGGCGAGGGTGGGGGAGCCGTCTGGGGTGAGGACGCCGAGGGCCTGGAGGGTCTTGGGATTCTGGGGGAGGCGGGCGAGGAGGTGGGGGTCGAGAGGGCGTGGACTTGTCATGAGGTCCGCCAAGCATGGAGCAGGTCTTGAGGGGACTCATCGGTATTCAGACAGGGATCTTAGCATAATCAAGACAAGGTGTCCCGTTCATCGCCATCGCGTCGAAGCCCATGAACAGGCCGTCGGGCTCGATCGAGCCATCCCCCGCGTCTACACCCCTGAGGCTCCGGTCGACCTGAGCCACCACCGCAGGCCCATGGCGCTCCGCTGCTCGGCCGATGGGGCCGGAAGCTTCCACCCCGCTTCACAGGTGATGGCGCTGGGCTGGGGCTGACGCCCGGGCCCAGGCCAGCGTCAGCTGCCTTCCGAGTCCCGTCGCTGTGCTGCCTCCTCCCTGGCGTCCTGCCACTCCAGCAGCACCAGGGTGCAGACCCGATCGACCAGCAGGACGGCCTTGCGATCCGGGGCCTCGCGGCGGCTGCTGTGCATGATCGAGAAGCCACGCTGCTTCAGGTTGGCCAGGACCCTGTCCAGCAGCTTGAACAGGTCCCCCGGCTCGTCCAGGACCCCGGCCTCGCGGAGCGCGTACTCCAGGTTCCACACCTGGGGCGCGGTCGCGTTCGAGCGCCCGCTCTCGATCCAGGCCAGGGTCCCGGAGCTGAGCAGCGCCTCCTCCTCGAAGCGGTCCACCGCGACGAATCTCCTCTGGGAGACCCCGGTCTCAGCCCGAAAGGCAGCCAGGAGACGACCCAGGGCGAGGGGAAAGCTTGCGTCCTTCATCTTCCTGATCTCTTGGCCCCGGATTGGTGGTATGGATGCACCCCGCGCTCGCCCACGTCGCCTACGACACCTTCGAGGAGGTGGGACCCCTGGAGGGTCCCTTGGGCGTGGGCCGCGAGAGGCTCGTCGCGCTGCTCTTCCGGCAGGTCGGCCAACGCTCTGGCATCCTGCGCCGCTTCCGAGAGGGCGAGTTCCTGGTCCGCGACGAGGCTGGGGCCATTCGTCGGGCGGTGTGCCGGGCGCCATAGCCGCTGCTGAGCCCCTGGTGGAGGAGGAGTTTGACGTCCTCGCCCTTGAACTCCGGAGTGTACTTCCCGCGCTTCGATGCGCTCATGGGACCTCTTGAGCTTGCTAGGCAGGTGGTCCGTGGATCCGGGGCACGATCACCTTGAACAGGTGTGCACGAAGAGCGAGGCCATCGCCCGCGCCCATGCCTCACTCACGCCTGTGCCGTGGGGGTGGCAGCGCCGGTCCAGACCCGACGCCGGATGAGCGATTATGATCGGGGCCCGGAGCGACACATGGCAGAGACGATGCTGGCGCGGCTGCGCAGGAGACTCGGCTTTCGCGTGGACGAAGTCGCGGCCGAAGGCGGCTGGAGCCGGTCGGCCTTTGCGGCTCTGGAGCGCGAGTCCAATCCGGACGTCGAGGACGGCCTGCGGCTGTCCGACCTCTACGGCGTCGACCTCGCTTGTGTCCTGGAGAAGGAGGCCGTGCGCCGCGTCGACGTGCCGCTGGCCGCTCTGCTCAAGGGCAACGCCGAGGTCCTGACAGCCGACGCGCGCTTCGCCATGACCGGGGCCATGTCGGCCGCTCGGGACACCCGGGAGCTGGAACGCGCCCTGGGCATCACGCCCGAGGTCCCGGTCAGCGAGTTCCGGGACGACCGAGACCTGGATCACCCTCGGTCCGGCAACGCCACCCGGCTGGCGCTCGCCGTCCGCGAGCGGCTGGGGCTCGATGGCGTCATCGCCTCCATGGTCTCCGACGTGTGCGACCGCCTAGGCATCTTGGTCTTCTCCGCGTCGCTCAGCGACCGGTCTGTCGACGCCCTGAGCGTCTACACCGCAGACGCGGGCGCCTACATCGTGGTGAACACCGACAGCCCGCAGACCCAGGGCGCCAGCGGGCTCCGGGCCACCCTGGCCCACGAGGTCTGCCACCTGCTCTTCGACCGCCGCAAGATGCGCGACATCACCAGCTTCTGCGAGGTCGACCGGGCCAAGAAGCGCAGCCGCTGGTCGCCTGACGACCTGCCGATCGAGCGCCGAGCCCGTGCGTTCCAGGCCGAGTTCATCGCCCCCGGGGCCCTGCTGCTCAGCCGCTGGCAGGCCGGGGCTCGCCAGGCCGAGATCGCCGCTGAGTTCGGGCTGGGGCCCACGGCCGTGGCCTGGCAGCTCGCCAACGTGGGTGGGCCCGCCTACCACGGCGAGCTGCTCCCGCCAGTCCCGCTGGACGGCTGGCCCGAGCGCCAGCAGCTCGAGACCGAGCCCTGTGGCGCGGTCCCTGAGCTGCGCCGCGGGCGGCTGCTGCGACTCGTGCAGCAGGGCCTGCGCCAGGACGAGCTGTCCGAGTCCTGGGCCCGCGAACTGCTGCGCCTCGACGTCGGGACCTTCGACACGCTCTACGGCCAATGGATGTCCTAGTCGATGCCTGTGCGGGGATCCACGCACTGGGCATGACGGCGGGGCCGGCCCCGCTGCTCGCCCTGATCGACGGCCTGCTCCAGGAGCCGAGCTACCACGTCACCCGGGCTGTGCGCACGGAGTGGGTGCGCAACGGCCTGGGGGAGTGGCAGGCGGCCCTGCAGGATCAGGGGCGTCTGGTCGTGATGCCGAATCGCTTCGCTGGCGCGAGGGCACGGCACCTGGCGCTCAGGCGCACGCAAGGCGCCCAGGCGCCCGGTCTCAGTGACGCGGGCCTGCTCATCGCGGCCGAGCACAGCGGACTGCCGCTGATCACGGACGACGCGGCGCTCTACCGGGCCGGACTGGCCTCCAAGGCGGCCTGTCTGGACCTGTTCGACGTGTGCCTGGCCGCGGTCGCGGCCGGGATGATGACGCTCGACGGGCTGGACGCCTGCTTCGGCTACCTGGGGTCGGCGTCGCCGCACTACCACCCGATGGGCTGGGCGGCGCTGTCCCAGGGAGGGCGACGCTGGCCTGGGGACCGGGCGGTCCTGGTGGCGCAGCGGCGGTCGCCCGAGGCGCTGTTGGCGCTGCTGCGGTAGGCGCTCAGGTGAGCGCGGCGCTCCTTCAAGGCATCGCCTCTGCGATCCAGCGCAGCACGACGGCCTGGGCACCGGACATCTCCGCGGCTTGTTCCATGAAAGCGGCACGTCGGGGGTCCACCGCCGCCTCGGACTCGCGTTCCTCCAGCGGATCGCGACTCGTCGGGGGGCTCATCCGGATGCCGATCAGGCCGCCATCAAGTCCGACCCGTTGCGCCCAGCGCTTGCGCTCTCTTGAGTCCCGAATGGTGGCCCCGAACTGCCCGTGGACTAACGCCAGCGCCGGCCGGGGTCCGCCGGCCACCAACAAGCTTCGTGCTGCCGCCCGTGCCCCAATCTCGAGCTCGGATCTCACCAGTCCTTCGAGTGCCTCACTGGGAAGCATGGCGACCAGGTGGTCGACGGCGGCACCTTGTTGAGAGTTCAGCGTGCTCCAGTCGAAGGGCACGTCGCCGAGGACGAGCAGGAGAGTGCCGGGCTTGACCGGGTCGGGGCCCAGTCCCAGGAAGGCGAGCCGCTGGACCAGATCCCAGGAACCGTCGGCCAGCAGCCAGTCCACGACGGTCCAGAGCAACCTCGGTTCCTTGCGGATCACAGACCTGAGCAACGACCCGATGAAGGTTCCTCGTCGGAGCACCTCCTGATCGGCGGGGTTGGGGCGGACCATCAGGTGTTCCGTCGCGGACTGCGCGAGCAGGGGCCGCAGCGCGTCTTCCAGTGGCCCGGATCGTCGGTGGAGGCCTGTCGCGAGGATGTCGATCGCCGCCATTCCACCCGGCGGACGGCACAGCCTCGGAACGAGCTCCGGCAGGCGGGTGAGGTCGGGCGCTTCGCCTCGTAGGTACCTGTAGAGCCAGAGCGCCAGCCGGCTCCGCATCTTCGGCTCGGGGTGCGCCGCCAGCCGGTCCAGCAGGTCGATCGCCTGGACTGGGAGTTCCTCCAGGGCAGACACGAGGTCCACGGCCTCATCGACGGGGACGAGGTCCGGCTGGCTCAAGAGCTGTCGCATCCGGCTCGCGGCACCTTCGTGGAGGTGGTCGCTCGCGCCAGTCACAACTCCCAGCAGGTCCGCGCCCATCATCGGAGCGGCGACGGCCAGCAGGGCCGGACGGATCGAGGAAGGCAGCGCCGGCCACCAGCGATCGGAGAGTAGAAGCTCACGGAACGGGTCGGGCTGCAGCGCCACCCAGTGTCGTAGCAGGGCTTGGCAGTGCCATCCTCGCGGCGAGCCAGCCCAACCCTCGGCGACGGCGACGAGCCAGTCCAAGATGGCTCTGGCGTCCAGGCCGAGCGCACCAAGGCGTCCAGCCAGCGCCTCTTCGACGGCGCTGCTGCCAGGTCGGAGTTGTCCGTGCCGCCACGACAGGGCGCCGCTGTGGCCGCCCTCATCGAAGGCGACCAGATAGGCCTCGGGATCGCAGATGGGGCCCGGGGTCTCCTGGGTCAGGCGCCAAGCCAGGAACAGCGCGTCCTGGGAGATGACCTCCACCATGCGACGGACCGGGTCGGCTCCGAACCAGGGGTGCTCCACCGCGTTCAGCAACGCCTGCTCCGCGGCGGCCCGGGCGGGCCAGGGTCCGGTGGGCAAGCGCCCGGCCGCCTCCGTCAGCAGCCTGGACATGATGGTTCGCCACTGTCCGGGCGGGTCGGGATTCGGTATAGGCCCTCCACCCCGCCGCTGTCCGACACCACTGAGCAGGCGCCACCCTGCGGCGGCCACGTCAGGCTCGCAGTGGGACAGCATCTCGAGAGCGGAGTCGGCGGCCCGCTGCCAGCACTCGTCGAGCTTGGGGTTGTCGTGGTTCCAGCCAGCGGCTCCCAGGGAGATGCTGTATGCGCTGGTCTCGACGACCGCGACGGAGATGGCGAGCCAGGGCGAGACGATGGCCTCGGCCAGCGCCAGCCCACCCGGCCCACCTCCGAGCTGGCGCTGGCCCCAGTCCAGAGCGCAGAGTGCGTCGTCGGTCCGGAGCCTGTGGGGGCTGGTGATGCGAGCTGCGAGGTCGACCGGCCCCTCCGCCGCTGTGGCCACGGGGCCGGCGCTGTAGATGTGGAGCAGGGCCTCCAGGGCCAGCTCGATGTCCTGGTCGGGCGGCAGAGAGCCCACCAGACGCTGGAGCTGGCCCAGGCACGCGGCGTCGACGGGTCGGATCCCGTCGCCTTCCAGGGCCTCCAGTGCCAGCTGAAGGGCCAGGCTGTGGGTCTGTCGGCTCAGCGCCGCCAGCCGGACCAGGCGAGCGGTGGCTTGGGTCCAGTCTGCCCCCCGGAGCTCGCGGAAGACCACGCCCTCAATCAGGTCGTGTTGGTCCAGCTCGACCAGGCCCTGCAGGACGCGCTCGCGTACAGGGCCAGATGCCTCCGAGACCCAGCCCAGCAGGCTCTCGTGGTCGGCCGAGTGTGCCCTCTGCCACCCGCTGAGTATGGCCCATCGAGCGGCCGTGGACGGCGGGCCGAGTGGGGCCGTCCCCCCCCAGGCTCGAGAGCGCGACGCCAGGAGCCAGCCCTTTGCCACACCTGCGTGGATGGCCCTATGGATCCGCTCTCTGGTCAGGCCGGTAGAGCTCTCCATCCACGCCATCTCATCGGCCTGCTCGCCCCAGGTGCCGAGCGCAGCGATGCGTCCGAGCACCGCGAGTCCCGCGGACTCGGGGAAGTCGTCGATGACCCGCTGGGGGAGGTGCTGCGGAGCCTGTTGGACCGACTCGAGCAGCTCGGGTGCGAGGCCGCAGTCCCCTAGAAGTCGGTCCCGTTGCAGGGACGGGAGGTCGGGGAAGGCGTCTCCGAGCCAGGTCCTGGCTTCCGAGGCGCTTGGTCGCAAGAGCTCGACCCGTTCGATGGTCTCGATGGGGACGCCGCAGCGATGTGCGATGGAGGCCAGCTCGGCTTCGGTCCCGCCGGAGGCGACAGCGACGACCTGGATGCGGTGCTCGGCGTCGGGAACCTGGAGGATCCACTCAAGCGCACGCTGGATAGCGGGCCCGGCGGGGGCCAGCACCACCACCGGCCCGCTACCCAGGCGTCCGACCGAGGTGGGGGCAGGCCACGGGTGGGCCCACCTCGTGTCCAAGCGGTACGGGAGCGCACCCAGCTTGGCGTGAGACTGGTCGAGCGCAAAGCGGTGCAGGCAGAGCGCCGCTCGCGTGAAGGTCTCCGGCGCCAAGAGCACGAGGCGGGCCCTCGTGGAGACCCGCTCCCGAAGGCGATCCAGCGTGGTCTCCTCGCTGGGGAGCCAGCAGTGGGCTCCAGCACTGTCGAGAGGCTGGGACGTTCCGAGTGCCCAGGCGCCGGCAGGCCGGAGGGGGTGGGGCGGGCCTTCGAACCAGGTCGCGGCGACCGCGGGCGCTGCACGCAGCCACGACGAGAGGTCGGCGGAGTGCACGACCTCGCACCTCGGGACGCCGACCCGGTGGGCACCGCGAATCAGGGTCTCGACCTGGGCCGGCTCGAGGGAGAGTCCGGTGATCAGGAGCAGGGGGTGCTCGGGGTGCCGCCGGGCATCGTCGAGGGCAGCCTGGCGCAGGGTCTCCCAGGAGCGGTTGCCCTTGACGCTCACCCGGATTTGTCCCGCCAGGCTGCGGAACCTCCCCCGAAGCTCGGCATCGAAGCCGCCATCGGTCAGGCCGACTTCGAGGTCGTAGGCGTTCACGGTGGTCGAGGCGTCAACGCGTGTTCGAAGAGCGTCGATGCAACAGCGCTGGAAGTCGTCGGGCCGCCCTGCCAGCGCGAGGATGGCGGCCCGAAAGTCCTGGGTGTCCATGGCTTCCTCAGCGGACCCAGGTATCCGCTCAGGTCCCGGCGACCTCCTCACCGCCGCGGGCCGCGTTGAGCGCGCGGAGCTTCGTCAGGATCGTGGCCTTGTCGTCGGGGCGCAGGGCGGACCAGCCACAGGCGGTCAGCTCGGCGGCGTCCATGGGCCCGCGGAGCTCACCAGTCCTTCGAGTGCCTCGCTGGGAAGCATGGCGACCAGGTGGTCCACCGCCCGATCTATCCCCCGCCAACCCGCACAACCCGCGCCCCCAACACTCGCTCCGCCCCCCCGACATCGAGCAGCCGCCCCACCAACAACCGCTGCTCGGCCTCCTCCGCCAGACACGCCTGAAACTTGGACAGCTCCCCCCGCAGGAACCCCCCAGCCGCGCCGGTCACAACGCCGCCCAGGTCGACCTCTCGCAGCCCTTCGATGGACCTCACCGCATCGACCGCGGCCACGTCCTTGGCGCCCAGCCCCAGGTTGCCCATGCGCCACTTCTGGCCGGTGGTCTCCTGCAGCGCGGCGACCAGCACCCGGTTGATGAGCCCGCCGGCAAAGGTGTGCCACTGCACGCCGTCTTCGGTCTCTTCCAGCGCCGTGACGCCGGGCTCGACCAGCCCGTCGTAGGACTCGCGCAGCAGGCCCAGCTCGGCGGCGGCATGCTGGCTGAGCCAGTCGGTCTCCTCGGTCATGGCGAAGTGGAGGGTGGCCTTCATCTCCTGGCACAGCGCGTACGACAAGGTGCCGGGTTGCCCCATCCACCGTGGTGGCTTGCCGGACGTAGACGGCTCCACGAACATCCGGCCCCGCTTCTCGTCGTAGTGCTTGACCTGCCACGCCCGCCCGGCGAGCCGGAAGCGGAGCGGGCCCTGGTCCCAGTCGTGGGCGCGCACGAAGCTCGCGTCCACGGTGCCCACGTCGTCCTTGCCGTGCAGGACCGAGACCAGCGGAGGAGAGGAGAAGATCGCGTACAGCTCGAAGAAGTTCTTGGCGCCGTAGCGCCGCTCGCCCTTGAGTCCGAGCGAGAGCTTGCCGCCGGCCTCGTGGAGGATGTCGCGCGCCACCATGGTGTCGACCAGGCCGAGCACGTCGGCCTCGGTCAGGTCGGCGAAGGGGGTCGCGTGGGCCAGCCAGTCGAGGATGCGGTAGCGGCTGATGCCGCCCTGTTGCAGGGTGAGCGCGAGGATCTGGTGGGCCAGGACGTGCAGCGCCCGCTTGGGCGGCGTGACGTCCTCGACCCAACCGCGTTGTCCAAGTCGCACCAGCGCCACGGCCCGGACGAGGTCCATGCCGGTCTCGCAGAAGAAGGCGCAGTTGGCCGTGGTACCGCTCCGTCGTCCGGTTCGCCCTAGACGCTGCAGGAAGGACGCCACAGAGCTCGGGGCGTCCACCTGGATGACCCGGTCCAGGTCGCCCACGTCGATGCCGAGCTCCATGGTGGAGGTGCAGACGATGGCCGCCTGGCTGCCGCCCTCGAACATGGCCTCGGCCTGCTCGCGGTCGGCCCGCGAGACGGCGCTGTGGTGGACATAGACATCGAGGCCTGGGATGCGGGCCAGGCCCTTGGCGGTGCGCTCGGCCTTGCGGCGGGACTCGACGAACACGAGGCTCTTGGCGCCGCGAGCCGCGAGCCCTACCCCGCGGGCCAGCAGGTCCGGGTCGGGGCAGAAGTCGACGTGGAGGGTGCGCTGTGCAGGCGGCTTGGGCGGGTCCACCAGGCGGAAGGGACGGTCACTGGAGCCCTGGAGCCACCGGCCGATCTCGCCGGGGTTGCCGACCGTCGCTGACAGGCCGATGCGCTGGATGTCACGTCCGCAGAAGGCCGTCAGGCGCTCCAGCAGTGCGGCCAGGTGAGCCCCTCGGTCGTCGCCAGCGAAGGCGTGGACCTCGTCGATGACCACGGCCTGGAGGCCCTGGAAGAGCCGGGCGGCGTCGATCCAGGGGCTCATGAGCATGACCTCGATGCTCTCGGGCGTGGTCATGAGCAGGTGGGCGGGGTCGGCCACGAAGCGCTGCTTCTGCGTGCGGGCCACGTCGCCGTGCCACTTGAACACGTCGAGGCCCACCATGCGGGCGTACTGGCCCAGCCGGTGCTCCTGGTTGTTGAGCAGGGCGCGGATGGGGCAGATGTAGAGCGCGGCCACGGGCGGGCGCTCGTCGGTGAGCATGGCGGAGAGCACCGGGAACATGCTGGCTTCGGTCTTGCCGCCCGCAGTCGGGGCGAGCACCACGGCGTTGCAGCCGTCCAAGATGGCGTCTGTGGCCTGGTCTTGGACGGGCCGGAGGGAGCGCCATCCCAGGTCGTGCACGATGGCGTGCTGCAGGCGGGGGTGCAGGCGTGAGAAGACGCTCACCTGCTACTCCAGGCGGCGGGCGCGGCGAGGTGGCCCTGGCTCCCCATCCCCATCCCCGTCCCCGTCCTCTGGCGCGGACTGCTGGCGGGCTGCTTCGTACGCCGCCAGCTCTTCGTCCTGGAGCTCGCTGCGGTCGAGCTGCAGCTTGTGCTGCTCCCGAGGCTCATAGTCCGGGTAGGTGTCCACCCGGTCCATGACGTCCACCAGCTTGCGCAAGAAGAGCCGCGGGACGATGTCCACCCGCCCCCCGAAGCCCTCCGTCACCTGGTCGACCAGATCCCCCACATAGGTGTCGTCGACCGCAGCGCGGCCCCGCTCCTGGTCCTTGAAGGGGTAGATGTCGCGCACGGCCAGCCCCACCTTGCGCAGCCGAGCGGCGTCGAACGCCCGCAGTCGCACCTGGGGAGCCTTGAGGTTGGGGAAGCGGGGGTCGTCGTCCGCTGGCAGGGCGAGGCGATCACGCAGCGGCGCCAGCCCCTTGATTCCCTTGGGGCCCTCGAAGAAGGCAGGGGTGCCGGTGACGACCAGGAACAGGCCCGGCAGGCGGTCCTCGCTGAGCATGTCCATGAGCTGGCGCAACGCGTCCAGGCTGCGTCCGCGCATGTTCGACGGGATGCGCTGGATGGTCTCCACCTCGTCCAGCACCACCACCAGGCCCTTGTGGCCCGACTGCCGCAACAGTGTCAGCAGACCCCCCAGGAAGGTCAGGGCGGCCTGGCCGTCCACTTCGCCCCTCACGCCCGCGGCGGTCTTGAGCTGGCGGCCCGTGTTGGGTTGCCCGCCCAGCCAGGCCAGGAGACCCTGGGCCAGGGCCCGATCCCCATCCACCTGGGCCCGGTGGTAGGTCCGCAGCACGGCGGCGAAGGCCGGGTTGACCCGCGAGATGTCGGCCAGCTCGTCTTCGATCTGCTGCTCGCACGCGTCGGCAAAAGCCGGATCATCCTCAGCGAGTCCGCGCAGCCGGGTGACCTTGTCGCCCACGTCGTAGAGCCACCCGTCGACGATGGGCTGCAGGGCGCTCGGTGGATCTGCAGGGGTCTCCAGCCGCTCCATGAGGCGGCGGTAGACCGTCTCCAGCTTGTGGAGGGGCGTGTCGTTGACGGAGACCTGGACCTCGGCGGTGGCGAAGCCCATGGCGCGGGCGGTCGCCGCCAGGTGACGCGCGGTGAAGGTCTTGCCGGCGCCGTAGTCCCCTCGCAGCCACTTGGAGAGGCCGTGTCCGCGACCGACGTGGTCCAGCTCGGATCGCACCTGGGCCACCAGGGGCTCAAGCCCGGTCGCAAACAGCTCCAGGCCTCGGGCCGGCACGGTGCCCTGGCGCAGGGCGTGGATGATCTCGGTGGCGATGGTGTCGGCGGTCACTCGCCCTCCTCGGGTCCTTCGTAGCGCCACTGCAGCTCCAGGTCCGGCAGCTCCTCGCTGACCAGACGCGCACCGTGGGCCGTGAGGCTCCGGTTGAGCTTGTTCAGGAAGCCCGGGGTCCGAAAGGCGGGCTTGCCCAGCCGCCTCGCCAGGATCGACGTCCGCATCTTGCCCTCGACGATCAGCCAGGCGACGACCTCTTGTTGGGAGGGGTCGAGGTGTTCCCTCAGCACCTGGGGCAGGCGTCCGAGGGCGACAGGGGGCGGACTGTCGAAGGGCAGCTCGGGCGGAGGAGCGCCGGGCGCGGGGTCCCGCACCTCGGGCTCCGGCGGCTCCGGCTCCCCAGCTCCCGGTCTCTGAACCTCCGGTCCCCGAACGTCCGGCCCGCCCGCGTCTCGCCACCAGCCCGGCCGGTCCGCCGGCTGCCCGTTGCGGGTGAGCCAGGCCACCGGCACCACCATCTCCTCCAGGCTGCAGCCGCCGTGGAAGCCCACCTGGATCTGCCCCCGGTACACGCCCGAGCACCACGCAAAGGCCGTCCGGCCTGGCTCGCCCGCCAGGTCTCCACAGTCCACCTCGATGAAGCCCTCGGGCACGGGCTCGTCGTCTCCCAGGCGCGCGTACCGGGGCGTGGCGCCAGGCCCCACGCGCAGATCCTTGCTGCGGAAGGGCGAGTGGCCGTGGTCCGCGGTGAGCAGCACCTTGCGGCCCGATCCCAGCGCGGCGTTCAGCGCCGGGAGCAGGCCCGTGATGTCCTCGACCTGCATCCGCCAGGCCGCGCCGGTGTCGTGGCTGCCGATTCGGTCGTCCACCGCGTTGAAGACGGCGGCCACCACCTCTTTGTCTGCCTGCAGCGCAGTCCGCAGAGCCAGCCCGCCATCGGCCAGGTCCCCCTTGAGGAACAGGGCCCGACTGGCGCCCTGCAGGGTCGGGTTCTGCTTGAAGCGGGCCGGGTCGGTCAGCCGCTCCCCGTCCTCTCGCCAGACGGTCTCGGCGACGAAGGGGTCCTTGGGGATGGCGCCCAGGAACAGCGCACCGCGGGCGTGGCTGGTGATGGTGGGCAAGGGAGAGAGCCCCGCGCCCAGGCGCAGGGACAGCCCGCTGCCACCCTCCAGGCCCACCTTGAAGGCCGGCGCGGCGAGCTGGTCCAGCAGGTCGAGGAAGACGGGCACCGAGCAGCCGTCGAGCACCAGCAGGAACACCCGCTCGCAGTCGGGCTCCGTGCGCCGCTCGGCCACCACGTCCCGCGTCAGGTTCTGCAGCGCCACCAGGTCGTGGCTGAACAGGGTGGCCTGGTAGGACCGCGCCAGCAGGTCGGCGTAGGTGTGGTTCAGCGCGTCTCGTGCGGCCTGGATCTGGTCCAGCAGCGCCCGGGCGTCGGCCTGGTGGGCCGGGGTGCTCGCGAGCGCCCGCTCCACGCGTCGGGCGCAGCGGTCGGCGTGCGCGTGGTCCTGCAGGTAGGCCAGCGCGATGGCCGCGGCGTCGGCGGAGTCGTCGCGCGGGTGCCGCAGGTAGCGCACCAGGCGGGCCATGTCGTCGAGGAGGTCGAGCCGGCGTGACTCGGTCGTCGCGTACGCGTGGGAGCGCAGCGCCCGCAGGTCGTCGCGATCGACGGGCTGCCCGGAGCCCAGCCGGGCCGCCACCCCGTGGGCCCGCTCCTCGAAGGCCAGCGGAAGCAGGGGGGAGCTCTGGAGCTGTCGACCCGGCAGCAGCGTGCGGGCCAGGGTGTCGGCGTGCTGGAGCAGGGGAAGGGCCGCGTGCTCCAGCGACCGCGCGGTCTCCGAGGCCAGCTCCACGACAAAGGCGCGGGCCACGGCCGGCGCACGCAAGGGCGAGGTCTTGGGATCCCGGAGGGCCCACACCGGCCCCCAGGCGCTCTGGGCCACGTCGCCCTCCACGCTGAGCAGCGCGCCGTGGACGAGCAGCGCCTGGGGGCGCGTCGTGGGGTCTTCCAGCGCCCAGGCGAGCACGCGGCCCGCGTCGCCGTGGTGCTGCGAGAGCGTCGACGAGGCCAGCCGCTGCAGCACCGGCGTCCACGCCGGGGGCGCGAGGATCCAGCGCGTGAGCAGCTCGGACAGGTGCCCATCGGCCGCGCGCAGGTCCTGGAGCTCGGCGACCACCTCCACCAGGGTGCGCTCCAACAGCCCCCGGTCGATCACCGTCGGCGTGGTGCGGGCGTTGAGCAGGTTCTGGATGGCCTCCGCGTGGTCGATAGCCAGCTTGCGCAGCTCGGCGTCGTCGACCCCTGTGACCCGCGTGCCCAGCAGGGCCGTGAGCACCTCGTCGCCGGTCAGGGTGTGGACGCGGCGCCGCTCGGCGCCCAGCAACAGGTCGGCGGGCAGCGAGAGGGACTCCGGCACCAGCGCGATGACCGGGGCGGGCGCGTGCTTCCACAGCGCATGCCGGAGCCCGAGCTCCGAGTCCACCCGGACCACGCGGGCGCTGGCACCCGTTCGCAACTCCAGCGTCTCGGGCGTCGACGTGAAGCCCTCGCCGTCCTGCACGAGCAGGTAGCCGCCCCCATGCAGCCCGGTCGCGGACTGCGTCAGGGTCTGGAGCAGGGGCAGCGCGGCGCTCACGCCCCGTCCTTGGTGGTGGTGTGGGTGACGCGCAGGGCCACCAGGCGCCCGGCCTCCTGGAGCTGGACGAGCTCGTCGTAGAGCCCCCGCAGATCTGCCGCGGTGGGCTGTTGCAGGTCGATGGTGTCGACCTGTCCGTCCGGCCGTGGTCCGGGTCCAGGTCCAGGTCCAGGTCCAGGTCCAGGTCCAGGTCCAGGCTCCACCACGGCCAGCAGCTCGGCCACGATCTGCCGCGCGTGTTCGTTGAAGACCGCGATGTCCCTGGCGCGCAGGGGCCGCACCTGCTCCCGGGCGCCCAGCCGCTCGTTCAGCTCGTCCAGGGTCGCTTCGATGCGGGCCGAGAGTCGCCCGGCCCGGGCCCGGAGCAGGTGCCCGAGGCTGGTGGTGTCCAGGTCAGCCAGCGCGGCGTTGTTGGTGTTCACGGCCCGGGCCTGGGCGCGCAGGGACGCGTCGTCCTCGGGCCAGCCCGCGAGCCACGCCGTCAGGGCGGTGAAGCTGTCGCTGTCGCGGCCCACCAGCGGCGCCAGCTTGTCGATGAGCGCCTTGACCTCGGCCTGGCGCTCGGAGCCCTCGGCGCCGTGGGTGACCAGCCGCTCGTGGAGCGCACTGCACCCCTCCCGGAGGGTCTGCGCCGCGTCGAAGAGCCCGGCCGCCAGGCGGTCCTGGGCCGACAGGCTGCGGTGCGCGTCCGAGGGGACGACGTGCAGGATCTGTTGGCCCAGGGTGCGCGCCCGGCTCCACTGCGGCAAGGCCAGCAGCTCGGCCCGCTCCAGGGTGTAGATCCCGGACCCCAGCCCCACCCGGGGCTCGACGCGGTCGCCCATCGCGTCGCGCAGGCGGTAGCCCCGCAGGCAGACGTAGATCAACAGCAGGTCCAGGACGTCTTCGCTCAGGCCATAGGGGCTGCTGCGCAGCTTCTCGGCCACCGGGGTCCACGCCACGGTGCGATGGTCGCCCAGCTCGGCGATCACCTCCTTGACGAAGCGCCCGTGGTGCTGGATGGCCGCTCGGCTCTGGCCGACGTCCGCCAGCTCCAGCGGCCGCGCCACCCGCTCCAGGGCGTCCGCCGTGTCGCCCTCGAAGTGCAGCGAGCCCGCCTGGCCCCAAGCCTTGCGCAGGAACGCCTCGACCAGCTTGACCGCGCCGCGGCTGGCCTCGTGGCGCTTGTCGTCGGAGCTGCGCTGGAACATCGGGTGCTGGGGGTACTGCCGGTCCAGCAGCTCGCGCACGATGCGCTGCAGGTCGCCCTCGACGCTGCCGGTGCCCAGGTCGGGATCCCGCGGCCCGATGAGCATCTTGACCTCGGACTGCTGGTCGTAGACCTCCAAGATGGCGGCGTCGACCTGTCGCTGGAGCACCTCTGACCGGTTGCGGGCCTGCTCCAACAACAGGGTGCGCTCGTCTCGGCCGTAGCTGGCGAGCAGCTCTCCGCTCACGCCGCCCCCCACCACCCACGCCGCCGCCGCCAGCTCGCGCAGCAGCCGCTCCTCCTGGGTCGAGTAGTGACGCGGCAGCCAGGCCGCGGTGGGCAGCACGCCCTTGTTCTTGCGGACCGACGCCACCCGCGCCATGTCCTCGCCGACCGTGTGGCCGGGGTCGTCCCAGGGGTAGTCGATGAGCACGCGGAACGCGTCCCCGGCGCCGGGCTCAAACGATGCGTAGGGCTGCTCGCGCACGTTGCCGAAGAGCACGGTGCCGCGCCGCTTCGTGCCGCGCCAGATCACCTCGTACTTCATGCCGCCGGTCGCGTGGACCAGCCCGCCCAGCTTACGCGGGAGCACGCGGTCCAGCCGGCCGCCCAGCACGGTCAGGCGGGCCTGCTTGCCCATCACCTTGTTCTCGGCCCGCCGCAGCACCTCGGCCAGCGAGGCCTGGCCCAGGGCGTAGCTCACCACGGCGTCGGCCTTCTCGCCGGTGATCTGCAGCTCCGGGGCGTAGTAGATCTGGAAGTCGGTCAGGTCCGTCGAGAGCCGGCTGATCTTGTTCTTGAGTCGTTGCCCGTCGGCGTCGGCAAAGTTGAGCTTGACCAGCCGGCTCACGGTCAGCCGCTCGTTGCCCTTGCCGGCCAGCCGGGGCGACACCAGGCCCAGCAGCACGGTCTTGAGCACCTGTCGCAGGGTGCGAGCGCGCTCGCTGGAGAGCGGGTCTCCGTCGGCGGCCCGCCGGGCCACGAAGGCGTCCACCCGCCGGCTGAGGACCTGGTACCACTCGCGGTGGATCTTCTGGAGCGTCTCGGTCTTCTGGGCGGCCTCGACCCCGGCTTCGGGGAAGACGTGCTCGAAGACCCGCCCCACCGGCATCAGCGTGGCCAGGGGCAGGTCGCGGTTGGCCGCCAACAGCTCGTAGAGCAGGCGCAGGGCGCTGCGCTCGCGCTGCATGAGGTTGCTGACGTCCACCAACACGTCGATGAGCGCGGGGTGGAAGGGGTAGACGTCGCCGAGAACCTCGGCGCCCGCCTCGCCGACCAGGTCGTCCAGCGCCCGCCTGTAGGTCTCGACGACCTGGGCTCGGGCGGCGTCGATGGCGGCGGGGTCCAACTTGTCACGCAGCACGCGGCCGGCCACGATGTAGCGCAGCTCCACGTCCTGGAGCTTCGTCACCTCGAAGCGCTTGGCGTGGTGGTCGAGCCGCTCTTGAATTCGGTCCTGGTCCGTCAGGTCGGGGAAGAACTCTCGGATGTTCTTCTGGCGGGCGAACACGACCAGGATGGGCACGTCTCGGCGCCCGGCGAAGTCCACGATTGTGTTCATGTCGTTGATCGCGGAGACGAAGTCCTCACCCGCCTTCTCGGCGAGCCACAGCAGGAACTCGTCCACCAGCAGTGTGACCCCGCCGTAGCCCTGGGCCTTGACGTGCGCGGCCAGTCGCTTGAGGCCCTCGCCCCAGGCCGGCTTGAGCCCCTGGGCCTGCATGCTGCGGCCCTTCATGGCCAGGTAGGCCTGGGCCATCGCCTGCACAGCCTCTTCGCCGCCCTGCTCGATGTAGGCGAGGTCCGCCATGGACGTGGCCACACCGTGCTGGGCGGCGTTCGCCCAGAAAGCCTCGCCGTAGGTGGCAGCCTCCGCCTTGATCTCGGCCAGCACCTCGGCGGCGCCCGACACCAGCAGCGGCGACTTGCCGGCCTGCGCCAGGGCGGCGTTGACCGCGTCGTACAGGATCTCGTCCAGGGCGGCGCCCGTGCGGCGGGCCGACAGCATGTGGACGCGCACCACCAGCAGGTTGGCGCGAGACACCCAGTCCCGGTGGTCCTGGCACAGCGCCATGAAGGCCGGGTGGTCCTTGCCCCAGGCGCTGGGGTCCCGCTCCAGCAGCAGCGAGATCATGCTCATGAGGTGGGACTTGCCGCTACCGAAGCCGCCATGAAGGATGTGGCCATAGGCCTCGCCCCGGGTCACGGCGGTCTTCATGTGGGCGAACAGCGCCGGCAGGGCGGTGGCCACGGCCGGGGTGACCACGTAGTCGTCCACCAGCCGCTGCACGTTGTCGCGCTGGCGCGACGAGTCCAGGCGGATGACGAAGTCGAGCGCCGACAGCGCGTCGGCCTGGGGGATGACGAAGGCGTCGTTCAGCGTGGTGCTCATGCCCAGGATCCTCGGGCGGGGTGGGTCTTCAGCCAGTTGGCGAGCTGCTCTGTGGTGGGCACGCCGCCAGCGTCGTAGCGCAGGTCCGCCTGTAGATCGGCGGCCTTCTTGGGTTCGGTCCGGGCCAGCTCGCCCACGTAGCGGAAGAGCAGGTCGAAGAGGGCCGTGCGCTCGGGTGCGGCCACACCCTCGTCGTCCAGCTCCTCCAGCAGCCCCATGAGCCGGTCGATGCGCTCGGCCCGGGTCCAGCCCGCCCACGCATACAGGGCGTCGACGCCGCCTCGGCGCTGTCCCAGGGCGGTGGGCACCTCGGTGTGGGCCACGAAGCGCTCCTTGGGCACGTCCAGCTTCCCACGCAGGGGGTAGGCCACGCTGCCGAGGAAGTCGGCGCCGGTGTACTTGGGCGGCACCTTGATCGTGACTGTCTCGCCGCGATCCTCGCGCTCCTGGAGCGCCCAGGTCTGCTCCCAAGCACGCCGTTTGACCAGGCCCTTGTTTGCGTAGCGGTGCAGGGGGTGCGCGGCCACGGCGTCGCCGGCCATCAGCTCGGCGCACAGTGCCTCGAGGTCGGGTGTCTCGGCGCCCGTGAGCACCACGGCGGCGGCGCCGAAGCGGGTGTCCCCGGTCAGGGTACGGGCCAGGGCTCGAGGTGTCTGTGGCGTGCCGCAGGCGGCCAGGGCCTCCTCCAGGCGCGTGAGCAGGAAGCCACGCAGGGCGCCCTGCTCGTCCTTGTCGAAGGAGGGGTGGTACCAGCGACGCTTGTGGACTGGCGCCTCCAGCAGCCGCAGGTGGGCGCTCTCGGCAGTGGCGGCGCGGCGGCGATGGACCAGGGCGGCCCAGGTGGGATCGACGTCCGCAGGGAGCTGGGTGCAGGGCTCCCAGCCATGGCGGGAGAACCACTCGGTGGGGAGGTCGTCCGGCGTCTCGCCTCGGGCCAGGGCGTCGCGGGCCGCCCTGTCGGTGGTGGCCAGGTCCAGCTCGAAGGGGCGCCAGCCGGGCGTCAGCGGGGGCGTGGACTCGGGGAGGAGCACAGGTAGGTCGGCGTCCACTACGCCGTAGAGGCGGTAGCAGAGCCAGTCCAACTCCTCTTGCAGGCCCACCATCTGGCGCAGGCGGAGCAGGTCCCGGGCTCGGCGAGCGGCGAGCCGGCCGCGCAGGGCGGGGGGCGAGTCACAGGAGGCGTCGGCCAGGGTGGCGGCCACGGTGTCGGCGACGCGGGTGTGTGCCAGGTGGTCCAGAGCGTGGGCCCAGGGGAGGGTGGCCTCGCGGTTCGGGGGGAGGGGGAAGCGGGCGAGCTTGGTGGTGTCGAATTGGTAGCACTTATGCCACTGCTCTTTGGATCGGCGCCCCCCCGCCCCCACCTTGTCTCCGCCGGTGGCGAAGGAGACCTGCTTCATCCAGAAGCAGGCCGTGCTGCTGTTCAGCGGGCCCAGCAGGGCCAGGTGGTCGTCCACGGTGGCGGTACTGGGGAGCTTGATGATGGGGGCGGACTGCTTGAAGACCTTGCCGCCGCGGTCGAGCACGAAGTCGTTGTGGGTGTGGATGAAGGCGAGGGCGATGGTGAGTTTCGTCTTGTGCTTGTGTGCTGGAAACTGTGGGATTTCGTAGTACCTCATGCCTACGTCTGACAGTCGAGTTCCACCCGAAACGAATCGCTGAGAAAGCCAGTATCGATGAGGCCATAGAAAGGCTCGGGCCCCCGGAAACTGCTCAATGTCGATCAGGTCGAAGGACGAGTCATAGGGGAGAATCACTGAGCGGGACGTAGCCATAGACCAGGAGCGGACGGTGTCGCCGAGACAGTACGGAACCGTAATTGCAGACTCGACACCCGCGCGCCGAAACACATCGAGCTCTTGTTCCACAAGGTCTGCCGCACGCGTGATGGTGTCCAGACCCATCGACTCAGTGTGCTCGACGATTGTCGTTGAGCCGGCGTTCTCTACACGATCCTGTAGCGCCAACGCCCCACCACCCCGCAGACTCCACGGATGGCTCGCGAACACCTCGCGCTTGACCGCCTCTGTCGACACGAAGTCCGAGTCAAAGCCCACCTCGCTCCACCCTTGCAGGATCGACGACCACACCTTGCCCTGGCTCGGATTTGCCGGAGTGCTGGGCTCGCCTCGCTTGCCCAGCACGACCGTGAACAATTCGCCATCAGGCTGCTGGTTACGCCCGAATATCAGGATGGTCGGCGTGCCATGACCGGGGATGTAGGCGCCCGATGTGTCCACCACCAGGCGCAGGTCCTTCTTGGCCAGCACGTCCTGCACGAGTGGCACGCCGAATTCCCGCTTGGCAAAGGAGTTGCTGTTGATGATGCCGACTTGGCCGCCATCAATGGCGAGCTGAAAGCACCGCTCCGTAAAGGGAGAGCCTAGGCTGTAGGTGCGATGCGCCGAGACGTACCGCATGCGCTTGGGCTTCCCGACCTTCTCCTTGTGGTACTTCTTCCGCGCCGCGTCCTTCTCCGTGATGTACGGCGGGTTGGCCACCACCACGTGAAAGCCCGGCTGCAGCAGCGGCCGCAGCGCCGCGCGAGTGGCGGACGGCGTCAGGGAGGCCCGGGGCACGGACTCGGGCGCCTGGCCGAGCTGGAGCTGGGTGAACAGCACCTCGGCGTCGCGCTCGACCTGCTCCAGCCCGTCGGCCCAGTAGACCTGTGGCTGGAACTCGCGGGCCGCCGCCAGCGCGTCCCGGCCGGACAGCTCCAGCGCTGTCATGAGCAGCCGGGCCCGGGCCAGGGCGGCGGCGTAGTCGTTCAGATCCGTGCCCACCACCCGGGACAGGGCGCTCTGCACCACCTGGACCCGGCCCCACTCGGGGTGCAAGGCCGCCGTGGCGTCGGTCAGCCGGCGCAGGGCGTCGATGAGGAAGTGGCCCGAGCCGCAGGCCGGGTCGATCACCCGCACCCGGTCCGCGGGCCACTGGTCCAGGGCCTCGCCCAGCGTGCGGTCCAGCATGAAGGCGCGCACGAAGGCCGGGGTCTGGAGCAGGGCGAAGCGGGCCTTCACGACCGGGTCCAACTCCTGGTACAGATCGCCCAGGAGCTGGCCGTCGAAGCGCTCGCCGGCGAAGTCGAAGCGCAGGTCCCCAGTGTCCAGGTCATGGTCGCGGAAGAGCGCCAGCAGGGTGCGGCTGTGGGCGTCGGTCGGGGCCAGGACCTCGGCGGGCTGGGGGCTGAACAGCTCGGGCAGTCCGCCCTCGGACTGGGCCAGGTCCACGAAGACCCAGCGCAGGAACGCCGTCTCCCCCAAGCTCGGCGCCATCCGCTCGAACAGGGACTGGTGGGTGCGGTCCAGCACCCGGGAGCGGATCAGCCCGCGGTCTTCGAGCACCCGCACGTAGACCAGCTTGAGCACCCACATCACGGCGGCCCGGTGACCCAGCAGGTCCAGCCACACGTCGAAGGCGTCGCCCACCGCCTCCTCTTCATAGAGCCGCTTCGCCGCCTGGCGGGCGGTGCGCTCGGCGGGCGTGCCCGGAGAGACCAGTCGCCTGCGCAGGTCCTCGGCGATGTCGGCGACCTGGGGCTGCAGGGCGTCCAGCAGGTCGGCGCGGGCTTCGGTCGTCAGGGCCATGGGCGGAGGTCTCCAGGAGGCGGGTGCGGGCACGGGCCCGGGTCAGGCACGCAGGGGCTCAGCCAGGGGCAGCACCAGGCCCGGCTGGTGCCAGACCGGCGTGCGGTCGTTGAAGAGCGGCTGGCGGTCCAGGATGACGCCCGGCACGACCACCACCCACAGTCCAGACGACTGGCCGGTGACCCGGGCATACAGCAGCCGGATCTGTTCCAGGCCGCCCAGGGCCTCCAGGATGCCAGTGTTGTGCAGCACGACGGTCTGGCCAGGCTGGCCGTGGGCCTCGACCAGCTCGGTGACCAGCGTGTCCAGGCGCCGCGCGGTGATGGTGCGCAGGGCGGGGATGCGGGCACCGCGGGCATCCAGGTCCAGGGTATCCTCGTGGCGGTCGAACCAGGCCGCGGCCAGGTCGACCCCCGTGGCGCCCAGGTGGGTGATCAGGCTGCGGCCGATGGCGCCGTGGTGGGCCGCGGGCGCCACGATCAGGCGGAAGCTGGCGCCGCGTCGGCCGGCCTCGCGCAGCACATCGCGCACCCGGTCGCGGGGGTCGACCGTCCTGTCGACGCTGAGCAGCGCGTGGATGTCGTCGCCGGTGCGCTCGGTGGCTACGGTGCTGGCGGACTGGCGGCGCACGACGGTGGCGCCCTCGACCTGCCAGGACGAGCCGTCGAGCAGCTCGGGCAGCAGGTGCACCGGAGGCAGCGACGGCCCACGCCCCACGAACACGCGGGCGAGCTCGGCCCGCAGTCCGTCCAGGCTCATGGCCTCTCGAGCGCTGTCGAGCACGTAGAGCACGGCCAGCTCGGGCGAGATCGGCGGCTGGAACAGGGCCCCGCCCGCCGTGGTGCACACGCTGGGCAGCAGGCGCTGGGCCAGCAGCACCGGGTCACCCTCGAACTCAGGCAACACCAGCTTCAGGGTGCGGCGGACGGCGCCGGCGGGCTCGGGCGGCCAGCCCCGGACCACCCGCGCCGCGGTCTCCGCGAAGCGGGTGAGCAGGTCGCGGGTCACCCAGGCTCGGCAGAGCACGGTGCTCCCCGCCTCGCCCAGGCCGTCGTGGAGACGGAATGCGCGGGTGTCCAGCTCGGCCAGGAGGCGGATGGGTCCGGCCGGGTCGATGTCGGCCGTCGGCAGGTCCCGTGCCAGCCGCTCGACCGCCAGCTCCAGTGGCAGCAGGTCGCGCTCCTGGTCCAGGTAGCCGTCCAGCGCCCAGCGGATCGACGCCAGCGCGTCCAGGTCCAGGGCCTGGAGGCCGGCGATCTTCCGGGTGGAGATGGTGGGCTGGTCCACGCCGAGGTCCCGGGCCACCTCGGCCTGGGTCTGAGGGGGGCCGCGGAAGCCGAAGACGGACTCCAGCGCGGCACGGTCGTCGGGGTCGACGGCGCGTGTGGCCCGCGACCACAGCCCGTCCAGGGTCTCGGTGGGCTGGCTCGCGTCGGCCTCTTCCCGCCAGCGCACCAGCGCCTCGACCAGGCGGCTGAGCGCACCGGAGCCGATGCGGGGGATGGCCAGCAGGTCCTCGCGAGGCAGGCCCGCGACCTCTCCCACGGTGGCCAGGTTGTGGGCGCGCAGGGCGTCCAGGACGCTCGGATCCAGGTGCAGCTCGGAGAGCGGGGCCGAGACCTGGGCCAGGGGGCGGAAGAAGGGCGGCGCGGCGCGGTCGCTGGCGTGGTCGGGGTCGACGCCCTGGTGGAGCGCTTGCTCGATCAGGCGGGCGACCCGGGCCTCGAGGCGGGCGCCCAGGCCGGGGACCCGGCGCAGCCCCTCGACCCCCAGTGCGAGCAGCTCGCCGACGGTCACCACCTGGGCGGCGGCCAGAGTGCGCACGGCCCGAGCATGCAGGGACGTGGTCGACAGGCGGGTGTCTGCGGACAGCGCATCCTCGCCCTCGATCGGGGCGTTCACGGGTGCGCCCAGGGCCCGCAGGTAGGACTCGCGCAGGGTCCGCGCCGAGCGGAACCGGCTGTGGGGGGTGGGGTGCAGCGCCGTCTGGAAGAACGGCCCCAGCGCCTCCGGCTCCAGCTCGACGGCGTCGAAGTCGGGCGCCTCGCCGGGCTCGGGCACACGCCCATCGAAGGGGTGGCGGCCAGCGTGGAGCCAGAACAGGCACATGGCCGCGGCGTAGCGATCTGCGGCGTGGCCCGGAGGTCCACCTGACGGGTCCCGCCAGTCGTAGGTGCCCCCGTAGGTCTTGACCGTGCCCATCTTGGCGGTGACCGCTGGGCCTCGGGCCAGGCTGAAGTCGATGAGCACCAGCCTGCCTGTGGGCGTGACCATCAGGTTGTCGGGCTTGAGGTCGTTGTGGCTCAGGCCGGTGCGCTCGAGCTCGTCGAGTGCACTCAGCAGGTCCTCGCCCAGCCGTCGGCGGGCCACCACATCGCCCTCGGGCAGGAGCGCACCTCGCACCGTGTCGGTCAGGGTGCTGCCGGCCACCAGGTCGAGCTGCACGGTGATGCGCTTGTCGACCATCTTGGAGAGGCTGTGGGCCTTCACGATGGCCGGATGGGAGAGGCTCCGCAGGGCGTGGTACTCGCACTGCACGGCGGTCTCCGCCACCGGCGTGGCCCGGGCGACCTTGAGCGCGAAGCGCTCGCCCAAGAGCTGGTGCTTGACCTTGTAGACCTCGGACAGCCCGCCCTCGCCCAGCTTGCCCTCGACCAGGAAGTCGGACCCGACCAGCGCGCCTCGCGCCAGGCCCGTCACGGTGGCCTGGGTCTGCGGGACGACCGCCTGCTGGACGTGGCGGATGGCGTCGTCCACCGAGGGGTAGCGCTCCGCGGGCTTCATCCGGACCATGCGGGCGACCGCGTCGTCCAGGCGCTGGGGAATGTCGGGGTCGAGGTCGCGCAGGTGGGGCATGCGGTGGCGACGCTCGACCAAGGCCACGGTGCTGTCGACCAGCGGCTTGCGCAGCACCAGGAACGCCAGCACCAGGCCCAGGCTGAACTGGTCCGACGCGGCGGTAGCGTCGGTGAGTGCCTGGACAACCTCGGGGGCCGCCCCTTCAAGGGCATCGATCTGGCCCTCTGACCAGGCGATGGTGGTGTCGAGGCCCTGGCGCTTGGCCAGCTCGAAGCCGGTGAGCCGGTACTCCGGCGTCCCTGGCTCGCGGGGGTCTGCCGTGCCACGCACCAGCACGCACTCCGGGCGGAGCTGGCGATGCACCACGCCCGCCTTGTGGGTCCACGCCAGCGCCTGGGCGATGCGCAGCCACAGGCCCACGCGGGCCTTGAGGTCCAGCGACTTGCCGTGCTGGCTCAGCCAGGCGGGCAGGGTCTGGCCGTCGAAGTACTCGATGGGCACGACCAGGCCGTCGTCGGTCTCGACGGGCGGGTCGACCTGGGGCAGGCAGACATCCTGGGGAGCGCGGGCGAAGCTGCGCAGCACCCCGGCCTCCCACGTGGCCCGCTTGCGGGTGCGCGCCAGCTCGTCGGGTGAGGCGTCCCAGGGCAGCCGGAAGATGCGCAGCACCCGGCGGGTGCCGGTGGAGTCCTCGCCCAGCACGTCACGGTAGCGCTCATTGGCGTCGAACTGGTCGATGACCGTGAAGCCAGCGACCTGGCGCAGCGGCGGCTGCCTGGGCGTGCCCTTGATCAGCTTGACGAGGGTGAGCTCGACCTCGTCGCGGTCGTCGGGGCCGATTGGCCGCACGGTGCGGTTGGCCAGCTCTGAGAGCGCCTGGGGGTCGAGCAAGCGGTCGTGCAGCTCGTGGCGCAGGGCCACGCGCTTGCGCACGCCGGCCAGGCGCGACTGGAACGAGGCCGCGTTGGGCAGAAAGACGAGCTCCTGGACCCAGGCTCGGCCAGCGGCGTGGCTGTTGGACGCCAGCAGCGTGTGCAGGATCTGTCCCGTCTTGCGGGCGAGCAGCAGCGGGCTGCGTCGCGTCTCGGGCAGGTACCAGTCGCGGGTGTCGCCCTGGAGGTGACCGCGCCAGCCCTTGATCTCGACCACGAAGATGGCGTGGGGGAGCACCACGATGGCGTCCAGCTCATAGGCGGCGCCCGACGCCTGCAGCAGCCACGGGTTCGTGAAGACCGTGGCCACCGGGGGCAGGCCGTGGGCCAGGAAGCGGAGCGCCTCTCGCTCGTCCTCGTGGGCCGGCGGCCCGATGTTGATCACGCGTGCAGGCACGTCACACCAAGACGATAGTGGCCACCGGGAAACGGCTGCTCAGCGTGTCTGCGTCGAATGCGCCGCCCTTGTCGGGGTCCAGCCCGAAGACCAGATCGAAGCGGCCCCGCTCCGCCGCGCTGGTCGCCCACGCCAGATCCGGGTCGTCGCGGATGAAGTCCTGGTGGGGGGCGTCGAATTCCATGGCCACCACGCCGGCCAGAGCGCGGTCGGCCCAGTCGCGGGTGAGGATGGTGCAGTTCACGTGGAGGGTGGCGTCCGGGCTGCGGGTCATGGCGCGGGCGACCAGCTGGCCACCGGTGCCGGGCAGCTCCAGGACCCGGGTGCCGGTCTGGAGCTTGTGGAGGTTGGCGCCGGCGTAGCGGAACGGGAGCCCCAGGGCCTTTGCTGCGGAGGCGATGGCGTCCGAGGAGCTGGTGTCCAGGGCCTCGGGCGTGATGTGCTGCAACCACTCGTAGGCCCTCACCGGCGGGATCTTGGCGAAGTCCTGGGCCGCGTCCTCGCCCAGGACCCGTGCGAGGTCGGCCGGTAGCGGGAAGCGCACCGCGGCGTCCTCGGCCACCAGCGCCAACAGGTGGGCGTGGTTCAGGTTGCCCTTCAGCTGGTTCCAAGTGCCAAGAGATGGCTCGAGCAGGCGCTTCGGGGTTCGGCCGGCGTGCTCGCGCCGGGCGAGCGCGACGAGGAGCTGTTGGGCGACGCAGTCCCTCTGCTCGATGACGAAGACAGGCATGAGTGAGGGCCGGGGTGGTGGGGAGCGGTCTCTGTGCTGGGAGACGCGCTGGAGGAGGGTCGGTTTACCACGGGGCTAGGTCGGGGCGGCGGGCGGCGGCGATGCTCCGGGTCGATTGAGCTGGCCGGCCACGGTCCGTGCGTCGCAGCTCGCTTGGTGAGGATGGAGTTCTTGCCGGATGAGCACGGCGAGGAGCCCACTCGATCTGTCGAGCATCAGTGGGGTGGGGACAGGTTCACGAGCATCACCACGAACCGCACCTTCCCGCGCTCGTGGCCCCGTCCGCGGTCTACCCGGTCCATGCTCGGCTTCCAGGGGTCGCCCGTGTTGCGATCCCACGTCAGCGACTTGCTGGGGAGCCTCTGAGCCAGCTTGAAGATGGCGCAGCGATCGTCCTGGCTCGACCCGAGCTCCCACAGGTTGACCAGGTCCCGATCGCAGTGCTGCTTCCGGTTGCGGGCCTTGCGCAGGATGTACCGGAAGGGTGAGTGCCTGTCCTGGCGATTGCCGGGGTCCAGGTGCTCGGGCTGCCCCTGTCCCAGGTGCCCGCCCAGGTTCTCCGCCCGGTACTGGAGGCGTAGCAGGACATCGAGCACCAGAAGTCCGATCCGGCGCCTGCATGCGCTGCCGGCGTACTTCCTTGGCGGGCTTGATGAAGCCGACGCCGCGCCCGGCGCAGATCACGTCGGTCAGCTCCATCCCCGCCCCACCGTCGCATCATGGCGGCGGAGGCGGGCAGTAGATGTCCGTGTGTGGAGGCGGCGGGAGTCCGTACGGCGTCGTCAGTCGACGGCGCAACCTGCGATATCGCTGGGGGGCTTGGCGGCCTCAGTGATCGGCACCGGGGAGGAACGGGGACGTTCGGGTGGGTTCGGGGACTCGTGACCGCGCGGAGAGCGCGCGGATAGGCAGTTACTCACCCGCCGACTTGACTCCATAGGCCATGGCCTTCTCGTAGGATGACCGGCGAAGCCAGTACCACCATCCCGGGACCATGGCGGCGGCACGACGGCCGGCGAACACCCGGTCCTGCAGCGAGCGACACTCTGCCGGGCCCACAGCTCCATTCGACCGCGCGTGTTGAGTGAGCAGTTGGTCCGCCAGCTTTCGGCTCGCCTCACCCTCAGCGGCAGCATCAACCTGGATAAGGAAGACATCCCCGGCGTGGAGCATGGCTGGCAGACTCGGGATCAGAAGCCCCAGGACGTAGTCCTGGAGGCTCTGGTCCAAGAGCAGCGCCAGCAGCAAGTACCCCACAAAGAGGAGGGCGCCGAGCCCGGCGACAATCCAAGTGTACTCCCGCCTGAGACGGTGATCCCACGCAAGATTTGCCCGCTGCAGTAGCAGGCACCTCTTCGTGCCGTCGGCGCCGTCCACAGCAGGGTACCAGTCCTTCAGCTTCTCTTTGACAAGATCCACCCCTTCGGCCAACTGAAAGGCCCTCTCTGGGGCGACGCGCTCACCGGCCATCGAACGATTCCACGACAGCGGTAGGACAGCACAATCGAACTCTTCCTGAAGTCGTGCGCCCGTCTGAATCCATTGCTTCTCACCACGCTTCAGGACAACGAGGGACACCACGGCCCAGACTGCCGCAACGCCGGACAGATACGGTTTCGAGTCCGGCAACCACAGCAAGAGCGCAGGCGCGACCACAGCTGGCAGGACAGACCCGATTAGCCGAAGAAGTCGAAGCCGCTTGCCAGACCTGTACGCCGCTCGTTGCGCCCGCAAGAGGAGTAGCGCCTTTTCGCCATTTTGGTCAACGCCGTTGGCGGCGGCATCGCCGATTACCTCCAAGAGGCCACCTTTGACGACCGTGCTCCCGTGTACGCCGGGAACTCGGGACCAAACAGCTCGGCCCACTTCGCAATCGACTTCTCGTGGTCCCCATCACTCTCGTACTGGCGTGCCTCGCGCGCCTTCTCGGCGTCCGTCTCAGCTCGGACCTGGATCTTGGTCGCCTCTTCCCAGCCCAGAGTGTTCAAGTTTCCCTGAATCTGCTTTGGGTCGGGTACCTCCGCGTGCACGGCGGAGGCGAGGTAGTCCAGCACCGGGGCCACCTCCACGTCGATATGCCTGGATGCCGTTGACAACCTCTCTTCGTAGAGAGTCAGCAGCATGTTCTCTAGAAGGTACGATCCCATTGAAGGCATCGTTGGGCGTCTGTTCCAGTACTTCAAGAGCCGGATCACGTTGAGCACGCGACCCTCGTGTTTCTGGTTGACTGACGTCACTCGGTCTTGGTCCATACGAGGGTCCGTCTTCTTCCAGTGGCCCTCGCCATCGGGGATGATGTAGTACGTCCTCCCGTCCCACTCAGGAGCCGTGAAGAACCCTGGCACGATATCGAAGCTCCACGGGTAGGTCTTCAGATTGAGGACTGCTGCCTCGCCCCTGCGGTTGGTTCCTGACGCGGAGTATTGGGGAACTTCCTTCAGGTGCTTCCGGAACTTCTCGATGACTTTCCTGGAGTTCAGGAGTTGGGTGTCGTCGTGCCTGAAGGCCGTGAGCCGGCTCGGGGAGGGCACAGTGATCTCCAGACGTCTTCCGAGGTCGTTGTAGTGGGCGCCGTTGGCGCTCAACCCGTGGATGAGGTCCACATCGTCCAACTCGCTGAGCTTTGTCCGTCGTGCGAAGGACCCGAAGTCGATGTTGACGGCCTGGTAGGAGAACGGGAAGTCATCGTGCTTGTCGTCGAATCCGTGGAGTCTGTTCCTGAGCCAATCCCGGCTCGAACGGGCGTCGGAGCACACCTTTGCGTCCAGGTTCACCTTCTCGCGGAGGAACTCATCGAAGGCGTTGTTGACTGTGGTTGCCATGGCGGGGCCTATTGGTGATCAGCGTCGCTCCGGAATCTGCGAGAGCGACGACGAGCCTGTAAGCACTTGAGGGACCTGGACAAGGCTTGCCAGGCGCCAAGACCAGAATCTGTCCGGGGTTGCCCGGAACGTGTGAACGTGAATGAGACACCCGAGAGGAGGATTTACTGAGCAGGAGAAGGCTCCAGCAGCGGCCGGACCGGGGGCGTCACGGCGGCGGCAGGTGTGAGCCTCCGTGATGCCCCCGGTCCAGCCTCAGTGGTCGGGTCGGTGCTCTCGGGTGGGTTGATCCAGACCTTTTTGTGAAGGCTCGGGACCAGGGGCGGCCGTCCGAAGCGCTCGGGGTGCGCGGCGTAGGCGACGTCCGAGGCCGCCAGGCGGGTTCGGAGGGCCTGGTCAGCGAGACCGTGGTGGACCTGGTGAGGCGTGAGGAGGGCTGAGGAGGGCCAGGCCATGGTGCCGGTGCTCCCGGTTGTACCAGTGGAAGAAGCCGCGGCAGAAGGCCCGTGCGTCCTCCCGGCGACCGAAGCGGCCGGGGAAGACCGGCCGATACTTCAAGGTCTTGAAGAGGCTCTCGGAGAACGGGTTGTCGCTGGACGTGTAGGGCCTGCTATGGGTCTTGGTGACGCCAAGGTCGGAGAGGAGCTGGGCCACCAGCTTGGACCGCATCGAGGAGCCCCGGTCGGCATGGACGGTGAGCCCATCAGCGTCGACGTGCTCCTTGCCGATGGTCTCGGCGAGGAGTCCCTCGGCCAGGGTGCCGCTCTCTCGGTCGGCGACCATCCAGCCCACCACGTAGCGGCTGAAGACGTCGATGATCACGCACGGGTGGAAGTATTGCCACTTCTTAGGGCCCTTGAGGCCTTGATCATCGTTCCGCCCAAGACCGTCACGAAGCCCGCCTCATCGAGGCTCTGTAGGGCCTCAGCGAGCGGGGCTTCGCTAGCCTTGCGCGCTGCGGAATCCGCTCCACCAGCGCGCTGAAGAGGTCTCGGTGCTCGGTCTCGGAGAAGCGGTCGGCGGCGTCTATGCAGGTCTCACCGGAATCGTGCAGGTCTGGGCCGGCGGCAACAGCACCGCTGCCGACCGCGGTCTCACTGGCTCACGCGGCCTGACGGAGGACGATCTGCACCCGTCTGATTCGGGTGGGAATGCCCCTCCTGGGCGGCAACCGATTGTCCACCAACCTGGCCAGCGGACCCTCTCAGGGCGGAGGGATGTGCAGACCCATCTCCGACGGGAACCAGGGTGGACAGGTGGGCCGTGCCGCCTTGCAGTCCCGGCACTTCAGCGTCGCTGCCAGCTCCTTCTGACCGCACCCATGGCAAGACCAGTAGTCCGGGCCTGGGACCGCTGCGCAGTCCAGCATGCCGGCCAGGGGTGCGGGCTTGTCCATCGGGTCCATGAGCAGCGCCGCTCGGATGGCCCCGTCCGGATGCCGGAGCAGCTCGGCGATGTCGGCGGAGAAGAACTCCCAGTCCTGGCCCGCGAGGTGGCGCAGCCCCCGGGCAGCCAGCTTCACCAGGAACGAGTCATCGCTGTCCGCCCATGCCCGGACTCGGGCTGTCAGGTCGCCGCCGGCCACGAGCAGGTGTCGCGCCGCAGCCCTGCGGTCGGCGCAATAGCTGAGCGGCGCGACCCGGGCCTCGAGGCGCGGGAGGTACGAGCCCGGATCTGGGTGGCCACGCAGGGCGCGGATCGCGATGTATGCGAGCCAGGGGTTGGGCCGGAGGAGGTCGAAGACCTCGTCCACAATCGACTCATCATCCGGAGGGTCAGGCCAGGAGGACTGGTCTCGGTCTTCCGGGCCCGCGGGGTCCAGGAGTAGCCAGAGGAAGTCGCGCTCCCAGTCGAGGGCGGAGATCTGAGCCCGGAGTCTCTCGGCATCGAACCCACCCAGGCGCAGCACGAGTTGGGCCGCCCGCTCAGCCAGGTCACGACGATGGACCACGACGACATCCACCGCGGCGGCGGGGACTTCTCCGCCCAGGAGGGCTTGCGCGAACCCGACAAGGTCGGCCATGCGCCGGCGCGAGGCCCAGTCGGCGGAGTGATCCCCTTCCGCAGCGATCGAACGAAACACCGCGACCTGCGCCGCATGGGTCAGGGCATGGGAGGCCATCATCTCAGCCGCCTTGTCGAGGGGGTAGAGGTCGGCCTCCACCTGGGCGACCTCTTCCGCATAGCCACGCCGGCGCAGCCTCTGCCGGACGACTTCGGCCGACCCATGCGAGTTGTACTTGTTCAGGCCGAGAATCGTTCGGGCGACCCCCGGACGGCCGGGACGGATCGCGTCCGCGGCGCTCTCGACGACCTGTTGGAAGAGCGAATCGACGCCCATGTCCTCCAGGGCAAGCCCCACCTTCTGCCCAGCCGCGAGTGCCGCCGTACGGCTGGCCCTCGGGGGCCTTCGGGCGGCGGCACCATCGAGCAAGGGAAGCAGGATGGCCGGTTCCAGGGGCTGCGAAGGGTGCACGCGAAACCACCTCATGGCGGCCACCAGCGCTCCCCGCTCGGGCGGGAAGCGTTGACGGACGACCTCCTCGACCAGGTCGTGGAGCTGCGTTTCGAGCGGTAGCTCGAGCACCGCCTCGACGATCTCCCAGTCCTCTCGTGTCGCCGCTCGGATGACGGAGAGAAGCGCCTTGACCAGCTCCTCGAGTTGAGGCCCCACGACGGCGGCACCGTCTTTGATCGCGTGGGCGGCGATCATCATCTCCTCTCGGCTTGTCGATGCGATGGCACAGACCGCAAGGTGCGAAGCCGCCGGAGGGGAGAGCCCAGTGAGCAAGAGCAGGGTCTCCCTGGCGTGGGGACGCTGGAGGGCCTGCTGGACCCAGACCCGCTGGTCCTCCAGCTCCTTGTCCGCGACGACTCGGGCTGTTGCCAGCTCGGAGAACAGGCGGATTCGGGAGCGAACGAGGTGCTGTCCGCCCTCAGCTACGAAGATCCCAGCCTCGTCCCAGAAGTGCAGCGCCTCTACCGCGGCCGCGTCCGCTGGGAACTTGCCCATGCACAACTCGCGCTGGAAGAGCTTTGTCAGTGAGTCCCGGAGCCGGGTCTCGGGGATCGGTTCGGACTCGATGAGCGAATCACCAATGTGGTCAAAGGCAACTAGCAACGCGCCGAGCGCCTCTTGGTCGAGCAGATCCCTGATCAACCGGAGGGCTCCTCGGCGTCGCACCCTCCACTCCCAGCGGGTCGCGAGCTCTTCGACGAGCCGGGAAAGGAGCTGGGCACGTGGCAACGAGCCAGCGTCCAGGCGTGTGCCCGACAAGGCGAGCAGCGTCCAAGCAGCCAACGGTGTGCCGAGGGCGTCCCGCTGTCGATGGAGCTCCAGCCAGGCGAGCCGGGCATCGACCTCCGCATCCAGATCCTCCACGCCTGCGGCCGCTGTCATCGCGCGTGCAGCCTGGGACAGCAGGGGCGCGAACTCGCCTTCGGCTGGCGGCTCCAGGCTGAGCACCTCCGGGGAGAATCCGAGTTCCGGGGTGTCAAGAAGCGTTCTGGCGCTCGCGAAGGCGCTGTCCCTGGTGGCCAGCACCACCTCTACGTCTGGATGGCACTGGGCCAGCGCCGCCCGGATCCGTGAGACCGTTTCTGGCGCACGGCCCCGGCACTCATCGAGGCTGTCGAGCAGCAGGATCGCGCGTCCCTGGTGCAGGAGCGAGCTCTTCACGTGCTCGGCCAGGAGCTGGCGGTCAGACTCGGGAGCTTGCTGTAGGGCGACCTGGACGATCGCCTCCAAGGGGTTGGGCAATGAGTCTGCGTCCAGCAAGCGGGGGACGCTGACCAGCAGGGGGAATGGGGTGTCCTCCGCGACGAAGTGGCGACCCGCCAGGCGTCTGAGCGCCGTGGACTTCCCCATCCCCGGCGGGCCTGTGAGGAGCACACGGCCCCGGCGCCGCTGTGCCCAGCTCAGCGGCTGCTTTGTGTCCGTGCCGCGGATGGCGACCGATGGGTGGGATGCGGTGTCGCTCACCGGCAACGGGGGGACACCAGGGAGCAGGTAGTCCAGCGCGATCCAGGCGGCAGCGCGCTCGAGGTGGGCGAAGTACCTGGAATTCGCCCGGGCGAGTTCCATGGCTTGGCCGGCTGGCGTGTGGCGGGAATGCAAGACCTCGATGCCGGCCTGCTCCAGCCAGCTCATCCACTGCGAGACCCCCGCTCCAAGGCGGTGCTTGGCGAGCTTCTTGATCTTGGACTCGATGACGTCCCATGCGAGCGAGGCCTTGCCGTGGGGCACCACCCGGCCATCGAGCCATGCCTCCCCTCGCTCGCGGGGCGCCGAGTTGGGGGAGCCCATGTCGAGGATGAGGACATCGAGGGCGGAGAGCAGGGACGCCCTGGTGCTCTCCTCCAGCTCTTGCAGGTGCCCGCTCAGGACCGCGAGGGCCTTGCGCTCCCCGGTGCTTGCCTTTCCCGCGATGGGGGCGCGTCGCCTCTCCAGGGCCTTCGCGAGGGCTCTCAGGGGCTGCGTGGACTCCCCGACCACGATGGCCATGCGGGCCTTCTCGGTCATGAATCCATCCCGGCCCGCGAGCGCGCAACACTGGGCGACCGCCTTCCCGAATTCGCTCTCCGGATCCTTGCTGATCCTGAGCGATCGCTTCGCCTGGATGTAGAGGACCAGACCCCCTTGAAGCTTGACTTCCAGGTCGTCGACAGGGCTGTCGGACTCTGCGAGGACGAGACCCGTCGGAACGGGCCGCATGGCACTCGGCCCCACCCCTTCGAGCTTCTTCCCCGCGAGGGCATGGACGACGATCCAGGCGCCAACGGCCGCACGGAAGTCGGAGCCCGCTTCTCCTGCTGCGCCTCCTACAGCGCTGGGGTTGGGGGTGGACTTCTCCTCGTCCATGCTGTCCTTCTCCGGGGTCACTGGTGCGGCTTGTCCCGGCGTCAGCTACAGCCCGCCTTGCTCGCCGAGGGTCCGCGCAGCGCGCGAGTCTACTGAAGTTGCCCCGCCATCGTGGACGGCTCGCAGCTTCCGTGCCGTGCAACCCGGGCGCCCATGGCCCCGGACCACAGGTCGTCGGTGACATCGAAGGAGACCCCATGGGCTGCCCCCTCGGCTAGGCGGCCTGACCTCAGCCCCCCGGCCAGCCCCACTGTTCAGCACACGGTGGGCGCCTACCAATTCGGGGTCCAGTCTCCGTCGGCTCCTCCAAAGGCTCCCATGTCATTCCGACTGCCATCTGAGTCGTTGTAGGTGGCCGAAGAGTGCCCGGCATTCTGGGCCGGACTTTCAGCCTGGAGCGTCAGGTCATCGTTCGAGGGGTCGGAGTCCGCGTAGTAGGCGGTGAAGAGTGGGTCCTCGCCGATGTTGCCGTCCTGGCCGACCACGTCCGCCGTGTTCTGGCCCCAGTCGCCGGTGTTCCCGAAGAGCAGCGAGTAACTGATCGTGACGTATTGGTCGTAGGAGACCAGGTAGCCCCCGTTGCCCTCGTTCTCGTAGAGGATGCAATTCAGGAAGCTGGACCAGTCCGCGTACTGGCGCAGGATGCCGGAGCGGTTGTTCACGAAGGTGACGTTCTCGAAGGCGATGTCGTTGTTGTCCGAGTAGACCGGAGAGTTGCTGCCATCGGCGAAGATCACGTTGGTGAAGCTCGCCTCGGAGCTGTCATCGTCGAGGTAGACGGCGACGGACTTGGCCTGTCCGAAGGCGGTCTGGCGGAATTCCAGGCTCGAGCCCGAGGCCTGGATGGTCGTGGCCTGGTTGGCCAGGAAGGTGGTCGTCGAGACCTCGAGGGAGCCGCTGCGGATATCGATGGCGCCGCCGTAGGTATTGGTCCCGCCTGAGCTCGCACTGTTCTCGATGAAGCGGGAGTCCTCGACGTCCAGGCGGCCACCCCAGACGGCCGCGCCGCCGCCGACACCTCGGGTCGCCTCGTTCAGCAGGACCGTAGAGCCGCGCAGGTCGACGTCGCTGTCGACCAGGCCCAGGCCGCCGCCGCTGCCGTCGCTCTCGTTGCGCTGAATGACGAGATCGATCAGCTCCAGCTCCGCGTCGATGGCGACGATGCCTCCACCGATCGTGCCGTTGTCGCCTTGTGTGCGCCCGCGACCGTCCTCGAGGGTGAAGCCCTGGAGCACGGCCCCTTCCTCTCGGGAGGTGAACGACACGACGGGACCGAGGCCGCCGCCGTCGATGGTCGTCGAGCCGGAGCCCAGCTCCGACTGGACGGTGATGGCCTTGCCGTCGAAGTCGACATTCTCGGTGTAGGTACCCGCTCGCACGGCCACCGTGTCGCCATCTGAGACCCGATCGATGCAGCCTTGGATCGTCGTGCTGTCGCCGCCCCCAGAGGCGTCCACCCAGCAGTCTCCCTCCAGCGGCGGCGTGGTGTCCGTGTCCGTGTCCGTGTCCGTGTCCGTGTCCGTGTCCGTGTCCGTGTCGGCATCGGCATCCGAGTCCGAGTCCGAGTCCGAGTCCGAGTCGCTGTCGGCGTCTCCCTCGGTACAGCTCGAGGACCCGGCGCAGCCGTCGTCGTCGCAGTCGAAGAGCCCATCCCGGTCGTTGTCCGCGTCGTCTGAGCACTCCCCGGACTCGTCTCCCTCGTACTCGTCGTCCTCGTCCCCGGGCGGGTCGACGTTGGAGGTCCCGCCACAGGCAGAGAGGAGGAGGATCATTGAGAACCAGCGTTCCATGGGGCACCTTGGGAGGGGTGCTGGAAGATACACCGTCGGTCTACCAAGAGCCGTGAACTGTCCAGCCTCTGCGGTCTCTGGCTCGCGGTCGGTGCCCCCTCCGTGTCAACGGCGACAAGACACCCCGCCCCCCAGAAATTCCTGTCGAAGGAGCGAATTTCTCTTCCATGCAACCTCACTGGGCTCGACCGGTCGAGTATTCCTGGGTCCGGCGTCCCTGGCATGACTTCTTGTCACCGGGCCGCCATGACCGCGATGTGTGGAGATCTCGGAGTCGCGCGGAGCCGACGGCAGGAACGGGTCTCGCCCCCAGGGACGGCGGGACGTCACCGGTCCCGCCGCCGTCCTACTGCCTGGGCAGGATCGCCAGCTCGAAGTCCACGAGCTCGGTGCCGTCCGCAAGCTGGGCACCCTGACGGATGAGGGCCTGGACGCCGTCCCGAGTCGTCAGGCGTGGAGAGGACACGAACTCGACGCGCTCGTGGCGCAGCCGCCGCTTGATCTGGGCGACCTCGACATTGAGCGTCACGACGTCGGCGCCTCCGTCATCGGCCGCTGTCTATGTGGCCTGGATCGACAGGTCCACGAGCTGCCCGTTGGAGAGTGTGACCCGCTTGTCGAAGGTCTCGATGGCTTCTTCACCCTCGAAGGCCGCGGTCGAGCTGCCGCCATCGACAGCGAGCCAGACCTCGTAGGTGGCGGCCAGTGCGGCGGAGAGCAATGAGGGCAGTGAGCATCCTCGAAGCCTGCTCCGGTCACGGCACCCCCTGGTTTCCCGGCTTCTGCCCCAGCTCCGAGTAGGCCAGGAGGATCGGTGTCTCTTCCCTTGAGAAGCTCGCCCAGGCGTCGGTCCCAGAGACCTGGGCCTCTGCGTCCGCGAAGATCGCCGTGCCGTCCTTGGTCATGCCGTTCGCCTCGCCGGCGCGGTTCCCCTCCAGGTTGGCGTCCACACCGGAGACGGCGATGCCCATGCGGGCTGCGCCAACAACTGAGATGTCGGTCAGAATTACCGCGGATCGGGTGCCGTTGGGCAACGCTGCCACCACAACGCCGTCACCGCCACCGGCCACCGTTGCCGTCACCTTGGACACCCGACAGTGCTCGATGACCACCTCGGGCACCGCCACGGCCAGGATCGCGGTTCCGCGGATGTCCGTGACGGCGCAGTTCGAGATCCTGAGACTGCTGGCGCCACCAGCCCAGAGGCCGAATCTTCCCGGGCCCCTGAGGTTGCCAGTGCCGACCCCTTCGATGACGAGGTCCGTGCCCTGCAAGCTGCCGCCGCGCACGTACACGCCAATGCCCTGGACCCGGCTCACGGTGACGGTCTCCAAGGTCACGTCGGCATGCGCAACGGGATGCCCCAGCCCTGCGGCTCGTTGCGCTTCCAGCCCGTGATGTCCTCGACTCGGACGCGGCGGAGTGTGGCCGCGGTGCCCTTGCCGAGCACACCGATCCCCATGGCGATCCCGTTGGAGACCAGCACGTCCTCCACGACGGCCTGGGCACCGGCCCCCACGACCAGGGGCATTCCGCGCCCTCGAGTCGTGAGGCGCCGGAGGGTCACGGCCGAGGGGCCGAGGACATGGACCACTGCGGTGCGCTTGCCGGTGTCCCCCTCGATGATCGTCTCGGCCTCCGAGCACCCCGACACCACCAACTTCCGCCCCGCCGAGGTGGGTCCCAGCTTGAGCTGGAGGGGCCCCGCGAAGGTCCCGGGCCCCATGGCCACCTGCACAATCTCCTGGCTGCGAACCGCATCCAGGGCTGCAGTGACTGTGGCAAACGGAGACTCCACTGAGCCGTCACCCGTCGCGTCGTCGCCATCAACCCTGACCTGCAGGACCCCGTCCGACTCGGCCCACCCCGACCACGTCCCATCCGCGCATGGCGGATCGACGGTGTGGCTTGACGAGTCCGCAGTCGTGCCGCCATCGGTGACCGTCTCGCCGGTCGCGGACGAGCCACCATTGGAGTCCGGCCCCCACACCCCGCACGCGGCCAGGGCGAGCATCAGTGAGCCAAGGGCGAGTGGGTGCGCCATGATCGGAGCGTACTTCCTCGGTGGCCGCGGCGCCTTGGAATCCACGGCGGAGCTGCCGCCCCCCAAGACCATTGTGACCTCAAGGTTGAGGGCCAGCGCGGTGGAGATCGAGATGGTGGTGGTGTGCATCAGGGGACCCAGATGTGCCCAGGACCGGTACACACTGAGAGCCCGCACTCACACCATGGTGGTGAGATGAGAGTCTCCCTGATCTTCGCCTGCACCCTGTTCTTCTGCGCATGTGGCGGCGACTCCACGGGGGACTCCGGGGACACCGGGCCCTCGGACTCCACCACGGGGACGGACACCGGCTCGACCATCGACAGCGCATCCCCGGACTCGGACCCGGACTCGGCTGACACGGGGACGGACTCAGGGACCACAGCTGGTCAGTGCGCCGACGGCGAAGACAACGACGGCGACGGCTGGGTGGACGCGGCGGACCCGGACTGCTCGGGGGGCTCTACCGAGCTGGGCTACGGCTCGACGGAGTGCAACGACGGAGTGGACAACGACCCCGATGCCGCCGACGGCCTTGACGGGTCCGATCCTGACTGCGCCGACGCCCTCGATGACAGCGAGACCGATCTCTGCGACGACGGGATCGACAACGACAGCGACGGCTGGATCGACGCGCATGATCCAGACTGCTCCTCGGGCACAAGCGAGAACGGCTACGGCACGAACGAGTGCAACGACGCCATCGACAACGACAGCGACGGGTTCGTTGACTCCTCCGACCCAGGCTGCACCGACGCCGCGGATACGTC
>Ga0114933_10000727_pt1 | contig 38968 bp, 40 predicted proteins | sample 4SBtaG_FD_89691 | JGI IMG/M metagenome (GOLD analysis project Ga0114933, IMG submission 89691) | Deep subsurface microbial communities from Kolumbo volcano to uncover new lineages of life (NeLLi) - 4SBTROV12_W25 metaG | ecosystem: Environmental > Aquatic > Marine > Volcanic | place: Kolumbo... | reverse complement strand
GTGGAGGAAGAGCCTGCGCCGGTGGAGGAAGAGCCTGCGCCGGTTACGGAATCACACCCCATAGAAGAGAAGGCAGCAAAGGCCCCCCCTCCCAAAATATCCCCTCCGCCTCCCGAGATCAAAGTCCCTGCTATCGCTGGAAAGAAGTCAGGATCGATTCTTGCTAGTCCCGCAGTACGCAGAAGGGCCAGGGAATCTGGAGTCGATTTGTCGGGCCTCAGTGGGAGTGGCCCTGCTGGAAGAATTCGGCATGCTGACCTCGATGCGTTCCTCGCGGGAGGAGGGTCGGTAATGGGAGCTGCTCCGACTGCTTATTCAACAAAGAGGACGGAGGTTACAGAGGTAAAGGTCGTAGGCCTGAGGAGGAAGATCTCCGAGCAGATGGTGAAGAGTGCTTTCTCCATACCCCATTTTTCCTACTTCGAGGAGGTTGATGTTACAGAGCTTGAAGAATTGCGTCAAATGCTGAACTCTAGCAGGTCTCCAGAACAACCAAAACTAACCTATCTGCCTTTCATTATGCTTGCACTCTCCAAGATTATGCCAGAACATCCTGAATGCAATGGCCACTTCTACGATGATTCAGGAGTGGTGCATAGGCATTCGGCGGTCAATCTTGGAATTGCCACTCAGACTGAACGTGGGCTCTATGTCCCAGTTGTCAAGCATGTCGAGTCTCTCGACATCTGGGATTCAGCTAGTGAGCTAATCAGAGTTTCAGGAGCTGCCAGAGATGGTACGGCGAGTTTGGATGACCTAACTGGTTCAACATTCACAATTACTAGCCTTGGTAGAGAAGGGGGATTGGGGGCCACTCCAATAATCAACCACCCTGAGATGTCGATACTTGGCGTCCACAAGGCACGGGACATGCCTGTTGTCAGGAATGGTCAAATCGTCGTTCGCAGAATCATGAATCTGTCCAGTTCATTCGATCACAGAGTTGTTGACGGGGCCGATGGTGCCAGTCTTATTCAACACCTAAAGAGGATGCTCGAGCATCCTGCTTTGATCTTCATGTGAGGATTCGAGATGGGCGAACTAAGGAAGTGTCAGGTTCTCGTTGTCGGTGCTGGGCCGGGAGGATACGTTGCTGGAATTAGGTCGGGGCAGTTAGGCCTGGACACGATAGTTGTCGAGGGAGATAAGGCGGGAGGGACCTGTCTAATCAGAGGCTGCATCCCCAGCAAGGCAATGATTCACGCGGCAGAGCGTTTCGAGTCCCTCAGTCGGCACGCGTCGGAGGGGGGACATATGGGAATCTCAGTTTCGGGAGAGCCGAGTCTGGACATGTCAGCCCTAGTTTCATGGAAAGATGGCATTGTTGAACGGTTAAACAAGGGTGTCGAGGGACTCTTGAAAGCGGCTGGCGTAGAGCTGGTCAAGGGTTGGGCGAATTTCACATCTTCCAATAGGTGCCTGGTTGAAACTTCAGACGGAACTATCGAAATCGAGGCAGAAAATGTCATATTGGCCACTGGATCGAGTCATATCGACTTGCCATTTATGCCATGTGATGAAGAATTTATTCTCTCATCCACTGGTGCTCTAGATCTTAAAAATCTACCAAAAAAGGTGGCGATTGTTGGAGGCGGGTACATCGGCCTTGAGCTGGGTTGTGCACTCGCCAAACTGGGCTCTGAAGTCACTGTCGTTGAGGGCATGGACAGCATACTTGGCATATTCGATAAGGAATTGCGTAGGCCACTTGAAATATGGCTAAAGAAACACGGAGTAATCGTACACACTAACTCCCTCGCCAGAGGGGCAGAGGTGAAGGGCAAGGGGGCCTCGAAGAAGGTCGAGTTGAAATTCGAGAAACAGGGAGAAGAGCATACTCTGAAAGTAGACAAGGTATTGGTTACTGTTGGGAGAAGTCCGAATACCAGAGACTGGGGATTAGAGAAAACAGGAGTGAGGATGGATGCAACTGGGCGATTCATCAGGATAGACAGGCAGTGCAGGACAAATGTCCCTGGCGTATATGCAATAGGCGACGTTTCAGGAGAACCAATGTTGGCCCACAAAGCCAGTGCCCAAGGGGAAATGGTGGCAGAAATAATTTCGGGGCTTGATAGGGAATTTGACAAGGTATCAATTCCAGCAATTGTTTTCACCGAGCCAGAAGTGGTCTCCGTTGGACTTCTGCCAGACGAAGCAGAAGAAAGGGGAGAGGCTGTCATTATCGGAAAATTCCCACTAGCGGCGAATGGGAGAGCACTGACTCTGGAGGCAGAGAAGACCGGTGGCTTTGTCAGAGTAGTGGCCAGGGAGTCTGATCATGTGATATTAGGAATCCAAGCAGTTGGAAGTCATGTGGCAGAACTCCATGGTGAATTCATCTTGGCCTTGGAAATGGGCGCACTTTTGGAGGATATTGCTGAAACAGTTCACGCTCACCCGACAATGACCGAGGCATTCCACGAGGGCGTCCTGAAGACCCTTGGGCATGCCATCCACTCAGCATGAGGTATGGAAAATGGGGGCGATCAGAGTCCTCAGGGCCGGAATGGCTGAACACTCACTTGTGTCTGAGGCCATGAAGGGCCTTCAGAGAGACAGGATTGAAGGAAATATTCCAGATACCCTCATCATTGTAGAGCATCCAGAAGTCGTCACGATCGGGCCGAAGGCCAGGAGGGACGGCGTAGAGATTGACGGATACCCCACTATGGACACAGATAGAGGTGGGGGAATTACTTGGCATGGCCCCGGACAGTTGGTGGTCTATCCCATCATCAAATGGGAAGTGGGAGATCAGAGTGTCAGGAAGATCATCGGAATACTAGAGGATTGGGCCATCGCTGCTATGAAAAAATGCGGGGTGGAGTCTTACAAAGACGAGTCCATGCAGGGGGCTTGGGTAGACGGCCATAAGGTCTGTTCGATAGGGCTTTCATTCTTGCACTGGGTAAGTCGCCACGGGATGTCGATAAATGTCGATACCCCTGGCTCCAGAGTCGAGGACCTGGAGGGCTGTGGGATGATTAGAGGGACTCACACAAGTTTGCACCAGCTTGGGTACTCGCAAGATAAATTTGGGAATCCCCTGGACGTTCGTCGTTTCGAGGAAGCATTACTCGAAACCTGTGAGGAAATTCTGAAGAGGGCCCCGATGAGCCCTGAAAATTGGACTCCGGAAGTTTTGGCATGATTCCAAGGAAGGGCGAATTCTCAGAGCACTGGGGACTTGATGATGAGACCGTATTTCTGAATCATGGTTCCTTCGGGGCCGCACCAGTCGCCGTATTGGAGGAGCAGGATAGAATTAGGAAATTAATGGAGAGAGACCCAGTACTTTTCGTCGAGAGAGAAAGTCGCGAAATGTGGTGGAAATCTATTATCGCGATTTCTGAATTCATGAATGCTGATCCTGATGGGATGGTCTTTGTGACCAATGCCACTGCAGGGGTCAATACGATCTTGAGGTCTCTTGACCTGAAAAAAGGAGATGAAATAATTGTTCCAAATCACGCATATCAAGCATGTTGGAACGCTATCGACTACGTTACCTCTAGGTCCGGGGCCGAAGCAGTAGTGGTCGATATCCCATTCAGAGTTAGTAATGAAGAGGAAGTCATTAGCCTACTACTTGATGCAGTGACCGAGAAAACAGTTCTTGCAATGATAGACACCGTTACCAGTCCAACAGGCCTCAGGATGCCATTTGAGAAACTGGTCAAGGAAATCCAAGGAATGGGTGTCGATGTTCTGCTGGATGCGGCACATGGGCCGGGAATCGTCAATATAGACATCTCCGAACTACAGCCTGCTTACATCACAGGGAACTGTCACAAATGGATTTGTACACCAAAAGGTTCAGCATTCCTACACATCAGGGAAGACAGGAAGAATCTGATTAAGCCTCTAAATATCGGTCATGGCCATTCTAGCGATGGCACTGCCCAAGAGAAGTTCAGATTCGAATTCGATTGGCCGGGAACCCAAGATCCGACGCCTTGGCTTTGCATTCCATTTGCACTGAATTATATGGAGGGGCTCGTTGAAGGAGGCTGGCCGGCAATAATGGAGAAAAACAGGTCACTGGCGATAAAGGCGAGGAGAATAATCTGTGAGGCCTTGGGGACAACTCCCCCAACGCCCGAATCCATGATTTCATCACTTGCCGCTGTAGAGTTCCCATGGAAGGGCGAAATTACCACCCCTGGAATGGAAGGTGACCCCATTCACAATTTACTATACGATGATTACAAGATTCAGGTCCCGGTAATGCCCTGGGTTCATCATGGTACCAAATACATCAGAATTTCTGCCCAACTTTACAATCATGAAGACGAATACGTATACCTCGGAAAGGCCCTCAGGGAGATCCTAGGCGATTAGGCAACCATTCAAGTCTATTGGGCGTAGCCCACCATACATGCCGAAGGCAGTGGTGGCGATTACCGGGGCGTCAGGAGCCAGATATGGCGTTAGACTCGTCGAGCAGTTAAGCGACTCCGGATGGGATGTCGATTTGATAGTGACTGGGGCGGGTGCGATCAATCTAGATTTAGAATGTGGAATGGAGCCTGATGCGCTTTCGGAACTGAATGGGGTGACCTTGCACCACAACGCTAACCTGGCTGCAAGGCCAGCTTCTGGTTCGGCCAAGTATGATGCTTGCGTCGTATGTCCAGCAAGTGGGACCACAATAGGCAAGATAGCCGCAGGAATCTCAGATAACTTGGCTACCAGGAGTGCTCTTGTTGCAATAAAGGAACGCAGGAAACTGATCCTGGTACCTCGTGAGACGCCAATGTCCACCCCACATCTTGAGGCGATGGCGAAGATGTCTTCGTGGGGGGTAGTAATACTCCCGGCGAATCCCGGATTCTACCACGCACCGACAACGATAGAAGAATTAGTCGACTTTGTTGTCGCCAGAATACTAGACCAGCTAGATGTAGATCATGACTTGGGTAAAAGATGGACTGGTGAAGAAGTTTCACTTGATTAACCACGGCCCTGAGACATCGTTTTCCAAATGGGTTCAATAGTCAAGAGTTCTCGTTAATTCTCGATGGATGAAGTTTCTGATTGGTCGGGACTTACCGTTTCTGAGCTCAAAGAGGTCCTGAAGTCCAGAGGGCTGTCTGTTTCCGGGAATAAATCAGAACTCATGGAGAGGATTATGGGAGACGAAGTTATCGAAGCAGAAGTTGCGGATTGGGAGGGGAGTCCGCAGAGGGATACTAAATTGGAGGGATCTTCCTCCTTCAAACCATCTGAAATTGTACGCAATAGAATGAATGTGTTTCGAGAAATACCCATCCAGGTCCTCGCAGTTGTGGCAGTATTGATGGTTGGGGGCGCAGGAGGTGCCTTGCTCTACGGTGATGACATTATTGAGTGGATTCAAGGTGAGCCGGATTACAAGCTAATCGACTTCGAACAAGATCAAGTTAGAGACTACGCACAGTCCCTTGTCGATCTTGGGCATCCAGACTGGGGAGGGAGGATGTCTGGAACTGTAGAAGAATTGAATGCTGCAGAATCAATAAAAAATAACTTTACGGCGGCCGGAATTCCTACGACAATGGATGACTTCGATGTTCCGATGTTTGTTATTGGTGACGAACCCGTATTGTCGATTTGCGTCCCTGGTAGCATAGGGGGTCTAATCGGAGGTCCCACTCCCTGTTCTGCTGCAGATGTGAATAGAGATATTACTTATTTTTCCCATAGGGAGGAGTTTGTCATCCAAGGTTACAGTGGTTCTGCATCGGTGAATCACGTCGAAAACATGGATGTAATCGACTTGGGTAATGGAAGTTCGGATGCAGACTGGGGTTCTGCAGCTAGCAATATAGGCATGATATGGCTAGAAGACGGTACCGAGGGAAATACGGCACTACTCCTACGCGCCATAGAAAATGACGTATACAGCATGATTACCGTCAACGCTAAACAGAACTGCAATGATCTAGTCAGTAATGACTGCGTGCCTTACTTTAAGTCGATAGACAAGAGTCAATTCGACTTCATCCCAGATGATTTCGGATTCATCATGGTCTCGAAGAGCGTTGGAGAAACTATTGTTGACATGGTGATAAATGGGGAAGGAAGGTTGGAAATGGTGACGGATGTTGATAATCAAGGAGAAGCGACTATCCATGTACCTTGCGGGGTAATCCAGGGAAAGTCGGATTCAGCGATAATAATGGGCGCCCACCATGATACCGTATACAATGGACCCGGTGCAGTGGACGATACATCGGGAGTTGCGACACTGCAGGAAGTTGCTCGACAATTCGGAATACTCGAGTCACAACTCGGGGAGCCCGCTCATACGCTATATTTCTGCACATGGGGAGGAGAAGAGGAGGGGCTATGGGGGTCCAAAGAATGGGTTGACAAATACAGGAACATGCTTGGAGAGAACCTTCGACTGTACATTAATCTGGACATGAATCACGTTGATCTTGAAAGGAATACGGGATTGACGATGTTTGGCAATAGCAAGTCGGATGTTGAATCGCTCAGGGGAATTTCAAGAGTCTTCACTGAATCCTTTCCCGAACTGTCGTCCAAATACACCATCAACATCAGAGACATCGAATCGACTGGCATGCCATATAATTCAGACCATGCCCCCTTCGTTTACGATATCGATAATGTTCCGGAAGATGGGATGGAATATGGAGATGCCATTGTCTGCTATGGCTCTGGCTCCATAGAATACCACACATACCTAGACTCGATGGATAGATTCAATGAAGAGAGCCTGGTTGTTTCCGGAGTGATATTCGGCTCATTGATGAGATACCTCTCATATGGTGAGTCCTAGACTCACATTCTCTCGGGGCAATCTATCCCCAGGAGCCCTAGGCCCAGAGACAATGCCCTAGCTGTCAAATCGCACAATGCTAGTCTACTTGATTTCACTTCGTCGTCTTCATCCAGCACGTGGCATACCTCATAGAATGAGGCGAAAGAGGATGCAATAGAGTGCAGATGAGTGCAAAGTCTGTGTGGATAAAGTCCTGCCGTGGAATAATCTACGGCCTCCGGGAAGGTCACCAGTGTTTTCGCTAAAGCTCGCTCCTCTGGCGTGGTCAAGTGTATCCTTGTGCCGAGTGTAGATTCTCTTCCAATGCCTGAACGTGAGAAGATACTGCAAATCCTTGCGTGTGCGTACTGGAGATATGGGGCCGTATTCCCTTCGAATGAAAGCATCCTGTCCCAGTCGAAAACATAGTCCTTGGTTCTATCTGATGACAGGTCGGAATATTTCACGGCGCCAATGCCGATCATCCTAGCTACATTCTTCCTCTCGTCACCACTGAGATCTGGGTTCTTCTCGGAAATGGATAATTCGGCCCTAGTCACCGCCTCTCTGAGAAGATCAACCAGCTTTACATTCTGGCCCTTCCTACTCTTCAACATCTGTCCATCTGAGTCTAGAACTGAACCAAAGTTTACGTGAACTGCACGGTGTCCCTGGTTCATGAATCCTGATCTTTTTGCAACCTCGAAAACCATCTCGAAATGTTGCTTCTGAGGAGTTCCGACCACATACAAGAGATCGTCACATCCGAGCCTCTCAACCCTGTCTATAATGCAAGCTAGGTCTGACGTTGAATAATTGAATCCACCATCCGCCTTTCTAATCATCACAGGGAAGGGTTCGCCATCACGATTTACCCAGTTTCCGCCAAGAAATACTACGTCCGCCCCATCGCTATTCTCGAGAATCCCTATTTCCGACAGCCTATCGACCACGTTAGACAGTAAATGCCTATATGCCGACTCACCCATTAGGTCTTCATCGGTTAGAAGGACCCCCAACATAGAATATACCTCATTGAAGTAATTAGTTGAGACGTCCACAAGAATATTCCATAACCTGAGAGTTTCTTCCTCTTCGCTTTGTAATTTGACGACCCTGGACCTCGCCCTCTCCGCAAATTCTGGATTCTCATCGAATTTCGTCCTTGCCTGTTTGTAAAACAGATCAAAGTCTGAAATTCCCTTTTCCCCAGCTACCTCGCCTTCCCCTATGTCCAGAAGATGCTCGATTAGCATCCCGAAAGGAGTGCCCCAATCGCCTACGTGATTCTCCCTGTGAACAATATGCCCTTTGAATTCCAACATCCTCACAATTGCATCCCCTATCACCGTCGATCTAAGGTGTCCAACATGCATCTCTTTGGCTACGTTGGGTGCTGAATAATCAACGGCGATAATCCTTTGATCATCCAACGAGACTCCTAATCTCGAATCTGGGGCTAGGTTCTCGACTCTTGCCGAAAGCCATGACTCGGTAGCTGAAAAATTGACGAATCCGTTTAGTGAAGAGACATCGGCGATTCCCTCGAGGCAATCTGAAATCTCTGAAGAAATCTCAGTAGCGATATCGAGTGGACTCTTTCTCATCGCAGGAGACAGGGAGTGGCAGGGCATGGCCACGTCAGAGAGAGAACCACTCACCGTCGAAGGCCCTACAAGCCGCTCCCAAGTTCCCTCCTCGAAGCCTAAAGATTGTAGTTTCGGAGCTACAAGGGGGAGTATCTCGTTGATCAATTCCCTCATTTTTCCACCTCAGGATAATGGATACCTCAACAGAGCTGCAATGCCCCCAAAGGCTTCGTACAGGGTAGCTCCCTCCTCTGTATCCATGGAGACCAAGGTCACTGATGCCGATGTATGGCCAGCTAGGATAGTGAGTTCGTCCATCAAATCCATTGACTTTTCCAGGTTCTCTTTGACATTCTCTGAAGAACACGATTTACAGGCTGGAGATTCGGAGCGGCTCTTCTGGGTCTGTTCCCACTCATCGCCGCAACTCTTGCATATCCATGTTACTCTCCTATCGGTTATATTCTCAGAGAGGAGGAGCCTGGCGACCGCGCCTTGTTCCAAGGCGGTCCTAATCATCACCTCGCCATATGTCGCCTTAGGATGGGGCTGCATGACCTCCCTGAGGAAAGAGTCGACGAGTTTCCTCTCGACATCCAATTCAATCTGATCCATGAGTCCGCCCGCACGTTGAATAAGCTCTCTGAGACCACTCTCGTTGGAGTACCCTACATCGAAGAATGGTTCTCTGATGAGCTTCTTTATTTCGTGATGGAAATAGTCATTTTTTACGACGTAATCCTTGGTTGCACCGGGCCCTCCGATGATTATTCCTTGGAGGTCTTCGATCATCGGTAGCCAGTAAGAGCAGGCTCTCTCTGCTGATTTCTTGAAGAATTTATCCGCCGCTTCTTCGATTAATCTCTCGAATCGCTGGGCGGACTGTCCGCCTCTACCGTGCTTCGATGGAACAAGTGAAGTTACATGCTCCTGACAATGCAACCTCTTCCCGCTAGCCAGACCATATGCTGACTCAGAACGGTCGATTACGAAGAGGCCATAAGCGGTCCTATCGATGAGCATTTCCTCGAGTTGGCTCAACTCAAATGTCGAACCGCATCTGTATCTGTAGGAGCCGAATGGTTCCGGAGGGTCATCAACTACCACGCTTACGAGTCTCGTCTTGTTATTCCCTACAATGACATACCCGACAAAGAGTGCTATTCCCCTTTCCCCGGGAGTTTTGTACCTATTCAGAGAAGCAATTGCAGATTCAATAGCGTCTGAAACGTGCTTCCTAGTCGACTTGGATTTGATATTGGCGGCCTGTCCTGCCTCATTGGACAATTGATGCCGGACGTCGTGAATCATTTTGTCGGGGGGAATGACCAATGAAACGAGTTCCGTGCCCATACCCTTCATTGATGACAGTTCCCCTACTGCTTTCTTCAGACGGAGTCTGCGCTGCTGAAGTTCAAGCTCGTCAGACATACCTACCCTCCTGCGGAAGGCCGGAGGGGCAGCATTTCAACCCTTAGACGATGGTTGGGCATAGGCATTGAAAGGGGACGTCCCAGCCCATTGGTCGATGGCGACAGTTATCGCAGCTATCGGAGGCAGCCTCCTCAGGCCGGAAATAGAGGAGCGTCATGCTTGGCTCGAAGGACTCGTCTCGGTGATCAGAGACAGAGTTTCAATGGAAGATAGGATTGGCATTGTAGTTGGAGGGGGCGCCCCTGCCAGGGAGGGCATTGATCTGGCTAGGCCTCTAATCAATAACGAGGGGCATCTGGATAAGATCGGTATTGCCGCCACTAGGCTGAATGCAACTATAGTTAGGGAGGCTCTTTCAGATGCGGGTGTTTCAGTTTCTGGAACCATCCCAAATAGGGTAGATGAAGCGGTTTTACTTCTCGAAGAGAGGCCTGTCGTGGTAATGGGAGGGACAACCCCCGGACATACTACAGACGCAGTGGCGATACGTTTTGCTATTGCATCGGGTGCCGACAGGTGCATAATAGCGACAAATGTGCCCAAAGTCTACGGAGAGGACCCCAAGACCAATCCTGAAGCTGAATCTCATGATTTTCTCACACACGACCAGCTTCAGGAAATTGTCGGGCCCGCCGAACATTCGAGGGCCGGTGCTTCCCAGATTGTCGATCCAGTTGGAGTTTCCGAGGCTAATATCTCAAACATGACCCTGAATGTCCTTGATGGGAGAAATGTAGACCTGATTCGTGCTGCCATAGTTGGTGGCGAGTTTGTAGGGACGGTAGTCAGAGGGGCGTGATTCCTTGAGTAGATCCGATAGAATAGCCAAAGCCGCAAGGAGAACGGCTCAGGAAGCAAGGGATGCCGCTTCCAAGCGTAAGAAAGAGGGGAAAAGGAAGCGTTCCAATAGCGCGATGTCCATAGATTCACATCGGCATTGCGTGGTCTGTTGGACTCCGATTACACTAGATAGTGACCCAGCGGTTTGTTCAGAGGAGGCTTGTATCCAGAAGAATGAGAAGAGGGAGGCATCTAGGAAGAGACTGACGATAATGATGTACTTGTTCCCGGGCATTGCAATACTTCTACTTCTTTTGCAGATGGCCGGAGGGGCTGTTTGAGGGAGAATTGGTGGTAAAATGAACATGGTAAGGCTTCTTTCCGTCCTTCCTGGGGCAGTGGGAACTGTATGCGCATTATTGGTCCTAGGTAGCCTTCTAGGAGTCGGTTTGGACAGTTCGAGGACCGACGTGCCGATAGTCCCCTGTACTGATGACTCAGTTGGTTGCCTGGTCGGAATGACATCGGAAGACCTCGAAGTTCCGACTTCATTTGCCCTTCTTGACATCGAGTTGACCATCAAGTGGGATGAGCCGGATAGAAGTTGGATCGGAGTAATTGAGAGTCCCCCGCCAGAGAATTGCAATCCTGATTCGAACGGACTGACTTCCTGTACTTCCGAGGACTTCGATTACGTGGCAGGGGGGCCGGATTCCGATGAAGGGGAGTTCGAATTTACTCTGGAGCCTGGCGAGTATAGATTTGTCACTGCTGGCAAGGATGGCTCCACTCTGGACGAGCAGCTAGTTACAATAAAGACGAAAATTCACTTCTCGTCATTTGTAGAGATTGTTCTTGCTGGAGTGGCAATAATGTTACTTGCAGGGGCGGGAGAGATGGCATTCCCAATCAAGAGCCTGTGGAAGAAATTCAGGGAGTCCTGATGTGTTCACAGTTTCCTTGAAGAACCGAATCATAGTGGGACGTGCATGGCCGCAGAGAAATGTCCAGGATGCGGGTCTAAGATCGATGTTGGTGGTCTGCCCGTCTCTATCGGTGGTTTCGACCTATATTGTACGGTGTGCGGACACAACTGGCACATAGGATAGTCACTCAGACAAATCATTCCTAGGCCAGTTCTCAGGGAGTTTCAGTGGGTCGACTACTTCGTCTGCTGCAATCATCTCCACAAGTGTCGCTCGTAATTCCTCTACTCCCTCACCGTTCTCGGCGCTAACCATCAGTCCGAGACCCTCCGGAGGGGCTTCATGGAGGTCAGACTTACTTTGGACAACTAAAATTGGCCTCTCAGATATCAACCCCCTGACCTCACCTAGGAGATGTTCCTGTTCCGAGAGAGGGGTTGTCGATGATTCGGTGGAGTCAATCAAAAAAAGTAGAACATCCCCCACATTCTCCAAAGCTGCAATAGCCTGCATCTCGATACTATTCCTTTCTGACATTGGACGATCGAGTAGACCGGGGGTATCTACCATCTGATATTTCCTCCTCCTATGAGTAAAGTGCCCCAAGTGCAACTGTTTGGTAGTGAAAGGATACGCGGCAACCTCTGGCTCTCCACTAGATAAGACGGTGATTAGTGCCGATTTACCTACATTTGGTGAGCCAGCTACCACGATACATGGCTCCATCGAGTCGATTGAGGGAAGCGCCCTCAATGTGTCACGTGCCGCGCCTAACCACTCTATCTCAGAAGAAACTTGATCCAAGATTGATGAAAACCTTCCGTAAGCTGCCCTCCTTGCTTGATGGAATCCATCAATATCCCGCAGTCTCAATATCTTCCTTTGAGTGTCACCGGCTATCGACCTGACTCTTTCAGCAGCCCACTGGATAGTTCCCAGACACCTTCTATATTCATCACTACCTACTGCAGCTTCAACCAGTGCCTGGTCGAAGGGTGAAAGAGCATTCAGGCTGGGCCACCTTTCTACATATGCGATCAAAGTTGTATCAATTACTGATGCTGCCGATTGGACCATCTTATTCATCTGCTTGCGGACCCTATGGTACTTATCTGGGTCCTCTACAGTGTCCGGTTGCTTGCTAGCACGCCTGAATGCTTTATCCAGAATCTCATCGGTCCTCAGGACCGTTGGAATCCTACGCCACTCGACCGATGCCATGCCTTCCTCGGCCGCTCCGCTGCAACCATCCCTCTTCAAGTGAGCAGTTCACAGAAATTAGCAGAATTCTGAACACACTCCTTTTCTATGACGTTCCCCACGGAGGGGCATGCCGGACATCGAAGAAGGGAGTATGGAGAGCAGTCTCCCAGATTGGGCCCGCAAAATTCACGAGGCACATGGATCGCCATCTTTAGACGAACTTCAGGATGTTTTCCATGGCCCACTCTCAGGGAGGAGGGCGGGACTCAGGAAGGACGACCTGCTCGAGATATTGATTGATTCCAGAGCCCTTCCAGAGGGATCTGATAACTGGGTGAGGGGCATGCTGCTGGGGACAACCAGGAATGCGGTAGAGATTATGGACGAAGAGGGATCGTTTAGATCAATAGCAAGAGACGTGATTGTAGAAGTTAGGCTACTAGCACATATGAGACTCCCCTATCTGGAAGACAAGGAGATGATGAAATTCGAGAAGGAAGACATGCGTCTTCGTTCCATGATGCAGGAAAAGGCCGAGCAAATGGCTGACGGAAGGCAAGACAATAATTTGTGGGGATAACTATGGAGGATCTTGCAGAAAGGAAGTGTTTGGCTTGCGATGGCGGGCAGCCCCCACTTACGAGTGAAGAGGTTTCTAGCCTAATACCGGGCCTCAATGAGGGCTGGGAAGTTGTGGAAATCCATCACCTGCAGAAAGAGTGGTCATTTCCAGACTTTTCCTCTGCCCTAGAATTTGTCAACTTAGCTGGAGGGATTTGCGAGGATGAGGGACACCATGCAGACTTCGAGGTGGGTTGGGGCAGAGTCAAGGCAGCGATCTGGACTCACAAAATTGACGGGCTAACAGAGTCTGACTTCTTCTTGGCTGCAAAGTTCGATAGAATCGAACGGTGATGTGGATGAGTGGGGTTCAGGAAGCAATTACCTCGAGGCGCACCATATACAGGTATAGCAGTGAGGAAGTTGATTCAAGAATCTTAGAGATGGGTTTTGAGGCAGCCCGGAATGCGCCATGCCACAAGAATACCCATCCATGGAAGTTCTACGTAATGGGGAGGGATTCCCGGAATACACTAATTCCTGAGATAAAGAGTCTGGCTGTAAAGAAATATGCAGGCGAAGGCGATTCTGGGGAAATGGTCACCAGAGCGATCAACAAGATACTCTCGCCACCAGTACTAATTTGTGTAACTACTGCATTGAGTCCAAATGATAGCTTTCGAGAGGAGGAGGACTATGCTGCTACCGTGTGCGCTACACACAATCTGATTCTTTCACTTTGGGGTAATGGAGTAGGCTCTCAATGGAGCACCGGAGCAATCACTCGTTCTGATTTAGCTTACTCGACGATAGGTGCCATGAAGGATCGGGAGAGGATCATAGGATTCATCAAGATAGGATACCCAGATGAAATACCCTCAAAAAGCAAGAAGAGCATAGGGGAAATTAGGACTTACCTACCTTAGTTGTCGATGTTTATTATTTACCGGAGTGAAGGGAATGCGGAAGGTCATCTATCCAAGAACTGGGGGCGTCGACTCGATCGAGATAGTTGAGTGCCCAGAACCCGTTCCAGGACCCAAGCAGGTTAGGATCATGATTCATCGTGCGGGGATAAACTTCGCCGACCTAATGATGAGGCAGGGGCTCTATGGTTCTAATCCAGACCCGCCATTCACTCCCGGCTACGAGGCTTCTGGAGAGGTGGTCGAGGTAGGGAGCGAAGTTGCATCACTTTCGTGTGGGGACAGGGTTCTAGCAATGACTGGTTTTGGTGGTTATTCGGAACAGGTAGTTTTAGATTCCAACAGAGTGATAAAAATTCCTGATTCGGTGACCTACGATCAAGCTGCCGCGATCCCTGTGACCTACGGGACTGCATTCCATATGCTGGTACACCTGGGTGGAATTACACGAGGTGACACAGTGCTGATTCACCATGCTGCTGGGGGGGTCGGGACAGCAGTAGCTCAGATATCCAAGGCTTATGGGGCTTCACTTGTGGTCGGTACCGCTTCGAAACCAAAGAAGGAATTCGTGGAATCAATGGGCGTCACCTTCGTCGATAGGGATTCTGAGGATTTCGTTAGGGTGTGTAAAGAAAAGACAGGAGGGAGAGGTGTACACCATGCATTGGATCCAGTGGCTGGCAGGAATCTCATGGAGTCCTACAAAGCCCTCAGGAAGGGAGGGAAGCTGTATTTATTTGGCGCGTCTAATGCCGTCAAGGGTGACAAGAGATCGGCCCTGTCTGCATTTAGAATGTGGCGGTCGACCCCGAGATTTGACCCTCTGAAGATGATGAGCAGTAACAAGGCAATTTTCGGAGTCCACATGGGACTGCTTGAAGATGAGTCTATTTTCAAGGGACATCTAGCTACTCTCTCAGGAATGTTACTGAAGGGAGAAATTGAACCCATTATCGACTCGGTGTGGAGATTCGAAGATGTCGCAAAGGCGCAATTGCATATGCATGACCGGAAGAATCGTGGCAAGATACTTCTTGACTTCTCACCCAAATAACCAGGAGGCGGCAATAGCTTTGTCGTTGAAGAATTCTTGTCCTTAACGGAAGCTACAGTCTAACTGGCCTAGTGGCGCCACAAGCCTGACATTTTAGCAAGGTAGTCCGATCTTCTTTGATGAATCTTGTATCTGGGGCCCTACATTGATTACACAGAATGTACGTCTTGACGTAGCTGACTAGTTTCTCCTTGATTCTCTTAGGTGGGACACGTCCCTTCAACATGATACGGGACTGCTCCCTGGTGCCTGATGTGCCCAGTTCATTCAATAGATACTGATAGACGTGATTTGAGTCCCTGTCCATAGCATCCACAACGTCGGAGAAGTTTCGAAGAATTGTCTGACTCCCCTCTATCATGATGTCGGGTTCGGGCATTGTCCAGCGGGATCTCTGACTAATTCCCTCCGGGATTCTGTCTCGAGCCCGATCCAAAAGCTCCTCATAATCGAAACCCGTCATTGGATTGCCGAACATTGGGTCCCTTTTCACCTCACCGGATAGCCTCGCTCGGACAAGGTCAAAGTGAGGATACCCAGTGGGACGGGCATGGACGGGCGATTGGAGGTCAAGGTAGCTAAGACCGAAGATGGGGCGAGGCTTCCTACTATGGGCAGTGAACATGCTGCTGGGTGGGATCTTTACGCGCTTGAAGATTCAGTGGTCCCTTTCAGAAAGAGTGTAAAACTACGAACTGGGCTCAAGGTAGCGATTCCAGTCGGATATGAAGGTCAAGTCAGAGCTCGCTCTTCTTTGGGGTCAAAGGGGCTGATCCTCCCTCACAGCATTGGTACTATCGATGCAGACTACAGAGGAGAGCTGTTCGTACTGATGACTTGGATTGGGGAAGGAGAATCCTACACTGTGAAAGCTGGCGAGAGGATTGCTCAATTACTCATTTCCCCGATTCCAGAGATTACATTCAGAGAAGTGGAAGAGAGTGGCCTTGGCGAGACCGAAAGGGGAGAAGGTGGATTCGGCAGTACGGGTCGTTTCTAATTACAATATAACTGCCCTTTTCCCATATTCTATTCTCAATAGGTTCATAGCAATCGTAGCGGGGGAAAGGGCGATGACGGACAGTGTCGACGAATTACGGTCCAAGGTCGAGCAATATCGCTCAGACGGACTGAACACACAACAAATAGCGGATGAGATGTCCCTTTCACAGACTACTATCAAATGGCTCTCCTCAGGTGGAGTTGGATCTGAGGACCGTCCCGAAGATATCAGAATTGGATGGAGATCGATAGCTGTCAAAGCTGGAAGGATTGAGGCTATATCATACGTTTTCTGCGATATAATTGAGGAAGAGATAGGCGAAGATGTAGATACAGTGGTTGGGATTAGTATCAACGGAATTGCTTTCGCACAGGCGGTTGGTGGACAGATGGACCTCGACATTGCAATTAGTCGTAGTATCAGCGATGATGGAGGAGGGCACATATCAGAAGTATTCGCAGCCGTTGAAGGGAAGCGATGTGTCGTCATTGATGACGTTCTATCTGGAGGAACTACCATGACCAAGACCGTGAACAATCTACGAGCGGCAGGAGCAGATGTTAAGCTCTGCTTAGTACTTGCAAACAAGTCCCATAGGGATGAGATAGAAGGAGTTCCCCTTAGGGGACTTGTCAGAGTGGTAACCGTCTGAGGAAGAGGGATGCACTGGGCGGACTATACAGCGAAGAAACTCGCTGAGCGAGGAGGCCCACAAGTAGTGGTTTCTGGGATAACACCCTCTGGAGAGTTCCACATTGGCCACCTTAGGGAGATACTAACTGCAGAGATGATACACAGGGCTTGTTTAGACTCAGGGATTCAATCAAGATATGTTTTCATTGTCGATTCAATGGATCCTCTTCGTAGAGTCTATGATTTCCTATCGCCCTCTTATGAATCATACATTGGCGTACCACTGGCCAACATCCCTGCCCCTGATGAGAATGGCGAGCCTGACAAAGAAGGAGGGAGTTATGCGGAATTCTTCCTGCGACCATTTCTGGATGCCCTAAAGCAGATTGGGGTAGAGCCAGAGGTTGTCATGAATCATTTGACTTACAGAAACGGGGAGTTTGCAGAGATGATCGACTCTGCCATCGTGAATAGGGAGAAAATTCATGAAATAATTGAGAGTATTTCTGGGAGAGACCTCCCTGAGGACTGGTTTCCTTACAACCCCCTTGGTTCTAATGGCAGTTTAGATGGAGTCAAGGTGACAGGATACGAGAAGCCATTCGTCCATTGGGTTGATTCAACTGGTGCCACTGGTAAGTCGGACATCAGACTTGCAGAGGGGAAAATGCCATGGAGGATTGACTGGGCTGCAAGATGGGCCATACATGGAGTGACTTGTGAACCAGCGGGGAAGGACCATGGCGCAGCGGGAGGGAGCTATGATACCGGAATCCCCATTTGCGAACTTTTGGGTGGAAAGCCCCCTGAGAAAATGGTCTATGAGTGGATTCAACTGAAGGGCATGGGCCCAATGTCAAGTTCCACGGGAGTTACGATAGGGCCAATGGAGGCACTCTCTTTGGTGCCACCGGAGATTCTTCGGTATGTCATAGCTAGAAGTAAGATAAATCGACATATCGAGTTCGATACGGGAACTGCATTATTCGAAGTGGCGGATGAGTATGAAAGATTCCAGATGCCGAGTGAAGAAGTTGGCGATATCAGCAAGAGGCAGAGGATAGCTCGAGATACGCAGTTGGGTGCGATGAGGCTTAGCCAGGTGGAAAGGGGGTCCGATCCGGCTGATTCGATTGCTGGAGTTTCATTTAGGCATCTTTCCATGCTAGCCCAGATAAAATCGGATGACGAGGGTGTTTGGACTTCCCTGCAAAGAAGTGGCCATATTTCTGGGGAGCCTGGAGTTTCATTGAGAGGTAGACTGGAAAGAATGAGGAACTGGATCGAGGGAGGGCACTTTCCCGAAGGGGCGCGGATAACTATCCAGAATGAAGTGGATAGCAGTATTGCTTCAGAAATAGATGAGGTTTCCCGTTCATTCCTCGGGCTACTTACTCAGGGCTTGGGAACATGTAACTGGAACGAGGATTCGATAAGTGAAACGATTAGAGAATGTGCAGCTAACTCGGGGCTTGGAAATAGGAAGGCGTACATTGCACTTTACCTGGTCATACTTGGGAGGGACTATGGACCAAGAATTAGCTCACTAATGTCCGAAATGGATAGAGAATTTCTAATTGGAATTATTTCTAGCATCTGAAGAGGGATGTTCGATGAGGACTGATCACCTTCCCTTCCAAATGCCTTCCAGAAGCCACTCACTGACTCAAGAATGGAGAAGTCTGAGTTTTCTTCACTGGGAGGTGGCGCCTGAAAGGCTGAATCCATATATCCCAGATGGTCTCGAATTAGATACATTTGAAGGGAAGGCGTATGTTGGAACCATACCATTCATGATGACTAATGTCAGACCGAGAATTGCTTTCAGTATCCCTGGAATTTCTACCTTCCCGGAATTCAATATCAGGACATATGTCACGAAGGACGGTAAGTCGGGAGTGCTTTTCATTACTCTTGACGCTCAGAGTCTAGTTACATGCACTTATGCCCCTAAGGCCTACGGATTGCCATACCGATATTGTAAAGGCGAGGTAAGCATTGATGGTGACACATACAATTGGAATAGCAGGAGAAAGGAAGGGGAGATTGGCATCAAAGGCTCGTGTACGGCGATAGGAGAAGTAATGGAGGCTGGGAGCGGTACACTCGAGGAGTTCCTATTTGAGAGATATTGCCTATACACAGTCCACGGGGGCAAACTCTGCATCGCGCATACCCAACATGACCCGTGGAAGTACAGGGAAGCTGAAGTAACTATGAAATCTAATTCATTGACAGGGGTTTATGATTTGGGAATTGAAAACCTCTTGAGCCCTGATCTGGTACATACCTCAGAGGGCGTATTGGTGCACACTTGGTCAGTTGAGGAGGCATAATTTTGCAGATTGCTGAAGGGCGGGACGTCCTTCTTCTGGATGGCGATTGTGGACTCTGCCACCGACTAGCACTATTCATGGATCCCAGACTACACGAGGATGCGGATATTGCATACAGGGAGATATCCTCCGAAGAAGGTCAAAAGATGATTTCGGAATTGGAGGAATGGGAGGCGCAGGCAGATACTGTATATCTATTCAGGAAGGGAAGAAGTTTCGTCAGATCTTCAGCCGCCATAAGGTGTCTACTATACCTCAAGTGGTACTGGAGAATCTGGTTTCCCATAATGTGGTTAGTCCCAGCTCCCATGAGGGACATAGCGTATAGAATCGTAGCAAAGAACAGGCATAGGTTCTTCGACAGGCCTGAGGCATGTACATTCAGGATAGACTGATTGATGGTGTTTTAGAATGAAGATTAGACTTCACCAATTCCTATCCAAAAGTGGGAGATTCAAGTCTAAATCAGATGTCAAGAGTGCCATATGGGAGGGTCGAATTACCGTAAATGGAAGAGTGGTCAAGGACATAGCATACGAATTCAATCCTCGAAAGAGAGTCGTAACATTCGGAGAAGAGACGCTTGAACTCCCCTCTGAGGAGAGTTATTTCCTCCTGAATAAGCCGGCAGGGGTGATTTGCTCCAGACTAAACAAACAGGAGTCGTACCTTGGGAAGAAATCAGTTTTCGAGATATTCGAAGATCGCGTTAACACCAGTACGTATCAGTCACTAGTAACCGTCGGTAGGCTTGATGAATTCACCACTGGTTTCCTCCTAGTTACAACGGATGGTAAGATCGTGCATAAAATAACCAATCCAGAAGGCGGCATAGGGAAAACGTACAGAGTAGAGGTAAAATCGGAAATTGATGAAAGACAGGCCAAATCCATACGTGAGGGAGTAAGAATCTCGGTTTCGGATGGGGAGCAGAGCGAGAATTATACTTCAAAGAAGGCGAAATTGACCATTGAAGGTAAATCCAGTGTCATTTTAACCATAGAAGAAGGGAGGAAGAGGGAAGTCAAGAGGATTTTCGAGGCAGTTGGGAATGAGGTATTGAGCCTCCATAGGACATCCATTGGGGGAATGGAGTTATCTGACTATGCCCTTGATGAAGGAGAGTTCTGTGAGGTCTCTCTCGGAGAATTATCCTCGAAAGTTTTTGGTGAATAGGATCATTTTAGAGTTGCTATCTCAAGCAGCCTTGGTTCAGGGGTTCCGGACTGCATTTCAGCGATCGCTTCTACTTCCATCCTAGCTCCAGCCATGGTAGTGACGAATGGGATGTTTAATTCTACAGCGAGTCTTCTCATCATATTGCCATCCAAAACAGCCCCCCCTGTAGATCGAGGTGTGTTGATTACCAACTGAATCATCCCCTTCCTCATCAAATCGAGAGCGTCTGGAGACATCCTCTCCGCAATTCTGTAGCAAGTCTCGACTTCGATGCCGCCCACTTCCCGCAATACCCTAGCTGTCCCCCGGGTTGCGTGCAGACGGAAACCCAGGTCGTGGAGCCTTCTAGCCAACTCTATCATGTCGTGCTTATCCTCGTCCTTCACGGTGATGTATACCCCTCCTGTTGTGGGGACTGGTAGCTCAGTTGCAAGTCTAGCTTTGAGGTATGCTGCTGCGGGCCTTACATGTGACCCCATGACTTCCCCGGTTGACTTCATCTCTGGGCCCGGTGCCGGATCGAGCCCCCTTAGCTTGATGAATGGGAAAACTGGTGCTTTGACGCAGACCGCTTCCGTCTGTGGCTTGGGGATTTCTAGATCGGAAAGCTTCTCACCCAGAGCAAGCCTAGCTGCAATTCTAGCTAATGGTACACCGGTTGCCTTGGCGACGAATGGAAACGTTCTGGAGCCCCTTGGATTTACCTCCAAGACGTAGAGGACTTCGTCCCTAATTGCGTACTGGATGTTGAAGCAGCCCCTAATTCCAAGTCTGATTCCAATCCTCTTGGTCCATTCCTCTACCTCTGATAGGATACTTTGTGAAATGTTCTGCGGCGGTATGAAACAGGTTGAGTCTCCGGAATGGATGCCTGCTTCCTCTAAATGTTCCATAATCGCACCCACTAGGACCTCTTCGCCATCACACACTGCGTCAACATCCAGCTCCACTGCATTGCCCAGATATTCGTCGATCAGGAGAGGTCTGTCAGGTGCTAAGTATGCCTCGTTCATGTAGGCCTCTAACTGTCTGTCATCGGAAAGAATCTCCATCCCTCTTCCCCCTAGGACGTACGAAGGCCTAATCAGAACTGGATAGCCAATCTCGGTCACTGCCCTTCTCACCCCTTCGGGCTCAATCGCGGTGGAACCCCTGGGCATCCGTAGACCGTTTCTCTCGGCGAATTCCTCAAATCTCTCGCGGTCACTTGCCTCGTCGACCGCTCCTGGGGTGGTGCCCTCTATTACCAGGTCCAGACCCATTGAAGAGAGGTGCGGGAGGCTATCTGAAAGAGGCAATGCGAGGTTGATTGCTGTCTGACCGCCGAATTGGAGAAGAATCCCATGTGCCCTCTCTCGGAGAAGTATCTCGGAGACTGCTTCCAAAGACAGGGGGTCGAAATAGAGCCTGTCACTGGTATCGAAATCGGTAGAGACAGTTTCTGGGTTGTTGTTCACGATAATGGCCTCATGGCCCATATCACGAATTGCCCCCACGGCATGGACACATCCATAGTCGAACTCTATCCCCTGGCCGATCCTGATTGGACCAGAGCCGATCACTACAATCCTCTGCTTGGTAAATTCATCCAGACCAGGGACATGGTCTATTCCATTGGGGGCTGAACCGCCCTCGTATGTTGCGTAATAATAGGGAGTGACGGCAGCGAATTCTGCTGCACAGGAGTCCACCATTCGAAATCTTGGATGGATTCCCAATTGGTGCCTTCTAGATGTGACTGCAAACTCGTCCCTTCCTGCAGGGAGGGTTTTGAATCCGGACGAGGGGAATCCCGCTAATGCATCTGCGATGTGTAGGTCAGTGAATCCCGCCCCTTTCCATGACCTCAGTTGCGATTCGGGGACTTCTGAAGGCCTTACCCCCATCTCCCCTGCGGCCCGTATTTCGGTTTCTATCGCGGCCATATTCTCGAATCTATGTAAGAACCATCTAGTCACGCCACCCGTAAGGTCGCGGACATCCTCAATCGAATACCCCCTCCTAAAGGCCTCCATCAAAGCCCCCATCCTCCTATCGGTAGCAATTCTTAGCCAGTCTTCAAGAATGGCTGTGGGTAGAGCTTCAGAGGCCCTCTCGTCCATGGTCTCCCCTCCAGATGCGTCAGCCATGGTCAGGGGTCTTGGGTGTGGTAGCCCATATTCTAGACTAGCCCATGCTTTGAGGAACGCTTCTTCGAAGCACCTACCTATCGCCATAACTTCCCCAGTCGACTTCATCGAGGTCCCTATTGTCCTATCTGCCGTTCTAAATTTGTCAAATGGCCATCTCGGAATCTTAACGACGCAGTAGTCTAGTGTTGGTTCGAATGCTGCTGTTGTCCCCTCTCCAGTGATTGGATTTGGTAGCTCATCCAGAGTATATCCAACTGCTATGAGTGCAGCCATCCTAGCTATAGGGTATCCTGTAGCCTTGGACGCTAATGCAGAGGACCTCGAAACTCTCGGGTTTACTTCAATAACTCTGTACTGGCCTGTTGATTGTTCGACTGCAAATTGAACGTTACAACCCCCCTTTATGTTTAGTCTACGAATCAACTTGAGAGCTGCGTCTCTCAGCATTTGGTGATCTTGGTCGGAAAGAGTCTGTTGCGGAGCAACCACGACAGACTCTCCCGTGTGCACCCCCATTGGATCGAGATTTTCCATGGTGCAGACTATTATGGCGTTGTCAGATGCATCCCTCATTACCTCGTACTCATGCTCCTGCCAGCCTAGAATGCTGACTTCAATGAGAACTTGCCCTATGGCCGACTGGAGGAGTCCTTGACTAGCAATCTCGACTAATTCCCCCTTGTTGAATGCAGTACCCCCTCCCAGTCCCCCAAGTGTGAATGCAGGACGTATCAGAAGAGGGAACTTGCCGATTTTTTCTGCTGCAGCGATGACCTCTTTGATTGATGAGCATGCAACGGCCTCACAGACAGGGAGATCTATGCTCTCGCATACTCTCTTGAACAGATCTCTGTCCTCTGCCTCATCTATTGAAGCGAGATCACAGCCAATCAGCTCCACTTCCAGTTCATTCAGAGTCCCATCCTTGGCCAATGCTGATGCTATATTCAAGGCGGTCTGACCGCCCATCCCCGCTAGAAGTGCATCAGGCTTCTCCATCTCGAGTATCCTCCTTACTACCTCCGGCAGTAGAGGCTCGATGTAAATCCGATCTGCCATCTCAGGATCATTCTGTATTGTGGCTGGGTTGGAGTTGATCAGAATTACCTCGTAGCCATCGTCGCGCAGGGCCCTACATGCCTGAGACCCGGAGAAATCAAACTCGGCGGCTTGCCCTATCCTGATAGGTCCGCTACCGAGAATAACAATTCTATGGATATCGTCACGCCTGGGCATCAGTTACCACCTCCGACGATTGCAGCTTGGGGGTCCCCTGACAGATGGTCCTCTACAATGTCGGCGAACCTATCGAATAACGGGGATGCATCATGTGGGCCGGGACATGCCTCGGGATGGAACTGAACTGTGAATGCTGGCTTACCGACCAAATCAAGCCCCTCGACCGTTCTATCATTTGCGTTGACATGCCTTACCTCGAAGTCGGCTTCTAGAGTATTTGCACCTGGCTCTGAGCATGCGCCACTAGGGTGGGGGGCGAGCATGCCTCTTTCGGGGTCTTCAACTGCAAAGCCATGATTTTGACTGGTGATGTCCACCTTTCCAGTAACCAAATCCACTACTGGCTGATTGGCCCCCCTGTGACCGTACCTCAATTTGTAGGTCCTGAGTCCGGCCGCTAGACCCATCAGCTGATGGCCCAAGCAAATACCCATCACTGGGATATCCTCCCTGACTGCTCGTGCCAGAGTATTCCTGGCTATTGTCGCAGAACCGGGATGGGCGGGATCACCAGGGCCATTGGATGCGAATATTGCGTCTGGCCTCCATTCTCCCATTATGTCGTCGAAATCTGAGGAAGCGGGGCACCAAACCACCTCGAACCTTTTGGAGAGCTCCCTGAGGATGTTGTGCTTGATCCCACAATCCAGTACTGCCAATCTAGGGAGATTCCTGCCATTTCCATCTTGAGCGCCCGGATTAATCAGAACGGATTCCTTGCAAGTTACCGATTCTACCAAATCATCCAAATCGGGTGGCTTCATTGTAGATAGTATTCTTTCCATCTCCTCCTCTCTGCTTCGAGGGCCGAACACGCAAAGTAGTGTGCCATGCTCCCTCACCCTTCTTGTGATTGCCCTAGTGTCAACGCCTTCTATTCCAGGGACTCCGTGAGCTGCGAGGAAGTCATGGATGCTACCTATTGAATCCCGATGGTCGGGGGTCCTCATCATCTGCCTACAGACCACCCCTCTGGGATGAACGCCGGAAGACTCTGAGATCCCAGGGATAATCCCATAGTTACCCAGAAGCGGCCATGTGAATGTGAGTACCTGTCCAGCGAATGATGGGTCAGTAAGGCTCTCTTGATAACCGCACATCCCAGTGGTAAAAACTAGCTCTCCCTGAGCTATCTCGTCAGCGCCGAAGAGCGTTCCCGTGAATCTCGTACCATCCGCAAGAATGAGCAGTCCGGAGTCACGACTTGGCTGATCTATACCGGCGGAACCCAATAGCAAATCTGCCGCGTCCTGGAATGCTGGTGGCTCTTCCACGCCCGGGATATCCGCGCCGGGAATGAATCCGCGCCGTGTCCCGCTTGCCGACATCAGCAAACCTGCTCAAGTAAGACTCTTAATCATTGAGAGAAAAAACGGCAATTTATGGGAGACTAATCCTCTCTTGTTATGATTTTTTTACCACTCTCACTGGGGATGACCTCGACGGAGCCATCGGAGAATCTTTCGGGCCCAACATCTCCAAGCCAGGTATTCAGGAATACTGCCAGAGCTGCTACCTCTGAGTGCGGTTGGTTACCAACTGCAATATTGTAATCGGCGATTCCGAAAAGTTCCCCTGGGACTTTGGTCCCCCCTACCACTACTGCCACTGGTCCATCGAACTCAATACTGCCCGAAACATCACGCCATGGCTCTCCGTACATGGTGAGGTGGACAATGGTCCCTCCTCCCCTAGAGAAGGAGCGTAGCCACCCCATAGGCTTGGGTTCGTACCTGCACTCAAGGGTCCCGCCGAATCTCCCAGAAACTTCCTTCCAGGTCTCCAATGGCGTATCGTCCTCTTCCCCTGAAAGAATAATCTCGTCGGCGCCGAATGCCCTAGCAGTAAGCCCCAGGTGCGAAGTAATCCTCTTGTCCCTGTCAACCCTATGGCCTAGCCTTAGAACGGAAAGTCGTGGCTCGATTCGTTCGCTCACGATTTCACCCAATGGGGGGTGCTTCATCAGCATGACTGCCGAATGACTCCTGCTCTTCGGACGGGAATAAGTCAACTCCCATATTCATCATCGTACTCCTGACCCACTGTAAAAGGATCGCATCCCAGAAGAATTTGGTCGCCAAGCCGATCATCAATGCCATCGCCACCAGGCGACCTGAGGCAAAGGCCCCGGATTGGGCATCGATACTTGTTCCGAAGATGGTACCTGCAAATGGCTCAAGGATGTAGAATACCACCAACACAATTAGCCCCCCTCCCAAATTGTTCAGAATGGCATTTCCAGTCTCCCTCCCAATTGACATTACAAGAGTTGCCAATAGGGAGAGGGCGGGCACGATGAGGCTAATTTCTGCGAAGGAGAATCCCCCTATTACTGACAGAGGTATATCTGAATCCCCGAGCGATTCCCCGCCCCTATCTATGGCAATCCACCAAAACACCAGTGTCATAGCGGCCATTCCTCCAGATACTTGTGCCCTGTAGCTTATCATATCCCTAATTTCATGCCTATCCGAGGGCTGTAAACGTTGGATAATTGACTCCATCAACTCAAGTGACTCGCTAGTCGGGCCGTCGGCAACTTCAGGCGCCGAAATTGAGCCAATAGGCGCATTGAGGGCCTCATCTAGACCTTCGTCTCCCATTACCATCGTATTAATCGGCCTCCGTCACATCATAAAGCATGCGACTAATGGCACCCCACACATGGCCGACTGGCGACCTATCCTGAAACGCCGCGACAGCGGTTTTCCCCGCATTATGGGGGTGTTGAATGCTACTCCTGACTCATTCCACCCTGGTTCTAGGGTAGATGGGGTGGGCGATGCAGTGGAGAGGGCCGTAAAGATGTTTGAGGGCGGTGCGGACTGGATCGACGTGGGAGGCGAATCCACTAGGCCTGGGGCTGTGGAAGTTAGCCAGGAAGAGGAGGCGCGCAGAGTTATCCCCATCATTGAGGCAGTCAGAGAGGTCTTGCCCGATGTAGGGATTTCTATTGATTCAAGAAGAGAATCTGTAGCTAGGATGGCACTTGATTCCGGGGCCGACATGGTGAATGACGTATCTTCTCTTGGGGACCCTGGAATGGCGGATTTGATTGCTGAGTCGGAATGCCCAATATGCCTAATGCACATGAAGGGACTGCCATCCAATATGCAGGAGAATCCCGACTATGGGGATGTAGTGAAGGAAGTAAGGAAAAGCCTGAGTATTTCTTCAGAGAAATTAGTCGATTCTGGTGTTAAACCATCAAACATCATTGTAGATCCTGGAATTGGATTCGGGAAGCTACTGGATCATAATATCTCATTACTTTCTTCCGGAAGGTCGGTGGTCCCAGTGAGTGAGATGGGCCTGATGTGGGGAGTTAGTCGAAAGAGTATGTTCAAGCAGATGCTCGGAAGGGAGCGGTCCGGAGACAGGCTTGCTGGGACGCTGGGGGTAGCCGCTATAGCCAGGGACAAGGGCGTCGACATAATCAGAGTTCACGACGTCACTGAGCACTCGGATCTATTCTCCGTAATGGAAGGAATTAGGTGAAAAAATGAAAAATAGTTCCAATGTTGTTGATTTTGACGATAGTCTGAGGATTGTCGGAACTGCGCACATAAGTAGTAAATCTGTGGCACTTGTGAAGGAGCAGATATCAGAGTATTCCCCCGATGTAGTTGCAGTGGAACTTTGTGAGTCGAGGATGGCATCCCTCACAGAGCCGGAGTCGATCGATTCCGAGGACCTCCTTAAGATAATCAAGGAGGGGAAGTCGGCGATGATCATTCTACAAACCGCATTGGCTGCGGAACAGCGTCGAATGGGAGTCTCGACCGGTGAAAAACCGGGAGCAGAGCTTCTAGCGGCTGTTTTGGAAGCTAGGGAAGCTGAAATTCCAGTTGAGTTGGTAGATAGGGACGTTGTTTCCACTCTCCGAAGAGCATGGGCGAAGATGAGCATTAGGGAGAAATGGAGGGTTCTCGACACACTACTTTGGGCTGATGAGGAAGACGAGGAAGTCGATCTGGACGAGGTCCTAGAGGATACCGACCTCCTAAGCAATCTGATGGAGGAGGCTCGTTCCGTTGCCCCCAAGGCAGGAGAGGTCCTAATCGACGAACGGGACGAATACATAGCCGGGAGAATTAAACAAATCAGAGAAGGGAAGGATTGCAGGGTTCTCGCCATAGTTGGAGCGGGACACATCAAAGGAATTGTCCGGCATCTTTCGGATTCCAGGGGGGTTGATCTCGAGAGGATGCATGGCCTTACTGAAAGACCTAGAAAATCAGTATGGCCGAAGGCCCTAATGGTTGCTATTCCACTTTTCCTTATCGGTGCCGTCGGTTGGATGGGGTATAATGGAGAAATAGGGGCAATCAAGCAGACTGCTGTGGCATGGCTCGCAATAAATGCGGTCATGACTGGACTAGGCGTTATACTGGCTCGTGGCCATCCACTTTCCGTTTTGGTTGGAGCAGTTGCTTCACCGATTACTTCACTGAATCCCTTCCTTGCAGCTGGCTGGTTCGCCGGATATACCCAACTGAAAGTTACACCTCCGACAGGGGGGGATGCTCGGGATTTCATCGACATGAATGACCTGTCATCGCTCTGGAAGAATCGAGTCGGGAAGGTGCTCATGGTTACTGCGATGGGAAATATTGGGTCAGTTGTAGGGACTTGGGTTGCCGCTGCGGGAATCGCCAGTCTACTCATCTGAGAGGAGTTCTTCAGCCGGACCCGATAAGTGGCGCCCACTGCTGGCTACAGAAGGTTCGTATCTCGAGGCCGAGCGAGGGAGAGAAATACGGGGACGTTGAGGTCGATACGAACAAGTCGTTTGAGTACTACAAGAAATGGAACGAAATGGCCAAGGAGAGGGAAGTACATCCGCGTGGAGAGAGAAGGCCCTTGTGGATGAACCGACCACTGCCACCTAGGAAGGAACACTGGTTCATCAGAGAATAGGTCATGCCGTTGGTTCTGCTACTCCCCACTCCACTGCTTCCCATGCCCTCTCGTGGACGTAATAGAATCCCATCTTCAATGGGAACTCGATGACGATGAACCATCCCGCGGTCTCTATCTCGCCGGTAAGCATCCCGGCCACCGCAGCCCCTGTCAAAGTCGCAATTATTCTCCAAGCAAATGTCTTTGCAAGGACGCGTTCCCTAGTGTACATCCCCATCGCCATATCATGGGGCGGGCCTAGCATGGAGCAATTAACCTAAGCGGTCTCTCGTAATGGGTGTGCTTGATTTCCTAGGAAGGGGGAATAGCCGGGATTGAACTTGGATCTATGGGATCTACATCTTCGAGACCCCAGTCGCTCCAACTCCATCCTCTCTCATGTAAGTAGTACAGAACCATCTTAGTGAACACCTCTGTTACACCTACAGCTGCTCCGGCTGCCCAACTTCCCGTGACGATTCGGGTGATTAGAATCGTATCCAGAGTTCCTATTGTTCTCCATGAAATAGTCTTAGCGAGACTTCTCTTTGCGGTCGCGTGTCCAGTGCCAGGTATGTGGGCCATGTATTACGACCCATTCCATCAGGGATAACCTCTCCGATGCAGAGTTCAAAGATTTCAGACTGATTCTACCACAACAGCGATTCCTTGGCCGCCGCCGATGCATGCAGTGGCTACGCCATACCTGCCGCCACGTCTCCTTAGCTCCAGAGAAAGTGTTAGCAGCAGTCTCGTTCCAGTTGCTGCCAAGGGATGGCCGAGTCCCACTGCGCCACCATTCACATTCACTTTCTCGGGATCTATCCCAAGTTCCTTGATGCAGGCAACGCATTGCCCTGCGAAGGCCTCGTTGATCTCCCAAAGGTCGATTTCACTAGCCTCTAGTCCAGCTTTCTCCAATGCAAGAATGCTACTTGGAACTGGGCCGTGTGCCATGATTGCTGGTTCAAGCCCCACAATCCCCCAAGAAACGATTCTGGAAAGGGGAGAGTCCCCATCGGCAGCCGCCCGGGATTCTGACTTCACGATCAATGCTGCTGCACCATCTACCACCCCTGAGGCATTACCGGCCGTCACTAGTGATTCAGGGCCGAAATGGGTCCGCAACCCAGACAGGGATTCCTCAGTAGTGCCAATCACAACGTGGTCTTCATCCGCATATCCCACAAGGCCCTCTGGAGTCTCCACCTCTACAATCTCCTGCTCCCAAGTCCCTACGGAAATGCTCCTCTCGGTTTTCTGGTGGCTTTTTGCAGCAAAGTTGTCCGCCTGCTCCCTTGAGATACCAACTCTACGACATAACTCATCACTTGTTTGGGCCATGAAATAACCACAAACATCGTCTCTGAGATTGGTGAATAGGTAGTCTTCCATATCTTTCGGCATCTCGTCCCCTTGCCTGGGGGGCCTTCCAAGCTTGTACGTATCACGCATGTCTCGAAGGACGTGAGGGGCTTGGCTGAGATTCTCCATCCCTCCAGCCACTACCACCTCTGCCTCCCCGAGCATTATCATCTGGGCTGCAGTGACTACCGATTGTGCCCCACTACCACATAGCCTGTTCAGTGTTAGCATTGGCACCTCGTGAGGAATTCCGGACATCAATCCTGCTCGCCGGGCACCGAAGATAGCCTGTGACGAGGTCTGAAGGGCGTGCCCCATTACGACATGGTCAATTTCAGTTGGATCTGTTCCAGTCCTTTCCATTGCCCCACTGATTGCAACGGAACCCAATTCCTCAGCACTGATTGAGGACAGTCTGCCACCGGGGCCCCCATCTCCTCTCTTTCCCCCAAGCCACTCACAGAAGGGAGTCCTGGCCCCTCCAACAATTACGACACCCGTGCCTTCCATGGCATTCCCAGATAGGTATAGCACAAGAGGGTGACTGATGGCGAATCAAGATCCTTCTTCACTCATTGAACCCAAAAATTCTGGAAGTTCTACTCCTGACATCTTAGCCACGTCGTGGATAGGGGGGAGACTCTGTACCAAGCTACTAACAAAGTTGCTAGTAGCAGAGTTTCCATCGGCGGAGTTTCCACTATCCCAAACCGTGATCTTGTCGATCTTGAGATTTCTGATAGCCTCAGTCTGAGCAGAAACCATGGCATCGATCTTCTCGACCATTAGCAGGGTAGCTGCAGCCTTTGGATCACCTGACGCGCTTGAAACCAGGCTCTGGTAGCCCTTGGCCTTAGCGTCTAGGACCTTCTGGATTCCTTCTGCCTCAGCATTATACTTGGCGAGAATTGCGTCGGCCTCACCCTGTGCGACCCTTCTCTGCCTCTCTGCCTCTGCTTCTGCCGCAATCTCAATTTGCTGCTTCTGAATGTTGATTTGAACAATCTCGGTAGCACGTAGCCTCTCCTCTTCCTCGCCGTAGAATGCTCGCTGAATCTCTGCCTCGGCCTGTGCGCTGGCCACGTCTGCCCTCTTCTTTGCATGGGCCTCGGCCTCAGCGAGGTCAGCGTTTGCGTTTGCGATCTCGGCCTGTGCGGAGTTCTCTCCAGAAATTGCCATTGCCTCTTGCTGCTCGACGTATACCCTCTCCCTCTGCTCGGCTTCCTTTCGTCCCATCTCCGCGTCTGCATTGGCGTTGGCGACTTGAATCTCCCTCTCCTTGTTAGCTCTGGCTGCCCCTATTGCACCGTCCCTCTCTGCGTTAGCGACGTCTACACGGGCATTCTCGACTGCAGTGGCTGCTGCCTTCTTACCAATGCTCTCGATGTAGTCTGACTCATCGGTAATGTCTACGATGTTAACGTTGAGCTGAGTCAGTCCGAACTTTCTAAGCTCCTGGTCTACGTTCTGGGTGATCAGGGAAAGGAAAGCGTCCCTGTCTTGGTTGATCTGCTCGATAGTAAGGGATGCCACCGTGAGACGAAGCTGACCTAGGATAATTTCCTCGGCAAGCTTCTCGATCTCAGGTATCTTGAATCCCAGGAGCCTTTCTGCGGCATTTGCCATTATGGATGGCTCCTTGCTGACACCGACTGTGAATGTGCTAGGGACGTTGATTCTGATGTTCTGCAGCGAAAGAGCGCCCTTCAGGTCTATATTGATGGGCATGGGTTTCAGTGAAATGTAGGCATAATCCTGAATTAGCGGCCAAACTAATGCGGCCCCTCCGTGTACGACCTTGGAAGGCTTGGCCTTGCCATCTGCCTGCTTGGCTGTTCGCCCATATATCACCATGACCTGATCAGGTGGACACCTCTTGTACCTCTGTGAGAAAAATATCACCACCGCCACTAATACCAGTATTATCGCAAATATTCCAATCGTTCCAATAGCTCCTGCTGTTGCCATTCGTAGTCACTCCTGAACCTATGGAGGAGTTCACAGTCATGAAGTCTTTGCCGGCAAGGGCAGAAGAATGGAGTGGTAGAGCAAATACTCTCAAGGTTTTCTCAGATTCTCTTGACTAGCAAGACCTCTCCCAGAGTTCCTACAACCTCGATCATTCTGCCAGTGCCGATTTCCTGCTGATCGGCTGACCTAGCGTTGTATGTGGAAAGTGAACCCCCTGTCTCAATCTGCACCTGGCCAACCCCTTCGTGAGGTATCACCAAGTAGACAGTGCCCTTGGAACCAACAGTATCTTCCATCTCCACATTGCCAGTAGATTGCATCGCCAGGAATAACTCGAATAGCTTGGCAGTCCCGTACATCGATGCCATGCCTGCAATTCCGCCAACAGCCACAGCGACAGGGTCAGAACCGTCAGACTGCAGAACGAACAAACCGGCTAGTCCGAAGAACATCATGAATGCCATGACGCCTTGGAAGGTCAGCGCCTTGAATGACGCATCCGAACTTAGTACGTCGATCTCTAAGCCGAAGAGCCCCTCGAAGACCCCTTCTGCCACTCCACCAACTGTCATGAGTATGAACCACAGGAGGAATAAGATCCCTCCGAGAAGGGCCGATGCTGCAAAAATGAACTCGAGTCCCGTTGCCTCCCCTAGTCCAACCAAATCGAAAATATTGAAGTCGTCAATGTCAACCATTGAACACCTACGGGAGGATTAGGCATTTGACCCATTCGGCTAATTTTGTCAGCGTTATATTACTTATTCCGCTTTCTCATCGCGGTGTATCTCTCTAATGTGAGAATAGGACCCACGCAGAGCCCCGTTAGTGCCGAAGTTGCAATCAGATTCCAACTACTGGTGAGATAACTGTCCAAGGCGGTGTAAATGAAGAGGGCGATCAAGATTAGAATTACTGGGATTGCAAATCTTCTCAAGAACAGCTGGTAACCTCCAATTTGATCATAGGCCGGATTCTCGATCATTCGATCGATCATGTCATCTAGTGCCATCTTTTCATCCAACTAACCAAGCCATTGCACCAATTAGGGTCAGGCCGACTGGGATAGAATACCAAATCGCCTTCAGTGCTTTTGGAGTGGTGTCCTCGAGATCGATTATCATGCCCTCTGCGTCCCTTAGGAAGGCCGTCTTCTCCATCTTCGAGTACCCCTCGGAAAACTCCTTCTCATGCCTAGCTAGGAACAAAAGGAAGTATATTCCAAGGATTAACGAGCTGCCGCCCGTTCCTTGTAAAACAAGGCCTAGTAATTCCAAAATTGGATCGCCCCCTATTGCACCTCCGAGGATTAGTTGGCCGAAAGCGAGCATGAACCAGATCAACGAGTCTACACGTGCCATGGCCTGAGGAAAGGGTGACTCCTCATCAAGGTGTTCCCGTCATCATCTTCTTCCGGGCTTCCCCTCATCGGTAGGGACCCATATGGCCCATGTCCCCTTGGCCGTAGCTATCAGCCTGTCATTGTGATCAATAATTTCTCCTTCCAGGTGAGCTAGGTTCTTACCCCTCTTGATAACCCTCCCTGCTGCCGTGAGAATATCCCCTGCCAAAGCAGGTCTGATGTAAGAAACATCAATCTCAGCTGTTGCACACCACTCTTCCTTGGAAAGTGACGACACCAAGGCGCCACCGAGTGCGGTATCTAACATGGTAGCATGGAGGCCCCCATGAGCCACCCCTCCTGCATTTAGGTGCTCATTCTGAACTACCGAGCTGACCTTGCACTCGCCCTGCCCAATCGAAATTGGGCGTATCCCAATCATCTTTGCCAGACCGGGGAACGCCGGGGGATATTCGTCGTCAGCCAAATCTACACCCCTAGTAATTTCCCGGTTCCCCTGTCTGCACGGCCCAGAGTCTCGAATATAATCCACCTGACTCCAGTAGTGACTCATGCGTGCCAGTTTCAGTGATTCCCCCATCCCCTAGGACGGCAATCATGTCTGCATTCCTTACTGTGGATAACCTGTGGGCGATTATCAGGGTCGTCCGGCCCCTAGAAATCAATCCTATTGACCTCTTCAGAGCTGCCTCCGTTTCGTTGTCGACATTGCTAGTTGCCTCGTCAAGCACCAGTACTTGTGCATCTTTGAGGACGGCCCTAGCTATCGCAATCCTTTGCCTCTGGCCACCTGAGAGCCTATGTCCGCCCTCACCTATGTCAGTATCCCAACCATCGGGAAGATTTTCTATGAAAGGTATCGCTTCTGCGGTTCTAGCTGCCTCGTAAACCTCCTCCTCACTAGAATCTGGACTGCCATATCTTACATTATCCATGACAGTACCGGGAAATAGAGTCGTATTCTGGCTAACTAGAGATATTGACCCCCTCAATGAATCCAAGGTAAGATCCCTGACGTCGTGCCCATCCAAAGAAATCGATCCTTCATCTGGGTCATGGAATCTAAGAAGCAGCCTGACCATGGTTGTCTTTCCCGAGCCGGTAGAGCCAACCAATCCTACGGTCTTCCCCGAGGGGACCTTCAGGTTTACTCCACCCAGAACCGTCTCCCTTCCGGGATATGCGAAGCTTACGTCACTGAAGGATATCTCTCCAGTGACTTTCTCTATGGCAGTTTCTCCTTCGATAATCCCGACTTCAGTATCTAGGAGGTCTAGAACCCTGGTAGTGGAAGCCATGGCTCTCTGATATAGATCGAAGGTTTCCCCAAGACGAGTCAAGGGCCATAGGAGCCTCTGGGTGATGAAAACTATCACGGAGTATGCCCCTAAACTGATTTTACCCTCGAGGGCGAACCAACCACCGACTAACATGTTGGCAGTGAAGGCGAATAATATGGCCATCCTGATTATTGGCACGAAGGATGCGGAGAGTCTGATCGCCTCACGATTTGCGTCCCGGTAGGAGGTGGAGGCGGCTTCGACGCGACTTGCCTCCCTCTCCTCAGCAGTGAACGACTTGATGGTGGTGATTCCCTGTAGATTGTTGTTCAGCAGGGCATTTAGCTCCGCGACTTTGTTCCTGACTAGTGAGTAACGTGTCCCTATTCTTCGCTGGTACATGAAGGATCCAGTGACTATGATAGGTACGGGAATTATCGCCAGAATAGCTACCTCCGGAGCGACAGAGAACATTATCCCCCCCACCACGATAATTGTAGTTGCCACATGAAGCAGGTCCGTAGCGCCTTGGTCGAGGAACCTCTCCAGTTGGTTGACATCATCGTTCATTATTGACATCAGACCGCCTGTTGACTGCTCTGAGAACCATTGCATCTCTAGGTCTTGAATATGGGAGTAGGCGGACATCCTGAGCTCATGCTGTGCAGTCTGTGCCAAGTTCCTCCAAAGGACCGCGTAGAAGTACTGGAATAATGACTCCAGTACCCAAATCAGCACTGTCAGGCCTGTAAGGATGTACAGCTGGTCATACACGTCCGGATATCCCATGCCAGCTAGGAAAGAGTCCTCTCTTGCGGCGACGACATCTATCGCCATTCCGATCAGCACTGGCGGAGCTAGGTCCCAAACCTTGTTCAGAATTGAGCAAATGGAGGCTAGAATTACCGTTGCCCTATGCTCCCTGAGATGAGTCAGTAGACGTGGCAGTGGATGCCTGTCTCCCGACATATTGGGCCCTTGGCCATGGGCCGTTTGAATATGACTGTGATTCAATCTTGAGATGCCAGGGGGCCCCCTGTCCATGCATCGGCCCAAATGTCATACACGGCAATGCTAAGTTCCCCCGTGGCATTCGTCCTGACTGCATATATATCACCACTGGAGATGAGTCCGTCGGAGTCCTGATCGGACCATACGAACTCCCACCAGGTACCGTCGTCCAGAGTCTCATTGTAGGCATTGGAGCCCATGTTCATTGAAGAAATCGAAGAAGCATTTCCACCTGAACCAATAATCCCGTGAATCTCCAGCTCGGACGGGTACGCTTCAGTTGCAAATCCATTCTGAACAGAGCCGGCCCAATTAGTAATCCCCCCCTCGTAAAGAAATTCACTATCGAGAGTGAATCCCAGAGGGGCCTTTTCGAGGCCCTCCAATAGGGCTAGCTCGACTTCCTCGCCTGTGGATATGGTGAGGACGAATTGGTCTTCATCGCCTGCGTATGTCTCTATTGAGGTTATTATTGGTGGGTCTCCCATTAACTCCAGAACTATAGTATGGGAAGAATTTGTGGCAGATGCGACTTGCTGAAGTGATGGCTCATCTCCAGTAATTCTCCAGTCCAGTCCTGAAATCACAGTAGTGTCGAATCCGAAAGGAGGCACATCTCCATCGGGGTCAATGCTTGACAACTGCGCGAATTCCTCGAACGGGTCGGAGTATTTTGGTGCCCTATCCCTTCCTTCGAACCATACATTTCCAATTCTGATGTTGGTGGTTTCGCCCCCCTCAATCACTTCATTGTTCATTGAATATGCCCCCAGAGTCACCCTAGTTTCGACGGATCTGAGTTGGTTGGCATCGTCCTTCGCTACGCTCCAGTGAACTTCTCCGAATTGACCCTGAGCAGACGAAGAGGCTGTTGTCTCTACCCTCAATCTGTCGAACATTTGAGAATAAGCAAGGATATCGAAAGAGCTACTATCGGACAATATATCATTCAGAGCATCGGAAGTCAGGGGGAAGCAGTTTGAATCTGGACAGTCATCTTCCCCGACTTCCAGACACCCCGAAAGAGGTGCGGAGATTATCATGAAAACCACTGCCAGCAGTACTCTCACGGTGACTCGCGAGGGCTCGGTGCTGATGAAGGCATGCAACACGGGTCATGGTAATTGGCAAAATGGCGAGGCGAGTCTCCTATATGGGACGGCTTAGAGGACGGTACGAAGGTGCTGGCGTGACTGACGTACTTGTAGTATACAAGAAGAACTTCGAAGAGGTCCATGACAAGGCTCTAGAGACAGTTAGGGAAGCATTGGATGAGCTGGAGAGAGAGGGTTCGGTAAGGGTTGACTATACTGCAAGGGAGACGGTCAGGAGAGGAGATTTCGATGATCCAGACCTAGTTGTTGTCCTGGGAGGAGATGGGACCCTGACTTCCATAGCACACTCCGTCGACGACAGGACCCCAGTCATGGGCGTGAATAGCCACCCCCGGGCTGATGACGACGACGGATCCTACGGATTCTTCATGGGAAGCGATCCCGAAAGTTTCGCGAGGGATATCAGAATCGCCATAGAGGGGGGTGCGATAACCAACACTCTACCACGATTACAGGCGGAGATTGTGACTACCAGCGGAAACAAGATTGTCACCGATCCGGCGCTGAACGACCTGCTAGTGGCCAATACCCACCAGTATCAGCCATCGAAGTACAGGCTACAGAGGCCTTCCGAGGGAATTGACGTTGTTCAGCACTCTTCGGGGTGTCTTTTCTCGACGTTCCTAGGACAGGGGGCATGGTTCAGGCATGTGGCAAACATAGAGGGGTCAGTATTCCCATTGAATGAGATGGATAGCAAGTACCTGTTCGTGGCTCGAGACCTGCCGAGGGGCGATCGCGCCGAGGACGGCTCTTACTGGGCTTGGACCGAGGAACCCACGGTGATGACTAGTGACATGCACAGGGGCTATGTTGTGGCTGATGGGTGGGATGAGTTTCACTTCACCAGAGGGGCCACGGTGACGGTAGACCTCAATGGCCCCACACTACAGCTCCTAACCTTCCGTAGCACCATACACGACAGGGTCGCCCACTGGATAGGGGAGTAGTCAGGTTGCTACGAACTAGAGGATTTGCTCTAGGAATAGCTTGGTCCTGTCGTGCTGTGGGTTGTCGAAGAACACGTCTGGAGCCGCTTCCTCGATGAGATGCCCCTCGTCAAAGAGGATGCAACGGTCTGCGACCTCCTTCGCGAAGCCCATTTCATGGGTCACGACAATCATCGTAATGTCTCGCTTTGCGAGATCGATCATCACATCAAGAACTTCCTTGATCATCTCTGGGTCGAGAGCACTCGTAGGCTCGTCGAAGAGCATTATCTTCGGATCCATTGCCAAAGCGCGGGCGATAGCCACACGCTGCTGTTGTCCGCCCGAAAGACCACTCGGATACTTGTAGGCCTGCTCAGGGATTCCGACTCTCTCGAGCAACTCCATGGCTTTGGCCTCGGCCTCACGCTTCGACATGCCCTTGACCTTCATCGGAGCTAGCGTAATATTCTCCATGATAGTTAGGTGTGGGAAGAGATTGAACTGCTGGAATACAAAGCCGACCTCGGATCGAACGTATTTCAGATCCTTTACCGCCGTCTCATCATCAATAGTGATCCCATCGATCTTGATGGTTCCGCCACTGTGGGGCTGGAGTCGGTTCAATGTCCTGATGTACGTCGATTTTCCTGACCCAGAAGGACCGAGAATGACAATTATTTCACCCCTTTTGATCTTGATATCAATTCCTTTCAACGCCCAGAAATCTCCGAAGTTAACCTTAACTCCAGTAGTTTCTATGATTGTATCGCCATATTCGGTTCCCGTTTTTTCGTCCGTGTCGTATTCACTCATGCTGCTTCCCCTCCTCCTTCTCTGACCAGTCCAAGACTCTTCTCGATCTTCATCGAGACCCTGGATAGGTAGAATGCAAACACCCAGAATACAAGGGCAGTGACGTACAACGGCTCTAGGAAGTTACCGAGGAAGCGCAAGTCTGTGGCAGGTAAGTCCTTTGCCAGTTTGAAGAAGTCGAGGATGTTGATGATGAAAAGTAGAGTAGTGTCCTTCCATAGCCCGATGAAGACGCTTACAATCGAAGGAAGCGTGGTTCGAACTGCGTTGGGTAGCTCTACCTGCAACTTTGTTTGGAAAGGCGAGAGACCTAGTGCAAGCGCAGCCTCCTTTTGCCCACTGTCGACAGCTTGCAATCCTCCTCTCAAGACCTCAGCAATGTAACATCCTCCGAATATACCGAACATCAGCAGCATTCGTATGATATCCTCTGCGTCATAGAACGG
>Ga0114933_10000726_pt1 | contig 38970 bp, 35 predicted proteins | sample 4SBtaG_FD_89691 | JGI IMG/M metagenome (GOLD analysis project Ga0114933, IMG submission 89691) | Deep subsurface microbial communities from Kolumbo volcano to uncover new lineages of life (NeLLi) - 4SBTROV12_W25 metaG | ecosystem: Environmental > Aquatic > Marine > Volcanic | place: Kolumbo... | reverse complement strand
TTTTTAGCTGCTGCTTTTTTAGCTGCTGGCTTTTTAGCTGCTGGTTTTTTAGCTGCTGGCTTTTTAGCTGCTGGCTTTTTAGCTGCTGGCTTTTTAGCTGCTGGCTTTTTAGCTGCTGACTTTTTAGCTGCTGGCTTTTTAGCTGCTGGCTTTTTAGCTTCTTCTTTTTTAACAACCTTTCTTACTACCTTTTTAACAGGGGCCGCTGGCTCTTCTGCTACCTTTACCTCTTCCTTAGCTGGAGCTTCTTGCATAACAACTTTCTTCTTAGCTTGAGACTGAGGCTTAGCCGCAGGTGTTGCTATTTCGTCTAACTGCATAGCGCCGCGGGTTTCAATGATTAAATCAGCGGCAGTTTTGCAATACAGCCTAATAGCACGTAAAGCATCATCATTACCTGGTACGACATAATCAACATTGTCTGGGCTAGAGTTGGTATCCACAATACCAATAACTGGTATTTGTAAACGGTTAGCTTCTGCAATTGCAATTTTTTCATTATTTACATCTATAACGAACAGCGCATCTGGCAGTGAACCCATGTTTTTTATTCCTGATAATGTTGCAGATAGTTTATCTTTTTCACGCAACAAGTTAAGCAGTTCTTTTTTAGTATAACCCCTAACCTCTGTTTTATCGAAAATAGCCTCTAGTTCTTTTAAGCGCTTTACCGACATACGGATAGTTTTGTAGTTAGTTAACATACCACCAAGCCAACGATGATCTACATAAGGCATACCACAACGAATAGCCTCTTCACGAATAACTCCTGAAGCTGACGCTTTAGTACCAACAAATAGTACTTTACCACGACCTTGAACGATATTTTGAACTACAGACAAAGCATCATTAAACATAGGCAAAGATTGCGCTAAATCAATAATATGAAGCTTTTGGTGACTTGACCAAATGTAACGCTTCATTTTAGGGTTCCAGTAACGGGTCTTGTGACCAAAGTGCACGCCAGCGTCTAACATGTCGCGCATAGATATTTTTGTACTCATTTTATTTTTCTCCGGGTTAGTTATGCATTAAAGCAACTCCCACATACTCTGCAGATTGAACCTACTATAAACACTATTGTTTAATTTGGCACCCCAACCTACTTCACTAAATATGCGTGTCGATTTTAAAACCGCAATTAACTGTTGCGCTTTCAAGCAACGCTTTATACCATACAAGCCAGTTAACAACAACAAGAAGAACCCATAATGACCATACATTACAAAAGTTCGCAAGATATTGAAAAAATGCGCATTGCTGGCAAATTAGCTGCTGACGTACTTGAAATGATAACAGAACATGTACAGCCCGGAGTCACAACACTAGAGCTTAATGATATATGTCATGACTACATCACCAATACCCAGCAAGCAATCCCGGCGCCACTTAACTACCACGGATTCCCAAAGTCTGTCTGCACCTCCGTAAACCATGTTGTATGCCACGGGATACCTAACGATAAGTCACTAAAAAAAGGCGATATTGTCAATATAGACGTCACTGTCATCAAAGACGGCTGGCATGGCGATACCAGCAAGATGTACACTGTCGGCAAAGCCCCAGCTTTTGCGGAAAGATTAATCAAAATAACTCAGGAATGCCTATATCTTGGTATAGACATGGTAAAACCAGGAGTATATCTAGGCGATATTGGCGCTGCAATTCAGTCTCACGCCGAGAAAAACCACTATTCCATAGTGCGAGAGTATTGCGGCCACGGCATAGGAACAACCTTTCATGAAAAAGGCATACAAGTACTGCATTATGGCAAAAAAGGCAGTGGATTATTACTCGAAGAGGGCATGACCTTCACAATTGAACCCATGTTAAATATAGGTAAACGGCACGTCAAACTACTAAATGATGATTGGACAGTAATAACTAAGGACCGAACACTTTCCGCCCAGTGGGAGCATACCATGGCTGTCACTAATACTGGTGTCGAGGTATTAACTAAACGCAGCGATGAGTCATTCTAAGAATCAATTAGAGAACATAAACACATATGCTGACAACCATGCTTGAGCCACAACAAACAACTGAGATTATACTCACAGTTAATCAACGCCTAGCTCTGAGCATATTACGCGACTATGACAAACAACGATTAAAAGAAAAAAAAACATCATGGATCTCGCCAACAGTAATACCACTCAATACTTGGGCACAAGAGCTATGGCAGCATTATTATATAAGTAAAAACTGCTTGCTAACAAACATACAAGAAAGGTATTTATGGCAGAACATAGTACTAAACGACGACCGCTACTCATTAATTCAACCCATACATACAGCAACCTTAGCACAACAAGCATGGGAAACACTGCACCAATGGAACCTAGACATTACCATCCTTGATAAAAACCACAATCAAGAAGTAGCAACATTTATCACGTGGGCAAATACTTTCATAAAAACATGCACACAACAATCAAGACAATCACAAGCTACCATCATCCAAGATATAATTACGTCAATTACAAAAATACCGCTACCAGATTCCATAACTCTAATAGGGTTTGATGAATACACTCCGCAGCAACAGTTATTAATAACAACACTAGAACAACACACCAAAGTACGTAGTAAAAATCCAACCATTGAAGAAACCAGCATCAAACGCATTGCCTTAAATGATACCCATGACGAAATCAGTACAATGGCAAGGTGGGCAAAACAACAGTGGCAACAAAACCCAGAGCAAGCTATTGGCTGCATAATCCCAGAACTACAAGCACATAGGGATAAAATTGAATTGATCTTTACTGAAACATTCAACCCACAAGAGCTCATAAAAACCGGCTCAAACACAAGACAAACACTACCATTTAATTTTTCAGCAAGCAGAATGCTCCTACAATATCCAATCATAAATGATGCAGTAGCAACTCTTCTGTTATCACAGCAAGAATCACACTATCCTCTTACTCTAATCAAGCAGTGGCTATATTCACCATACTGCCAGCTGCATAGCTCCGATGTACTTGCTGCTGTTAAAATAGATAATGATCTTACTAAAATTGGCAAAGCCGACCTTCCTGCCAAACTAATACTACAAACAATAACCTTAGCAAGTAATACTTTTACCCAATCAACATGGCTAGCAAGATGGCAACATATACTAAACTCATCAACAAACAAAAAAACATTGCCAAATGAGTGGGCACAATGGATTGCAGAACAGTTAAAAACACTATCATGGCCAGGTGGACGCGAGATAAACACAGAAGAACATCAGCTCATTAGTCAATTAAAAAACTCTCTTACGGAAATATCTAAACTTGCAGCAATAACTACCGAAATATCTTTTAGCTCCGTCATGAATACTCTGCAAGACATACTAAGCAGCACCCCATTTCAACCAGAGGGCAGTGACACACCAATACAAATTCTAGGAACTCTTGAGGCCGCAGGATATATATTCGACCAACAATGGATAATGGGGCTAAGTGATGAAACTTGGCCGAAACCACCAAAAAGCAACCCATTCTTACCCAGCACCCTACAGCAGCAACACCAAATGCCACACTCAAGCGCAAAGAGGGAGCTTGATTTTGCAAAAACAATAACAACAAGACTACTCAATAGCAGCAAGCAAACAATAATAAGCCACCCAACACAAGATGGTGACCGCAACCTATTACCAAGCCCACTGATAGCAAACATAGCTCTAACTGACCACTCTAAAATACAACTAGCATATAGCGCAAATATACCAGCACTTAAAATCACTAAGTTAATAGCACTAAATGATTTCAATGCCGGCGCATTACACAAGGACGAACACCCTAAAGGCGGAACCTGGATTTTAAAACAACAAGCAAGCTGCCCATTTAAAGCCTTTGCTAATATCCGTCTCAAGATAATCCAATCAACAGAAACAGACATTGGAATTAGCCCAGCACTATCTGGGACTTTAATACATTTAGTTCTTGAAAAAATATGGCAACAATTAAAAAACAGCAAAAACCTATGCGCATTAAGCAAAGATGACCTGCAAAATTTAATTGGACATACAGTAGAGCTTGCTTTTATCAAAACAATCCGCCCAAACACGCAGCATGAAGGATTCATTGAGGTAGAAAAAAATCGTATAAGAAAACTAATATACCACTGGCTAGAGATAGAAAAACAAAGACCACCATTTAACGTAGTTGCCAATGAGAAAAAATCTGAAGTAAAGCTTGCAGGCATAACACTACAAACAAGTATTGACCGCATAGATCAACTACAAAATGGGGACCTAATAATCATTGACTATAAAACACAGCGCAGCAACATCAACCACTGGTTTGGTGAGCGCACTGAAGAGCCACAACTACCCATCTATACAATAGGCCAACTAGATCAAAATCTCGCTATAAAAGGAATAGGATTTGCCCAGATAAAGCAGGGCATGCTGGAATTCAAAGGTATAACCAATAATGACAGCGAACAATCACAAAACATAAGCGGATTCAAACCTATAAACACTACAAAACAAGATATATCAACCTGGCAAGAATGCACAGACATGTGGGAGTCAAACCTTAACTCTCTAGCAACAGAGTTCACAACAGGAATAGCTGATGTTAAACCATCAACCATCAATAGCTGCACCTATTGCAAACTACAACCATTATGCAGAGTATTTGAAAAATGATAGTGACAGACTTAAAACAACGCGCTCTTGCCTTAAATGAACACGAATCATTTATAGTACAAGCTCCAGCTGGATCAGGAAAAACAGAACTCTTAACACAGCGCATTTTAACATTACTATCTAAAGCCGTAACTGTGCCAGAGGAGATTATTGCTATAACCTTTACGCGCAAAGCTGCAAGAGAAATGCGAGAAAGAGTAATCAACGCCCTACACTTCGCCTCACAACATGGCATGCCAGATGAAGAACATCAACAAACAACATGGAAGCTTGCATCTGCTGTAATAAAAAAAGACCGGCAACAAAAATGGCAGCTATTATCAAACCCAAATAGATTAAATATCCTCACCATAGACAGCCTAACTGCAGCCATTAATAGCAAAACACCACTGTTATCACAAATAGGTAGCCAGCCAGACATTACCGAGCAAGCAGAACCATACTATACAGAAGCAATTGAAAGCTTTTTACTTCAAACCAACGAACAAAACGAATACGGACAAGCACTAAATGTAATCATGATGCAGTGCGATAATAAAACTAGAATAGCCAAAAGATTATTTAGCCAACTACTGGCAAGAAGACAACAATGGCTACCGTATATAATGCAAAACACCTACTCTAGTAGTGATATAAAGCAATCGTTAGAAGATGCTTTAGCGAGCGTCATGTTAGATACGTGTCAACAAATAAAAAACAGCATAGACCCATCAATTTTTCATCAAATACTTACAGCTTGTAAACTTGCAGGCCAAGCCTTGGCTCAAGATGACCCAACAAATAACCATACAATATTAGCTAACTTACCAGACTCATTACAACTAGAAACAAAACACCTTCCATACTGGAAGCAGTTAGCAGACATGTTAACCACAAAAAGTGGATCTTGGCGTAAATCTTTTACTAAAAAGCAAGGATTCCATGCTAAAAGCATTCAAAAAAATAGCATACAAGAACTAATGGGTATAATTAACCATAACGATGAGCTAGCAGAGCAAGTACATGAACTATCTCTATGCGGCCAGCCAACATATAGCGATACACAATGGGGAAACTTACAAGCATTACTACAAGCGCTGCCACATCTTGTGGCGCATTTAACAGTAGTCTTTAAACGTTATAACACTATAGATTTTACCGAGCTAACCTTGGCAGCACTAAGAGCCTTAGGCACAAACGATCACCCTACAGATATAACTCTTTACTTAGATCACACCATAAAACATTTACTAGTAGATGAATTTCAAGACACCTCTATTTCTCAACTTGATCTATTGCAAAAAATTACTAGTGACTGGTATGACGGCGACCATAGAACTGCATTTTTTGTTGGTGACCCCATGCAGTCAATCTACAGGTTTCGTGGTGCAGAAGTGTCGCTATTTCTACACACTCAAAACAATGGCTTTGGCAATATATTATTAACCCCAATTAATCTGCAAATGAACTTTAGATCCAACAAACAAATCGTAAAATGGATTAATGATTCTTTTGCTAGCATATTCCCGTTACAAAATGATACAACATATGGCGCTATACCTTTATCACAAGCAACAAGCATACATAACGACACTAAAAATGCTGTATTTTACTATGGACATAACCAGGAAGACGCCGAATCACAAGGCGAGCTTATAGCTAACCACATTAAAGATATACAAAAAGAAAACCCAGAAGACAGTATTGCTATTCTTGTTAGGTCACGCAACCAATTACGCGACATACTGCCAGCTTTAGAAAAATTTAAAATCCCTAAACAATCAACAGACATTGATGCATTATACTATCGATCAGAAATACAAGATCTATTATCATTAACTAGAGCTATAACAAACATCAATGACAAAACAGCATGGCTAGCTTTATTACGGTCACCATACTGCGGATTACAGCTGCAGGACTTATTAATTATAGCCAACAACCCGACAAGCAATACTATTTGGCATAGCATACAAAGCAGTGAAACGACAGCGCAGCTAACAGCTGACGGCAAAGATAGAATAAATAGAATTATAGCAACAATGGAGTACGCAATAACACAACAAGGGCGCAACACGGTAACCCATACGGTTAAATATTCCTGGTTAAATATAGGTGGCGGACAAACACTAAAAGACAAGCAAGCACTAAATCACTGTCACACTTTTTTTGACCTACTAATGCAGCTAGAACAACAACAAACTCACATTCAAATTGATAGCTTAGAAAATAAAATGCAACGCCTATTTGCATCTCCAAGTAGTGATAACAACCAAAGCGTATCAATAATGACCATACATAAGTCTAAAGGACTAGAGTTTGATCATGTTATTATTCCACATCTTGAGACTGCTAATGCCAATATTACAACTGAGCTATTTTTATGGCAAGAAAGGGCAACAAATACAGGTGGATCTCACCTACTATTAGCACCAATGAAAGCCAGCGATCATTCTAATGATACCACCTATGACATGCTTAAAAGACACGAACAAAAAAAACAACACTATGAAACACAGCGCTTACTATATGTTGCATGCACTAGGGCCAAAAAAACCTTACATTTATTTTGCACACTTTCACAAAATAATAACATGGAGATTAAAAACCCACTGCAAAAAAGCTTTCTTGCTATGCTATGGCCAAGCTATAAATCAGAATTTAGCGAACACCTAAATCAATACAAAAATCACAAGACATCTAGCAATAAAGACACCATGGATACAACAAAAAAAGAATTCAATCATTATGCCTTACCCAGCAACCACAAAATAGAAAACTGGCCTAAACTAGAAGAAAACCAAAAGCTACCACCAAGCTTTAATAGTAAAACAATAGAGTTTAACCTGGCAGAAGAACAAACTAACGATAACGCTAGAATTATCGGTATAGTAATACATAATATACTATATATGATATCTAGCTCTACCTTTGCAATAGATAATACAATTATATCGCAGCAAACATACAAACTACTTAGAACATTTAATATAGACCCATTTATCATAGATGAAACTGCAAATAATATAATATCGCATATTGAAAATGTGTTAAATGATGACCGTGGCAAATGGATCTTATCTAACAACCACAAACAACACCACAGTGAATATAAGATTACATACAATAAAAATAACATGATTAAAAAATTAATAATTGACCGAATAATTATAGATGAAAAAGACAAGCTGTGGATTATAGACTACAAATCATCACTCCCAGCACCAGGGCAAAGCATGCCTGACTTCTACCTATCGGCTAAAGAGCAACATATTGCACAACTAAACAGATATGCCTTCCATATTTCTAAAATATATAGACATGAAATTAAATTAGCACTATATTTTCCTTGTTGCCTTGGTTGGACATCTTTTAAATACTCGCTTACAAATGAAAAAATACAAATAGGTTAATAAAGTATGAATAAAAAAATAATTTTATCCGGAGCTGTAATTTGTCTAGGATTCCTGCTAACACAGCTAAGCTCTAGTTTATTTTTTCCAGCCCTACCAAAGGCTATGGATTACTTTGCAACATCATCTAATGGCATCAAATCATTTCTAACTTATTTGTTTATAGGGTACGCCATAGGGCAATTATTGTGGGGATCGTTATCTGATAGGTTTGGCAGAATTAGAGTTCTACAAGTAGCAGCATCAATATATACTATAGGAGCAATACTAACATCCATTTCCTATAGCCTTACATATTTTTATTTATCCTATAGTATAATGGGTTTAGGCTGCGCATCTTTTACTAGTATTGGCAACGCCATTTTAAAAGATAATTTTTCTGAAAAAAAATTGGCCCGGGCTATAGCTGTAATTGGATTGGTAATGGCATCTGGACCAACAGTTGGAGCGTTCATTGGAACAATATTAATTCACACAATTTATTGGAAAGCAATATTTTGGTTTTTAACAATATACGGGGCTCTACTTGTAGTTAGTATGTCATTTTTAGATAAATCAAAACAAACAAACCAACCATCAATCAAACAGCCTATAGAACCATTTAAATATCGAGCCATGTATGTCATTAAAAATATGGAGTTCATAAGGTCAGTTATAATCCTTGGCTGCGGATTTGCTATAATAATGAGCCTTCTAGATGCCATGCCATTTATAGCAACAGTATATCTAGGAGCATCAACACGAGAAACTGGTTACATAATATCTGGAATCGGGATAGCTTATATTATTGGGGCCGCTCTTATAATTCCACTTTTACAAAAAACCGAAATAAAAACTATAGTTAAAAATAATATAAAAATAATGGTTATTGGATCCATATTTTTAATTGCAGCAACAATTACAAAAACCCATAGTCACTATATAATAATTGGAATTTTTATATTATTTATATTCGCCTCTGGCATGTTAGTACCACTTGGCAAAGCCGCAACTATGGACTCAACCAAAAAACATGCCGGCACAACAGCATCAATAATGAAGTTCACTCAAACCTGCTTTGCTCTTGCTGCAACAACAATTACAGCTCAAATGAATACATCTACAACCTTACTACCTATAGCAGCGCTATTAATAGCCCTAGCAGTAATAGCAACCATTGCATTTTATGCTATAAAAAAGACTTAAGTAACCTTTTCTGTAGTTAAATCAACCAGTGAATCATTTGTATGCGGGTGCAATTCAAAGTTGCATGATGTTTGATCTGGTAATTTTGAATAATCAACCCCATCAACTGCTTTATAAATATAACGCTTCTTATCACGCAACTTATCACCATAAACATGTAGTGATAACGCAACATCCTGCTCTTCACAATTATCAACACGGTATATAGCACCAGAAGGAGACACCGTTACATCACGAACACTCATAAACTTAGCGTCTTCACGATGCAGTGACAATGTATCTGCACTTAAATTCTTACCTGCAGATGACAACCATTGACTATGACGCAACTTGCCACACAAACAACCAATCGCTGACCATGACTTGTGATCATGCAACACACCTTTCCATTTTGCAGGCCAAACAGTTAATACTGCAGTAATAGCTGAGTCATCACCTGTTAATATAAGATCATGCCTAGTTGTAATATTAGAAAACCAGCCAGGGTCTAACCACAAAGGTTTGCAGCACCACTGCTTGATTAAATCATGCACTTCATGCACACACAGAGTTGTGTCGGTTACGCCTTCTATAATTTGCTCCAAATGAGTAACAAAAGGCTGAGCTTGACGCACTAATGGCGCAAGAAAGTTTTTATCTATCATAATTAACCTCGTAAGTTCCATTTACTTCAGAAAAAAATAATACATCAAAAGATTAATAAAGTCTTATCCATTATTTAACGCTGTAACTATCTACTTTATAGCGAAAGTTAGTGCAAAAAAATTACACATCATGTCACTGCAATATTGGCAGTCAGTTTACAATTAAGATAGAACATTAAATAACACCGCAGATCTTGTAAAAAACATAGGCATAAACTTTCACCTAAAGTACACTGCTTTCATGTTAAATTTAGAACAAATAAAAACGCTACTATCCTGGAATATCAATACCTGTATTTCATGTTTAGCCAAGATATCTGTCAATAATGTTTTATGTAATGACTGCAGTAACAAGCTACCACTCATAACGACACAGTGCACACAATGCGCAATACCAATACAAACCAAAGTTGCGGCCATAAAATGTGCCAAATGCATTCATAATCCACCATTTTTCGACATTACAATTGCACCCTACCGGTATCAGAAGCCAATAACAAATATCATTGGACAATTAAAATTTAAAAATAAACTTAGCTATGCCTCAACTCTAGGTAAACTACTTCTGCCTTTTATACTACAAACCTATACTACTGACTCATTACCAAGCATATTAATACCAATCCCATTACATAAAACACGGATACAAAATAGAGGCTATAATCAATCCTATTTAATATCAAAATATTTAAGTAAAAAATTAAACACCCCTATACAAAATAATTTAGTTGAACGCATCAAAAACACCAAGGCGCAAGTTGGTCTATCAGCAATTCGCCGGCATACTAATCTTAAAGAGGCCTTTGCCTGCCAACAAAAGATTGGGTATAGCCATATTGCAATTATTGATGATGTAATAACCACAGGTCAAACAGCTAGCCAAGTTGCAAAAATACTTAAAAAGCAAGGGGCATCTAGAGTGGACATTTGGACACCAGCCAGAGCCTAAACCTAATAACATACTATTTACAATATTTTTGCGCCATAAGTTTGCACCAAAGTAAAAACTACATTAAAGTAAGGCCAATTTTAACCAGCCCGCTTAATTAACATGTCTACTTTTCCATCTATTAAAGAAATCATTAAGACCAAAACAGTAACCGACGACAGCATTACAGTTAGAGGCTGGGTTAGAACTAGGCGTGACTCTAAAGCCGGCATTTCATTTATCGCTCTCAGCGATGGCTCATGCTTTGACACACTACAATGCATAGCTCCCAGCTCTCTTAGCAACTACCAACAAGAAGTTCTTCAACTAACAGCAGGCTGCTCAATTAAAGCAACTGGTAAGCTAGTACAATCACCAGGTAAAAATCAATCTGTAGAACTGCAAGTAACATCACTACAACTGGTAGGGGCAGTAGAAAACCCTGACAGCTACCCAATGGCGGCTAAAAGACACTCAATGGAGCATTTGCGCGAACATTCACATCTTCGGCCACGAACTAATATTATCGGATCCATTTCACGCGTACGAAATGGCATAGCACAGGCAGTGCATAGATTTTTCAATGAAGAAGGATTTATTTGGGTAAACACCCCAATTCTAACCTCATGCGACTGCGAAGGCGCTGGCGAGCTATTTACCGTCACATCACTAGATTTAAATGACCCACCCAAAAATGCAGAACAAAAAATAGACTATACCAAAGACTTTTTTGGCCAACCAACATACCTAACATGCTCAGGACAGCTCAATGTTGAGTCATATTGCATGGCATTATCAAAGGTCTACACATTCGGGCCAACATTTAGAGCAGAAAATTCTAATACTACTAGGCATTTAGCTGAATTCTGGATGATAGAACCAGAAATAGCATTTGCAGACCTAGAAGACAGCATACAATTAGCAGAGCAACTACTAAAATACGTATGCACTGATATATTGCAACGCTACCCAGATGATATGGAGTTTTTCAATAAGTGGGTAGATAAGTCATGCATAGATAGGGTACAACAAATGACAACAACCTCATTTGAACAGCTAGACTATACTGATGCAATTGAGCAATTAATTAATAGTAAGAAAAAGTTCGACACTCCTGTTAGTTGGGGAATCGATCTGCAAACAGAACATGAGCGCTACATTACCGAACAAATATATAAAAAGCCGGTTGTAATTAAAAACTACCCAAAAGACATTAAAGCATTTTACATGCGAATGAACGATGACAACAAAACAGTTGCAGCAATGGATGTTCTACTGCCAGGTGTTGGTGAGCTAATTGGTGGCAGCCAACGAGAAGAGCGATTAGCCGCATTAGAAAAGCGATTAACTGAATGCAACCTACCACAGAGCGATTATCAGTGGTACTTAGACTTGCGTCGCTATGGCAGTGCCCCACACGCCGGATTTGGTCTTGGCTTTGAAAGACTAATTCGCTATATAACAGGAGTCACAAATTTGCGCGACCTAACGCCATTTGCAAGAACACCAGGGAATATCCCACCAAATTAATACCCAGGACAATAAATATAAACAAGGACAATATTGCTATGACAGCGAACACTGCAACCAAGCATAACAATGTACAATTAAAAGCAGATTTTTTTCCTATAACTGTGCTTAAAATTAATTCTGCTGATATGCAAAACATAAAGGATGAGCTAAGCAAAATACAAACAACAGCACCGAATTATTTTAACAACACTCCTGTTGTCATTGATGCTGCAACGCTACCTGAACAACAAACTCTAGATATGGCTACGCTTAGAGAAATGCTATTGCAATTTAATATGCAGCCAGTAGGTATTCGCGGACTAGACAAACAACTAGAGGAAAAAGCAAACCACCATGGCTTTACTATATTAAATAGCAAAAGCAGCGCTCCAAGCAAATCATCTACAAAAAAAACCAGCAAAAAAAATATAGCAAATACTACAAAAGTAATTAACAAGCCAATTAGAGCTGGCACTCAAGTATACGCTAAAGATTCCGACCTTATTGTAATGTCAGCGGTCAATGCTGGCGCCGAGTGTATTGCTGATGGCAATATTCATATTTATGGACCACTGCGTGGTCGCGCGATAGCAGGAGCAATTGGTGACTCTAATTGTCATATCTTCTGCCAAGAACTTGATGCTGAACTAATTTCTATTGCAGGAAGATACTTAGTTAAAGAGAATATTAAGGCAGTTAAAACGAAACATACAATGCTGCATATTTTTGTACAAGACGACCAATTAATCATAGAAGGAATTTAACATGTCAAAAGTTATTGTTGTCACCTCTGGTAAAGGCGGCGTAGGTAAAACCACAACTAGTGCATCTATTGCAACCGGGCTTGCATCACAAGGATATAAAACAGCAGTTATAGACTTTGATGTTGGTCTGCGCAATTTAGACCTAGTGATGGGCTGTGAACGCCGAGTTGTATATGACATTGCCAACGTTATCAACAATGATGCTAGCTTGAACCAAGCTTTAATTAAAGATAAGCGTAACCCTAACCTCTTTATTCTGGCAGCATCGCAGACTAGAGATAAAGATATTTTAACTAAAGAGGGAATTGGCAAGATTATTACAGAGCTAAAGCAAGAATTTGATTATATCGTATGCGATTCCCCAGCCGGCATTGAGCGCGGAGCACTGATGGCAATGTACTATGCCGATCATGCATTTATAATAACAAATCCAGAAGTATCATCAGTGCGCGACTCAGATCGCATTCTTGGGATTTTAGGATCTAAAACACAGCGCGCGGAACAAAAAATGTCACCCATAACAGAGCAGCTAATTATTACGCGTTTTTGCGAGAAGCGTGCCCAAAGCGGAGAGATGCTAAGCATTCAAGACATTACCGACCTACTTGGCATAGAGCTAATTGGAATAATCCCCGAATCAAAAATGGTGTTAAATGCATCTAATGCCGGAACTCCTGTAATCTTACAACAAAAGAGTGATGCTGGAGAGGCTTATCAAAAAATAGTATTACGCTTTCTAAATAAACTACCAGCATTTAACCCTAATGCTAAAAAGAAAAATATTTTAAAAAGACTATTTAGCAGTCAAGAGGAGGTTGTAGCATGAGAATTTTAAAGGCGCTAGGATTCCATAAAAGCACTGCACAAACAGCAAAAGACAGGCTACATATAATTATCGCGCAACAGCGCTCCGAGCAAAACAGCCCAGACTACCTGCCACAGCTTAGACAAGAAATACTCGCTGTAATTGCAAAGCATACAAAGGTTGATATAGACAAAATAAATGTTGATCTACAAACAAAAGATAATAACTCAGTTGTGGAGCTAAATGTAATATTCCCTGAAGCAACATAATATAATAATTATAGAACTATAAAAGGATATAATATGGACACAGATATATTAACTGATATTAAGCAAATAATAGCAACAGAGTTTGATATACCACTTACTAACATCTCAGATAGCAGTAAAATCGACAATGACCTTAATTTAGATTCTGTCGATATTGTATCTTTAGTTTCAGCTATTGAAGAAAAATATAAAATTGAGCTTGATGAAGAAGAGATGCTACCAATAGAAAGCATCAATCAGCTAGCCTTGCTAGTGGAGGACAGCATAGCTGCAGCTAATACTTAAAAACCAACCAAGCCTAAGGGGAAGCAACATTAAAAGCCGAACAGGGACTAGACCCAGCCGGACTACGCATTAACTCTCCGGTAAAAAATGATGACTCACATTGCCGCCTAGGACAGGCCTTCACCCTGACTGAACCAGAAATGCTGCGCAGAATAACATTATCTATAACCATGCAACATCTTTTGCCACCCTGATACTTACACCGTTCGCCATGAGGATACATAGTAGCTGCCGCCTGTGAAGGGTACGACTCATATAGGGTGGTCTTACGATAAGCGTGCGGTGTCCTAGCGGCAAACTAGCCTCCCGCTTTCCACATCCTTACTGGAAGAACACTCGTTACGCACAGTTATCGTAAGGGCGCATTTAAACTGAAACGCTCATCATCTATTCGCTAACAATGATAAAATTTCATGATTGAAATCGCCTTATTCTTTTCCGTCTTTAAAAATACTTAATTGCGCATGATAGGTTTGTACCAATGAAATTCTAGCATTATAATTAAATTAAGTTCGGCTTTGGTCTTTAAAGCTGAGATGTTTTAATGTTTAATATAATGATGGTGCCAGTAAATCCATCAACGCACGGTGAGTTTGAGGCACACTTAACAACAACCATTCCGTGAGACAGAGCATGAACGAGACGACAAACACGGCACTGCCAATATCGCTGAGCGAAGCGAATGATGCCGCTCATACACTTTATTTAGCATTTAAAAATGACCCGATGATGCAGTGGTTGTTTGTCTCTGGCGATAATTACGCCAAAAATGCCCAGGCCACTTTTGCGACCTGGGTGCGCTATTCAATACGCTATGGTTACGCCTTTCGCACAACCAATTTTGAATCCATTGCGTTACGAAAAAAACCGAGTGACACAACATTCAGTTTTTGGCGCGCGTTTCGTTCTGGCATGCTCGCAACACGTTCACTGATGGGAAAAGAAGGCTTTAATCGCTTAATGCTGCTGGATAAGACGCTTCACCAGGCAGCAAAAAATAACATGGTCAAGTCCCCTTATCTCTATTGTTGGGTCTTAGGCACTCTACCTGACAAGCAAGGCCAAGGTCATGGTGGCCGGTTAATGAAACAAACCTTTGCCTTGGCTAACAAACTCAACGTTCCCTGCTACCTTGAAACCGCCACTGACTTGAATATTCAAGTTCATGGGCATCAGGGATATGAGGTTCTCAACACCCATCAAATGCCAGGTGCTAATTTTCAGATGATTTGCATGTTGAGAAAAAATCAAACAGACTCACCGTAAAGCTCAGCTGGATTTTACTCTGCTTGGTGTTACCCACATTGATTCTAGGGGTAGATCGCATTACCTCCCACGCTAAAAACAAGGATGCTATTCTTAACACCTATAAATATAGCTTATGTTGCTTAATATAAGCCAACACACTAGGCGGTATGCCAGATGCATCATTAGATCCTAACAACTGCGCACGAACTGCAGATGACGACACTCCATCATCACAATACACATCATCTAATATCAGCTTACCATGATCATAGTTACGTAATGACTTATTAGACTCTAAGGAATAACAAGACAACGCCTCTTTTTGCCAAGCTGAATAATGAATTTTAGATCCCCGGCGATCAACCACAATAATATGACACAATGAAAAAAGATCCTGCCAACCATTCCATGTATTTAACTGATTAAAAGTATCAAATCCAATAATGAAACACCAAATAATATCTGGATTTTGCGCGCGTAATAACTGCAGAGAATCAACAGTAAATGATGACTTATTTTGCTCAAGCTCAACTGTGTTAATTGAAAAGTAAGGGAAGCCAGCTAAAGCTAATGACAGCATGTCAGCGCGAATATTGGCATCAACACCAACATGTTTGCTACTCGGTTGAATATTATTTGGCATAAACTGTATTTCATCAAGGCCATAAGTAGACAAACAATGCTCAGCTATTGCAATGTGACCATTATGTACTGGATTAAAGGTACCACCTAACAATCCAACTAATTTTTTTGCCGTTCCCATGCTATGAGCGCCCACTTAAAGACAATAGTAACAAACTACATGACTGCCAAAAATCACCTGTTTTTCTACCCTTAATAATAAGATCAAGATCAAAAGCCTGCTGTAACATCAATTGCAAATCAACTACATTTAAAGTCCTCAAAGCTTTTTGATATAGTTGTGATTGAGACTTCCATACGGAGGACAAGACACTAGATAGCGAACACCCCTGCTCTAACTTACAAGCCATAGAGAGCAAGGACCTAACTTCTCTAGTAATACTCCATAAAATCAATATTGGATCAACCCCAATAGATTGTAGTCTTCGCAAAATCTGCAAAGCATGCGGACAGTTCTGTGATAGCGCAGCATTTGTAAGATCATAAATTGAGTAGCGCGAACTTTGTGTGACAACCTCCTGCATAATCGCACAAGTTATCTTCTGACCTGAATGCAACAGACCCAGCATATCTATAGCTTGCCTGGCCGCCAACAAATTTCCCTCAGTATATTCAGACAATAACTTAATCGCCTGCATATCGGCACTTAAATTAACCTGCTGCAACTTAGCCACTATCCATTTTGAAAATTCAGCGCCAACTATAGGCCATAGCTTAATAGTGACTGCATGTTTATCTAGTTCTTTATAAAACTTAGTTGATAGCTGAGCTTTAGTTAATTTATTAGTAGTAATAACCAGAGTTTTACTGCTAGATGGGTTGGCAAAATATTTCTTTAAGATCTCTGATGATTTTTTATCGAACTTTCCTGTAGGGTGTCTTAAATCAACCACTACATTGTCATCAAATAATGACTGCTGCCATAAAAAATCAGCAAACCACTGCCAATCAAAATCTTGCGTTACAATATGTAAATCCGAGCGCAATGCTCCTGTTTTTTTTGCCGATGAAATGATTAAATCTCTAGACTCATTCTGCAATAAAACATCATCACCCATAATATGATAGATAGGATTTAACTCTTTCTTTAACGATTGCTGTAACTGTCTTGCATTAACTTGCATTGGCACCACGCTTGCTTGTTAATAAATAATCCTTAGTTGCTGATGATACAAGCCAGTCATTTATCCTACTAATAGCATCACGATTTAACTCATGCATAATTAATGTATTATTTGATGAGGTATTAATTTGTGAAGAGTTTTGTGTAACCCATTTATGTAAATTAATCACATGAGCCGGCACAACTACAACATCAGCAGAATCAACAATGCTAACCTTAAAACTAAAATTATAACCCACAGTAATAGCCGAACTACCAGAAGTTAGAGCACTATAATTTGCCTTATATGATATATTATCAACTTTTAATGTGAATGCGGATTTGTCTTTAGTGGTTAAATCAACACTCATAGCTGTTAGATACTGCATTAAGCTAGATTTAAAGTAAGGATTATCTGATGATGCAACATCTAGATTTAAACTCTGTAATGAGCCAGGGTAAGATAAGTTGTTTCGTAAATGAAAGCCGCAACCACCAAGCAGCAATCCACATAAAACAGTTACCATAAATAAACTAACTAATAATAGCTTTCTTATATGCATAAAAATACATTTCCCTTAAACAACAATATTAACTAACTTATTAGGAACAACTATAACCCTTTTAACTGCTCTGCCCTCTATATGACGCTGTATATTATTCTCAGATAGCGCTATATTTTCTATTTCATTTTTATCTAAATCTGGAGATATACTTAAAACAGCGCGCCTTTTACCATTAACTTGAACAACCAATTCAATGTTCCGCAATTGCAATGACTGCAAATCAGGCTCGGGCCAAGATGCTGCAAAGACATCATCTGCATAAGATAACTCTTGCCATAGATAATGTGTTATATGAGGCGATATTGGCGCTAAAACACGCAACAGCACCGAAACACATTCATGTAGCAGTATCGATAAATCATCTGCATTACTAGCTACCATTTGCTGTAGTATGTTTAGCATTTTCATACAAGAAGATGCAACTGTATTAAACTGAGAGCGCTCCATATCAAAGCATGCCTGCTTTAATACTGCTTGAAATTGCTGAAAGAAGTCGTTAGCTAACACACTATCAGGTAAAGATGGCCTATCCGCAGCTAAATTATGACTACAAATTAAATCCTTATGCGTGACACAAAACGACCATAGCTTATGCAAGAATCTACTAGCGCCATCGATACCACCATCAGACCATTCTAAAGACTGCTCTGGTGGTGCAGCAAATACTTGAAAAAACCTAAGAGTATCTGCTCCATATTTTTTAACTAATGCCGTGGGAGCTATGGTATTACCTTTTGATTTTGACATCTTCATGCCATCTTTTAAAACCATACCTTGAGTTAATAATCGAGTAAATGGCTCATCAGAATTAACCAACCCCTCATCACGCAAGACCTTATGCATAAACCTAGCATAAAGAAGGTGTAACACAGCATGCTCAACACCGCCTAAGTAATAATCAACTGGCGACCAATAATTACTACGGCTATCTAGCATAGCGTGCTCTTGGTCATGACAACAATACCGAGCGTAATACCATGATGACTCTACAAAAGTATCCATAGTATCTGTATCTCTTTTGGCAGACTTACCACAACTTGGGCATGTTGTTTTATAAAATGAAGAACAACTTTTCAAAACAGATCCTTCAGCAGTCGGCATTAGATCGTCAGGCAATACAACTGGTAGCTGATCTTCTGGGACCGGCACCTCACCACAATTCTTACAGAAAATCATTGGAATTGGAGTGCCCCAGTAACGTTGTCGTGATACGCCCCAATCGTGCAGTCTAAAGTTGGTTGTTGCACTTGCAACATCGCTATCAATTAAATATTGCGCTATTTTCTTACTAGCAGATTTGGATTTCAAGTTATCCAAGTCGCCAGAATTAAACATTACTCCTTCATCAACATACGCAGCCTCATTAAAGTCCCACTCTTCTTTTTCTGGCTTAATAACAGGAACTATGTCTAGATTAAATTCTTTTGCAAATTCAAAATCACGCTGATCATGCGCTGGTACAGCCATAACCGCACCAGTACCATAACTCATCAATACATAGTTACAAATCCAAACTGGTATTTTATTTTTTGTTATAGGGTGGCGCACATAGTGACCAGAGAATATGCCTTTTTTATCTTGAGTAGCACGATCTGCCTCTGTCACTGTTTGCTTATTATTCTTCTTGATAAAATTAGCTATATCATTATTTTCTGCTGACGATACTATAGCAAGCGGATGATCCATGGAAATAGCTACATAGGTAACACCCATAAAGGTATCCGGGCGCGTAGTATAAACATCTATTATATGTTTTGTTTTTTGAATTAGCTTAAGACTAATAGTAAGACCTTTAGAGCGACCTATCCAATTACGCTGCATAGTTACAACTTCTTGTGGCCAACCAGTTAAGGTATCTAGGCCATCTAAGAGCTCATCAGCATACTCTGTAATTTTAAAAAACCACTGAGGTATTTCACGCTGCTCAACTAAAGCTCCAGAACGCCAACCACGACCATCAACCACTTGCTCATTGGCTAAAACTGTTTGATCAATCGGATCCCAGTTTACTTTAGCATTTTTCTTATAAACTAAACCTTTTTTGTATAGCCGTACAAACAACCATTGTTCCCACCGATAGTAAGAAGGATCACAAGTACTAATTTCACGACTCCAATCTATAGCAAACCCAAGCTGCTTTAATTGCTTACGCATACGTGTGATATTTTTTTGTGTCCACTCATTAGGTGTTGCTTTATGCTTAATTGCTGCATTTTCTGCTGGCAAGCCAAAAGAATCCCATCCCATGGGCTGCATTACATTTTTTCCTAGCATATGCTGATAACGTGATATTACATCGCTAAGCGTATAGTTACGAACATGGCCAACATGCAAATCCCCACTAGGATACGGCAGCATTGCCAGACAATAAAATTTCTCTCTACTTAAATCTTCTTTAACTCTAAAATAATGATGATTGTCCCAGAAATGCTGTGCGCTTGCCTCAACATCTGCTGCACTATATTCGCTTTGCATGAAAATTCCACATTTGATATAAAACATAAAAAGATGCCCTAGAATACCGAAGTGCATCGCAAGGTCAAGTAGTTAACTTAACAGTCACGGACTTGTTAATATTTACTTAACTATCTGCGTCAGCCAGAACTGATAAATACAGTCATAAATCACCTATTCTATATAAAAAAGCAATATAATATATTATAATGAATAAATATTGACCTATTGTAAGTAAAATTTTGGTATAAATCATGTTTACAAATAAAAACAAAGATAGCTCTAAAGCACACCTTAAAACATATAAAGATGGTCAAATTCTCTCTTACAAAACACCAACTGAAATATTAAATTCATTTAAATATCAAGCAGTTATAAAGCAAGTCTCAGGACTAACAGGCTTGTCTACGGAGATGTTCAACTCTACCTATCTGAAACTAATTTACGACTTTGCCAACCTTGTGCAACTACTACCGCGCCAATCTAACGGGACACTAGGAGGCATAATAAGCGAGGGTCTTGCTAGAGCTGCCTTATCATTTCAGAAAGAGCCCACCGCTGTATATAGCCATCTTCAGAAGTTTGCATTATTTTCTGCCGCATTACTTATTGATATTAGCAAAATATTATTTAACCACTTTATTATAATTTGCGACAGTAATGGCAACTATATACGTGAATGGAACCCCTTCAATGGCCCAATGAAGCTAACATCTGATGAGTTTTATAAAATATACCCAAAACAAAATCTATACCTACGCTTGCAAAAGCCAACAAATACCCTACTTGCTAGACAAGTTATGCCAAAAGATGCTTTTTTATGGATATCTAGTGACTTTAGCATATACACCCAATGGCTAGATGCGTTAAACGAAGATGAAAGCGGCGGTGGCGGAATCAAACACTCCATATCTTTAATTATGCCCGATGAAATAGAAGAGCTACTGGAGTCAATCGGGCAACTGAGCGAACCAACCATAACATCCAACGAGAATGAAGCTGGCGAAGCATTCTATCGCTGGCTGCGAGATGGCATTCAAAACGACTCAATCAAAGTTAATACTGCCGACTCTAATGTTCATATAACTGAAGCTGGCGTATTCATTGATGATAAGATCATCAAACAATTCAAGGACCTATCTGAGATAACTATCAGTTTATATGCTATTAAACAGCAATTTGGTAATTTATTTGGTATTGCAAAAAAATCAGGGAATGATGAGTCTACAGCAATGTTTTTCGGCGAGTCAGAAACCGATACCAGCCTTGCTAGCGGCACCATTAATAAATCAAAAACATTTCATACAGGCACGACTCTTGAGCAACGCGAGATACTCGGACTATCCGGCAAAGAAAATAGCACACATGCACGCAGCAGAAAGCCTCATCAGTCACTACCTCAAACTGAAGCTGAAAACAATATAACAACCAAACAGTCAAATAACCCATCAACCAAATAAGAAATACCATCATATATTATAAGTAAGGACCTAATTCCTACATTCTATAGGAAATATTTACCAGCCTTACCATATGACTCCCATACCAATGCAGATACAAATCGGACCACCCAATAATTAGTCGTTATTAAGCTGGCTTTCTCTTTATGTTTGCCATAGAATCATCGCAAATTTGTCTATGGCATAGGCCTTTAAAACGAGGAGAAATAAAAAAATGAGCAGTGATATCATAATTATCGGCATATCTGGCGCATCAGCCTCAGGCAAAAGCTTATTAGCTCACACTATTGTTAACGAGCTTGGCAATGACCAAGTAACCATTATCTCGGAAGACTCCTACTATCATGACCTAACCCATCTATCAATGGAAGATAGGGCGCAGGTTAACTTCGACCATCCTGACGCACTAGATCACGATTTACTAATGCAGCACCTAGAAGCGCTACAACGCAATGAAACTATCAACGTACCAATTTACGATCATAGCCAGCACTTAAGGTCAGAAGAAACAAGACCTGTTAGCAACCATAGAATCATAGTCCTTGAAGGCATATTACTATTTACAGAACAAAGATTACGCGACCTTATGGATATTAGAATTTTCATGGATACAGCACTAGATATCTGCTTACTGCGCCGCTTAAGTCGCGACATCCAAGAACGTGCACGTTCTCTTGACTCTGTAATGCTACAATACGAATCAACAGTCAGACCAATGTATATGCAGTTCATTGAACCGTCTAAACGTTATGCTGACCTAATCGTACCAAGAGGCGGCGAAAATAGAATAGCAATTGACATGATTAAAGCAAAAATGCGCGAGCTATTAAATAGCTAAATAACTCGCTAGGGAGTAAGTATATTAGTCAGCAGTAAAAAGTGGACGAATCTAAATTATGCTCCAGCTACAGAACATCACAATACGTCGCGGTAATAAAGTATTACTAGAAAACACTTCAGCCCAGCTTAACCAACAACAAAGAGTAGGCTTAGTCGGGCGCAATGGCGCAGGCAAGTCGTCACTTCTTGCCCTTCTTACCAACGACCTTCAAGAAGATGACGGCAACATTCAAATTCCAGAAAACTGGCAAATATCTCATCTAGAACAAGCCCTGCCCACGACAACACTTAATGCTTTTGATTATGCTAAATCAGGTGATAAAGCCTATACGGCTATTTGGCAAGCGATTACCTCTGCCGAGAAATCAAATGACCACATGGCACTAGCCCAGCTATATAATGATTTAACAGTTATTGATGGTTATCGCATAGATAGCCGTGTTGCAATTATCTTAAAAGGACTTGGCTTTAATGATGAGCAGCTGCAACAATCAGTAACACAATTTTCAGGAGGATGGCAGATGCGATTGCAACTAGCTCGCGTGCTCCTATCTCGCTCTGATATATTACTACTTGACGAACCAACAAACCATTTAGACCTTGAAACCATTATGTGGCTAGAGGCATGGTTAAATAAGTATAGTGGTCTTCTTATAGTTATATCCCACGACCGAGACTTTCTTGATCAAACAACAACTCATACACTGTCAATTGCACATAAGCGCCTAAAACTATACCAAGGCAACTATTCATCATTTGCCAAACAGTTTCAACAAGCGCTGTTACAACAAAACCAATCTAATGACAAAATATTAAAGAAACAACAACACTTACAATCATTTGTAGATAGATTCAAGTCGAAAGCATCAAAGGCCAAACAAGCACAAGGTAGGATAAAGGCTATTGCCAAACTTGCAATAAGTACGGAATTACAAGCTGAAGACCCTGTCTCTTTTCAATTTCGCAATACAATGCCCGCAAGCTTTCCTGCTGTTTCGCTATCAGCTTCTCTGGGGTATGGCAACAAGACTATTCTTAATCAGGTTGCTCTAGATATTAGCGGCACTGATCGCATTGCCGTTATTGGCATAAATGGTAGCGGCAAATCAACACTACTAAAATCTATCGCTCAACAATTACCCGCAATTACTGGTGAAATTTCACACCACCCAAATACATGCATAGGTTATTTTTCACAGCATCAACTAGAGATGCTCCACCTTGATGAATCACCTATTGATCATTTAACACAGCAAGACCCAAAAATAAGCGAATCACAAGCACGTACATTTTTAGGCAGCTTTGGCTTCGGGCATGATAATGCTTTTCAGCAAGTCAAACAGTTCTCGGGTGGCGAGAAAGCTCGCTTGGCACTAGCACTACTAATATGGAAAAAACCAAACGTATTAATTCTAGATGAGCCAACCAACCACCTTGACATGCACGTGCGAGAAGCCCTTATTATTGCACTACAAAGCTTTACTGGAGCAGTACTACTAGTTTCACACGACCGCTACTTTATTGAATGTTGCGCCAATCAGCTTTGGTTAGTCCAAAATGGTTCTGTATCTTCCTTTGATGGTGACCTCAATGATTACCGGGATGATCAGCTCGCAAGCCAACCAGACAGTCCTCAACAAGGCGCTACTATCAAACCAAAAAAATCAACTCAAAAACGCCTCCAACAGCTTGAACGCGACATTGAAAAATTACAAACCAAAATGAATAAAATAGAACATCAGCTAAATGACAACAGCCTATACCAAATAGAACAGCAGGATGAACTAAAAATAATACTAAACCAGCAACAATCACTTTCAAATCAAATCGAAGAAAAAGAACAAGAGTGGATGCAGTTAACTGGAGATTAAAGACCACACACATGCTATAGATTTAGCAGCAAATCCAACTTATAGTCTTATCAAAACCTAATCTTTTTTTTCTACATCTTCTGATGAGTCTTCTGCTGACTCGTCTAAGCCTGCGCTATCATCTTTGTCAGCAGACTCGGCTACATCTGGCACAGAACCATCATCACCCTGCAGCTCAGCAAGCTCGGCACGAACCGCCTCTAATGCTTTAAATGCACTATTTAGCTCTCTACTAATCTCTACCAAAGAGTCAGTGTGTTCTTTCTGACTTTCAATCAACTCTTGGATATCAAGAGATATTTTTGCAATATGAAGGCCAAGAGCGTCATTAGGATCAACATCTGGAATATCACCACCAGGATTAACTAGTGATTTGATATTATTAACCACTCCACCTATATCAAATTTTTTAGTTAAGTCCGAAAGACCTGGTTTTTTAGCCATAAATAACCTCACCAATAATTAAATAACATCATACTACATTGATTATAGACCATAATTAGCAAGAAGGCAGACTACTTTGTCGTAGAACAAGCATTCTCACGATATAACGCAATAGAATCAACAAACAACCAACAATCAATAAGATAATTGTGATTTTAAAAAATAGATCTCTATAAATAAAAGCCGCTCTTTGCAATGCATGAGCTGAATTAAGTGAAAAAGTAATTGTAGCCGATCCTGCTATTTTACCTGTTGCATAACTTGCTATAGCATCACCAAACTGATACAGACCCATCATTAGGCCAACCTTACCTATCGGTGCCAATCTACCAATTAATGCAATAACTATAGGCACAATACACAGCTCAGCTAAAGCACACAGCGCATAACTAAACACAATATACAAACCAGAGGCAACCCCAAAAAATGTGGCATGAACTGCTGCCAACACTAAGATAAAAATAGCAACTGCAAAAATAAAAAATGCTAAAATATATTTTATAAAAGCTGCAGTAATCTCATCTGGTTTTTTTATCTTATTAACAAAGGCCATAATAAAGCCACCAAAGATGATCATGAATAATGGGTTAATACTGAAAAAGACACTAGTTGGCAGCTCATAACTAAACACAGACCTATCTATTAATCTTTCAACAAACAAATTAAATGATGCGCCACATAATTGATCGACACTTAAAAACACCATAATCACAACAATAGAAAGGAGGATAAATACTAAAGATATTTTTTGTGCGGAGGAACTGATCTTAAATAAATATATAAATAAAACTATAGCAACCACTAAGCCAAGCATTAAAAATATTACGCTTAAATCAAACTTAAATGCAAATATAATAATAGGAATTAATATAGCTGTTACAACAACCGGAATACAAATAGCAATCCCTCTGCTTTTAACATGCTTCAAGTCTTCTTTTGGCAATGAATTATAACCAAGCAAGAAAATAATAAGACCCACAGCCATTGCTATACCCGTAAATAAAAAAGCATAGTTATAGCCATACGCCACCCCTAAAAATCCACATACAGTAGGAGAAATTAACGCACCAACATTGCGCGCAATATAATATAAAACAAAGGCCTGCTCTCTACCATCGTCCTTATCGGCATATAGCGCATTAACTAATGCAATTAAAGATGGGGAAAAAAATCCTATCCCTACTGCCATTAATGACAACCCAATATAAATACTAATTAACGTTGGCGACATTAAGAAGACATCACCAACAATCATTAATATTGAACCAAAAATAGCAGACCATCTATATCCTAAAAATCTATCTGCTAAATAACCACCTAATATTGGAGTTATATAGCTCATCATTAAATATGAACTATATACAGTAAAAGCAAATGCATCGGACACATGGAGACTAGTTGTCATATATAGCACTAATGTTGCCATAATCCCAAACCTACCCATAAGCTCTGGGACCTCTGCGCTTAACAAAACATATAGACCACCAGGGTTGCCATTAGCGCTAGCTTTAAGACGAGAAAAAAAGGATGAACCAAACATAATAACGATACCGATTGACCTGTAACTTGAAAAGTTATTCAATGTATACTCATAATATATAATAAGCAAGATCCCCTTAGGCTATAGTGAGAACCAATGTCATTGCAAGGCTCGTAGCGATACTGTCATTGCGAGGAGTGTTAGCGACAAAGCAATCCAATCCATACAGAGCCAAAAGACCCTCACATCTTGATATGCAGATCCAAATCAACACCAGCCCACTCCTTATGAAAAACATCTAAAAACTCCAGCATGTAGGCATGTCTTTTATCCGCTATCATTTTAGCCGACTTGGTATTAATCAAGTCACGCAGTAATAATAATTTTTCATAAAAATGATTAATTGTTGTTGTTTCTTTTTTCTTATATTCATCGAAGGATTCATGCATAACAACTTCTTTACCTGGATTATGCATTTGTTGATTAAAGTGACCGCCAAATGAAAAAGCTCTAGCTACTCCAACAGCACCTAATGCATCTAGCCTATCAGCATCTTGCACAATCATGCCCTCGATAGAGCTCATGGATGAGCTGACTTTTGCTCCTTTAAATGAAAGCTCATTAATAATGGTACAGACTTTAGATATTGTTGTTAAATCTACATCTTGTGATTCTAACCAAGCAGTAACAACCTTATCAGAAAGAGAGTCATCCCCATCATGTAATTTATAATCTGCTATATCATGCAAAAGTGCAGATATCTCCACTATGAATTCATCAGCCTGCTCAAATTTCAATATTTGTTTTGCATTATTTACTACTCTATATATATGCCACCAATCATGACCAGAGCTTTCACCATACATTTTATCTTTCACATACTCAGCCGTGTTACTTATAACCATTTTTTTATCAAACATTGTAATATACCCCTATATTTATACGTATAATGTATCTGGATAAATTGGCATGCCTGACCAGGACGCATTCCATCCACGCAATACTATAAAACCATCCGCACACATCTTAAAGACTACTGAACTCACTACAACACATATTGAGTAACATTTTCTTGTATTTTTTTATTTGTTTTTCATCCATAACATGAAAGTTTTGAAAAAATGGCGCATAACTACTAAATATTATAAATAACATAATCTGCTTTGCATCAACTGACTTAATAATAATTCCACTTTGCTGTAGCTCTTTAATAATTGGCAACCAATGGATCGGCGAATACAGTTGCGTGCCAATCAGCTCATTTTCCCCTTTAGATAAAGGCTCCCATTTTATAAAGTTAGCAAATTCTGGGTTAGAAGAATATACGTCAAATCTATAATCAATAACACTTTTAAAGAAAGCTATAGCTGATGTTTTTTTGTAAGCAGGAGCAGGATAACTATCATCAAATAAAAAATCTTTTACTTTATTCCACAAAGTCTCTTTATTCTGAAAATGATGAAAAATCAGATTAGTATTAACATTGGCTGCCTGGGCTATTTCTTTAATATTAGCCCCATCAAACCCTTTATCTAAAAAAATTGTTTTAGCTGCTTGTAATATTTTATTTCGTGTTTTTTCAGCTGAAGGGCGCTGAGGTCTTACGGTCACTATACTTCTCCCTGTTACATTTGACTATACATACACAATACAATATAATTGATTCGCGATCAATTAACTTTTTTATCAAAAAATAACTAGCAACATAATGGCTTGATAATATGAATATTTTTAAAACTACCCTACTGCTAAGCTATATATGTATTGCATCATTTTCAGCAGCAATCATAACTCCAGCCCTACCTCAAATAGGAAGCTTTTTTCAATTAACTAGCTCATCTTTAAGCTGGATCATATCAATATTTCTTGCTGGATATGTTATTGGGCAATTAATCTATGGACCTATTGCCCAAAAATTTGGGTCATTGAACGCACTGCGATCAGGGTTAATCATAAACTTAATTGGTATCATAGTATGTTTCATCGGCATCGAATGCTCAATATATACTGTTTTATTGGCTGGTCGCTTAATTACAGCATTAGGATCAGCCAGCGGTCTTGCTTGCACCTTTATGCTTATGCACGACTTACTAAATGAAAATGAATACAAACAGGCCATGCCTTATACCGTTCTATCTTTCACCCTGGGAATAGGAGCTGCTGTATTAATTGGAGGCTTAGTCAGCGAACACCTAAACTGGACTGTATGTTTTTGGGTTTTACTGTTTCATGGAATAGTTATGCTTGTTTCAACCATGCTTTTTGAGAATAGCCACAAACAACCAGGCAAGTTAAATTTACGATCAATTTTAAAAAACTACTGGCGTGAATTAATGAATACAAGACTAATTATGTTTTCCTTAATCGTAGGGCTCATGTCATCTTTCTCATACACTTACTCATCAATAGCGCCACTATATGCAAATCAAAACCTACATCAAACATCTAGCCAATATGGTTATTGGAATCTATTGAATATGGCAGGAATGCTAATAGGCGGCTTATTGGGAGCTAGCATAATAAAACGTGCGGGCCCAAAAAAACTATTACTAGCTGGAATTATTGGGCTCATTCCTGGCTGCCTATCCTTATTCGCTATCGCACTATCTAGCGGCGATCATGCATTGTGGTTTTTCATCACAACCATGTTTATTTACATTTTCAGTGCATTTCTATTCCCTGCAGGCTCGTATTTTGCACTAAAGACCACGTTAGATAAAGCCAATGGCGCCAGTATGATGTCCTTCATCAACATGTTATCTGCCGTTGTTTCTGTAATTATTACAGGCTACTTACCAACATCAATCATTGTTAGCTTTGCCAGTGTTATTAGCGGCTTCCTTATAGTAGTAGTAATCTTTGCTGCCATACTCCAACTTGATTAGGGTATCCAGGTTATATCTGGATCTCGCATCAAGTGCGAGCATGACAGTACAAGATAACTAAAAACTAAGACTCACTATCTGCTGACAACCAATCAGATAGTGCGTCTACTATTTTCTTAGCCTGATCATTACTTGATATATTAAATTTTGATTTTGCCTGATACGCACCATTACGCTTCTGGTAACGCCTAATAGTATATTTCACAGGAGTATAATCATTCTTGCCACTATCCCAACTCTGGAACTTAAAAATAATAGTACACCAAGCTCCTTTAGTTAATATCTTCTTATCTAACTCTTTTACTGTTTCTATGTCACCCTCAGTATAAGCAACTGTCAATTCATCTACCGTTTCTGCCATTATAATTACCTTATAATTGTTTATGATAATACATACTAAATAACTAATTTATTAATTTCTATTCTACAGTTAACATGTCCAATTGCTGTACCGCATCTTTTTCTGCGCGCAGCTCATCCAATGTTGCCTGAAGCTTTTCTGTAGCAAATGCATTATGCTCAATACCTTCAATGATTCGCAATTTTCCATTTTCAGTACGGCACGGAAAAGAAAAGATTAAACCTGCATCAACACCATACTCTCCCTTAGAACAACAACACATAGAAAATAACTGCCCAGGGTCAGTATCATGAAACAGTGCTTTCAAACTATCTACTATTCCATTTGCCGCAGATGCTGCAGATGATGCGCCGCGAGCCGCAATAACAGCAGCCCCTCGTTGTTGCACTGTCTGGATGAACTCTTGCTCTAGCCAAGCTGTATCATTGATAACATCTGCAGCGCTACTACCATTAATTGTTGCATTATAAAAATCAGGATACTGCGTAGCAGAGTGATTACCCCATATAACCATATGATTAACATCCGCAACATCAACACCAGCTTTTTTAGCCAACTGGGCACAAGCTCTATTTTCATCCAACATTGTCATTGCATAAAACTGGCTATTTGAAATATCCGGAGCATGAGTCATAGCAATTAATGCATTAGTATTACAAGGATTGCCAACCACCAATACTTTTACATTGCTAGCAGCATGATCATTAATAGCCTTACCCTGAACTTTAAATATTGCAGCATTTTTCTCCAGCAGGTCAGCACGTTCCATGCCTTTTTGACGAGGAAATGCCCCGACCAAGACAACAGCATTTGCATCTTTCATTGCAACATTTGCATTCGATGTGGCCTCTACTGAATGCAATAAAGGAAAAGCACAATCATCTAGCTCCATAATCACACCTTCAACCGCAGGCATTGCTCCTTCCACCTCTAGCAGTCTTAAATTAATTGAAACATCAGAACCAAACACAGCGCCACTTGCTATACGAAATAATAAAGCATAACCAATTTGACCTGCAGCACCAGAAACTACTACCTTTATAGATTGACTCACATTTTTCTCCTTAATGATTTAACCACATCCAAATATACTTGAAATTGTTTAGGGTTACCCATAGCTATAAACCGCGGGTTAACTAAAGATTCGTGGGCGTTATATTGCAATGGTTTGCCATTGAAATCAAGTACGCCACCTCCTGCCTGCTCAATAATAACCTGACCTGCAGCCACATCCCACTCTAGAGTTTTTCCAATTTTCGGATAACAGTCGGCAGCACCTGATGCAATACGACCAAATTTAATTGCGCTATGACACTGAGTTAAAATACCCATATCTAATGCAGACACCAGCTCTGGAGATATATAATGACCTGTCAGCCATCGCGTTTCAACTGAGTCCTCACTACTTAAAGCTAGCTTGGACCTATGACCCTCAGCTTCCATAAATGAGCCAACACCAACTGCAGCAAAATAACACTCACACATAACTGGAGCATATATCACGCCCAAAATAGGCTTATGATGATGCACTAAAGCAACACTAACTGAGAACTCATCAGACCCTGCGATAAAACCCCTAGTACCATCTAGCGGATCGACACACCAATACGTATTCCATAATGAACGCTCATCATACTCGGGAATAAATCCTTCCTCAGACAAAACTGGCACATCTGGCAGAATCTCCAAAAGATGCTGTCTAAGCAGAATATCCAAACAACAATCCGCCGCCGTAACTGCAGAGCCATCTACCTTGATATCTATTTCCATTGGTGCTTTACCATGATAAAAAGGTAGCACTGCTTGACTTGCAAGCTTCACTGCAGAAACAACTTCATCTAGCAATTTAGAATCTATGTTCAAACACACCTCTACTTAGCAAATACTTAAATCATAACCGCCGCACAATAACCTTAGTTCCTATGCTAGCAAACTCAGTATTTAACCATTTAGCATCATCGTAAAATAAACGTACGCAGCCCTGACTATGATTATAAAACCCAGCCAAGGTTGAGCCATGGATCGCAAATCCTTTATAAAAATGCATACAATATGGCATAGTAGCACCACCCCCTGTCTCTAATGGATATGAGTGTGAAATACAATCAGCCCCCTGTTTGCGATATACCTTATAGCTGCCTAAAACTGTGCTACATGAACCACCATTTTCAGGACATGTGTCAGCACCACTGCTTGCTGGCCCCCAGTATTCTAATGCTCCAGATTCATCATATGCACCAAAAGCAAACATAGACAAATTAACATAAATAACTTTATTACCAGTAGGATTACGATAAAGTGGCAACGGAGATAGCGCCATGTAATTCAAATTACTCATATCTCGAGGCACCACAACCCAACTCAAGTATGAAAGTGCAACATTTGTTCTATTTAGGCGCATGATTATTTGTCTTGTTTGATAGTTAGGCCATAAACCCGCCCATGTTTGACCAGAGCGAACCTTCTGGCAACGAAACTCCGGCAAATTACACAGTTGCTGTGCATAATGCGGGGATGCATCTAACGTATGCTCTGATGCATACACTAAAGGATTCACGGCATCATTAGAATAACCTTGAACATCTGAATTATCCGCCAACTGCACCCAGTTAGAACTATTGTTACTTGAATTTGATATGGATACTAAATTGCCAGGCGGTGATACAGCAAATACAAAAGCACAACAACAAACTGCCACACAACAACATAACATTAAAAAACTCTTAACCAATCCCCTCTCCCAAACAAAGATAACACCACTTAATTGAGGCGCATTATTTCACAAACAATCATTAAAAAACACAACAAAACCAGGATTATTGACAATAGCGCAAACCACAATACAATGCAGCCATGAATCATACAGAAACACCGCTTAGTCTATACATCCACTTCCCCTGGTGTACCAAAAAATGTCCTTATTGTGACTTCAACTCACATAACAAACCTGAAACAATAGATGAATCATCATATATCTCAGCCTTATTAGACGATATAAAATATCAATCTCGCTATATACAGGAGCGAGCAATCAAAACCATATTCATCGGTGGTGGCACTCCCAGTCTATTCTCACCAAACAAGCTAAACCACCTACTAACGAACATTATAGATCATTTTCCAACCAGCCATGACATTGAAATAACAATGGAAGCCAACCCTGGAAGCCTAACTTTAAGATACCTAAAAGAATTGTATACAACTCCAATTAATAGACTTTCTATTGGAGTGCAATCATTTCAACAAAAATTCCTTACTGGCCTGGGTCGCATACACAACCCGCAGCAAGCTCATACTGCAATACAAGGGGCAATTGACGCAGGATTTAATCGTATTAATATAGACCTCATGTACGGTCTACCAGAACAAACAACGCAAGATGCATTGTTAGATTTAACTACAGCCATGCAATATAATCTACAGCACCTCTCTTGGTATCAATTAACTATAGAACCCAACACCTATTTTTATAAGTATCCACCAGCACAACCAAACCATGACAACCTATTTGAAATGCAAGAACAAGGCAAACAGCTATTACGCAAATTTGGTTTTGAACAATATGAAATATCAGCATATCAAAAGCAACAACAGCATTGCCGCCACAATCTAAATTACTGGCAATTTGGTGACTATATAGGAATTGGTGCTGGCGCGCACAGCAAAATCACAACAAAAGAAGGGAAGCAATTTCGATACTGGAATATAAAACATCCAAAGCATTACTTACAAGCACAAAACAATTATCAGGCACAAATTGCATCCATATCGCAAAAAGACATGCCTGGCGAGTTCATGATGAATGCACTAAGATTAAATCAAGCCGTTCAATTTGATTTATTTAGCAAGAGAACAGGTCTTGCTATAACTGCATTACAACCGACACTAGATAAGCTTGCATCGCGAAAATTAATTACATACAACAAACATAGCCTCACGCTAACAGAACTAGGCTATAGATTTTGTGATGATGTAATAGCTGAGTTTATGGCTTAAGTTATAGCTTTACTATGAGCGTCAGAGCAATCCATACCGCTGTCATTGCGAGGAGTTTACGACGCGGCAATCCATACCGCTGTCATTGCGCGGCGCTTAGCTATAAAATCAAGCAGAGAATGCAATGATTGCGCTAAATGCCTTGCTTGACTGATAGCTTAGGTGTCGTTCTTATGATTTAAGTAGTGCTGTTTTGAGTTGATTTGAAGAAGCAACCACTAACCCATCCATTCTTAGTTCCGCATTGCAGCGCTACTGCCTGGTACGATATAAACCCAAATGATGGAGAGTGATTAATTAGTGTGAAATATTTATACTCGTGGTTATTCTCTTCTACTTGGTAGGTGCATAGAAGAGTCTCCCCATTGTCTTCTGTTGTGGTCTTGACGTCAACATATTGATCCAAGCTATTTAATTTGCCAGTAAGAGCAGATGCCTCGACGTTTGTGTTGGTTGGGTCTAGAAACCATGGAACCCCCTCGTCATTATCGGTTGTGGGGTCGCGGTAGACACCCCATGTGTTTTCCCCGCCGAACTCCACATCATAGGGTGGACTGCTTCCTTCAGGGCGAAGATTAGCTGGGTCTGGGCAGTGTAGGACGCCAGTATGGTCAGTGTTTCCCATAGCCGTCACTGTCACACCAGCAATAAGGGTTGAAAGAATCAGCGTTTGTACTTTATTCAATAATGACATGGTATTGCCTCGTTGTGGTTGAACGTATTAATTATTGGTGTGATGTTGGGTTTCAACTTCGCTTACCATTATAATTTCTCTTTATATGTGTTTACTGGTACTGATCAGTGCAGTATTAGCACGGTACATAAAAGGCACTTGAATGTCCACTAGTTTGTGCGGCTTTAGTGAGTTTTTTGCATATATCGCATGTAAAACAGTGGGTTAATCGCTCGAAAGTCCATCCTCTACGCCGCCTGCCAAACCAGGTAGCTCGGGTGCGGCCGCGAGCATCTCATACTCACCCGAAGTCATTCGGACCAACTTACTTTTTACTTCATATATTAACATCCCTTAGAATATTAATTTAGTTTAAATATCATATCAGATATTAATATCCTTATTTACTGGACGCTTACGATGGATAGTCGAATCGACTTTAAACCTCATAGCAACAACACCCTCTGCTATTCATCTATATTTAGTCATCAGAGCTATCGGACATGTGTATTGTTGTGGTAACAGCTCCCAATCATCAACACACTTATCATTTTCGCGCAGATATAACAATAAACATTATATTAAAATTAGAATGTTGCGAGCAAATCTGCCATCCACCAGGAAATAACTGTAAGCGTTGACTGCAATGTAAGTAAGTTACTTATAAATAATAAAATATAGTTTTATTTAAAGGAATTCGCTATGCTTATTAAATCATTATTCACCGTATTGAGTTTAACACTTGCTTTGGGATTAAGTAGTATCACGACGAGCGTGATCGCCGCGCCTCCTGCAAAATCACCATCATCAACCACATTAGATGACTATAAAAAACCCCCGTCATTTCTTTTTGTAGTACAAGCTAAAGAAGCCGTGATGAAGCCTGTAAAAGATGATAAATATAGATACACATTAACGATGAAATTAAATGATGATAACCTAAGTAAAATCATCCAATTTTCAGATCGACCTTATCGTATTGTTGAAATGGTGACAGCCAAGCAATTAAATGAAATGTGGGGAGAGGGTACAAATAGCTTTAAAACCGACCCACCGAATGCGGTGTTGTCAGCGAATGGGTTTGATGCAAGAATCGTTATTATAGAAAGCCAGACAATAGATAATGGCGTTATGACATTCACGCTTCGCAGTGCACCCAAACAAGGAGGCCGTACGGATGGGTTAGTCGATGCCGTGCTGACCATTGACGAATTGGGCTGTATATTTAATGGGGTTGTATGCATTGGATAGTAGTTGTTATTAATCGGCTCCTATTCAAAAGAGTAGCCAATAGGGACAAACTGGGACGGGGCAATGAGGAGGGGTAGGTCAGAGGTTCTCACCGTATCGTGAGGGCGACCCGCATCCTGATATTGCGAGACTAACAACAAATAGATCCAAGATACTTCTAACCAAGCACTATCAGATGCCGCATCATTTCCCATGCAGTCACCAGCTCTTTTTTAGGCAGAAAGAAGGTGAAAGTGAGAGCAATGGGTTAGTCAAAGCGGTCCTCACAATCGACAATGCCGCAGCATGTCCAGTATATTTTCATATAAAATTAATCCTAGGAATATTGATCAAGTTAAAGTGACCGCGAAAGATCAATAACTTATGCTCTTTAATAATTAGATACCGACGTTTACGTTTAACTCAGCTATCAAGCATAATAACTATCTGATAGATCCTATTTTATCATGCGCATAATATTCAACATGATGTTTTAGGGTTATAGTTATATCACGAAGAATATGGTTGATACCAATGAAAAAAATGTAAGTGCTATATTCGTGTGGATGATTTTTGATGGATAAAAGGTAGTTGCGTTCATCTTGCTGGAGTGTCTTAAGTAAATCGTTAGCAATTTGTGTGTGCACCGCAGTGAGTGGCTGTGGTGTTATGGTGTTGTTAGTGGTGATGGATTGTACTAATGTGTATATTATACGTATGTGACTGATGTTATGTAAGTGTAGTGTATGCCTTAAAGTAGAATGCGCCTGTGGTGCTGTGAGACGCAAAATTAAACTAGCTATTTGTGCACTAATAGTTTTTTCAAATTGTGTGATGATAGCGTGTGTCTTTTTGTGTTTCATATAGTATTCAGGTTCATGAGAAATAGATAGGTAGATTGCCTTGTTTTTTTCTAATTGATTCATTAATTGATTTTTTAGTAACAGTTGTGTGTTGTTGGATGACTGATCGATGATGTTTTTTAATAGATTATCAATATTATTCATTATTTTTTTATATGATTCTATTAATTGCTTGGAGCCAGCTTTGTGAAACACACATAGACTTGCCACTAAAGCGACTAAGCAGCCTATGGTAATATCTAACCATCGATCCATTGAAAGATGAAAGAGTTGTAGTAAGGTATAATGCAATGGTGATGTGATGATAACGTAATACATGATGCCTATCATTAATAACGTAGAAAATATCATGTAATTTTTTAATAAATAATAAGTAATGGTAAAAACAAGGATAGGCGCCCACACTAAGGGTGAGTTAAAATAGGGCCATACGTATAAGAATAAGGGGATGGTGAGTATAAAGCCAATAGTATGTCCTAATATTCTGTCCCATGATTTTTTTATGGTATCGCCGTATCGAACTAATAAGACAATATTGGTACTTAAAATCACCCAGGCAGGGTGTGATGTTTTTATTACTATGGCTACCAGGTATGCAAGAGGTATAGCTATCATGGCGCGCGTAGCAATTTTAGTATTGGTGGTTAATGTTTTATTGTTATTGAGTAAGGTTTGGTCGCGGATTTTTTCAAAGAAAAGGCTGACTAACGGCGTTTGTTGGTAAGATGAAGTGTGAAAAATAGTTCTTATTTTAATATATTGAATAAGATTGTTGGATAGTTTGTCAAGTAAATAGATGATCTCAAGAAATACAAAATTGTCTTCTTGTATGTTTTGCACAACGCTTTGAATAAACCGTTCATTTGTTTGGTGAATTGAATGCTCCGAGAGATTTAACACTCCCTCGTGTAAGTGTTCAAAGAATGCAGTTAATGCGATTTGTTGCGATTCAGTGGGGAGGTGTGATGATATCAAGTCTTGATATTTTGTTAAGGCAATTGTGATTCGATCGATAATCCCTTGCTCTTCATACGGTAGTTTTGAGTACAGGTTTTTCTTATCTTCATATATGTTATTTAAATCGATAGTATTGGCGTAATTGTTGACTAAGCTTAGTATTCTTAAGTTAGAGATAAGGGCTTGTTCCCATTCGGTGATAAATGTTTTTTTCAATGTATTGGTTATTAAAAAGTAATAGGCGGTATTGCTAATTAAGCAGCAACATACTCCTAGTGCAATTGCTTTTATCATCTCACTGATCATGATAGGGTTTTGTTCTAGCGATTGAGTGACTGCAAAGGCCATGATAACGAAACTGAATTTAACAATATACAAAGCGCCGATATTGATGAGGGAATAAAAATAACTGATTGCACTGATGATGATTAGCACTAAAAAACTAATGATAATCAGATGTGACGTTATTTCGGTAATGCTACAAACGATTAGTGTTATCAGTAGGCCAAGTAGCAAGGCGCTTGTTTGCTGTTTTATGGTATCGCCATAGCTAAAATAGGCCGAAACAATACTGGTAAAAATAAAAAATACTAACCCCATGGGGCTCAATGAAAAAAAAGAGGCGGTTAAACCTGCGATAGTAAATGATCCTGTGCTGATAACGGCGTAACGGCAGTTTGGCGAATATTTTATCTTTAGATAAACATGAGAACTAATGCGTTTAAATGTGAGCATGTGTGTAGTGTAAAGAACTTGCACCCGCATTGCAAATACCAGTAGAGGATCTGTTGTTGCCTATTTTTATAGGGTGGGACCGCGATTAAGCACTTGTCACCAAGCGCATTTCATTTGTGACGTTTGATGCAGCTGCAGCTTTTGTATGGGTTGATATTTGGCCGCGCCGCAATGTGCCAACAGCGACTAATCTGATCACCAGCGTGCGCCTTTTTAAAAATCAAATGTGACGCTTACCGATATAAATAACCATACATACGACACTCACGGCCAACGACGTGATCTGTGCAACCTATGACGGTATGTTTATTGCAATTAAAGAAGGACACCTAGCATATCATCGCTGATAGGTTCTGTGTGGTTATGATAGATGAGGCTAATTAACTCAATCTAACTTAAACTCAGTATTAGGATGAGGGCACACTAGATGCGACTCAGGATAATAGAGGTTACGCTTCGCTGTACGCAAATCACGCCCATAAACATGTACAGAAATAGAGAGCATATGCTTAGCCGCGATATTATCTACACAATCTTCTTTCTTTGCGCAGTACGGTATCTATTTATGATCATTTGACATGGGTATAGTTAAATTTATGGTTAGGCTTCACCTGCTTGCTCTTTAATTTTCTTAAATCCGCCGAAATAAGAATAAGCAATTGGTACTACAATCAATGAGAAAAATGTACCAAAAACAAGACCACCAACAATAACCCAACCAATCTGATGACGGC
>Ga0114933_10000725_pt1 | contig 39000 bp, 35 predicted proteins | sample 4SBtaG_FD_89691 | JGI IMG/M metagenome (GOLD analysis project Ga0114933, IMG submission 89691) | Deep subsurface microbial communities from Kolumbo volcano to uncover new lineages of life (NeLLi) - 4SBTROV12_W25 metaG | ecosystem: Environmental > Aquatic > Marine > Volcanic | place: Kolumbo... | reverse complement strand
GCTCTCCTATGTGCTTTGTGTAGTGGGTGCAAATCTCTTTCAGGGGCTGATTGTACTCCCACTATTTCTAAAGTGGAAAGGGCTCTCTCCTTATAAACAGCTGAGGGGTATGGCGCCGGCACTTATGACAGCCTTCTTTACCAAGTCATCCAATGCAGCGCTTCCTGTCACGCTTGAATGTGCAGAAAAAAAGCTGGGAGTAAACTCACGAGTTGCAAAACTAACCCTTCCGCTTTGCTCAATCATTAACATGAATGCTTGTGCTGCTTTTATTCTGATTACTGTTCTCTTTGTATCTACTCAAAGCGGCATTACCTTCTCAGTAGCAGAGATGATCTTGTGGATCTTCTTAGCAAGTCTCGCTGCAGTTGGAAATGCTGGAGTTCCCATGGGCTGCTATTTTTTAGCATCCGCTTTTTTAGTGGGAATGGGCGTACCACTATCTTTAATGGGGCTCATCTTGCCCTTCTATACAATGCTTGACATGCTGGAGACTGCGCTCAATGTCTGGTCAGACTCTTGCATCGCCTCCGTTGTAGACCAAGAGCTTAAAGAGCCTGCTCTGCAAAATGCATAAAATTATTTCTTGAAATAATTACCCCCCGCCCCCATAGGTATATAACCTAGAGCAAAGAAAAGGTGATATATGCGATTGCAACGGTGGGTTCCTCTATTTTTATTGGTTAACATTTCTCTCTCAGGAGCGACATTTACAGTAATGAACACGATGGACGCAGGCGCAGGATCCCTTCGTCAAGCGATCATTGATGCGAACGGTGCAGCTCTTGGCCCTCACGACATTGATTTCTCAGGTGCTGTAAGCGGCACAATAACTCTTAGTTCATCCTTGCCGCACATTACTCCCAATATAGGAACCGTTTCAGCAGCAGGCGCGAGCGGCGGTTCTGTCACAATTGATGGTGATAACTCTTACCGCGTTTTTATGACTCAGCCAGACCTTGACGGCGGACCCTTATTACCAACCACACCCTCAACGCAAACAATTTCAAACTTCACCATTCAAAATGCTCAGGCAACTGGCGGTGCTGGAGGATTCCCTGGCGTAACCTCACAGCAGTTTCAGTCGAAGTTCACCTTTAAAGAGAAGTTCAGTTATTTAAATCAGACTCTCTTTGGAACAGGGTGCGTTACAACTAAAGCCGTACTTGGCACCGATTATTTCACAGTAGAGACTTTCGATACTTCGCAGCATCACCTATCGGTTGATTTTGATATATCTGTGGTTCCATTAAGACAAAATATTGCCTACATAACGGTTGGTTATAATGGCCAGTTTTTTGATTCCCATGATTCACATGGTGGAAATTTTGAAGCAGTATTTAATTTTTAATCAAACATCATCTCCCAGGGGATTGGTAGAAAAGAGAACCTAGATTTAAGAGAGTATTAAACATGTATAAAAAGCTACAAATTCTATGTCTTATCGCAGCCACTAATCTATTGGCTATTACGTATAATGTTACTCTTACCACTGACTCACCATCAACAACGGCAGGAGAGGGCGCACCAGGGGAGCTTCGTCACGGTATTAATCAGATCAATCAAGGCATAGACGGATATGATATCATTGACTTTTCAGGTTTGCCTGCAGGTTCAACCGTTTCTCTAAACGCTCCTCTTCCTGTACTAAACCTAAGTAACAGTGATTTAACGCAAATTATCGGGAACGGGGCTTTTCTAGATGGCCAGTCTCAATATCCAGGTTTTTTTGCAAACCAAGGTACAATCACCATTGAAAATTTTAACTTTCAGAATTGTACATCCAGGGGCGGAGATGGTGGTGATGGGCAATTTGGAGGTGGTGGAGGTCCAGGTTTTGGCGGTGCACTTCTCAATTTCGGTGCAGAGGTTACCCTTGATAATGTGAATTTCGATAATTCGACAGCTCTTGGAGGTAATCTAGGAGTAAGAACTATGATTCCTACAGATGGCTGCGGCGGCGGCGGCGGCATGTGGAGCTTTTTTAATGGGATAGAGTTTACTGCAAGAGGCGGAGATGGCGGGCCTGGTGCCGGCGGCGGCGGCGGTGGTATAGGCGCTAGCGGCGGTAATGTAACGATAATGGATTTTGCTGGCGGCGGCGGCGGCGTCTCTGGCGGCACATCTCGCAGTGCTAGAGGCGGAGATAGCGCACTTGCGGGATCATTTGGCGCTGGTTATGATAGCTTTGGATCGCTTCCAGGCGGAATGGGCTTTGATGCAACTATTGGAGGCGCTGGAGGTCTTGTTGGCGGCGGCGGTGGCGGTGCAGGAAAGGCAGGCGGCGGCGGCGGCGGCGGTAACTCAGGAGCTTCAGCTTTGGACTTATTGGCGGCGATGGATCAACTACTGGCGGCGGCGGCGGCGGCGGTGCTGGATTCGATCCAGATCCCCCAAATGCTGATGGCGGCGCAGGTAGCGCTTATGGCGGCGGCGGCGGCGGTGCAAGTGTTAGTGGAACGGATGTTGGATCTGGCGGACAAGGCGGAGAGTACGCAGGCGGCGGCGGCGCAAGTTCTAGAAACAGTTATGTGGGCGGAAAACCTACCGTTGGTGGAGACGGTGGTCTTGGCGGCGGCGGCGGTGGCGGGAGCATTGGTGTTCCAGGCCAGCCGGATGTATTTGGTGGTTTTGGCGGAAGAGGCCCTGAAGGTTCACTCTTATTTGGCGGCGGCGGCGCTCCCGGTGCTACAGAAGAAATATTGGATATCATTGGTCGCGTAATAATGTTTGTTCCTATTGCTGGATCTGGTGGGTTCGGATCGGGAGGGGGAGGAGGCACTCCAGGCTTCTTTTCTCAACCAGGGTTTTCTCCAGCTGGGGTTGATCAAAGTTCAGTCCAATTGGGGGGAACAGGCCGCGGTGGATTTGGAGGGACTGCACCTATTGGAGGGATAGGCCCCGGCGGCGGTGGATCCGGATTAGGTGGCGCAATTTTTGTTTGCTCTGCAGATAGTCCAGATATTGGAGGATCTACCATATCAGGAGGAGAGCTTTTAATTGGTGATTTCGTCGGTTTCTCGAATAATTCAGCAAGCGGGGGCGCAGGCGGACTATACTCTGGATCTCCGATAGCTAGGAATGGAACAAGCGACGGCGATGGGATCTTTTTGTCCCTTGGGGGATTTGATAATAGCATGTTGGGGAGTAACAATTCCTCCTCATCTGTGACATTTAATAACACATTCCCACTTTCTATTAATGATCCTATTGGGGGTAATGGATCTGGATCTGATACGGCGATAATTAGTTCTATGAAGATTCAAGGACCTATAGAATTTACAGCAGATAATACTTACTACCCCTATACTCAAATTGGTATGACGGGCTCTCTTGCTCTTTCAGGTGACGGTGCAATCTCAAAAAGCTTATACCTCGAAGTGATATCACCAGGTATTTTTAACATAGCTAACGTGGACAACTCTACTTCTATCTCAACCCTTTTTGGAGGTGGAACAGTTTCTTTAGGCTCTAAGAACTTAACTATTAAACCGCGTGAGTTAACGGTTTTCCAAGGAATAACTTTGCCGGCAGCTCAAGAATTCTCTGGAACGATCTCAGGCTCTGGACGTGTAACTGTTGAGGCATTTGTTCCTTTAGAAGGGTTTGTGGGCACAATCACTCAAGTGTTTTCAGGAACGAACACCTACACCGGACGAACAACTATCTCACGACCTTCTGGTATCGAAGTTGGTATCGAAATGCCATCTCAGACAGTTTTAAAAATCAAAAGGCCAGAATCACTCCCATTTACACAAGTTAGGATAGACAATCGCGCTCAATTGTCATTAGATTTTAGTGGAACGTATGATATGAATTCTCTTAGAGATGAAGGTGTGTTCGAACCCTTTCTTTCGCGAGGCTCTGTTCTTTTGGGAGATGGAGTGAGCAATTTGAATCTTACATTGAATAATTCTGTTCCGACTACATATTCATCAAACATTAATGAAAAGATTGGAAGTATAGGAAGCCTAACCTATCAGGGATCTAGTACATTTACATTTACTGGAACTGCTAGCTATAGCGGATCAACCGATATTGCAAGTGGAGAATTTGCACTACTTTCTCCTGGTGTGATACAGAGCAATGTCAATGTGCTCTCAGGTGGTCTCTTTTCAGGAACAGGAACAGTATCTGGCGCAGTAACGGTAGAAAATGGTGCAACGATTAAGCCTGGCGGCTCCATTGGAACTATTACTGTTGGATCATTGAATTTAAGCCCTTCTTCATTAACCGAGATAGAGCTTAGTCCTTTGATCGCATCTGAGATCGTTGTTACGGGAGTAGCTAATTTAGATGGAAATTTACTAGTGACTCACCAGCCAGGAAATTATCCCTACGCTTTTGATTATGATATTATCTTTGCATCTGGCGGGTTTAATGGTACAAATTTTGAAGAAGAAGATATCATCGAATTTCCAGGTTTTGACTATAGCGTCATATTTTCCAATCCCAACACTCTAACTCTACAAATAATTAGAGAGCCTGGCTCAGTATTTACAGGCAATGCCTTAATAACAGCCATTAACCTTCCATTTGTAGCATCCGAAGAGCTCGCTTTTTTAAGTGATGATGAACTTCGAGCTGCAATGAATACAATAGCACCCACTAGAAATGCATTTGGCGGCTTTACTGCACAGAACGTAATGTTTTCAATGACAGGCCTTACTCAAGATCATTATGCTCAAAGACGCTTTTTAGGTTGTGATATCTCTCTTCCTTGCGATTCCTGTGAGCAAGAGTGTTTCAACGTCGAAGAGAGCACCTCAATCTGGATTAGAGCTCTTGGTGAATATGACCATCTGCATCCTGGGCAGCAAACTCCAAACTATAGTTACGTAGCTCATGGCGGGCTTATAGGTTTTGATTTCTTTAATAATGACACGCTCGATCTTGTTAGTATCATCGCGGGATTTGCAAGGACAAGATTTTGGGAGAGTCCTGCTCTTGGAAAGGGTTATATCAATCAAGGGTTTGCATCGATAGTAGGAATGTATCAATTTGATCCCTGTTATGTAGACTTTGCTCTTTGGGGCGGATATCACCACAATAAGAATTATCGAACCATCACATTTACTGGATTTGATGCTATTGCAAAATCGGGTATTGATGGATGGCAGTTTGGTCCGCACGTAGAGTTTGGTTATGATTATTGCGATGGAGGATTTCAAGCAGAGCCTTTTCTCTCCTTTGATTGGATGAATAATTGGCAGGATGACTTTAAAGAAAAAGGAGCCTCTCCATTTAACATGCAGCAAAAGAATCACTATTCATCGATGCTAAAAAGTGAAGCGGGCATCCGCTTATACCAATGCATCACCGTAGAGTCATTTCAGTCAAAATTTACCTTTAAAGAAAGGGCAAGTTATTTAAATCTCACGCTCTTTGATACGGGAGAAGTCACAGGCAAAGCAGAGCTTGGCACAGATTACTTCACTGTCAATACGTTTGATTGTACGCAAAATCACCTATCTTTAGGTTTTGATATTTCAATGGTTCCTCTAAATCAAAACGTTGTCTATTTAACTCTAGGTTATAATGGTCAGTATTTTGATTCACATGATTCACATGAGGGAACCTTTGAAGCAGTATTTAATTTTTAATAGCCAGAAGATGGTTAAGAGTATTTCGGTATGCTAATCCAAATGGATTGGTGGAAGTGGGAACTAAAGATTTAAGAGAGTATTAAACATGTATAAAAAGTTACAAATTTTATGTCTAATCGCAGCCACCCAATTATTAGGTGTCTCATACCCCGTTACTCTTACCACTGATTCTCCCTCCACAACTTCAGGAGAAGGTGCGCCAGGTGAGCTTCGTTACGGGATTAATCAAATTAATCAAGGAATAGGTGGCTTCGATGTAATTGACTTTTCAGGGGTGCCTGTAGGATCGACTATTTCTCTAAATGGTCCACTTCCCATATTAAACTTAAGTAACTCCGATTTAACGCTCATCATTGGGAACGGCGTAAATCTAGATGGAGGCACACAGTATCCTGGCTTTTGCGCTAACCAAGGGTCCATTACAATTGAAGATTTCAATTTCCAAAATTGTACCTCATTAGGCGGGGATGGAGGTAATGGCAGGTTAGGCGGCAGCGGCGGCCCTGGATTAGGAGGTGCTCTTTTTATCATTGGAGCTGCAGTTACTCTTGATAATGTTAACTTTACTGATTCAGTAGCTCAAGGAGGTAACCCCGGGATATCTACCTTTGTTCCAACAGATGGTACTGGCGGCGGCGGGGGAATGTGGAGCTTTTTTAACGGAGCAGTATTTACTGCAAGAGGTGGAGATGGCGGCCCGGGCGCTGGCGGCGGCGGCGGCGGTCTTGGAGCAAGCGGTGGCGACGTATCCGTGATGGATTTCGGAGCTGGTGGCGGCGGCGTATCTGGCGGCCCCTCTCCAAGCGGTAGAGGTGCAGATAGCGCAGCTATAGGGTCTTCTGGCGCTGGATTTGATGCCTTTGGATCTTTTCCTGGCGGAATGGGTTTTGGCGGCGGCGCAGGCGGGCTTTTTGGCGGCGGCGGCGGCGGTGCAGGTGCACTTGGCGGCGGCGGCGGCGGCGGCAATGCAGGAGCTGATAGCTTTGGACCTACAGGTGGAGATGGATCATTTAGCGGCGGCGGCGGCGGTGGCGGGTCCAATTTAGGTGATGGCGGTGATGCGTTATTCATTGGCGGCGGCGGCGGCGGTGGATCATCTGTGACTGCTGCTGGCGGCGCATCTTTTGTCTCTGGTCTTATTGCACCGATTACTTTTGGAGGAGCTGGGGGAGGTGCACCTATCATACCGGGAGTAGTCGGTAGCGTGCCATTTGGAGGCCGAGGAGCAGGTGGTGCAATATATGTATCCGACCTTGGCGGAAATCTTATCTATAAAGGTAAGGGAACGATTACAAATTCTAGAGCTTCTGCAGGAACTGATCTTCCACCAGGTGCATTCTCAATTAATGGACAGTCCTTTTTCGATCAAAATTTTTTCAACTTTTTTCCTCCTCCTCTTCAATTAGTTCCCGATCCTGGTGAGACTATCACCATAAGTGATCCTTTTATTACATTTAATAGAGTCGAAGTCACAGGTGGTGGAACTGTTATAAGTGAGCTCACAGATGTTCCAGCATTTCCTTTTCCTCCTGATTTCTCCTATTTTGACTTTGTCTTTGGCTTAGATATTGGCGACGGAATAACGCCTACCACATTTAATTTAAAAGGCACTACAATTCCTACACCAGAGGGTGATGTAACTTTTCCCCTTTTAGTTTCGTTATTTAACCCCATAAATATTGCTTCAGAATCTAAATTCACTGGAAAGGGAAGTATTTCATTAGCAGGGCCCGCTCAAATAAATTTAGCGGGGACAATAGAGATTGAACCTGGAATAATATTTGTTAATAGTTCTGAGGGCATCCCAGAAATTAATGCATCTCCTGGAGGCAGGGTTGTCTCGCAGGTTACCTCTACTCAGGCAGGGACGTTATTTGTAGAACATTCGGTGAATTTTTCGCCTGCTACTCTAGAAGTTGTATTTGATGCTCAATCGGCCCCCACAAATCCATCTGTTTATACAATAGTACAAAGCTCGCAGCCATTTGCTAATGTATTTGGAAATACTATAGCTCCCCCAGGTGGCAATGTTGTCTATACGCCAGCTGAATCGCCAAATAGTGCAGTTCTTACATTTAATGTTCCGGATGGAATTAGTAATGCAGACCTCTTTTTTGGAGAGCAATCTATTCCTGCTCTGGTATTATCAGATCCTTGTGCTGGATTAGTTGTATTAAACCTGCTCGCTCCCGGAGCAGCGCAATCGGCGATAGATAGCTTTTTTGCAAACCAATCCACCTTAACCCTGCAGGCCTTAGCAGGTAACGTTGTCTCTGTTAATACAAACCTAACTAAAAAGTCTGCCTTTCAAACAGCTGCTCCAGGCTCTCCTTTAGCTGCCTTTTATAAAACAAGGGAGCTCATTGTACAAAATGATTTAGAATTGAATGGATCCAAAAGAGGTCGTTCCGTTTATTCCGAAGTAGGCTCTTTGAATAAGCAGCCTCAGAACTCTTTTTCAATTACACCTTTTGGACAGTACCAAGAACAAGACTCAGTTACAACATCTGATGTAGAATTGCCAGCCTATAGAGCTGGAACAAAAGGAGTTATTCTGGGCTATGATTACTTGGGCGCTGAGAATTTCCTAATAGGAGGGGCTCTTACTTATGCTTATACTGACCTTAATCAGTCCCAAAATTTAGGAAACCAGAAAATTCAAACTGCCTTAGGGTCGTTCTATTCTAGTTTTATTTTAGATCACCTCTTTATGAATGTTCTAGTCACAGGTGGTTATAATTACAATTCAGGAGTTCGTAATATCAAAGGTGTACCCGCCCAATCTCTTACAGTATCTTTTAATGGAATTGGTTTGGGTGAATTGGGACCTCAAATAATTGAAAGGACTGAGACTCTCAATATTCCAGGAATTCCAGATGGTAAAGCCGCCTCAAAATACAATAGCTGGCAGTTAGCACCGCACTTTGATATTAACTATGAATTTGGCTTTGATTTCATTTCATTGGTCCCATTTATATTATCTGATTGTATTATGAATTTCGCAGATTCATTTACTGAAACCGGCGATAACACACTCTTTGTGACGGGGTGTGGCGATATTTTGTCACTCAATAATGTGATTGATGATTTAACCTCTTTTATGCTTCAAAATGAAGCGGGCCTCAATCTATTTGAAAGAGTCGATATGCAGGAACATGGCATGCTTATCTTTAGGCAAAAGGCTTCCTACGTTAATCGTTATGCGGTGCCCTACACATTTGTATCTAGATTCGTGACAGATCCTGAGTTTACAGAGACTCAAGTAGCTCTTCCTATGCAGCATTTCTTCGGATCTTCTGCAGAAATTCTATACAGAATCAATCAACTCTCTTTGATTTGGACCTATGAAGGGTTTGTTGGAAGTGGATATGCATCTCATGCAGGTTATTTCCGCGTCAGCGCTGACTTTTAAAGTGAGTATTATCCAGTAAATTGAAAGAGTTAGATGTATCTATTGTGATTGTGAGAGATGAGTTGCTATGCTTTTCAACATAGCAACTAAAGGAAAGACTGATTTTACTCGTGAAAGTCGCGATCCATTACGGTTTTACGCTTTGATCTCTTAGCATTTTCCATTGCTGTCATGCAGTGCTTTTCTACAATTTTGCTAAGTTCTGCAATTGCGCTTGCGGATGTGTTCATCTCGCCGCTTTTTTTGATAAAAGCTTTGACTTTACTAGCTACGACTAAATTTTCCATTGTTACCTCTTAAGATTAAAAGAAGTAATGTTACTCAAGATTTGATTCCTTGTTCAAGAAGAATTTTTTTAACAGCGTCTACTTTGTCACCCTGAATTTCAATATTTCCTTCTTTTACAGAGCCGCCCGTGCCGAGTTTTGCCTTGATGAGGGAAGCTAGTTTTTTGAGCTCTTCAGGTGAGAGGGCAAGGTTTAAGACGACGGTAATGTAAGAGTTTTTTCGCCGCATCGAGCGCACTTTAACAGGGCGCCTTTTAGCGTTTGATTTATCTTCAGGAATATAATCGCCGCCAATTGTAAAAGGCATCTATTTTTCCTTTTCAAAGTCAAGACTTGTAGAATTAATGCAATAGCGCAGGTGAGCGGGGTTGGGACCGTCTTCAAAGACATGACCTAGGTGAGAGCCACATCTAGCACAGAGCACTTCAGTGCGGAGTGTTCCTAGCTTGTAATCCTTTTCATAGGTAACGCGGTCTTCTTTAACCGGCTTTGTATAACTGGGCCAGCCAGTGCCTGAATCAAATTTATCATCTGAGTCAAAGATAGAGGCATTGCATGCTGCACAGTGATAGACCCCCTCGTCTTTTAAAGACGCGTAGAGGTTAGAAAAGGGAGCCTCGGTGCCTTTTTCTCGAAGAACATGATATTCTTCAGGAGTGAGCCTTTTCTTCCACTCTTCATCAGTTAAATTCCATTCTGGATCCATATGTGAAAACCCGTTAATTGCGAAAAAACCTGCGACAAGTGTTGCAAAAATGTTAAATGGTGTCATAAGCTCCTCTTCAAAATAATAAAAGAAAGCTATGAGAAATATTCTCTTTCCTTTCCTGGTAACGATGGCATTTTTTTGCCTTCTATTCAAGTTTATTCATACGCCTCAAAGGTCTTTTAGAGCCTTTACCAAAACCCTTGAATCCTTTCATAAAGAGCACCCTTCCCTAAAGGATTTACAGCTAGAAGATGTTATCTCGCTAGCAGGGATTTGGCAAGATAGATTGGCGCGATCGCTCATCTTAAAAAAGGATTATAGAAGGATCGATTTCGAAAAGGTCAAACTACTCGAAAGTGTCCTTGCAAAGGGCGGCGCGCAGGTTTTTATGCGTCACGGAGAGCAAAAGCTATCTAAACGTCTCTTAGAGATGCAGCCCGAAAGACTCAGAAAAATTGAGATGATGCGAAATCCCGAAAATTTGCAAAATCCCATAACAGATATCTCACTTGTTGAGGTATTAGCTGTAGGAATTATCTTTTCTCACTTAAAAGAGAAGAACGGAAAAAATTTCTCCATTCACACGTCAGCAAATAAGAGAGCCTCCCAAGTAGCAAAGTGCTTGGGTAGTCTCACCCAGACGGATCCCGACTTGCTGCCTAAATTAACCTGTATCAATTATCCAGATGGTGAAAAGTTTCCGTCGCACTATCTTCAAAGAGAGCTCTCATCTGGCGTCTTGCCTTGGGAAAAGGAGTCCATCGACTATATTGTTGGTGCGGGGACATATGCCAAGATCATGGATCAAATCAAGGAAGAGCTAAGAGCTCCCTATGCTCCCGATCTTTGCACTATCTATCTTACGCATACCCAGCAGATCAATTCGGTACAAAAACTCAACCACCTACCATTAAAGAGAATAAGCCATTTGGGAATGATCATATTAGTGGAAGATGCAGTATTTGACTTTCCAACAGGCATTTTTCAGTGATCTTGCTTATCCTTCTTTGCATCGCTGCCTTAATCATAGCCTTCGATACTCAAAGGTGGGGCATATCTCCCATGCCAACCTCTCGAAAAGCAAAAAAAATCATCCTAGAGCTAGCAGGGGAGGGGGAGGTCTATGAACTGGGCTCAGGTTTTGGTAGCCTCGCTTTTTCTCTTTCCAGAAGGGGAAGAGTAAAGGCCTATGAAATGGCGTTAATTCCCTATCTCATCTCAAAAATGCTTCCCTCAAAAAACCTCAAGATCACTAGAAAAGATTTTTTCAAAGAGTCCTTGTCTGATGCAAAAGTGATCGTTTGCTATCTCTATCCAGGTGCTATGGCAAGGCTCAAAGAGAAGTTTAAAAAAGAGCTCCAAGAGGGTGCTATCGTGATTTCAAATAGCTTTTGTATTCCGGGGTGGAAACCTACAAAAGTCATAGAGGTAGGGGATTTTTTTCGAAGTGAAATATATCTCTATTCGCTTTGAGGAGGTTTTCTTAAGTTCTTTTTTGCAGAATGCTTTTTCTTCTCATCTAGCATCTTTTCTTTCTGTTTGCGCGTGCGTCTCTTCTTTTGCCTGCGGATTTTATCAACTGCTTTCTGTCTTTTGCTCTTCTCTTCCGAGATTGTCTCTTCAATTCTTTCGCAAAGATCCCTTCTTGCAAAAAAGCGGTTCATCTCGCGCGATCTGTTTTTCTGGCATTTGGTCTCAATTTCAGTGGGGATATGTTTGAGATAGACGCAAGAGTGCGTCTTGTTGACCTTTTGGCCGCCACTGCCTGATCCCAAGATGAACTTCTCGATAAGATCGTCTTCCACGATCTTAAGCTTGTCCATCCTCTTTTTTAGCTCGTCTTTTTTCTCTTTTGATACGCTCATATCTCTTTTTTAATCGGAATAGCCTTTTGGATAAAGGGTAGACTGCACGTAGGGCGAATTTTCAAAGAAAAGTTTTGCCTGCTCCCAAACAGAATCAATGGTTACATCTTCCTCAATCACATCGCAGAATTCAGCGAAATCTTCTAAAGGAGTATCATAGAGAATGTGTGATGTATAATTTCCTATCAAAAAACTATTTGTTTGAGTGCTTTTTTTATGACTCTCTATTAAGAACTGCTTTTCATTTTCAATCTCTTGAACAGTCGGCCCCTCTTGCACAAACTTTTCGATCTCAGATAAAGTGAGCTCTTGGAGCATTTTTGCTCTCTCTGGTTCCGATGAGAAATCAATATCAAGATAGACCTCATCAAAGTTTGGATCAAAAGGAGATGAGCTAGATACCGACACGTTGTAAGTGCCTCCCTCTTCTCTTCGAAGGATATCAATAAGGCGGTTTTTTATGATATTTTCGAGGGGAGTTAAGAAAGAGGATGTACTCTCTGCACAGAAGACAAAATTACTAAGAGAGTGTGTCTCTTTCCCCTCATACATTGAAAAAGAGACGGTTTCTTTTGGAAAAGTGCCGAGTGGTAAGCTTGTCATCTCTTCCAGATTAATCATTTCGTTTGGTGCGAAATTTAAATATTTGCCTGCAAGCTGTGTTAGAATTTCTGGATCAAAATCACCAACAATAACCATGGAAAATTCTTGCGGGTCTGTAAATGCTCTGTCAAAAGCATCTGTTGATCTTTTCTCATCAAAAAGAGAGTAGTCGAAATCCTTGAAAAGAGGATGGCCTGAATGAACCTCCTCTTCCAGCTTTTTATAGTATTTATGGTAAGGGTTATTCGCCCGCGATTTTTTTCCCTCTATTCTTTTTTCAAGAAATCTTTCACAGTCAGAGGAATCAAAGTTTTTCTCGAGGAAAATAGAGCGAATCGTTTTAAAAATCTCTTCTGCTTTTGAACTAGGACCATTTAATGAGAGAATTCTGTAGTTGTTATCATTTGTCCAATAGAGATTTAGGAGTTTGTTATTGAGAAAACGATAGAAATCTTCCTGGTTTAAGTTGGCAATTCCAGATAAGAGCCTACAGCTAGGGATAGTAGATTCAATCTCATCCATTGGAATGGAGGCCTGCCCGCCTTTTGCAATGAGTCTTGTGTATAGACATTTGTTCTCAAGATCGGAAGGAACAAAATAGATATCCAGTCCATTTGGAAGAGTGATGTGGTGACTGGGGACCAGATCGATCTTTTCATCTAGCAATGGCGAGCAAATCAGCTGAATAAGATCTTTATTCTGGGGAGACTCTATCTCTTTTGTTTGTACACTGATCATACATTTATGAATATCGTCAGAGGTTACAAGATCAGCCTTCGGAGAGACAAATCGGTAGCAAAGGTCATCGAGATCGATATGGTCCTCTATCCACTCTCTAAAATCCTCTTCCTCGAGATCAAATGCTATCCTTTCCATTAATTTTAACATTTCAATAGGAGAGTAGATCTTTTGATCTCTAGTGAAATTTGAATGGAAAATGTTTACGTAGGCGCTATGTGGAATGAGATCTTGGTTGGCAATGCTTATGAGTAGAGGTTGAATGAACTTCTCTCTTTGTGAAGAGATCTCTTCTTCAGTTGGGCCATATTTTTTGAGTTTAACAATCTCTTCGTAGGCCTTTTCGAAAGCCTTCAGGGGGCGATCTTCAAAACAATGAAAATAGATCTCATTCATTTGATAGTTGTGGATATACTGAGTGCTGATGGTATAACAAGAAATAAAAGGGTAGGGATCTATTTTGCTGGCAACATTTAGTCTGTCTTGAAAAATGTTTTGTATTAGAATTCCCACCATCTTTGAGTGAACCTCTTGAAAGCTTAGCTCCTCGCTTGGATCTAATTTTTTAAAGGTCAGAAGAGAGCCTCCATATTCACTCGTTTCAGGATCTGAGAGAAGGATTGTGGAGCCTGGAGTGGGGAGTTTGAAATCTTTAGATGGCTCCTCCAAGACTATCTCACTTGGGGTAAGCTCACTAAAGAGCTCTTGAGTTAGCGATTCAATGTAGGCGCTATCAAAATCTCCTACAGCAATCAGAGCCATGCGTTCTGGTACATACCATTTTGAATAGAAATCTCTCAATTTTTGTGCAGGGCTATTTTGAACAACCTCCTTCAGCCCAATGGGAGCTCTCTTTAGGTGTCTAGAGCCCTCTAAAAAATACTCTCTCTCCTGTTCACAGATTCGAGCACTTGCTGATTTTGACCTTAGATTGGCCTCATCGATTATGACGCCTCTTTCAATTTCTACAAGCTCATCCTCAATAGTCGCATTTGAGACCATGTCAGATAAAATGAGTAGAGACGTTTTGAGGGCTTCTGGATCGCTAATGGGAATATCTAGCTGGTAGACCGTCTCATCATAGTTTGTGTAGGCATTGACGTGCGGGCCAAAAGATGCGCCAATCGACTCTAAATATTGAATGGCCTCTTTGTCTTTAAAATGCTTTCCACCTCTAAAGAGCATGTGCTCTAGAAAGTGAGCGAGGCCCCTTTCATCCTCTTCCTCATGAAGCGATCCTACCTTGACTACAAGATAAAGGGAGGCTGTCTCTTTTGGACAGCTATTTTCCAATATGTAATAAGTAAATCCATTCTCTAGTTTTCCAATTGTTACATCGTCATCATTTGGCAAGAATTCTTCGCCAGAAAAAAGAGATGTAACAAAAGCTACTAATATAAAGAGATATTTTAAAAACATTTAAGGCTCCAAGAATAATGAGAAAATAGTATATGTTGGAGGTAATAAAGAAAACAATGAGGAAGAGGACCAATGAAAAAAATTTGTTTTACCGCTTTTCTAGTACTTGCAAGTCAAGGATTTTGCATTCTCTCACCGCTCAATCAAAGCATCAGAGAAATGAACGCTGTCTTAGATAGCTTCGAGCTTCGAAAGCTAAACCAATCGGAAGAGATCCAAGAGATTGTTCGTTCCGATTCTGGTTTTGTTGTTTTGACAAATGATTCCGTGATCAATGTTTCAATCGTCTACAATCCAAGTACACTGATTGGCCCAAGACAATTTAGCCTTCAATTTGAAGAGCCGGTCTCTAGAGATCATTAATATTTCTATTTAAATCTTTTTTGAATTCTCATATACTTCTCCCCGTTTCTTTAAGACGAATGGGGATAAGGTATGAGATATTTTTTTCTTTTTGCTTGGGCTTGTGCTCTCAGCGCAGCATGCCCGCCAGATATTGCACCCTTGCCTCCGCTCCCAATACCCGCAGTAGTTCCACCACCGGTGATGATGTGCAGCACTCCCACTCCTGACGTTATCAGTGACTATATGCCGATTACTTTTGTTAATGACAGCGGCCTTGATGCGGATGAAATCTATATCGCAGTTCTCGTTAACTCAAGCACTCAGTATCTAGCCTTTAGTATGGACGGGATGGGGCACTATTTAGCCACCATTACCGATTTCACCCCTACAACTTACCTCTCTGACCCTATTTATTCCTATCCGCTTAGCTCTTTTGAGATGACCCAGGCTGATACCTACACTTTTTACATTCCCAATACGGGAAATGATTCCATGTCAGGAAGCAATTTCATGAAATCTTCTCGAATTCTGGTCTCACTAAATGAGCCTTTGACCTATTTCATTAATAATGTGGGGGCTCTGCAAGTTCCATCGGATGTGATAGCAACCGATGACAACTACTTTATTCTGAATGACAAGATTGAGTTTGATATTGGCAGTAACGGACTTAATCGAATGAATTTGAATCTAACGGGAGTCGATTTTTTCGGTCTACCGCTCCTCGTCCAAGCAAATTACAAGTTTCTTTTTGGCACGACCTTTTCCGATGCCTGTTCTCTTACAGGAATGCCATCTACTGTGAGCTATTCAGATGTTTTTTCTGGGTACACAGATGCACTGGGGACTCTTAGCTCTCCTTTCGATGGCTATTGGGGATCTCTTGTGGCAACTTATACCAATCCGGCGGCAGTAGGAGGAGGCCTTTGTAATCTTCGCATCTATGCGCCGGCTACTGCCATGGGAAGTACGCAGACCCAGTCCAATCCAAGCAAAGTAACGTTCCCCACGAACTACTTCTTAAGCAGTGCTAGCTCACCTACTAGCTGCACTTGGTTTGACGCTGTCTGGAATACTTATTACCAAAACAAGAAGCCTGTTCCCTACCTAATTTTAGATGCCACAACAGTGTCAGGTAGTGCAAAAGCGGTTGGAAGTGAAGTAGGCTCGGGCGATTTTCACTTTGTGATTAAAGGCGGCCCCGATGCGGGAAAGACGATGGTTTTCCCTCTTCCGACAAGTTCTAAGGCTTTTTTTACAGGGGCTGTGAGTGATTATGAGCCCGCAATCTCAACCGGCGGCGCATCTGCCGCAACCGTAGCTCAGGTCTTCAAGGTCTTTGCAACCTCCATTATTTCTGGAATTATTCCCATCAATTGCCAGCAACAAAGCCCCATCACACTCTCAAATTCCTACGCTAGGGATCATTCAGCCGAGTATTTTGAGAACAATACGATTTTGACAAGCGCCCTCAGTGGTTGCTCTTGCGTCTCTAACGTTCCTTGGTTTGATTTCTATTCAAGAGCGCTTCTTACTATTGGTGCTCCAAACCTCTTCTATACCTCTGCTTACTCCGACTTTTTAGGAAGTGATGGCACGATTGTCATTGTTAATTTAGCAAGCGATAATGCGGCAGCTACGATTACGGTTAACATCAACGACCTTTCGGCTGCTACTATCCCTAATCCTTACGCAGACACCACGAGCTATGATCTCACCGTTGGAAAACCCAGCGATACAGATGTTGAGTATGGCACGAGTAAAATGGGTCCATTTAGCTCGATGATTCCAAGTTCTGCCGCTGGAAATGAAATCTTTTTAAAAGTGACCTATAATGAAGGGACCTATTCCGGTATGAGTTTTATAACTCAAATAGCACCTGCAGCGGAAGTTTTTCATCCTGTTTTGCCCGGGCAAGGGATGATCACAACAACCGGTACCAATACAACAATTAACATAGGGGCAAGCCCAAAATGATGCGCATTTTAACAATCACCTTTTTACTCTTTTCCTTAACAGTTTTTGGCTCTGATTCAAAGGCGTGTTATCTCGCACCATCAGGTGCGCTTATCAAGAGTTGTAACCAGCTCTTTTTTACCGCGAGCTTTACCTATGACATGCCGATTCAAGAAAATATGGGATTGGGCGTTGTCTCAGATTCATCTGCACCTTTAGATCTTTTAAATGGCTACAGCGTAAATATCTCAAATGACTATAAGCCGGGATTTAAAGTGGGTTTTGGCACGCGTTTTGATTATGACAATTGGAGCACCTATCTTACCTATACGTGGTTTAGAGGATCGCAGACAGCGATCGTCTCTCTTGATTTCGATAATTCGGACATTGTTCTATTTCCCGCATGGCAGACTCCAGAATTTCTAAATCCCCGGTACAAACAAGGATTTGAATGGTGGGATTTAGAGATGGATCTTGTTGACTGGGATCTTGCAAGGAGCTCTCAGTTTGGAAGAAAGCTAACCCTTACTCCTTTTGTGGGGATGCGCGCAGCCTTCATTAGGCAAAAGCTGCATGTAGACTATATCAATCTATCTGAAGGAGATATTGCCATTTGGCCCTCTACAACTATTGATAGCTCCTCTTCTTCATGGGCGGTAGGTCCTAGGTTTGGCTTCACTTCGTCTTTTAACCTTCCCGAAGGATTTCGATTACAAGGAAATACGGAGATGGACCTGCTCTTTACTCAGTATGACCTAAAGAGTGAAGAGGTCTTTGATGAAGAGGGGCCCAATCGATTTCAAGTGAGACATAACGACGAGAACTATTTAAGGACCCACGCAGAGATAGGCATGGGTCTTGGGTGGAGTCGTTATCTCTATGAATGCGATTATCACTTAGACTTTTTAGCTAACTATCTCTTCCAGGTCTATTTTGATCAGAATATGTTTCGAACATCAGCTCTCTCTCAATCAAGAGGAGGCAGCTTTTTACCGAATGGAAATCTTTATTTGCATGGTCTAAGGCTATCTGCAAAATTTGATTTCTAATTAACGCCCGAGTCTAATGTTTTGTGATATCTAGGCTCTTTTAAAAAGAGATTTACACCAAAGCAAAGGAGTAGGGCTAATGGGAAAAGCGTCATGGTTATTTGCCAAGTAGCTACAGAATATTTGCCCAAGCTATCCAAAGAAGGGCCCACTTCAAAAGTATCGAGTAAAAAACCGATAAGAGGTTGAAGAAGAGCCCCGCCTAACATGGTTATGAAGTTGGTAAAAGCAACAGCTGTTGCCTTTGAGCAGGGTGAGATCTCGATTGCCATTGTAAAGTGCAGGATTTCGGCAGATGAGAAAAACCCTACTAAAAAGAGCAGGAAATAGGTTGCAAAGACGCTAATTTGTGTCACATAGATGATCGGAACAAGTGAGACAAAGGCAAGAAGAGAAAAAGAGAGTAAGAAGGGTTTTCTGCGCTTTAATTTATCTGACCATTTTCCAACTAAGGGCCCGCCTACAATCCAACCCACAAAAATCATGGAGATAGCAAAAGAGGCTACATGCTCATCCATCTTGTGAACATTTTTCAAAAAGGGAATGCCCCAAAGTCCTGCGAATGCAACTGTCGTCGCATAGAATAAAAAGCAGCCGGTTGCATTGATCCACGCTTGAGGATTTTTGGAGACCATTAGGAGATATGTTTTTAACTGTCTTGGGCTCTCTTCTTCTAGTGGCTGAATGTTTTGCAGCGATGGGGGAGAGTTTCGAACTAAAATTAGGATGATAGCTGCAACAGCGAGGCCTACAATTGCATAGATGAGATAGGTGCCGCGCCAATCAAAGAGTTTGGTGGCAAGGCTAGTTGGTCCCTGACCGATGACAGCACCTAGCATACCGATCGAATTTCCGAGCCCGATTAAAAATGAGAGCTTTCGTTTGGGGAACCAGTGTGATGAGATATAGAGAAGTCCTACAAATGCAAACGCTGAGCCAAACCCCATCAAGAGCCTGCCAAAAGCAGCTACCCAATAGTCGGTAGCAATGGAAAATGCAAGACAGCCCAGTCCGCAGCTTAGAGCTGCTAGCGTTAGGAGTTTTCTGGCTCCATAGTGGTCTGTTAACATCCCGACGGGAATTTGCATCGGTGCATAAATATAGAGGTAGAAAGCGGCAAGAGAGCCCACTCCTACTGCATTGATCGCAAAAGCGTTCATCAAATCGCCAACCATCACACTAGGCGCAACCCTAATCACAAACTCATAGAAGAAAAATAGAGCAGCTAGAAGCCAAATTGTCCAGCGCATGGCAGCTAATTTTTTTTGGTTCATCTTCTCACCCTATAATTATTTAGAAAAAAGGAGAGGCAAAAAGCAACCAACAAAAGAATCGGAAAAACGCTATAGGCAAATTGAAAATTCGAGTAAGAAAAGTCTCTTGCACCGTGCAGAGAGTTTCCCGACCAATCCATGTCGAGTAAAATGCCAATTAACGGCTGCAGCACGCACCCTCCCATAAAAACAGTAAAATTGGTGATGGCAATGGCAGAACCTTTCGTTCCCGGAGCATTAAATTCGACCGCAAGTGCGTAAGAAAGAAGCTGAGCGGACGCAAATAATCCTAAGAGAAAAACGAGCAGATAGACTTCTAAATTCGTCCAAATAGGATAGTAGAGAATGAGCGAGATTGTAATAAGAGAGAGTAGGGAGGAGATCATAATAAAGGGTTTTCTTTTCTTTATTCTGTCTGAAAAGAACCCGATGATAGGGCCGCCTACAATCCATCCCATGAAAAAGAGCGAGCCCGTGAAAGCTGCATCTTCTTTAAGCATGCCATACCCTTCATGGAAAAAGGGGACTGCCCACATACTTCCAAAAGCGGACGTGATAGAATAAAAGGCGAGGGCAATAGCAGCATTTAACCAAGTTTTGGAATTAAGAGAGGTCTCTTTCAAATGTTTCCAAAAGAGAATGGAGCTCTCTTTCTCTTTATCGTACGATTTAAGCTCTTTTGGCTCGAACCTAGTGACGAGATAGATGACGACACCTAGTACAATTCCAAATATGGCAAAGGCTATCATTGTATCTTTATAGCCAAAAGCTTGCTTCATCATACTGAAAGGGCCAAGACCAAAGACCGCACCGAGCATCCCAAATGAGTTTCCAAGCCCCACAAGGTAGGCGAGCTTTCTGCTCTCAAAAAGATGTGAGCTTAGGTAGACAAGACCAATAAAGGCAAAGGATGCCCCAAATCCAACAAGAAGCCTGCCAAATTCTGCTACGCCTAAAATGTTAGCTGTTCCAAAAAGATAGGTGCCAATGCCGCAAATTACAGATGCAATAGAAAGTAGCCTTCTAGCCCCGTAGCGGTCGATCATAAGACCCACGGGCAATTGCATCGGCGCGTAGGTGAAAAAATAGAGAGCAGATAATAGCCCCACCATACCTGCACCAATGCCAAATGTGCGCATCAGATCAAAAGCCATTACGCTCGGAGTTACGCGCAAAAAGTATTCGTAGAAGTAAAACAGGACGGCCAGAATCCATAAAACCCAGCGAATCGGATGTGATAAGCCCTTATTTGGCATAAAAAATTTCTTTACTCTTTTCTTTCCTTTTACAATTTGCTAGAATCGATTCCAAGGAATTTATCTATCGAAGTGATTAATTAGTGATATCTTATGGAAAACTTATTTTCTTTTTTACCTGAAGAGTACGGTTGGATTTTGCAATCTTTTGCGATCGTGGTGATCACTTTGATCGTCAGCTACGCAGAGAGAATCGTCTATAAGCGCCTCCACCCTAAGGTGGAAAAATCGCCCAATTTTTGGGATGATGCTTTAATCGAAGCAGTTCACCTTCCGCTAAAACTTTTCATTTGGCTGGTAGGTATCACACTAGCTGCACAAGTGGCAGGCGCCTATACAGATCATGCTGTTCTCAAAAATGTTTTAGAACCTACAAGAGAGATTGGTACAGCTCTTCTCTTTGTCTGGTTCTTAGTTCGCTTCATTAGAGGAATTGAGACCAATCTTCTCGCTCCCTCAAGAGGCAAACACTCTCTCGATGAGACAACGATTCATGCAATCTGCCAAATCCTTCGCATTGCTGTTATTATTACAGCTGTACTTGTCTTACTTCAAACGTTTGGCGTGCCGCTATCCGGTGTCATCGCATTTGGTGGTGTTGGCGGTATCGCAGTCGGTTTTGCAGCGAAAGATCTTCTCTCCAATTTCTTTGGCGGCCTGATGATCTTTTTGGATCGCCCTTTCAAAATTGGTGACTGGGTTAGATCTCCTGATAAGGAGATTGAAGGCACTGTCGAACATATCGGCTGGCGACTCACCCGCATCCGCACTTTTGATAAAAGACCTCTCTTTGTCCCCAATTCTCTTTTTTCAACCATTGCGATCGAAAATCCCTCTCGCATGATGAATAGACGTATTAAAACGAATGTCGGCGTGCGCTATCAAGATGCACCAAAGGTTGGGGTAATTGTAAAAGATGTGGAAAAGATGCTGAAAAGCCACCCTGAAATTGATACGCGAAAAACCTGTTTTGTCAACCTTGTGCACTTTGGATCATCAGCACTTGAATTCCAGGTCTATACCTTTACCAAAACGACTAATTGGGTGAAGTTTCAGGGGATTCAAGAAGATGTCTTTTTGAAGATCATTGAGATTATCACGAGCCACGGTGCTGAGTGTGCTTTCCCAACAGCTACGCTACACGTGCCAGACGGCATCCACGTGAAGTCTTGAGTTAGGTATTTTTTTTAACCACCCGCGAACAAGGTTCGCTAGAGAACACAGAGAGCACAGAGAAAATAATCCTTTTCAAGGATCATTTTTTTTGTAAGTAGAAGCGTTGGCTTGTAACAAACGTATTCACTTTGTGTTGAAACAAAAAAAACCTGAGCTCTAGCTCAGGTTTCATCAATCAATTGTGTCACTTTTATGCAGGAATCATCTCTGAGGGATTATAAAAGCCTAGCACTGCACCGTAGAATGCACCCAACATTCTCTCAATCAGAGATGGGGCCTCTTCAGCTTCTTGCTCTCTTCCTTCACCTTCTGCTCGGTGTGATAGAGGAACTCCCGTGATCTTCAGGAATATCTCATCTCCATGTTCTTTATTTTCGAAAGAATCTATAAATCTAGTGTGAATATTAGCTAATATATCATGACCAAGTTTTTTAAGATTTCTATCCCACTCAGAACCATCTAATTCATCAATGGCTAAGGCTTCTAATTTCATTTGATAAGCTGGGCTTAAATCTTGCTTGGCAATGCTTAGTTGAAACGACATATTTGTTCTCCTTTTAATGTCAGTTTTAAACTGGTTAATTCTAGTTTAGAGTCTGATACCAAAAATGGTTCTGCAATTTGCAACGGCTGATAATAAAGCGGAAAACCCTCTTAATCCATTTAAGCCTCCAAAAAAAGCATTCTTCATTCTTTCTCCTAATGAAGGACCCTGATCTCTTTTAGCATTCCTTGCTAGCTCTACCAATTCAGCTACATCCATTTCAAATGGTGATAATTTCACCTCTTTCCTAGATACGAGAACACCAGTCATTTTGTAAAAAGCTAAACAAGCACGATCTTCAGATAACAGATTTTTTTGTTTAAAGTTAACAAAGAGTTTTTCTATTCGCTTATCGCTCAAATGACTTATATTCACAGTATTTGTGCCTGGAATCGCTCTAGTCTGTCCCGGTACTCTTGTAATTGTTGTCATTGTTTTCTCCTTTTATTATAAAGTTTATAATTAATAATTATTTTAACAAACTATTAATAAAAAGTAAAGTAAATTCTTTAAGCTAAAGAAATTATTATATAAGAGGGGTGGGTATGTAATAATCTGGTTATTAGAGGGTTATGAAAAAGGAGGTTTTAGGCTACCTTTTAGGGACGATTGCGAGGGTGAGCCTGCTGATGGAGGTCAGATTTTCTTCGTGAAAGATCTTGATCTCCCAGACCTGAGTTGATTTACCCAGGTGATAAGGAGTTGCAATTCCGGTCACTAGGCCCTCTTTGACAGGCCTCAGATGGTTGACGTTGATGTCGAGGCCAACTGCTACATATTTTGTGTTGTCGATGCAGAAATTAGCAGCAGCGCTTCCTACAGACTCAGCAAGTACGCAATTGGAGCCGCCGTGCAAAACTCCAAAGGGCTGCAAAGTTCTGGCATCTACTGGCATGGTAGCTTTTAAAAAGTCATCACCTACTTCGGTATAGACAATACCAAGATGATCAGAGAGAGATTTTTCTGATATCTTGTTGATAAGATCAAGGGAGGGTTCGTTTTTCCAGATTGCCATAACTTGACAATGTAGCATATCCCGAGAGTATGGAAAAGAGACTTTTTTTGGATTGGAAAAGGGTAGCCCTTGGCCAGATCATTAAATGGCGGGCCTTGTCAAAATGGTGGCCAGGTTGAAGCCAGGGCTAGTCATCAAAGGATAAGATTCTTACACCGCTGATGCAACGCGAAAAACTCCATAATAATCATGAAAAAATCGGTTGAAACGCATTGGAAGCCACCCTTCCATTTGCTTCGAGTATCTAACACGCTCTAAAACAGGTTGATCGGCTCCGCCAGGATGAAGGGCTCTTTGAACTTTTTTAACTTGGGTTATGAGAATTTGATTATTATTTGGGACAATGTCAAATCCGGAGGGAAAAATATCCAGCTCAGTTACCTCTGACCCTTGCACGATAGGTCCTGAAAGATTAGAATCAGCTCGAATCATGCATTGAAAGCGGTGCATATTTCCTGCATCATTTTTTAATGTAACAACTTCTCTAGGAGCATATTGAACTCTGTAACGAACACCTGGGACATCTCTAATCTCCTCGATAATTTTTGCTGATATTTCTGAGGGATTTTCAGCATCAGTAAAAATATGTATGAAAAAGTTAGTTTCTCCTGCATCTCTTTTTGCTATTAGTACCTTTCGGAGTTCTTCTGTATAAAAACTCATGCAGGGCAGTTTTAAGGGGTGAAGGGTTTTTGTGTTATTATCATCAACACGTCCGCCATCTCGGATATGAAGGGCAATAGAGTAGCAATCTCTAGGAATATCGATTAGTTCAGCGTTTTCAACATGTAATAATTCCCTTACACGCCCTCGGTGGCCTTGCCAGTCTGTTGTATATGGAATATAGGAAGATCCAGATGTCTCAGCTGCTACATTTCTTTCGTGAGGGTAAAAAGGTAGAAGGTATAAGGCAGAAGCAGTTTTATCAGCACCTCTAAGCGCATCTATTTGTTCCCTTGTTTTAAGATGAACAACCTTTCGATAATAATTTGGCCCGCGATTAGCTTCAATTCTATTAAATTGGAACATTTCACACCCTTTGAAAGGTGTAAAACAAAAGGGGATTGCTAGCTCTTCGCTTAAGATCTTAGCGTTGAGATAGGAGACAGTGCGATCGCCTGTTCTGCTAAAGATTTTTAAAATCCAAGGTAGGTGATCACAAACTTTTTGATCGAATGTCCCATACAGATGAGCGAGTTTTGAGCCCATGCCAATTGCTGTAAGGGCAAGTGAAGGGGCCAGACCTACTGTAGATGTTAAAAAGGATAAGCCTTTTGTAAAAACATTGCAGATGCGCTGAGTCAAATGTGAGTTTTCAGGGGAAGAGGAAAAGGTATATCTGTACCCTCGAAAGCAGTATTTAAGAGGTAATGTTAAGGACTCACCTATTAGTGAGTTGTCTCCATAAGCAGCTGAAATATTATGTTGAATAGCATTTAGATCCATATTAACCTTCAAAAAAAAATAAGACATTAACAGAAGCTTAATAAATCCTTCAATATAAAAACACACTATGCTAAACCTTTTGCATGATTAATAGATGCAGCCCTTTTCCATGTAAGTTTCTTCTGGAAAAATGTTATACCTATCCCAAAAGGGCTCTTACTACTCTTTTTCAAGTAACAATTGGGCCATTTATTGGATTGATCTTAAAAATTTCTCTATTCAGAGAAGCATATCTAAACGGTAGGATTTCAAAATATTTTATCCTTCCGTTTGTTAAGTCAATCGGAAATCTCTGGTTTCGAGTTCAGGGGCTCGGCTCACAATTTATAAGTTTTGATGAGGCGCGCTTAAAAAGAACAGAGCTAGAGCTTTTGAGAAATGGCAGAAAAGAGGAGATTCATACAGAGGATAATCGAAGGGTGCCATTATACTTTTTTGAAGCAGAAAGAGATAGAAAGCCTCAGTGTGTTCTCTATTTGAGCGGGTTTGGCCTCCCTTTTCAAACCTCAAAAAAGCTCATTCAAAAGCATCTTGAAGAAGGTGTAAGTTTTGCTGTTTTTGAGTACGGTAAAAAAGCATCAGTTGAAGGATTTGTTCAAGACGCTGATGCTGCATATAAGGCGCTATTAAGAAGGGGAATTCAACCAAAAAACATTAAAGTTCTCGGCTACTGTGGCACTACCTATATTGCAGCCTATCTAAAGCTAAAATATCATTGTGATGGTCTAGATGCAATTTTGGTAAATCCTCATACTTCTCTTAGAGATGTTGTTCGAAAGGTAAATCGATTAGGTCTACTGGGACTTGGAAGAGTTGTAAGCCCACAGTATGAATTCGATAATGAAAAGCTTTTTTCTCAGCTTGGAATGGATGGTGGTTCAACATGTCTTGTTATTGACCCAAATAACAGCATTACGCCGGCAGATACTATTCAGCGCCTTCAGGCGGCTCTTTCAAACACCAATTCAAGAACGATTGAGATTAGAGAAAAGTTCAATAAGCAGTTTGAAAATCCAGTAGTCTGGGACAGTTATTTAAACTTTCTTCTCAGATGAATTTAGTGAAAATCTTTGTAAGAAATTAATCACTATTATAAGAGCTGTTATTCCAGTAATAATGTAGCCAAATGTAAGAAATGAATCGTTGATGGATTGGATGAGTGACTGTTTCTCGATCGTATTTATGATTGCTCCTTTTGCTCTGATTGCTGCATCGTGAGGATCTAACCCTGCAGTGTTGATCATGTGATTTGTGAGCTTTTTCATTGTGTATTTAAATCCGGATAGGTGCGGATTTACAGTGGCTGAGAAGAGCTGATCGTGGAAGATTTGGCGGCGTATTAAGATAATGCCTAAGATCGAGCCGCCATATGTGCCGCCAACTTGGCGAAAGAAGGTAAGAAGTGTTGCACCGTCGGTTTTAAGCTTATCGGAGAGGTGGTGCAGTGCATGTGCGGTTGTAGGGCCAAGTGCAAGGCCCACGCCTGCTCCTTTGATAAAGAGGATGGAAAAGATTGCAAGTTTGCCGCTTTGGATGGTGAGAATGTTATTAAGAAAGAGACTGAATATGACAATAGAGAGGCCTGTAATACTAAGGAATGTGGGAGAGAATTTTTTTAGGAGGATGTTTGCGATCATGCTGAAGAGTCCCATAGCAATTCCATAGGAGAGCATGTTTGCCCCCGCTGTTAGTTTGTCATAGAGGAGCCCATTTTCCATATAGGATACCATCATGCTAAAGCTGGAGAAGATGGTCATGCCGAGGGCAAAAAGGGTGATGCAGCCGATGCTAAATGTAGGGTCTTTGAATGCCTCGAGGGGAATGATGGGATTTTCAGCTCTTTTCTCGATGAAGATAACGAGTGTGATAGCTAAGAAGAAGAGGAGGAAGCAGGCGATGATAAAGGGCGCTCTCCAGCCCTCTGCTGTCGATTTAAGATTTCCTTCGGAGAGTGCGATTAAAAGAGATGAGATAGCAATAGAAAAGAAGAGAAATCCTAGATAGTCAAACTTGCCATGGTTTACTTTTTCTGACTCGATATGAAAGAAAAGGATAATCAGAAGTGAGATCAGAATAACGGGGAGGGTGATGAGAAATCCATATTGCCAAAGCTGATACATAGCAAAATATCCGGGCAGGAGTCCTCCGAGGCCGAGCCCGACTCCAAACCCCAGACCGAGGTAGAGATTGAGAGCTAGGTTAAGCTCTTTTCCTGAAAAATTGCGGACGATAATAGCCATACCCACAGGAAAGACAAAACCAGCGCCAACTCCTTCAATGAGTCTTGAGAGGCCCAGGGTTGTGAAGTTGAAAGCAAGAGATGTACCTAATGTGCCGAGGAAAAAAAGTATAACTCCTATGAAGTAGAGCTTTTTGTAACCGATGCGGTCCGCGATGCGGTTTGCAACGGGGACGATCGTATTTGCACCGAGCAGATAGAGGATTGTGATCCACGGGGTATACATGCCGTCTAGCGCCATACCGCCCACAATCGAGTTCTGTACTACAATAGTGGCAACAGCGGAGTAGATTGCAATCATTGTGGGCAGGATCACATTGAGGAGGAGAATCCACCTTCTAATGGGATGCTCTTTTTCTATGATATTGGGGTTTTCCCAAAAACTCATTATTTTACCTTGATGCTGACTTCACAGCTCATACCGGGAAAGAGATAGAGGTCTTTTAGCGAGGGATCGAGCCTTATTTTGACAGGGATACGCTGCACAACTTTAGTGAAATTGCCTGTGGCGTTATTGGGAGGGATAAGGGCGAATTTTGAAGCAGCTGAGGCTTTGATCACCCAGACTTTGCCGGAGAATTCTTTATCGGGGTAGGTGTCGACCTTGATTTTCACCTTGTCTCCGACCTTGATGCGGTGAAGTTTTGTCTCCTCGAGGTTAGCTGTCACCCAGATGCCGTCTAGTTGATTGAGCTCAAAGAGGGGCTGTCCGATGGTAGCCACATCACCGGGAAGAATCCAGCGTTTTGCTATCACGCCGTCTCTGGGAGCATAGACTCTTGTGTGGCTAAGTTGAGCCTCAATGACGCCTAGTCTAGCGGAGCCGTTTTCAAGCTCTTTTTCTGCGATCTTGTGTTCGAGCGCAGCCATTTGGAAGTCTTTTTCTTTGTGATCGTAGTCGAGAAAGGAGATGATTTCTTTCTCAAACTCTTCTTTAGCAATTAAATAGTTGTCTTGAAGCTTTTCTTTGAAGACCTTTTTTTGCTTTACGGTCTCCTCTAATAGTGAAATGTGGGTGATCGCTTCGATTTTTTTCGCGTCTAAAATGTCTCGTTTTAATTCAAGGATGGGAGCGCCTGCTTTTACAAAATCTCCTTCATCGACATACATATGAGTGATTCTCGCTTCGATGTCGGAGCTAACTTGAACGTTATAACCTTCAATATAGGCATCATTAGTCCAGACCCAAGTTTTGGAATGGTTCCACCAAAGGAAAGAGCCAAGTCCAATCGCAGCCAATAGGAGGCCTAGAAGGGGGATGTTAAGTAAAAATTTTAGTTTATTGGGCGGGTTTTCTGTCATAATTTTTTTTTAGCAAAATGTAAGGTTTTCCTTCTATATCTTTTTAAGAGAAAATGATGTATAATTAATGTATGAAAATTAAAAATCTCTTATTAAGTTTCACAGTTTTTGTTTTTGGATTAGTTGTAACTACGCCTCTTTTTCCCGAAAATTTCACGATTTCAAAGGATAATAAGCTCTATTTTTCAAAAATGGACAAGAATTTTTTTGAAGGATTCGAATCAGGTGATTGGGTAATCTTGGTCAAAGAAGTGGGAGAGAACAAATTTGAGGTCTCTTTCCCAGACGATCCTGAATTAAAGTATGAGAAGACAGAGGTAGGGGAAGTTCTTGAGTACACATCAACTTGCGGGCAGTGTGACTATTACTTAAAAATCTCAGACAGCGAGATCGATTTTGCAAAGTATCTTGAAGAGTTAGAAGGAAAGGGAGAGATTGAAAGAGTGACCTTCGGCGAATCAAAACAGGGCCCCTTCCTTGATATCGTCTATGGAAACCACAAAGAAAGAATCCTAAAAACGGAATCTAAAACCTTCCTTTTTCGCACTCATATCAAGAACGAGACAGATAAACATCACGAGTTTATTCAGTCCTTCAACATCATCACTCCTCTCAAGAAATAATTCTTGCTTGCAGCAAAAGTCTTTTTTAATGTATTCTCTAAGGCAATTCTTCCGGGGACTTAGCTCAGTTGGTAGAGCATCAGATTTGCATTCTGAGGGTCAGGAGTTCGACTCTCCTAGTCTCCACATTTTACTCTGCGGTTATAGCTCAGTTGGTTAGAGCGCAACACTGATAATGTTGAGGTCCCAAGTTCAAGTCTTGGTAACCGCACTTTCTAATAGGGGCTGTTGAGGTCTGAGAACTTAGCTGATTTTTTAGAGATTTTTTTCGGGTTTCTTCTTTTTTTGAAATTCACATACTCAATCGAGTAGGGCATTTACATAAAAAGAGAAAGATGGAAGAAAAGATCAAAAAAGCAGCCAGCTCTCAGATCTCAACAGTCCCGTAAAGGGACTCTCTATTTTAACCTATGGCGTCAGCTGCTTGTTTGTCTACATCCGCGAAAGTGCCCCAATCGAAAGGGCTCGAATGGGAGCAGATTCAAAGGCTTCGAAAATATACCCAATTTTTCCACTATCAATCGCCTGAAATTAGCGAGGTCGGTTTTCGCTTAAAATCTCTAGTAAATAAGATCGTCAGATTGATTAGGATGGATGCAAAAAAGTATTTTATCGGATCTATTTCAAGATTTGCTCTAATTGGAGGGGATCTTCCAGGTGATTGTGACACTCAGATTTTAGTTGACCGAGTAGATGATTGGAGATTTATCTCCAATGCACTAATCAAATCCATCTCTCAGGTTTTGCGTATGAATCCGTCTAATCTTGTTCAATCAGGACTAAAAAAGCGGAACTTTCTCACTGATAAAAAGGGAGAGACCTTTGGTGTGATGGTAACTCTTCCCTGCAGGCCTCTTGATCTGGATATTCAGATCGTAACTAGGGGGAATTCTCTTTCTTCTGGCGATTTTAGAATTTGCATGGATAGGCTTCAAGCTGAGACAGTATCGCCCTCTTTTGGATCTTTTGATGAAGCTCTAACACTTACAGAGAATAGAGAGCTGCGTTTTCTAAATCCTCAAAAAATACATGAAGGATTTAGAGTATATTGTTTGGTTCTTCTGAAAGGGTACAAAACAGTAGATGATGACGAGAAAAAGATGTGTTTGGGTTTATGCGAACAGTACCCCAATCCTGGCTCAGTGTTTAAAGAGAGGCTCTTTTCTTTCGTTTCGAAGAAATTTGGAAACAATGCTGAAAAGATGCGTGAGTACTACTGGACCTATTTGAGAATAATCCTTAGATCAGAGGTGCTTACTCCCGAATATAAGGAGAAAATCTGTGTTCTTGTAGGGCCGAAAGTTAGGGTGAAATCAATAGGTCAGCTTGAAAAAAAGCTCTTAGAGATGGAGAAAAACAGCTCTCTTTTAGAGTTTCGGCAATTTCAGATCTCGAAATTTGAAACTATTGATCAGTGGCGGGCATTTTATGAAAAAGCAAAAGATTTTATCTCATTAAAACAGATGGTAGAGATCTTAATTAATAGTCCCAATATTAAGATTATCCCCCTTGATATCCTGAGTGAAATGAAAGATCTTTTTCATACCTTAAAAGTAGATGACCATCTGGCTCTTTTTGAAAGACTCTGCATGTGGGATGATGCTCCTTTTGATCTTTTGACCAATCTAACACTTTCCCTCCGAGATAGGTGTAAAGGAAATAAGAAGAGAAGTAAGCGCTTTTTAAAGGCAGTATCTAGTAAACCTCCTCTTGTAGAGCTTTTGAAACCGAAAGCAAGAAATACAGTAGATCGTGCGACATCTCCTATGCAAATTCCCGAGGTGAAAGAGAGTGACTCTGCTTTAAATAAAGATGAAGTTCTAGGACCTCAGCTCGTGCGTGAGCCTTTTGTGAAAAAATCCATTGCAGCGCTTTCCTGGGAAGGGTGGGTCCTTGAGGGGTTTAATCCTTTTTTACATAACTTTCACATTTTTGCGATGATGTGTAATGCGATGCACAGGGACTCTGATTGGGAAGAGATCTTCCCTAAAATTGAACAAAAAATAGCTAAAATGCCAGATGCTCTTCTTGGGTTTAACTCGCGAAATGATTATCACAACACCTTAGTTATCACTAGATTTCACCTACTTCTTGCCAGGGGGCTCTCTGAGGGGGCTTTAGATGATAAAACCTTTGAAGAGCTCATCTACCTTCTTGTGAAAGAATTTTCTCAGCATCATATGTCTCTTAGAGATGTTGTGGAACTTTGGAAGAGAGGGTTCGAGCCTTATCTTACGCCCTCTAGAAAGAAAAAGCTCTCGACGGTGGTTGTATTATGCAAAAATTTTACCCACCTCTTAGTCAGAAGAAATGGGTTAAAGATGGCGATTGCTCAAGAGAGAAATCGAAGAGTTAAAATGAGGATGAAGCTAGAGCTTAAGAGGATGAATAAGGGCTTCGATCCTGTGCAAGCTGCTTTAGATGAAAATTCTGAGATAGTTCGGCTTTTAGAGAGAAAGCGATAAGCTTAGTTAGATTCTGTGATTGTGGTTTTAGTTTAAATTAATTGTGTTTTTTTGTTATAATAAGCTCTTGTATTTAGGGGGTTTTTATGGCAGCAGCAATTTGTAGAGAGGGCACAATAAGTGCCACATTCTTTTTATCTGATGTGTCAAAAAATTATATTATTTCACTAGAATATTCAAAAGGGGATCCTTCCTACAACAAGCTATCTTGGCTTGCAAATGTCATCTTTGATCTTCAGAATGAGAAGCTCTTAATTTGTGACTCTTATTCAGGTACGGCTGAACATCCTATGCCGCTTAAATGTGTTAAAATATTAAAGCAGATCGATTTTTCAATACTCTTAGGAAGAGAAAAATTCGATTTATGGGACCTCTTTCCCAGGTTTGTCTATCCTTTGATCAAGGATGACGAGCCTGCCTAAATCTAATTTTCTTCCTTTCTCTCATCTGTTCCGGAAGAAATGAGTCTTCTTAGATACCCTTCCTTATCTCTTATAGAATCCAATTCATGATGAGGGACTACGAACACCCTCCACCCGAGGTTTTTTAACTGAGCTAGTTTAAATTTACTTCTCATATTCAGAGTTTTGTCTTCGAGATAATGTGACGGGCCGTTGAACTCTACAGCAACCTTTTTCTCTGGTTCTAAAACAGTATCTAGAATGTAGCCATGAAGATGAACCTCTTTTTCAAGCTTTCTTCCTACAATACCTTCTAAAATACCGTGCACTCTATCATGAGACTCTGATGAGGGGTGTTTGTTTTCTTGGCAGAGTATGCCAGCAGCCTCTCTTAGTTTAAATAGATCGTGAGTATAATAGATGGCTGTGTGGTACTGATCAAAATACAAGCATACGTGGTACAACTGGCTTGCAGCTGAAGCCTCTATTTTTTCAACATCTACCTTCGATAGAAGTGTTAATAAAAACTCTTTGTAATCATCAAATTCTAAAGATCGGTTAAAAATTTGCAATGTGAAGGCCCAAAGAGTATTTGCAATATCTTGAGAGTTAAATTCATCTATCTTTTGAAGAGCCGTATCTTTTACAGCAAGGAAGAGATCCTTGTTAGGAATTCCAAGTGTAGTAAAAGCCCAAACAGTCAGTGAGAGGTTTTGAGGATTAAACTCTCCCATGATGGCAATCGATCTAGTTGAAAAAGCGCTGAAAAGTTCATCGTCTCTGATTCCAAGTAGACTGTATGCCCAAAGGAGGTTTGCAATTTCTTGGGGATTGAATTCCTCTATTTTTTGAAGAGCCCTCTCTTTTAAAGCGGCAAAAAGTGCTCTGTCATGAATGCCCATGCTCGCAAAGGCAGAAGCTATGTTGAAAATTTCTACAGGATTTAAGTTTCTTTTAACCCTCATTGCCCTCCTGGCTAAAGCTTGAAAAAGATGAACTTTTTTAATGCGAAATTTTGCAAAGGCAGACGCCATATTTGCAACGTTCTGAGGTTTGAAATCTCTTATTTTTTGACGGGCTCTTTCTGCTAGAGCATTAAAAAGAGGAATATTCTTAATGCCAAGGGTTGCAAAAGCCCAAGCAGTAATTGCAATATCCTGAGCATTAAATCTTCTCATGGAGCTTAATGCATACTCGGATATAGCCATAAAAAGAACATCATTTCTAATGCCAAGAGTAGCAAAAGCCCAAGCGACATTCGTGATTTCTTGAGGTTTGAACCTTTTTATATTGAGAATAGTTCTCCCGGCTAAAGCCTTAAAAAGTTCGTCATTTTGAGTTCCTAGTTTGGCAAAAGCCCAAGCTATGTTGGCAATATTCTGGGGTTTAAACTCTTCTATTCTTTGTAGGGCACAATCTGCAAATGCAGCAAAAAGGGCATCATGTTTAATACCAACTTTAGCAAAGTCAGAGAGGGTGTTGGAAATGCCCTGTGAGTTAAAGTATCCTGCCTGGTCAAGGGCGCTCTCAGCCAAAGCTTCGAATAGTGCTTCATTTTTAATTCGAAAGCTCCCAAATGCCCAAAGGGTATTTGTAATATCCTGAGGCTTAAAATCATTCCTTCTTTCAATGGCACAGTCAGCTAAAGCATTAAAGAGAAGGTCGTTTTTAATGCCAAGTTTAGCAAATCCCCAAGCGGTATTTGCTATATCCATAGCATTAAAATGCTCAATGTTTTGGAGCGTGAGTTCAATTTGTAAGTTATTATATTTTGCATTTTTAATTCGAAATTTTCCCATCACCCAGTTCACTTTTGCAATCGTGCTGGGATCAAGTGCGCTATCAGGGGCCCTCAAAACTGTAAAAACACTGCCTATATGAACCTTTCTTTCTGCATGATCAAATGCATTTTTAATCTTTTTGATCAGACCAAGAATTCTTTTGTCATCAGTTGAAAGCTGGCTGTAGGGTTTGGGGTAAAAATGGTATGAGGCTCCTGCTGCTGCTGCTGCCATATTTTTTCTCCTTTAAACGGGGGGCACTTTACCAGAGAGGGGAATATTAAATCACCTTTGGTGTTAAAAAAAATTTTACAAAATTTCCATAATGTGTATTTTCGGCTAAGTGTTCCCCATAATTTGTGAGTATTAATGGTTGAAAAGCCCGCGATCGTTTGGTTCAGATCGGACCTTAGACTAAGAGATAATCCTGCCATTACCAATGCGGTGAAAAGCTCAAAGCAGCTTGTATTTCTCTATATCTATTCGAATAAAACCGACGCATTTTCCCAGGAAGGTCTAAGAGAAAAAGAGTGGATCTTTCACTCTCTTGTCAGCTTGCAAAAAGACCTTAAGGATAAAGGTGCAAAATTAATTTTTCGAACAGGGGATGAATCTAGCGCTCTTGCGGAACTTACAGCGGAGATAGGCGCAGATCAGATCTTTGCAAATGCTGAGTATGACCCTTTTTTAGTAAAGCGTGATCGAAAGATCAAAATGGTTCTGCAGACAAGAAGAGTAAATGTAAATTTCTTTCATGGAAATCTCTTGATTAACCCCTTTGAAATGCTGCATATTTTAGAAAAGCCCACGAAAAAGCTTTCTCAATTTACAGAAGTGTTGGATCAATACTTTCGTCCGGAAAAACCCGAGTGTGCCCCTTCAAGTTTTCAGCTATATCCCGAGAGAGTCTACTCAGTTGGTTTAAAAAAGCCAGACTCTAGCTTTGACTTTGAAAAATATTGGCAGGCAGGGGAGAGAGCAGCCTTGAATAAACTGGAAAAAGGAAGAGAAATTTTATCTCCCCATTTAAAAACTGGAGAGATTAGTCCAAGAGAGATTTGGCATAGAGGTGAAGGGCAAGAGGACCTAAAAATCCGAGAGTTTGCCTATCATTTATTGATCTTTTTTCCTGAGTCTCCCTATCGCCCTATTCAGAAGGAGTTTTTGCGTTTTCCTTGGATTCATAATTTGCATTATATTGCTGCATGGCAAAAAGGTAAGACGGGTTATCCCCTTATTGACGCTGCAATGAGAGAGCTTTTAATAACGGGTTATATGAGTCATGAGAATAGATTAGTTGTAGCTTCCTTCTTCGTTAAAAACCTACTCCTTCCTTGGCAGGAAGGGGCTAATTGGTTTATGGATCACTTGGTAGATACTGATCTAGCTATAAATACGTACGAGTGGCAAGAGGCTCTCGGATCGATAGATAATAGCGCTCAGTTAAGAGATCCTATCTACCAGAGTAAAGAGATCGATCCAAATGGGAACTATATAAGAAAATTTGTACCTGAATTATCTAACTTCCCGTTAGAATACATCCATACTCCCTGGAGTGCGCCTACCCATCTACTAGATGGATGCTCATACCCGACAAGAATTGTTGATTTAGATGATTCTAATTCACGCGCTATCAGGGCCTATAATCAAACGAAGGATGAAAAATGATTCGTATTATCTTTTTATTATTTGCATTTTCACTAACTGCTGCACCTGTCAAACACGACCCCTCTCAGCTTCTACAGATCGGCTACCAATTTCACCAAGAGGGAAATTTAGAGAAAGCAAAAGGGTTTTATCAAAATCTTTTAATTCGTGAAAAAGATAATTTTGACGCGCTTCATCTCCTTGGAATTCTTCATGGGTAAGAAGAGAATTACGATCTTGCAATCGGTTATTTTAAAAAGGCCTTAAAAGTTAGGCCCTATGATGGAAATGCACTCTACAATTTAGGAACATCTTATCTTTATGAAAAAAGATATGCGGACTCGCTTCCTCCTTTTCAGCGCATTCTAAAAATATTTCCACAAAATGAACCGACTCAAAAACAGGTTCTATTTGCTCTCGAAAAAATGACGGAAGGTAAAAAGAACAGCCAAGGTAGGCTCATTCTGGGTATGGGAACCGGAAGATCGGGCTCTACTTCACTTACTTTACTCTTTAAAAATCAGGAAAACACCTTTTCAGCTCATGAGACGCCTCCCCAGCTCCCTTGGAACTGCGAGAAAGAGAGAATCGATTTTCACAAAAAACGCATTAACTTACTTGCGCACGAGCACTCTTTTGTAGCAGATACCTCTCACTGGTGGCTACCCTACTTTGAAGAGCTCGTAAAAGAGTATCCCGATCTAAAAGCGGTTGTTCTAAAAAGAGACAAGCCAGCTGTCATTAAATCCTTTCTTAAGATCAAAGGAAACGGCGTTAAAGGATCGATCAACCACTGGATCAATCATGACGGCTCTTATTATGCCAAAAACATGTGGGATGAATGCTACCCTAAATATGATGTTAAAACTACTCGCGACGCTCTAGGAAAATACTGGGATGAGTATTATGAGACGGCAGAAAAGCTTGCCAAACGTTTTCCTGAAAATATCCAGATCTTTTCAATCGAAGACTTAAACGATGAGAAAGGGCAGGTAGCGATCCTAAAATTTTGCGGTTTTAAAAACCCGATAACAAGCCAGGATCTGCATCTCAATAAAGGAACCGTAAGCGATGGGGAGCATCTATTTTGATGAGACTATCCCACTATTCTACGTTCCCCAAAAAAGTTTCTTTTTTTGAATTTCCGATCTTTGATTTTTCCCCTTGTCTCAGGAACAATGTGTTCAAAATCAAAAACCGAAACTTCTTCAAAATAACTCCTTTTTCGAAAAATAAAATAGCGAGATAGCCTCATCATGGAAAGAAAAACACTTGTTCAAGACGTAGCCGTACGTCACTTTTTAATGACACTTCTATTTCTATTCTTCGTAACTATCATTCAGGGGCTAGGTTCTCTATTTGTAGGGCCTGAGTCATATGCATGGTATCTCGAGCTAAATAAACCCGAATGGACACCGCCAGCACAAAGCTTTGGTCCTATCTGGGTTTTTCTCTATATTCTTGTGGCCTTAGCCGGCTTTATCTTGTGGACGAGGTCTAAGTCAAAAGAGCGCACTCTAGGCCTTCTCTTTTGGGCTCTGCAGCTCTTTTTCAATGGGATGTGGACCTTCTTTTTCTTTGGTCTTAAAAGTACATCTCTAGGTCTTACCGATCTTCTCCTAGCTCTTGGCTTTACACTTGCTGCCATGCACTATACGAACAAAATATCGAAACTAGGCTGTTACATCTTAGTCCCGTATCTTTTGTGGTTGTGCTACACGGCATTTCTTAATTTCTCCATCTTTTGGATTAATTAAAATAATTATTAAGTTTTATCTATATTTTGCATTTTGTAGAATGCCCGCTGAATTAAAAACTTGAACAAAGGAAGGTTTAAAATGTCTAGCGTGATTACGAATGCATATAATGGATTTAAAAATGCAATCAATGGCAATTCAATAAATACTGGGTCCCCACTTGAAAGGTCTATTTCTAGTTGTTATAAGCGGTTAGTAATACCTGCTGCAATTGCAATAGCTGCTACTTTTTTTGTTCCTGGGACTCTTGTTTCAGGGTTTTCTATAGTTGTTTTTTCACTTTCTGCAATGTTGGAAGGCGTTAACATTTTTCGCCTCTCGCTCATGCAAACTGCTCAAGATATTCAAGTTCATGATTATGAAACCGTTACAAGGGTTGCAACTCCAATATTAAAGGGACTGGTTATATTATTTGCTGTTAGTACCATGGGTACTGTTATCTGTAATTTAACTAGCTAGACAGTTCAAAAGGATAAAGAAAAATTGCCATAAAGAGGTTATAGTATGTGCGGAATTTATGATATGGGAGCTCAGGGAGTAACTCTTTATAAAGCCATGAATGAGGAGGTAATCCTGACACCTGCTCAAAGAGCCTTAAATGAAAATATAAGAAAGTGTTTTATTCGTCTGGTTATTGTATCTATAATGTCTGTGGTTGCAGCTCTCGTAATTAAGGGTGTCATTATAACGTCTACTGTTACGCTGGTCTCTAATCTCCTTATAATGAATGCGTATAAAGATCTAGATATAGCCGTACGGGAAAAGAGAGATTATGTTTTCCAAGAAAATTGCAAAGTAATAAAAAGTGGATTCCAGAGCGGAGTGATGGCAGCCTTTAGAGCGCTAAAAGTTACAGCAACAGTTGCCCTAATAGGTGGCGCCCTTTACTACAGCTCTGAGTATCTTTCTTAAATGAGGTCTTAGTTAAGCAGCGGCTGCAGGCTCTGATTTTTTGATGTAACCAAGCTTTAGCTCTGCTCTGTAGATCACCCAAAGTCCAATCGAGACAACTCCTGTCGACATAAAGATAATCCATGATGGCTGCTCGCCAAGTATTATCCAGCTGTTAAGTGATGCAAAGATAGGGCTGAGAAGGCCCATGAATGAGAGAAATGTTGCTGTAAATTTTCTTAGCATCATTCCGTAGAGGTTGTAGCAGATGATATTTGAGATGAGTGTCATCACAATCGTGCCTTGAATGAAGCTGCCCATGTGGCCTGCTGCGATGGGAGTAGGTGCCCATGAATCAATGAAAAAAGAGTGAGCGAGGGCAAGAGCGCCGCCGAAGAGCATGCTCGTACCATTTGCCATCATAGGCGAGACCTCATCATCTTTTACAACGAGACGAAGTAGAACCCAGCCGTAGACAGAACAGAGTGCAGCTCCCATGATAGCAAGCTCTGGCCATGAGATAAAGCCGAGGGCTTTTAGGAGGTCTTCGGAGCCAGTTTGCGTATAGAGAACGGGTAGAAAGCCTAGAAACCCAATGCCCATTCCAATCATTTTTGCACGGCTTAGCTTCTCTCCAAAGTGAAGGTAGGAAAAGAGCGCTGCAAAGAAGGGGGAGAGGCTGTAGATAAAGCAGGTTTTAGCAGCAGTTAGGTGTTGCAGGCCCCAAAATTCACAGATGTTTGTCAAATAAATACTAAACACGCCGAGTAAGAGTAGGGAGAGGAGCTGTTTTCGTGAAATTTTAAAGGAGGATCTCTTTCTGAGGAGGAGATAGCCTGTCATGATGAGCCCTGCAAAAAGCATGCGAGAGGCGGTTAAAAAGAGGGGAGGGGAGAACTCGAGCGTCCATTTTCCAATAGAGAAGATGCTAGACCAGGCCGCATACATAAAAATAACTACAAAAATGCTCAAGATAAGCTCCATACAGTAAAATATGGTAATAAGATAGCAGTTTTAAAGGCATTTGGTCAAGAAAGTTTGATATAATTTAAATTATTTACTTTTAAAAATTATCTAATTAAAAATTCCTTGATATAATCACTCTTTTATTCTAACATTTCCGAAAATATTTTAGAGTAATTCATGAATAAAGAAACTCGTTCTTATGGCTCTTGGCCCTCCCCAATTAGTGCAAAT
>Ga0114933_10000724_pt1 | contig 39033 bp, 39 predicted proteins | sample 4SBtaG_FD_89691 | JGI IMG/M metagenome (GOLD analysis project Ga0114933, IMG submission 89691) | Deep subsurface microbial communities from Kolumbo volcano to uncover new lineages of life (NeLLi) - 4SBTROV12_W25 metaG | ecosystem: Environmental > Aquatic > Marine > Volcanic | place: Kolumbo... | reverse complement strand
CGTGAAATGATCCCCTACCTCGTCGTGTACGGACCAGACGGGAGGGTCGTCTACAAGGGGCACCGCGTCGAGCGGGCCCTTCGGAGGATCGACCGCAAGCGATGACGCCTCGACTGCAACGAGCGCTGTACCTGTTCGCCCTGGCCATCGCGGCCTGTGCGGGCATCCAGACCCTGACCTTCGTCATCCGCCCGGCAACGATGGAGCTGGGGAGCGCTGCGCAAGTGGCCGCCGAGGAGGGCATGGCCGTCGGGGCGGGCAGCACCGCCGAGCAATGCGTCGAGGCCGGCCTGGAGCGGGTGCGAGCCTGCGATGCGGGCGATGTCTTCTGCCCGCCGCCCGCCGGGGCCTTCACCCACGCCTGCGTGCTGCGGGCCGAGGACAAGTCCTGGTGCGAGGGCCAGGTCTCCGATCACGCCCGAGGGTCGATCGAGCGCGTGACCGTGGTCGGGCAGGCTCGCGCCGCCTGCTCGCTCAGCGTGACAGGTCGCGGCTGATCAACCGGCTCCCGACCCCGAGGGCGACGGCCGCCGCGAGCACCCCGAAGAGCACCAGGACGAGCTGCGTCACCGCGCCCTTGGGGATCGCCCAGGTCATCAGCGAACCGACCGTCGCCGTGAACAGCCCCATCACCAACGACGCCACCGTCTGGGCCGTGCGCACGTCTCGGGACAGGCTGGAGACCATCGCGCAGACCAGCCCGCAGACATAGGTCCAGATGGGCGTGGCGAGGAAGAAGCAGATCGTCCAACCCCCAGACATCGGTAGGGAATCCCCGGCGCCAACGGTGACCGGGAGCGCCGCCGCGAAGGCCATCATGCCCCCGCCCACGAGGAGGTAGATCGCGACCGGGATGGCCATGGCGCCGACGACCTTGGCGGTGAGCAGCTGGGCTCGGGAGAGCGGGGCCAGCAGGAGGAAGGGCAGGGTGCCGCACTGGCGGTCGTGCAGCACGGCGTGGCCGCACAGGATCGCCGTGAACACGAAGAGCTGCGTCGCGTTGGTGAAGTTCGCCATGTAGAGGACGCTCTCGGTCAGCACGTCCAGGCTCTCGACCCCGAAACCAGCGTCCTCCAGCTGCCCGAGGAAGGTGGCCTCCTGGGTGTGTACGAGCTCGAGGACGGCGAGCAGGAAGCCGATCAAGGCCGCGAAGACGACGTAGAAGAAGGTCATCAGCCCCACGAGCGCTGGCTGGCGCACCTGCTCCCGTACCTCACGGCGAATCACGTGCAGGATCACTCGAAGAGCTCCAGGAGCGGCGATGGCGTCGGGGCGGTCGGCGCCGGCAGCTCGCGGACCGCCGAGATGCCCCCGTCGACGTAGGCCACGCGGTCACAGATCTGCTCTGCGGCCCGCAGATCGTGGGTGGCCAGGACCACCGCCAGGCCGGCCTCGGCTCCCTTGCGGACGGTCGCCCAGATGACCTGGGCCGACCGGGGGTCCAGGTTGGCGGTCGGCTCGTCGAGGAGGAGCAGGCGAGGGGACATCAAGAGGGCGCGCAGCAGCGAGACCTTCTGCTTCATGCCGCTGGAGCAGGTGGCGACCCGTTGATCGAGACGCTCGAGCCCGAGGTCGGCGGCCAGGGGCGCTGCCTTGTCGCGCACAATCGCCGCGCTCATGCCGTACAGGCCGCCGAAGAACTCCAGGTTCTCCCAGCCGGTCATCAAGGGGTAGAGCCCGGGCTCGGCGGTGATCAGCCCGACGGCGCCAGCCGACCTCTGGGCCAGCTCGTGCACCGGAGTTCCGTCCAGGGTGGCCTCGCCAGCCTCGGGCTCGACCAGGCCCGCGAGCAGGAGCAACAGCAGCGACTTGCCGCCGCCGTTCGGGCCCACCAGGCCCAGCACCTCGCCGTCCTTCAGCTCCAGATCGACGTCCCGGATGCCCGCGTCGCCATAGGTCCGCGTCAGCCCGCGGGTCCGGATCAAGGCAGCTTGATCTCCGGATCCTCCGGGTGCTCCCGGTAGAGCAACAAGGTGCGTCCGAGGACCTGGACGAGGTGGCTGTCGGTGGCCTCGGAGAGCGCGGAGGCGATGTCCTTGACCGGCAGGCCCTGGCCGACCTTGACCTTGATCAGCTCGTGGTGGTCGAGCTCCTCGGTGGTCTTGGCGGCGACCGCGTCGCTCACCCCGGCCGAGCCGATCTGGACCGTCGGGCGGGTGTGATGGCCGAGGGCGCGCAGGTGGCGCCGCTGCTTTCCGGTGAGCTCCATGCCCCCGGTCTATTCGGTTGCGTCCAGGGCGGCCTGGATCGCCGCGTCCTCGTCTTCGGGGCTGAGGTTCGTGCCCATGAAGCGGAGCAGACCCTCGTGGTCGATGAGGATGTGCCGCGGGTTCTGGGCGAAGGCGTCCTCCGAGCCGGAAGCGGCGAAGTAGGCCCGCTGGATCGAGCTGTCCGTGTCGATCAGGATCGGCGTGTCGCCGAGGTCGTGGCCCTCGCGCCACTTGTCCGCGCTCGACTCGCTGCCGCCGCCGAAGGCCCACAAGCGAACCAGGTCGGCGTCGCCCCAGGTCTCCTTCATTCGATGTTCCGTCTCACCGACCTCGGTGGCACAGACCGGTCAGCCATCGTTGAAGGTGGCCAGCCAGACCACCTCGCCGCGCAGGCTCTGGAGCTCCCAGAGGGTGCCTTCGAGGTCATACTCGGCGAAGTCCGGCGCGGCCTCGCCCAGGGCCAGTCCGCTCATCGAGCCGATCTCGATCTCGACCTCGGATTCGTCAGGATCGTCGGTCAGGATCGGCACGCGGGCGTACTCGAAGTCTTCCGGAATGTCGATCGCTGTCCGCTCTCCTGGTCCGAGGAGCTGGGGAGTGACGCCCAGCTCCGGAGCCTCGAACCACAGCGTCTCCGGGCCGTCGTTGATCAGCGACACCCGGTCCCCGGGCACGGCGTTGCTCGGCGAGACGCGGGCCTCGGGGGAGAGCACGTCGTCGCGCCGGACCGTGAAGGGGTTCCTCCAGTCTGCGACCCAGGCCAGCCCCTCGCCGTCCGCGACCACACCCATGACGGAGGAGGTCGCGGGCTCGCTCCCGATCAGGGTGACGGCGGCGGGGTCCGAGGCGTCCAGCAGCAGGAGCTCGGACCACGCCGCCAGCCAGATCCGGTGACCGTCCCAGGCCACCGTGCGGGCGGAGACATGGCCCGACCAGGTGCCGAGCAGGCTCAGATCCTCGGCGTTCAGCAGGTGGACACCGTCGGCTCCGCAGGCCACGGCGAGGGTGCCGTCCGAGACCTGCATATCCTGGCACCAGCCGTCCACCGCGGCCTCGCCCAGGAGGTTTCCGTCCATGTCCCAGCGGGCGATCTCGCCGACGCCGGCGGTCCAGATGACGTCCTCGGACAGGAGCACGCCGCGCCAGTCCCCTTCGAGGTTCAGCGCCTCGCCGGTGTTCCAGTCGCCGTCGTTCGCCATGATGTAGACGCCGTCGGTGCGCGCCGCCCAGGCCACGTGGTCGGCGTCGCAGTCGATGTCTCCGCCCGAGTCGACGCTCCAGCTCTTCACCTGGAGCGAGGAGTCCTGGACCGTCGCCCGCATCAGGTTGTTGTTTCGGCTGATCCCCCAGGCGGTCGTCTCGTCGTAGCAGACGTACTGCATGTTCCGGAAGTTGCCCTGGGCGACCTGGGTCGGTGCGGTCGGATCGGCGAGGTCGACGACCCACAGACCGCCCTGTCCTTGTTGCTGCTGTCCGGAGAGGTAGAGCCAGTCGCCTCCCAGGGCGGCGTCGGTGAGCTCCATGCCGTTGTTGACGACGTCCATCTCGCCCAGCCCGACGATCGGGTCGGACCACTCCCCGGCGGTCGGGGGCACGCTGTCCGCCGTGGACTCCGGTGTGGCGGACTCGGACGGGCTGCGGTCTCCCGGCGGATCGATGTACTCGGGTTCGCGGCAGGCGATCACAGCCAGCAGGAGCATGGGACAAGGATGCACCGGCTGGCCCGTGGTTACTCGGCTATGGCTCCGGCATGAGCGAACTGGAACGACTGCGCCAGGACTTCTCGGAGGCGGAGCGCCAGGCGGTCTACCGGGTCATCCACGAGCGCCGGGACGTGCGCAGCTACCGCCCCGAGCACGTGCCGGACGAGGTCTTGTGGAGAATCCTCGAGGCGGGGCACAAGGCGCCCTCGGTCGGCTTCATGCAGCCGTGGAACTTCATCGTCGTGACGGACGATGCGCTGCGACGCCGCCTGCACGCGCACTTCCTCGAGGTCAACGAGCGGGGCGCCCAGCGCTTCGAGGGCGAGCAGCAGGCGCGCTACCGCACGCTCAAGCTGCAGGGCCTGCTCGACGCCGCCTGCCTGCTGATGGTCACCTGCGACACCTCGCGTGGCGGACCCGAGGTGCTCGGGCGCGTGACGATGCCGGAGACCGACGTCTACAGCACCTGCCTCGCGGTCCAGAACATCTGGCTGGCGGCGCGGGCCGAGGGCGTCGGCGTCGGGTGGATGAGCATCGCGGAGCCGAGCTTCCTGCACGCCTCGTTCGACCTGCCCGCCCCGGTGAAGCCGGTGGCGCTCCTGACCCTCGGCTACCCCGTCGAGCTGCCCACGACACCCCTGTTGGAGCGGGTCGGGTGGAGGAGCCGGATTCCGCTGTCCGAGCTCGTCTTCAAGGACCGGTGGGAGGCGCCGCTCCGCCGCGCGACCCCGGTCGAGGCCAGCGACGAGCCCACCCTCGAGCCCCCTCGACCCGGAACGCCCTCCGTGCCCCACGCGGCGCTGGCTCGCAACCGCGAGCTCACTAAGCCACCGGGCTCCCTCGGTGCCCTCGAGGAGCTGGCCCTGAAGATCTGTGCGATCCAAGGCACGACGGTGCCAAGGGCCCGTCATCGTTCACTTCTTCTGTGTGCTGGCGATCACGGCGTGACCGCGGAGAAGGTCTCGGCCTACCGGCCCGAGGTCACGGCCCGCATGGTCACCCAGTTCGTCGCCGGGGGCTCGGCGGTGTGCGCCGTGGCGCGACAGCAGGGCCTGCGACTGCACGTGGCCGATCTGGGCGTCGACTTCGACTTCGGCGGGGCGACGGGGCTGTCCCATCGCAAGGTCCGCAAGGGCACCCGAAACTTCGTCGAGGAGCCGGCCATGACCTCGGCCGAGCTCGACGCGGCTCTGGAGGCCGGACGTGGGCTGGTCGAGGACCTTGGCGCCCTGGACTTGCTGGCCCTCGGAGAGATGGGCATCGGCAACTCGACCTCGGCGGCCGCGATGGTCGCCGCCTTGCTCGGCCTGCCGGTCGAAGATGCCGTCGGGCGCGGCACAGGCATCGGCGACGGGACGCGGGTTCGCAAGATCGCTGCGGTCGCCAAGGGTCTGATAACGCACAAGGATCGGGATCCGATGGAAGTGCTCCGGTGTCTCGGAGGCTTGGAGATCGCGGCGCTGGTCGGCGCGATCGAGGCCGCCGCGCGCCGGCGTGTTCCCATCGTGCTCGACGGCTACATCACCGCGGCGGCTGCGCTCTGCGCGGTGCGGATGCATCCCTGGACGGGGGCCTTCCTGGTCGCGGGCCACCTCTCCGCCGAGCCTGGCCACGCCCGCGTGCTCGCGGAGCTCGGTCTGGAGCCGCTCCTCCGTCTGGACATGCGCCTGGGCGAAGGCTTCGGCGCCGCGCTGGCGATGAACCTCGTCGAGGCCGCTGTGCGGTGCTTCAACGAGATGTCGACCTTCGACGAGGCCAATATGCCCCACCCAGAGGACCCTGCGGGCCTGCTCTAGCTCACCCCGGGACGAGCCGGAAGATCGTGCCCCGCCCGAAGTCCGCCACGTAGATCTCGCCGAGGGGATCGCGTCCGAAGGTGCTCGGCAGCATCGGCCACTTTCCGAGCGAGGTGACCTCGGCGGTGTCCAGGTCGATGGCCCAGAGCCGTCCCGTGACGAAGTCGCCGAAGATCCAGAGATCGTTCAGCTCCTTTAGAGCTTCGCCGGTGTAGGTGTAGCCGCCGGTGATCGAGTTTCCGTCGTCTCGACCGTACTCGTAGAGCGCCCGGACGAAGCCCTCGGAGGGGCAGTCCTCCTTGGGCGAGAAGCAGTGGGCGGCCTCCCAGACCTTCCAGCCCATGTTGCCGCCCGCTGGGATGATTGAGACCTCCTCGTACTTGTCCTGCCCGACGTCCGCGACGACCAGGCGACCGTCCGTGTGGAAGCTGTAGCGCCAGGGATTGCGCAGGCCATAGGCCCAGGTCTCCGGCTTCCAGGTCTCGTGGTCGATGAAGGGGTTGTCCGCGGGGATCGTGTAGGCGCGGTCCTCGGTCGGCGTGTCCACGTCGATCCGCAGCATCGAGCCGAGGAAGGTCCGCGGATCCTGGCTGTTGTCGTGGGGGTCGGCGCGGTACCCGCCGTCTCCCCAGCCGATGTAGAGGTAGCCGTCGGGGCCGAACTGCAGCTGGCCGGCGTCGTGGTTCTGGTAGGGCTGGATCTGCTGCAGGATGCGTCGGCCTCGCAGCGCGCCCTTCGTGATGTCCCCGTCGACCGCCGTGAACTCCTCGACGACCGAGACGTCCCGGCCATCCTCCTCGATGACGAGGTTCATGTAGAAGAGGTGGTTGTCGGCGTAGTCGGGGTGAAAGGCCAGGCCGAGCAGGCCCTCTTCGCTCGCGAAGCGGACGGGCAGCTCGATCGCGGTGCCCTCCTGCTCGCCGCGGAACCAGCGCAGCTTGCCCTTCTTCTCGAGGACGACCATCACGCCGGTCTCGGGCTCGAACTGGATGTCGGTCGGCTGCAGCACGCCGAAGGCCACGGGGAGCAAGGTGATGTCGAGCTGCTTGCGGTCGCGGTCGAGGCCCGTGAACGAGCCGGCCATCGGGCCGGCGACGGCCTCGTAGGCCATGGGCAGGTTCTCGATCAGGGTGCGGCGGGCGGACTCGCTGTAGTAGCTGAAGACCGCCAGGCCCACGCTCGCGGCCGCACAACCCGTCGCCAGGATCAGCTTCGTCCGGTACTTCACGGGGCAAGGAGTAGCCCGTGAAGCTGGCCATCGTCTGTTCCGCGCACGGCTTCGGCCACCTGACCCGGCAGCTGGCGGTCGCCGAGGCCCTGCGTGCGGAGGGGGTGGACCCCGCGATCTTCACGGCGGCGCCTCCCTCGATCGTCGAAGCGACGCTGCCCTCGCCCCGGCTTCGCCCGTGGGTCGTGGACGTCGGCATCGCGCAGCGGGACAGCTTGACCGAGGACCTCGACGAGACCCTCCGACGCTTGGACGAGGTCTGCTCCGAGAGGCAGATCGATGCACTGGCCGAGGAGCTCGGGGGCTTCGATCGGGTCGTGGTCGACACGGCCCCCGCGGGCCTCGAGGCGGCTCGTCGGGCCGGCGTCGAGGCCATCGCCGTCGGAAACTTCGAGTGGGCCTGGCTCTACGGGCAGTACCCCCGCCTTCGACAGTGGGCGGCCCGGTTCGAGGCCTGGCAGCGCCCACACCTCGGGCTCGAGCTGTGGCCCGGGCCGGGGCTTCAGGCCTTCCGGTCCGTCGAGCGCTTCGGCCTGGTCGCCCGCCAGCGCGAGCCTCACGCGCTCCCCCAGGGCTCGGTCCTGGTCAGCTTCGGCGGCTTCGGGCTGGCGGACCTGGACGCGCGCCTCCCCGAAGTTCCAGGCGTCACCTGGGTGATCTCGCCACCGATGACCCGCTTGGAGCGGCCGGACGTGCTGTGGGTCGAGGACGTCCCGTACCCCGCGCTCGTCGCCGGGGCGGAGCTCGTGCTCACCAAGCCGGGCTACGGCATCCTGGCCGAGGCGATGAGCACGGGCACCCCCATCGCCTACCTGGATCGGGGCGCTTTCCCGGAGGCGGCCAGCCTGGTCGCCGTCCTCGAGGAGCGAGGGGATCGGCGCGTCGAGAACCTGAACGATCTCGGGGATCTGATCGGCCAGGAGCGCCCCCGTGTCGCCCTGGCCACGGCCGCTGTCGCCCGGCGCCTGCTGCGCGTAGAGCCGGTGAAACCGAGCTGATGCCACGGGGACTTCACGCACGGCTAGGGTGAGTCGCATGCGGACCCGATACAGGTCAGTGGTTCAACCCCTCGTTCCAGGAGATCGAATGCAGGCTCATCTGGAGGCCTACGCCGGCAAGACCGTCTTCGTCACCGGCGGCGCCGGCGCAATCGGCAGCAACCTCGTGCGCGCGCTCTCGCCCATCTGCAAGCGCGTCTTCGTGCTCGACAACCTCTGCGCGTCGGCGCGGTGGAATGTGCCGAGCCTGCCGAACGTCATGTTCGTCGAGGGCGACATCCTCGACGAGGTGAAGCTCAAGCGCATCTTCTTCGAGAAGCCGGACGTCGTCTTCCACCTGGCCGCCTTCTTCGCGAACCAGAACTCGGTCGACCACCCCGAGAACGACCTGATGGTCAACGGGATGGGCACGCTGAAGCTCATGGAGTACGCGGTGATGACGGGCCTCGAGCGCTTCGTCTACGCCTCTTCGGGCTGCAGCATCTACGGCTCCGCCGCTCCTCTTCCGCTGAAGGAGGAGTTCATGTCGATGCACCTGACCACGCCGTACCAGATCACGAAGATGCTCGGCGAGCTCTACGGGAACTTCTTCCACCACCACTACGGGCTGCCCGTGGTGAAGGCCCGCTTCTTCAACAGCTACGGCCCCGGCGAGATCCCTGGCCAGTACCGGAACGTCATCCCGAACTTCATCTACTGGGCGATGAAGGGCCTCCCGCTGCCGCTGACCGGCACCGGCGAGGAGACCCGCGACTTCACCTACGTCGGCGACATCACGGACGGGCTGCTTCGACTCGGCACGAACGACAACGCCATCGGAGAGGAGTTCAACCTCGCCAGCGGTCGCGAGACGACCATCAAGGACCTGGCGGACATGGTCAACGAGGCCACCGGCAACACCGCCGGCATCAAGTGGGCCGAGGTCCGCAAGTGGGACACCAAGAAGCGGCTGCGGGCCAGCGTCGACAAGGCCCGTGACGCGGTCGGCTACGACCCGAACACCGACTTCAAGTGGGGCATGTACCAGACCATCGAGTGGATGAAGGCCAACTGGGACGCCATCGAGGCCTACAACGGCTTCGGCCCCGGGGCTTCCTCCGCCGTGCGGGACATGACCGTGAACGACGAGACGGACGCCAACGCGGAAGGGGGAGTCCGCGACGCGGACGGGGGAAACCACGAACGGGTTTCCCCATTCGAGGCCCGCGACAAGCAGGTCAGCTGAGTGGTCGCGGAGATGGGAGCGCCCAAGCGCGTCAAGCTGTTCGGTTGCCCCTTCGACGTGGTCGACATGCCTCAGGCGGTCGCTCGCGTCGAGGAGTTCCTCGCCTCTGGCAAGACCCACCAGGGCTGCGGCGTGAACGTCGATCAGCTCGTGAAGATGAAGGACGAGCCGCTCTTCCGGGACATCGTCGAGCGCTGTGACCTGGTCACGGCCGACGGGACGCCGGTCGTGTGGGCCTCGAAGCTCTTCGGCAAGACCCTGCCCGAGCGCGTCGCGGGCATCGACCTCTTCTACGCGCTGCTGCCGGTGAGCGCGGCCAAGGGCTACAAGATCTACCTGCTCGGCGCCAAGGAGGAGAGCCTCCAGGCGGCCCGGGCGAAGTACCTCGCGGACCACCCGGATCTCCAGATCGTCGGCGCTCGCAACGGCTACTTCGGCCCCGAGGACGAGGCCGAGATCGCCCAGGACATCTACGACTCCGGCGCGCAGATGCTGTTCATCGCGATCTCGTCGCCGAAGAAGGAGGAGTTCGTCGATCGCAACCGCGAGCTCCTCTCCAAGGTCGGCTTCGTGCTCGGCGTCGGGGGCACCTTCGACATCGACGCCGGGCTCTACAAGCGCGCTCCGGACTGGATGGCCAAGGCGGGCATCGAGTGGACCTACCGCCTCTGGCAGGAGCCCAAGCGCATGTACAAGCGCTACATCGTCGAGGACAGCAAGTTCCTGGGCATGCTCGCGAAGCAGGCCTGGTACGAGGTCACCGGGTCCTACCCCGACAGCTCCTCCCAGTAGCGGCGCAGCGTGGCGGCCAGGATGTCGCCGTCGAAGACCTGCTCCACCCGATGGCGGGCCGCGACGCCGAAGCGGTCGCGCTGCTCGACGTCCTTCAACAGCCGGACGAGGCGGTCCGCGGTGCCCTCGCGATCCCCGGGCTCCAGGAGGAAGCCGGTCTCCCCCTCGACCACCGCATCCGGGATGCCGTCGACGGTCGTGGAGACGACGGCCAGGCCGCTGGCCATGGCCTCGAGCACGCTGATGGGAAGGCCCTCTGCGTAGCTGGGCAGGCAGTAGACATCGGCCTCTGCGTAGGCCTCGAGCCGGTCCTCGCCGCTGATCCAGCCCAGGACCTCGACCGAGTCCGCCAGATCGAGGGCGTCGACGCGCTCGTGCAGCCGGTCGAGGTCGCCGTCCCCGCCGACGCGCAGGCGAGCCCGGGGGCAGGCTTCGACGACCGAAGGCCAGGCCTCGATGAGGTCGAAGATGCCCTTGCGCTCACCGACCCGGCCCATGAAGAGAACGACGGGCTCATCCCGGGCGCCGCGTGGGCCGGACCAGGGGAACTCCTCGGCCGGGACCGGGTTGAACAGCACCCGCACGTTGGCCTGGCCGTCGGTCCACTCGGTGATGTTCCGGGCCATGTCGTGGCTGACGCAGTGGACCTGGGCGGCGTCCGAGTAGCACTTGCGCACGATGGACTCGTGCACCTTGGACTTCGCGACGAGGTCGTCGAGGTGGGCGAAGTTGTTGTGGAGCACCACCGGCAGCCCGGCCGCTCGCGCCTGCTGGAAGTAGGCCATCTTGCGGTAGAAGCTGTTGCCGTCCGCGACGTGGATGTGGACCAGATCCCAGCCCTCGCCCAGCGAGCGCAAGAAGCCGGCCTGGCCCTTCGCCATCTGGCCGATCTTGGTGAGCTTCGAGCCGTCGCCGACCGTGGGGAAGTAGCGGACCTCGACGCCATCGAGCGACTTCGAGGTGATGAAGGTCCGGGCCAGGGTGGCGATGCCTCCCTGGGCGTCCAGGGAGGGTCCGAGCATGGCGACGCGCATGCCGGCTCCTAACGCCGCGTCGCCAGCTCGGAGAGCGCCGCCTCGAGCTCGATCCGTGGCAGGCCACCCTTCGCGAGCTCCTCGTCCGTCAGGGCCGCGAGCGCCCAGAGCGCCCCCTCGGGCGCGGATCCTTCGAAGACCAGGTCCTCGACCAGGGCGAGCTGACGGGTCTTCGTGGCCCACTCGACGATGCGATCGGTGAGCAGGCGAGGGCGGTCCCCTCGGGTCTGGAACTCCAGGCCCCGGATCAGCTGGTCGACCTTCTGGTGCCGCAGCGTCGGGTCGCCCAGCCAGCCGACGAGCAGGAGATCCAGGGCGCGGACGCGGCGCTGCTTGCCGTCCTGGCCGTCGGCCTCCACGACAAGCGCGGACAGGCGAACGAGCTCCGCCATCGCGTACATCCGGGAACCATCCAGCTGGCCGTCGGTCGAGCAGAAGGCGACCAGGTCGTCGTCACTCAGCGCCTCCAGCGCGCCCACGTCCAGCCCGAGCAGCGTCTTGCCAGCGACGTCGAGCTCGACCCTGGCCTCGGGCAGCCGCTTCTTGCGGACCAGCCCGGCGATGCGCGCGGTGGCCTCGGCCAGGGCGTTGATCTGTCGGAGGAGGAAGTCTTGGCGGAACATTCGATTAGGGGGAGGGGATGAGGAACTATCTGAGCGGCGTGCTCTTCGTCGTCTTCGGTGCGGGTGTGCACCTCTACAACGGTCAGGGCTCGGGCCAGGTGCTGGCCTTTCCCTTCATCACGAGCATCGCTCCGGCCACCGCCGGCGACCCCATCGCCATGGGCGCCGCGACCGTGAAGCTGATGCTGGGCATCGGCGGCGCCTTGCTCGTCTTCGGCGCCTTTCGCCACTACCGCTCTCGCCAGCAGTGAGTGGGCTTCATCTTCGCATTCGGATACGCGCAACTCCCAACGACCCGGGGCTTAGGTTGACAGCCGAGCCGGAGCGCTCGAATACTCCCCGGGTTTTCTACGGAATGAAGGAACCACGATGGCGCTGAAGAACTACCTGTTCACCTCCGAGAGTGTCTCCGAGGGCCACCCCGACAAGATGTGCGACCAGATCTCGGACGCCATCCTCGACGCCTTCCTCGCGCAGGACCCGCGCAGCCGCGTGGCATGCGAGACCGCGGTCAAGACGGGCTTCGTGCTCCTGGCCGGCGAGATCACCAGCAAGGGCAAGGTCGACTACCCGGTGGTCGTGCGCGAGGTCGTCAACGACATCGGCTTCGACCACTCGGACAAGGGCTTCGACGGCAACACCTGCGCCATCATGGTCGCGGTCGAGCAGCAGAGCCCCGACATCAGCCAGGGCGTCACCGAGGGCGAGGGCCTGCACAGCGAGCAGGGCGCCGGCGACCAGGGGATGATGTTCGGCTACGCCTGCGACGAGACCCCCGAGCTCATGCCGATGAGCATCGACTACTCGCACAAGCTGCTCCACCAGTTCAGCCGTGACCGCAAGAGCGGCGTGACGGCGTGGGCCCGCCCGGACAGCAAGTCCCAGGTCACGGTCGAGTACCGCGACGGCAAGCCGGTCCGGGTGCACACGGTCGTCATCTCGACCCAGCACAGCAACGAGGTCGCGCTCTCCACCATCGGCGAGTACGTCCGCGAGAGCCTTGTTCCCGGCGTGATTCCGGCGCACCTGCTCGACGACGACACCATCTACCACGTCAACCCGACGGGTCGGTTCGTGGTCGGTGGCCCCATGGGCGACGCCGGCCTGACCGGTCGCAAGATCATCGTCGACACCTACGGGGGCCACGGCGCCCACGGCGGTGGCGCCTTCTCGGGCAAGGACCCCTCCAAGGTCGACCGCTCCGCCGCCTACCTCGGCCGCTACGCCGCCAAGAACATCGTCGCCGCCGGCGCGGCCAGCCGCTGCCTGGTCCAGCTCGCCTACGCCATCGGCGTGGCAGCGCCCGTCAGCGTCATGGTCGACACCTACGGCACCGGCGTCGTGCCGGACGAGAAGCTCGCCGACTGCGTCCGCGAGATCTTCCCGACCAAGCCCGCCGACCTGATCAACAAGCTCGACCTGCTCAAGCCCAAGTACCGTCCCACGGCGGCCTACGGCCACTTCGGTCGCCCGGAGTTCAGCTGGGAGGCCACGGATCTGGCCGACGCCGTGAAGAGCTTCATCTCCTGATAGCTTCGACGCATGCTGCTCCTGCTGGCATGCGTCCCGAGCACCGGCCCCGTTCCGACCCCGGCGTTCCCCGAGGACACCGGGGTCGCTTCGTGTCCGGTCCTCGGCCAGTGGCCCCAGGGCGGCTCCGTGACCCCGCCGAGCGGCCCCTGGCACGTGCTCCTGGCCCGCGAAGCCGCCGCAGAGGACTTCCACACCGAGGCCGAGGGTGAGCTCCGGGTCATCGGACAGGAGCTGATCTTCCAGCCTGCTTCGCTCGCCTGGGACACCCGCTACGAGTTCACGGTCGAGGGCTGCAGCGAGACGAGCTTCCGCACTCCCCCCGAGCCGGCAGCGAGCCTCGTCGAGGTCGAGACGCGCTGGCAGATCGACCTGCTCGAGCTCTCGGTGGCGCTGCCCGACATCCCGCCCGGCGAGCCCCTGACTCCGGGCGAACCGCGTGAGGTCGTGCTGGAGGTCCTCTCCGTGGACGAGGGAGTCACGCTCGGCGTCGCCCACTGGGTCGATGGCGTCCAGGAGGACTGCGCAAGCCTCTCCGAGCTCAACCGCCTCGACGGCGCCGAGCTCATCGCTGACTTCGACGGCGAGGTCGCTCTCCTCGGCGCGGTGGCCTCGGGGGGGCTCGTCGCGGTCGTCGACGGCGACGCCTGGGGCGCCGGCGTCGTGAGCCTGGAAATGGACGAGCGAGAGCTCGGCTACGAGATCTGCTCACTCATGGGGCTCGCCTGCCAGCCGTGCAGCAGCGATGGCGCGGCGGAGTGCGTGCGGCTGGTCGTCGGCGACGTCCTGGCCGAGCCGACGGATCGCGAGCTCGACTACTGCTCGGAGTAGTCGGGCAACGTCCCGGCTTCTCGCCGCTCGAAGATGAGGTTCGTCTCGATGTGCTGGACCTCGGGTCTCGAGGTGAAGTGCTCCAGGATGAGCACCCGCAGGTGGTCGGAGTCCCTCGCGGCCACGTGAACCGCGAAGTCCTGTCGGCCGGCCAGATTGTACCAGCGGATGACCATGGGCAGCGAGTCGAGGTGCCCCTCGAACTCCCCGAAGACGTCGACGCGGTGGGCCGTCAGCTGCACGAAGACCATCGCCTCGATCGTGATGCCGAGGGCCCTTGGGTCGACCTCGTAGCGGGCTCCGCGCAGCACCCCTGAGCGCTCCAGTCGCCGCACCCGCTCGTAGACGGTGGACGGCGCCAGGCCGACCTCGGCGGCGACCTGTTTGAAGCTCTGCCGTGAATCCTTCTGCAGAAGGCCGACGATGGCGCGATCGGTTCGGTCGAGGTCCTGGATTCTCATACCAAATCCATAAACCATTCGATGGATTCGGTGCAAGGCCGAACCTATCTTGGACACATGGTCCTGACCTCGAAGAATGTCCGTCGTCGCGCCCGGTTCCTGGTGGAGCTCGCTCAGGCTCTGCACGGTGCGGGGCTGAGCGCCCATCGCATGGAGGCCGTGCTCGAGGCCGTCTGCCGCCCCCTCGGGGTCGAGGGGCGCTTCTTCGCGACTCCGACGAGCGTGCTGGTCCAGGTCGACGGCCGCATCGAGCTGCTGCGGACCTCGCCGAGCGAGGTGTCGCTGGAGCGCATCGTCGAGCTCGATCACATCGCGCGCGCCGTCGGCGCCGGTCGGCTCGGCGCTACCCGAGCGCTGAGGGAGCTCCAGGCCGTGCTGGCGCGTCCTCCGCGGTGGGGGTCCTCGTCGCTTGTCGGGGCCCTCGGCGTCACCTCGGCGAGCTCGGCCGTGCTCTTCGGCGGGACCATCGACGAGGCGGTGCTGTCGGCGCTCCTCGGCAGCCTGGTCGGCCTCTTTCTCGTGGTCTCGGGGCGTTCGCCGCACCTGTCGCGGCTCTTCCCGATGGCCGCGGCTGCCTTGGTCGCGGTCGCCGCGCGGGCGGCCTCGGTGCTGGCCCCCGTCCGGCCCGAGATCCTCGTGCTCTCCGGGCTCATCGTGCTTTTGCCCGGATTCTCGCTGACCGTCGCGCTGGCCGAGCTGGCGACGGGGCACCTGGCCTCGGGCACCGCGCGGGCGATGGGCGCGGCTATGAGCCTGCTTCAGCTGACGGTCGGGACCGCGCTCGGCTTCGCCGTGGGTGCCCACGCAGGAACGCCGCTCGGGGTGGGCGCCGTCCCGCTGGCCGCCTGGATGACCCCGCTTGCCGTCGCCGCGGGTGCGTCTGCCCTGGTGGTGCTCTTCCAGGCCCACCCCTCTCGGCTGGGCGTGATCGTGGTGGTGTGCTTCCTCGCGGTCTTCGGCACGGGCTTCGCCACCGAGGTCGTCGGGGACCTTGGGCCCTTCGTCGGCGCCTTCATGGTCGCGCTCTTCTCGAACCTCTACGGTCGCTGGCGAGGGCTGCCGGCGAGCGTCCCGCTGATGCCGGGCTTGTTGATGCTCGTCCCGGGCTCGGTGGGCTTCCGCGCGACGCGTGCGCTGGTCGACCGCCAGGTGCTGGACGGGGTGGACATCGCCTTCCAGACCTGCCTCATCGCGGCGGCCCTGGTCAGCGGCGTGCTGGCGGCGAACGCCCTCGTCAGTCCACGCCGAGGGAGCTAGGCGATGCTCGCGAGGACCCCGCGCAGCAGCCGAGCGGCGGTCTTGGGCCGGCGCCGCTCGAGCAGGTCGTAGCTCTCGGCGGAGAGCGTGAAGACCGAGCTGTCCTCGACCGCGGTGAAGGGCAGATCGTCGCCACCCATCAGGGCCTTCACGCAGCAGAAGGCGCCGCCTTCGACGCGAGTCCCATCGCGCTCGAGCGCCCCTCGGAGCACGAAGTGCAGGCCGCGACCCACGTCCGTGGGGCTTCCGGCGTCGAGGGTCTGGTAGTCCAGGTAGTGCCGCAACAGACGCAGGTCGATCGACTCCAGCGACTCGGTCATGCCCGAGCGCTGCAGCGCCATCCGGTCCTCTTCGATCGCGTCGGCTTCGGGTCCCTCGGCCACCCGCGCCATCACGACGGTGATGTTGTCCGGGCCTCCGTTGGCGTTCGCCTCGGTGACGAGCGCCGCGGCGATCTCCTCGAGGGTCGCGTCCTGTTCGAGGTGCTCGCCGAGGATGCGCTGGCAGGCCTGGGCCGAGACCGGACCGGTCAGGCCGTCGCTGCAGAGGACGACGATGTCGTCCTTGGCCAGTGGCTCGTCGAAGAGGTCCGGGTTGACCTCGCCGGCGGTGCCCAGCGCCTGGTAGAGCATGTGCTGGTAGGGGGAGACGTCGTGCTCCTCCTGAGTGAGCAGCCCCGCGCGCATCCGGGCAGCAGCGACCGTGTGGTCGTCGGTCAAGCAGCGGAAGCGGCGCTGTCGGTACAGGTAGGCCCGTGAGTCGCCCGTGTTCGCCACCAGCAGGTGACCGCCGGCGATGAGCCCCAGGACCAGCGTCGTGCCGCTGTTCGCCCCGTTCAGCACCTGTTGGATGCGGCTGGACGCGATGTCCGTGACCTGCTCCAGCGCCGAGCCCAGGTTGGCGCGGTTTTCCCGCTCGGGGGCCTCGTCCGCCTTGGCGACCAGGTCTCCCAGGACGCCTTGCGCGGCTCGGACCGTGCTGATGGCGGTGGCCGATGCGACCTCGCCATGCTCGAGCCCGCCCATGCCATCCGCCACGGCCAACAGGCCGATGTCGGGGAGCAGCAGATGAGCGTCCTCGTTGTGCTTCCGCTCGCGCCCCACGTCAGTGAGCGCGGCGGTGTCTTCAAGCCGCATTCAGAAACCTCTCGGCGCCGATAACATCGCGCTCCCCGAGCCGCTTGACACCCGAAATCCGAGTGATACGAACCCCTCCCCGAACCGCAGCACGAGAGCTATGTCCGACGCCTCCGAGGTCCTCTTCGAGATCACCAAAGCGCACCTCAACACGGGCCTTCGCGGCATCCCGGTCGGGACCGTTCGCACCTCGTCGGTCGATCCCTACAAGGGACTCCACTATGTCGGCTACCCGGTGATGGACATCTGGGAGGTCGGACCCGAGGCCGCGGTCTACCTCCTGCTCCACAAGGAGCTGCCCAATGACGAGCAGCTCGAGGAGTTCACCGCGGACCTCGCATCGCGAGCGGCGGGCCTGGACAGCTCCGTCCTGGACCTCCTCAAGCACCTTCCCAAGGAAGGTCACCCGATGGAGTGGCTCATCGCGGGCCTGAACTTCCTCGGAATGACCAGCAAGACCGGGGACTTCCGCGAAGACGGACTCAACGTCATCGCGCGCCTGCCCCAGCTGGTCGCGGCCATCTTCCGCGTCCGCAGCGGGTGGGGCGACCCCATCCCCAGCCGCCCCGAGCTCGGGCTGATGGAGAACTTCGTCCACATGCTGGGTGTGCCAGGCGCTGATCCGGCGAATCTCACCAAGATGATGCGGACCTTCTACACGCTTCATCTGGACCATGGAGGCGGCAACCTCTCGACCTTCACGGGCAAGAGCGTCGCGAGCGGCCTGGCGGACATGTACGCCTCGCTCGGCGCCTCGATGGCGGGCCTCTACGGTCCTCGCCACGGTCGCGCGAACCAGGACTGCCTGAACTTCCTCCGCACGGTCGGCACCTCCGATCCCGACGAGGTCGAGGCCTTCATCCGCCGCCGCCTGGCGAACAAGCAGCTCATCTTCGGATTCGGCCACGCCGTGCTGCGCGCCGAGGACCCGCGAGCGACGATCCAGTACGCCCTCGGCCACCAGATCTGCCCCGATGACGAGCTCTTCAAGACCGCCATCGCCATGCGCGAGCGGGCGGTCAAGGTCCTCAAGGAGAACCCGAAGGTCTCCAACCCCTACCCGAACGTCGACGCCATCAGCGGGACCCTGCTGCAGGCGGTGGGGCTGATGGACTCGGACTTCTACACCGTCCTGTTCGGGCTCTCCCGGTGCTCCGGCATCGCGGCCCAGATCATCGACGAGCGCCTCAACTTCCGCGGCGGCAAGGGCGTGGCCATCTACCGCTGCAAGTTCATCGCCGAGAACCAGCCCCACCGGGGCTGAGGCACCTCCTTCCCACCAGGGCCGCACTCGAGCGGCCCTTTTTTCTTCGAGACGACGATGCCCAGCTTCACCCACCTGAGCGAACCCACCGAGGGCGAGGTCATCACCCTCAACGCCGACGGGACCCTGAACGTCCCGGCCAACCCGGTCATCCCCTTCATCGAAGGCGACGGGATCGGCCCGGACATCTGGGCGGCTGCCAGCCGCGTGCTCGATGCCTCGGTCGCCAAGGCCTACGGTGGAGACCGGAAGATCGCCTGGTTCGAGGTCTACGCCGGCGAGAAGGCCCAGGAGAAGACGGGAGAGTGGCTGCCCGAGGACACGCTCGAGGCCATCCGCGCCTACCTCGTCGCCATCAAGGGGCCGCTGACCACTCCGGTCGGAGGCGGCATCCGCAGCCTGAACGTCGCGCTGCGGCAGAAGCTCGATCTCTACGCCTGCGTGCGGCCCGTCCAGTACTTCGACGGCGTGCCCAGCCCGGTCCGCCACCCGGAGAAGGTCGACATGATCATCTTCCGGGAGAACTCCGAGGACATCTACGCCGGCGTCGAGTGGGAGGCCGGCTCCGACGAGGTCAAGAAGGTCCTGGCCTTCCTCCAGGACGAGATGGGGGTCGACAAGATCCGCTTCCCGGCGACCAGCGGCCTGGGCCTGAAGCCCATCAGCGAGGAGGGCACCCGCCGCCTCGTTCGCGCTGCCATTCGCTACGCCATCGAGCAGCGGAAGACCTCGGTGACGCTGGTCCACAAGGGCAACATCATGAAGTTCACCGAGGGCGCCTTCCGGGACTGGGGCTACGAGGTCGCCCGCGAGGAGTTCGGCGGCGAGGTCATCGGCGAAGGCCCCTGGACCTCGATCACCCTCGACGACGGCTTCGAGATCACGGTCAAGGACGTCATCGCCGACGCGATGCTCCAGCAGGTGCTGACCCGCCCCGGCGAGTACAGCGTGCTCGCCACGATGAACCTGAACGGCGACTACATCAGCGACGCGCTCGCTGCCCAGGTCGGCGGCATCGGCATCGCCCCTGGCGCCAACATCAACTACGACACCGGGCTTTCGCTCTTCGAGGCGACCCACGGGACCGCTCCGAAGTACGCCGGCCAGGACAAGGTCAACCCCTCCAGCGTGCTGCTGAGTGGCGAGATGATGCTGCGCCGGATGGGGTGGACCGAGGCGGCCGACCTCATCGTCGAGTCCGTCAAGACGACCATCTCCCAGAAGCGCGTCACCTACGACTTCCACCGCCTCATGGAGGGCGCGACCAAGCTGAAGTGCAGCGAGTTCGCCGACGCCCTCATCGAGAACATGTAGATGAAGATTCACGAGTACCAGGCGAAGTCGATCCTTCGCCGACACGGTGTGGCCTGTGGCTCCGGCATCGCCGGCTCCAACGCGGGCCAGCTCAAGGCGAGCCTGGAGAGGCTCCCGGGCCCGGTCTTCGTCGTGAAGTCGCAGATCCATGCCGGCGGACGTGGCAAGGGTCGCTTCGCCGAGGACGCCTCCTCCGACGACCTGGCCGCGGTCCTTCGTGGCGAGAACGCTCCGGGCAAGGGCGGGGTCCAGGTGACCTTCAGCCGCGAGGAGGCCGCGACCGCGATCGACAGCATGCTCGGCAAGACCCTCGTCACCAAGCAGACGGGCCTCGAGGGTCAGCAGGTCAACACCCTCTACGTCGAGAACGGCTGCGCCATCGCGCGCGAGCTGTACGTCGCCGTGCTGCTGGACCGGTCCAACGGCCGGGTGCTCGTGATGGCCTCGACCGAGGGCGGCATGAACATCGAAGAGGTCGCCGAGGAGCAGCCCGAGAAGATCCTCAAGGTCCACGCGGATCCCATCACCGGGCTCGGCGCCTGGCAGGCGCGCCAGGTCGCCAAGGGCCTCGGGCTGACCGGCAAGGCCTTCAAGTCCGGGGTGAAGTTCATCCTCGGTCTCTACAAGACCTACATGGCCGAAGACTGCGCCATGGCCGAGATCAACCCCCTCGTCGTCACCGAGCAAGGGGGCGTCCTGGCCCTGGACTGCAAGATGTCCTTCGACGACAACGCGCTCTTCCGGCACCCCGAGACGCGCGCAATGCGCGACCTGAGCGAAGAGGACCCGACGGAGGTCGAGGCCGGCAACCACGACCTGTCCTACGTGAAGCTGGACGGAAACATCGGCTGCATGGTGAACGGCGCCGGCCTGGCGATGGCGACCATGGACATCATCAAGTTCTACGGGCACGAGCCCGCGAACTTCCTCGATGTCGGCGGCGGAGCAAACGAAGAGAAGGTCACCGCGGCCTTCAAGATCATCATGGCCGACCCCGAGGTGAAGGGGGTCCTGGTGAACATCTTCGGCGGCATCATGAAGTGCGACGTCATCGCCGAGGGCGTCATCGCCGCGGTGAAGGAGGTCGGGCTGGAGATCCCGCTGGTGGTCCGCCTGGCTGGCACCAACGTCGAGCTCGGCAAGAAGATCCTGTCCGAGTCCGGACTGGACGTCATCCCCGCAAACGACATGGCGGACGCCGCTCGGAAGATCACCGAAGCCGTCGCCGCTCGGGAGGCCTGAGATGGCGGTCCTCGTCGACAAGAACACCCGGCTCCTGTGCCAGGGCATCACCGGCAGCGCCGGAAGCTTCCACTGCAAGCAGATGCGGGCCTACGGCACCCAGCTCGTGGCGGGAGTCACGCCGGGCAAGGGCGGACAGACCTTTGACGGAGACGTGCCCGTCTTCGACACCGTGGCCGAGGCCGTCGAGCAGACCGGCGCCGACGTCAGCGTGATCTTCGTGCCGCCCCCCTTCGCGGCCGACGCGATCCTGGAAGCCGTGGACGCCGGTTGCCGGCTGGTGATTCCGATCACCGAGGGCGTGCCGGTCAACGACATGGTCACTGTCTGGCGGTACATGCAGGGCAAGGGCGCGCGCATGATCGGGCCAAACTGCCCGGGCATCATCACCCCCGAAGAGTGCAAGATCGGCATCATGCCGGGGCACATCCACTCCAAGGGGCGCATCGGCGTCGTGAGCCGCTCCGGGACCCTGACCTACGAGGCGGTCGGCCAGCTGTCGGCGGTCGGCCTGGGACAGTCCACATGCATCGGCATCGGCGGCGACCCCATCATCGGCACGCGCCACATCGACGCCCTCCAGCTCTTCAACGACGACGACGACACCGACGTGGTCGTCATGATCGGCGAGATCGGCGGGACCGCCGAGGAAGAGGCCTGCGCCTGGGCCAAGGAGCACATGAAGAAGCCCGTCGTCGGCTTCATCGCAGGTGCCACGGCCCCTCCGGGTCGTCGCATGGGCCACGCGGGCGCCATCATCAGCGGCGGCTCCGGAACGGCCGAGGCCAAGTACGAGGCGATGGAGGAGGCAGGAATCGTCATCAGCCGGTCCCCGGCCGGGCTGGGTGAAGCGGTCAAGGGCCTCCTCTGATACCGAGCGACGTCTTCGGCGCACACGAGGGCCGCGCCCTCGAGGTGCGGCGGATGCGCTTTCGCGGGGACGTCCTGGCGCTGGGGGCCTGCCTGGTCCAGCGCAACATGATCCCGGAGACTCCTGGGGCCTTCCGCTCGCACACCCGGGCCGCTCAGGTCGAGCCAGGCTGGGCCTGGTTCACCGGCCACCGGGTCGACGAGCTGATCCAGGGACTCCGCGACGAGTCCGGCCTTCAGCTGATCGACGACGAGTGCCCAGACCTCGTCCGTGCGCCGAGCGACTGGCGCGAGCGGACCTCGGACGAAGACCGCCAGCGTCGCGAGGCCCACGCCTACGTCGACAGCGGGGACCCGGCGCGGCGGGCGGCAGGGGCCTCGACGCTGGCCCGCCTTGAGCTCGCGGACCGCGGTCCTTGGGTCGAGGAGGCCGTCGTCGCCTGGGAGATCCACGAGGGAGCCGGGGCGGACCTGGCCTTCGCGGGCCTGTGTGTGCACGAGCTGCGCTGGCTGCGGCTGGCGCACGACAAGCTCGCACCGCGCCTGTTGGCGTTCTTGTGGTGGCTGGCCAGCGACAACGCCAACCTGCTCCCGATCGCCCGTCGCGTCGGCGCAAAGCCCGACGTCTTCGACGACCCGAAGTCGGTCCCCAACGAGATGGCTGCAGCCGCGGCTGGCATTCGACGCCGCTCCCGCTCCCAGTGGTTGGGGCCGGCGCGGCTGCTGCACCGCGCCGACCACACGCGAGATCCGAAGCAGCAGGCGTCGCTCCTGCTGCGGGCGGGCATGGGCCTGATGCAGCGCTACGGTAGCGGCTGGCGTCCCGAGCGCGTCGAGGACGCGGTGGCCGTGATCGGGCGGGCGGTCCAGCTCCTCGATGCGAACGACATGCCCAAGTCCCGCGCCCTGGCGCTCGCGCACTGTGCCGAGGCCGAGGATGCGCTGGGCCACGCCGATCGCGCCGAGTTCCTGCGGGCCGAGGCTCTCGATCTGCTGGATGACGGCTACGGCGGGTACCTCGACCAGAGCCTGGGCGAGGCCCTCGTAGCCAAGCTCGCCTGAGGCGAGACGGTCCAGGAACCCGTGCTTCGTAGAAGCGCGGGGCTCCCAGAGACCTAGGCGACGTGTCGCTCGACCAGCCCGGCCAGCCGGGGGATGGCGGCCTTGGTGTGCTCCAGCCCCTGCGGCCGCAGCTTGTCGTAGGCCTTCTTCATCGTGCGGTTCTGGGCGCCGCGGGAGCGCTGATCGGTGATGGACAACAAGGCGTTGGCGATGTCTGCGTCGCGTCGCGTGAAGTAATCCCGCAGGGTGCCTGACCCCGACGCCTTCCACTCGTCGTAGAAGGGGTCGATCTGCGTCGCGAACTCGGGCATCAGGTGGTCGAGCGCCATGCCGATGATGCCGGGCCGGATGGCCTTGACCGTCTTGAAGCCGGCCTTGATCGCCATGCCGCGGAAGCCGGACTTGGAGCGGACCTCTTCCTCGATGACCTTGACCCCGTCGTCGACGATGGCCTTGCGCTTGTTCGGATCGTTCAGCGCGTCGCTGAGAGCACCCATGCGTTCACCTACTGGAAGACGACTTCACCGTAACCCTCGTCGCCCTTGCAGCGGGGGACGTAGGGCTTGCCGCCGACCTCGCGGAACCAGGCAGCGACGTACTGCTGACCCTTGCACGACCAGGCGCCCCTGTGGCGGAGCGCCTTCTCGAAGCACTCGTAGCTGCGCTCCCAGTCCCGGTCGTTCTGGGCCTGGCAGATGTCGGCGCCGGTGACCTTCTCGGGGCTGGAGTCCTCGATGTAGGACTTCATGTAGTGAGGGATGGCGTCGCACAGGATGTCCGCCGAGCCCTGGTTGGGCGAGGACTTCAAGACCGTCATGAGCGAGGCGCGGACGCCGGGGTCCTCCTCGACCTGGAAGGCCTTCTTGCGCAGGCAGGCGACGGCCTCGTCCCGCTTGGTGCCCTTGTAGTTGAGGATGGCCTGGGAGCGGACCTCGGGGCTCTCGTCCTCGAGCATCGCGCGGCAGATCATCTCGTCGGACTCGGGCAGGTTCAGCCCGCGCACGGTCTTCAACGCTGCAGCGCGCACGACGCCGCTGTCGTCTTCGGTGACCGCGCCGACCAGAGCGTCGACGACCGGCTGGTCGACCTGGCCGACGAGGGCGGAGGCCGCAGCCGCGCGGATGGCCTCGTCGTCGTCCGAGGTCAACAGCTTCACCATGATCTCGACGGCCTCGGCGTCCTTTGTCCCGCCCAGGCCCTTGAGCGCGGTGGTCCGGACCTCGACGTCCTCGCCGGAGTTCGCGACGATGCCCTTGAGCTTCGGCAGCACCGACTCGCCACGGGTGCGGCCTAGGGCGGCGATGAGTCCCTTCTTGTCTTCGATCGCCGGGTCGTCCAGGGCCGGGAGGAAGCACTGGACGAGGTCATCTCGCTCGGTGCTCTGCAGCCCCTCGAGGATCGCCTCGTCCCAGGTGTGCTTCTCGGGAGACCACGCGTACTCGCAGGTGCACTCGGTCGAGGACTCCTCGGGCACCTCGGTCAGGCGCTCCGCGGCGTAGCGCCGTGTGTCGTCGTCCTTCATCTCGAGGCCCTTGCAGACCGTCTTGAAGAGCTCACGCGCCATGGCGTCGTCGATGTCGCGCGGCTCGACGTGAGCCGGGACCATCTCGCAGGCGGAGAGGACGGACAGGCCGCCGATTGCGAGAGCGAGTGCGCCGAGGACCTTGCGCATGAAACCTCCAGGGAAGGCAGGAGGCCTAACCCTCTTCGGTCGGCTTCGCGCCTCGCGCCGCCTGCTCCTCGGCGACCATCTCCCGGTAGCGGTCTCGCTTCGGCACGTAGTAGGCGTCGGGCGCATCGGAGGACGTGTCGGCGATGCCCGCCACGAACTTGCTGCCCACCTTGTCCATGAAGCGCGTGTAGACGCCCTTCATCGCGCTCTTCAGGAGCTTTCTGCCGATGCTCGCCATGCACTCACCCTAAGCGTCTGTGCGAGTAGACCGCAAGGCTCGCAAGAGTGCAGGGGGATATGATGATCCCGGCTCCAGGAGTGCCTTCGGCTCGATGATCGACGCCCCGCGTTTCCGATTCTGGGTTCGGCGCAGCCCAGGCGAGGATCCCACCTTCTCTGTTCGCTTCGAGGTGCGGCAGGGGAAGGGGTTGTTGCGCGTCGCGCGCCCCGGCGTCCTGGTCGATCCACCTGCGCGCCAGTCCGGCTACGAGGAGCGCCTCACGGCCGCCCAGGTGCGCGCCAGCCGCTTCCTCCACGTCTGGGACGCGGGCCGCAAGCGCCAGGGCTACGTGCTCTCGCGCCTCGCCGACGACGTGCTCTCCGACCTGGCCGAGGAGCGCTGGGTCGAGATGGGCATCGAGAGCGACGGGGGCTTCTGTTGGCTCCTCCCCAAAGACGAAGTCGAGCCGACGGATCACGACACCGAGATCGACCCGACCGAAGAGCCGACGCGCGCGCTCGAAGACCTCATGTCCGACGACGCGATCATCGAGGAGATCTCCGATCCGGAGAGCGAGCCCGACGCGACGATGCCCCTCCAGACGCTCGGCGATCCTTTCGTCACGACCTTTGGAAAGGCCACCACGCTGGTTCGTCACATGCGGCGCGAAAAGCTGCGTGACGGGGTCGCGATCAAGAACCTCGAGAGCCGCGTGGCCGAGCTGGAGCACAAGCTCGAGGCGGCCCGCAAGCGCGAGATCCAGCTGCGCACCCGCGTCGCCCGCTACCAGCGGCGCCTCAAGGCGCGAGAGTCGGTCTCCCGCGAGAGTTGAGCGAGCGCTACCGCATCGGCCCGGTCATCGGACGCGGGGCCGGTGGGGTCATCCACGAGGCCTTCGACGAGGATCTTCAGCGGACCGTCGCGATGAAGGTGCTCCGGCGGGCCGACTCGACCGCCGCCCAGCGGGTGCGCTTCGTGGTCGAGGCCCAGGTCCCGGCGCAGCTGGAGCACCCGAACATCATCCCCGTGCACGACGTGGGCAGGACCCAGGAGGGCGACCTCTACTACGTGATGAAGCGCGTCGAGGGTCGGACCTTCAAGGCGATGCTGGCCGAGGAGAGCGAGCAGGTGCTGCTCGAGGTCCTCGACGGCGTGGCTCGAGGCGTCGCCTTCGCGCACCACCGCGGCTTCCTGCACCGCGACCTCAAGCCGAGCAACGTGATGGTCGGGGCCTTCGGCGAGGTCCTGGTGCTCGACTGGGGGCTCGCCAGGGCGCCCGAGGGCAGCACGGCCCGAGACGCAGCGGGTCCGATGAGCCTGGACGGCGACGTGATGGGGACCCTTGGCTACATGGCGCCGGAGCAGGCGCTTGGCCAGGTCGAGCGTCAGGGGCCCGCGACCGACGTGCACGCGCTCGGAGCGATGCTGCACGAGGTGCTCACCGGCGCGCCACCCAGACCGGCCCGGACGCTGGTTCAGCTCATCCCGCAGCTGAGCCGCCTGCCGGTGCCCTCGCCGGGTCCGCTCGGCGCGCTCGCCCTGCGTTGCCTCGCGCCCGATCCCCGAGCCAGGCCGCGCGATGCCGAGGAGTTCCAGGCGCTCCTGGAGCTCTCGGTTCACCAGGTCCAGAGGTAGCCCCGACCACGCTCCTCCGCTCCGGCGCCAGGGGCTCCCACGACCAGCACGGACGCGTCGGCGGCCAGGGCGGTCCCGAACCAGTCGTCGGTCGCTGCTCCTGCGATGCGCACGTCGGCCGCCCAGGACGTTCCGCTGGTCGCAGGGTCGAGCCAGATGTGCACTGCGCCGCGCCCCACCAGGTGGGGGGACCCGATGACCAGGTCCGCGGCGCCGCTGCCGTCGATGTCCGTCGCGGCGATGGCTGCTCCGAAGTCCTCGTCCGCGACGAGACCGGTGACGCGGAGGTCTGCATGCGCCAGATCGAGCCGGTCGGGCAGGGGTGCGAGGACGAGGTGGACCGCGCCGACATCGCGATGGCCCGGCGAGCCGATCAGGAGATCGTCTGCCCCGTCGCCGTCGACGTCTCCAGCGGTGAGCGAGGTGCCGGCCCTGTGGTCGTTCGCGCTCCCGCGGAGCGCGGCGTCTGCGGTCCACGGGGCCAGGGAGGCCGAAGGTCGAGACCAGACGTAGACGCCGCCGACCTCCTCGCCGCTCGATGCGTCTTCGAATGGAACTCCGGCGACAAGCTCGTCCAGGCCGTCTCCGTCCAGGTCCGCCAGGAGCACGGCCTCACCGAGGCGCTCCCAGCTTCTGCGGCCTGACGCCGCCGCGGACTCGATGCCCTGCTCGTAGAGGAACACCGCACCCCTGCCCGAGTCGGCGCCCGGGGCTCCCACCAGGAGCTCCACGAGGCCGTCGCCGTCGGTGTCGCCGGTGGCCAGCGCGCGCCCGAAGAGCGAACTCCGTTCGCCAAGAAGCGGTGTCGCTGCGTCGAGATCGAGTTGGCCAGCGCTCTCGGCGTCGATGAGCCACACAGCCCCGTGCCTGGCGTCATCCAGTGGCCCGCCGATCGCGAGCTCGTCCAGGCCGTCCCCGTCCAGGTCGGCGAGCGCCAGCGCGGCGCCGGCGTCGCTGCTTCCAGGGCCCAGCAGCGCCAGGCGCGCTTTGCCAACGGTGCTGGGCGAGTCGAACACCCACACGCCGCCTGCGGCGTTCCCACCGGCGTCCGCCGCGTGCCCGGCCACGACCACCTTGTCCCCTTTGGCCAGGACCGCGCTGCCCAGCCCCGTCTCCGACGGAGCGCCGCCGATGAGCTGATCCGAGGTCGCGGCAGACTGCGTGCCCAACCGTAGAGTCGACGACGGCGTGATCGTGCTCAGCGTCGTGCCGTCCCGATCGATCGCCAACTCGCGAAGGGTCTCCGGGTCCGGGTCGTAGGGCTGCAGGCAGGCGAGCAGGTGAAACAAGGTGATTCCTGGCTTTCTTCCGGAGAAACGGAATCCGCGTCCGGTCTCATGAGTGTGTCCGAACCGTCCGATCGTTCGTAAGAGGGGTGGAACAAGGCAGATCGGATGAGGCGAAGAGAATTCCTGGCGCTAGGGGCACTCGGCGCGGCGGGCGTCGCGTCCGGCTTCGCAGGGGCGACGACGCGCCCCAGGAACATCGTCGTCATCGGCTCCGACGAGCACAACCCTCGCTTCTTCGGCCACCTCGGCCACGTGGCGTCCACCCCCAACATGGATCGGCTCGCCTCCGAGGGCGTGCGTCTCGATCGGCTCTACACCTCCTCGCCCATCTGTGCGCCGACGCGAGGGAGCTTCCTCACCGGGCTGTGGCCCCAGGAGCACAGCCAGATCAACAACGGCACCGTGCTGAACTCCGGGCACACCTTGTTGTCGGCTTTCTTCGGAGAGCAGGGCTACTCGACAGCCTGCTTCGGCAAGCTGCACACCAACGGCGACGAGGCCAACGACCCCTACGGCTTCGACCAGCTGCTGAACATCAACAGCCTCGACTGGAGCCAGGTCCAGGGGGACTACTACGACCACTCCGGCGGGGCCGCCTACTACGACGCCGGCGACCAGGCCGCCTTCACGGGCAGCGCGGCGGCCTCGATGCTCGGTCGGGCCCAGCCCCGGGCGGGCCAGAACCGAGACTACGTGCTGGCGAAGGAGGCGATCTCCTGGATGACCCAGGCCCGGAGCAAGCCCTTCTTCTGCTACCTGTCGGCGCTGGCGCCGCACTACCCCTTCACCATGCCCGAGGACTTCTTCTACCTCTTCGATCCGGACAAGGTCACGCTCCCGGGCGGTCTCGACGAGGCCACCCTTCGCGCCGTCAGTCCGGGGGCCGGAAGGTCACTGGACGACCACGCGTGGACCTCGATGAGCGAGGACCTCCAGCGGCGCTGCTATGCCCGCTACCTCGGCATGGTCGCTTGGATGGACCACGTCGTCGGCATGGTGCTCGATGCCCTCGAGACCAACGGCCTGGCCGAGGACACGATCGTGCTCTACGTCTCCGACCACGGAGACATGGCCGGCGAGCATGGGCTCTGGTTGAAGTCCCTGATGTTCGAGGGGGCCTGCCGGAAGGCGGCCATCCTGAAGGTGCCGGGCGTACTGCAACCGGGCAGGGTCAGCACCACCCCGATGAACGAGGTGGACGTCCTCCCGACGCTCGCCGGGTTCGCCGGGCTGGGCCACGCGCTACCAAGCTCCGTCATCTCCGGACGTTCGCGCGCCGAGGCCATCGCCCGCAGCGCCGCGGGCTTCGCGGACCGTCACATCGAGCGCCACGGCGTGGAGGTCTCGGACTACGCCTTCTCCCACTACCTGATGAGCGGCACCAAGCCGTGGATGAGCCTGGTGGTGACGCCAACCCACAAGTACGTGCGCTACTACCGCAGCGTCGGGGACCTGGTGTTCGACAGCGAGCTCTACGACACCGACGCCGACCCCTGGGAGACCAACTCCTTGGCCGATGACGCCGCCTCCTCGGAGCGGATCGCCGAGCTGAATGAGCAGCTCGAGCTGCACCTCGCCGAGATGAAGGACCCCCTGTTCCCGATCGACAAGGACCAGATCACCTCCTACCCATCGGAGAGAGCGGAGCTTCTCTTCTAATCGAGGAGCCGCTGGCGCTTCCTCAGAGCCAGCTGCGGCTCGGGCACTTCCCCTCCGGCGGGCGCTCGCGTCAGCTCGTAGAGCGTGCGCTCCATCGCCTCGCGCACCGGCTTGGGCGCGACCGCTCGCATGACGATGCTGTCCTCGGGCATCGAGGCGGCGGCCTCCTTCTTGAGCTTTCGGCGGGCCCGCTGGAGCAGGCCACGCGCGCCGGACTTGTTCGTCAGCTCCATCGCTTCGGTGACCTCGTCGACGGAGAGCCCGAGCTCGTAGTGAAGGAGCATCGCCTCGCGCTCCTCTGCTGAGAGCGCCTGCAGCGCTGCACGAACGCCCCTCGCGCGCTCGCCCTCGGCCTGCTCCTCGACCGCGTCCAGGCGCGTGTCCACCAGGCGATGTCCGTCGTCTCCGACGTCCTCGCGCATCTTCTCCAGCCAGTTCAGGCAGAGGTTCCGGGCGATCCGGTAGCACCAGGTCGACCAGGCGCACTGCCGCTGGAAGCGCGGGATGGACTTGTAGACCCGGAGCACGGCCTCCTGGGCGAGCTCGGCGGCGACCTCGCGGTTGCGGATCAGGCCCCGGCACACGGCATGGATTCGGTCCATCTGGCCGAGGATGAGCCGCTCGACGGCCTGGCGGTCGCCGTGCTCGATCGCACGGGTCAAGAGCGTCTGGTCGCTCACTTTCGAGGCTTGAGCAGGTGGAGCGGGGGGTCCGCGAGCGCGTCGTTCTCGGAGGAGGGGCTGAGCGCTTCCTCCGGCGGCAGGGTCTGGAAGACGCCGCCGGCTTCGAGCAGCGCGCGGAACTCGGGCCGAGGGCTGTCCGACAACATTGCGTTGGCCACACGGAGCTGGGTCGCAAGCACGGCCAGCAGCGTCTCGGTGACCGCACGTCGGGCATCGGTGGGCAGGGCGTCGAGGGCCTCGCGGGTGGTCGCAAAGGCCCAGGCCGCCGTCTCGGTGACACAGCTGGCCGTGCGGGACAGCCCCTCGACGAAGCCGTTCAGGCCGAAGGGATCGCCCGGACCGAGGCGGGCGATCAGGAACTCGCCCCCCTCGGCGCGGCGGGTCACACGCGCTCTGCCCTCGGCCAGGACCCAGACCCGGCCGCTGTCCTCGTCTCCTTCGCTCAGGAGCGTCGCTCCCGCGCCGACCGGGAAGCACCGGAAGGAAGAAGCGATCGTCGCGAGCGTCAGGTCGTCGAGGTTGTCCAGGCCGGGCAGGGCCTTGAGGTGCGGGACCAGATCGGGGGCTTCGCCGGTGGGCGGTCGACTGGGTGTGACCGGATCGAGGCGGGCGATCTCGTCGGCGCCGAGCAGCGCGTCGGCCCGGCGGACGCGGAGGGCGAGGGTCTGCAAGGCGCCCTCGAGCAGCGCGTCGTAGAGCGGACTGCGCTGGCGGCGCAGCGCCCAGAGACCGGCGCGACGAAGGGTGAGCAGCTCGACCTCGCCGACCGCCGTGACGCTCGCGCTGCGGGTGGCGCCGTTGAGGAAGCAGCTGACCTCGCCCAGGAGCTCGCCGCCCTGGAGTCGGGCCAGCTCGACGCCGCTCTTGGTCACCACGACCTCGCCTTCGACCAAGAGCCCGAGCTCGAAGCCTCCGCCGCCTTCCTCCCAGATGACGTCGCCGTCCTCGAGCTGCCGGAAGGACCAGTAGCGGCGGCTCCCCTTGAGGGCCTCGACGTCCACACCCTCCAGCATCGGCTGGCGCTGCAGGCGAGCAACGAGGGGAGACTCCACCATGGGGTCGTTCTAACGCGGGGCGGTGGTTAGATGCGGCGCCATGGAAGAACACGAGAAAGGGCGCGACGCCTTCGAGAGCGACGAGGCCTACCGCCTCCACGCGCTCCGCCACAGCACGGCACACGTGATGGCCGAGGCCATCGGCCAACTCTTCGAGGGCGCCCGGTTCACCGTCGGCCCGCCGATCAAGGACGGCTTCTTCTACGACGTCGACGTGGATCGCCCGATCACCGAGGAGGACCTCGGCGCCATCGAGAAGGCGATGAAGCGCATCTGCAAACGCAACTCGAAGTTCGAGAGGAGCGTCCTGACGCGCGACGAAGCGGTGAAGCTCTTCGAGGAGCTGGACCAGCCCTACAAGGTCGAGCGCGTCTCGATGCTCGCCGAGGACGAGGAGATCAGCGTCTACGACCAGGGGGGCTTCACGGACCTGTGCCGCGGCCCGCACGTCCAGCGCACGAAGAACTGCAAGCACTTCAAGCTGCTCAAGGTCTCCGGGGCCTACCTGCACGGCGACTCCAAGAACAAGCAGCTCCAGCGGGTCTACGGGACGGTGTGGCCGACGCGGGATGCGCTCGATGCCTACATGTTCCGGATCGAGGAGGCCAAGAAGCGCGACCACCGACGCCTCGGCACGGCGCTCGGCCTGTTCATGTTCCACGACTACAGCCCAGGCGCGCCCTTCTGGCTGCCGAAGGGCGAGGACCTGTACCACACCCTCTCGGAGGCGATGCGGACGCTCCTGGTCCGGGGCGGCTACGTCCCGGTCAAGACGCCTCTGGTCTTCGACAAGGCCCTTTGGGAGACGAGCGGGCACTGGGATCACTACCAGGAGGGCATGTTCCACTTCGCCGACGGACGTCACGCCGAGGGCGCCAGCGACGAGGAGGACGACAGTCACATCCTGGGTCTCAAGCCCATGAACTGCCCCTCCCACATGCTCATCTTCGGGAGCAAGAAGCGGAGCTACCGCGAGCTCCCGATGCGCATCCACGACCAGGGCGTTCTCCACCGGAACGAGCTCCGGGGTGCGCTCGGCGGCCTGACGCGAGTGCGGCAGTTCAGCCAGGACGACGCGCACATCTTCTGCACCGAGGAGCAGATCGAAGCCGAGGTCCAGACCCTCCTAAAGCTCGTGAACACGCTGTACTCGGCCTTCGACCTGGGCTTCCGGGCCAAGCTGTCGACCCGCCCCGAGGACAAGCTCGGCTCGGACGAGCTCTGGGACAAGGCGGAGGCCTCTCTCAAGGCCGCCCTGGACGGCGCGGGGCTGGAGTACGAGCTCAAGGAGGGCGACGGCGCCTTCTACGGCCCGAAGATCGACTTCGACATCCTGGACGCCCTGGAGCGCGAGTGGCAGTGCGCCACGATCCAGCTGGACTTCCAGATTCCGCGGCGCTTCGAGCTGAGCTACGTCGGCGCGGACAACGAAGAGCACACGCCGGTCGTGGTCCATCGCGCGATCTTCGGCAGCTTCGAGCGCTTCATCGGCATCTTGATCGAGCACTACGCCGGGGCCTTCCCGGTGTGGCTCGCGCCGGAGCAGGTCCGCGTGGCCACCGTCTCCGAGAAGTCCGCTCCCCACGGTCGCGCCGTCTACGAGGCGCTGCGGGCTGTGGGGGCCAAAGCGACGCTGGACGACGGCGACGAAAAGATCGGGAAGAAGATCCGCACCTGGCACGGCGATCGCGTGCCCTACCTCGCCGTCATCGGGGAGAGGGAGCAGGAGGAGGGCACCGTGACCCTGCGCGCGCGCCAGGGACTCGAGGGGGGGACGATCGTCTTGGACGCCTTCGTCGACCGGATCTTGGCCGAATCTGCGGTCCCATTCTTGTAGTTCTCCAAGAGATCAAAAAGCGGACCTACACATTTCTTGCGCAACCATTTTTTACGAATGGCATAGCGCTGGGTTCCGCTACGGTGGCCTCTTCCTTGGAGGCACCGATGTCCCTGGCGCTGCTTCTCGCTTGCCAGATCGAAAATGGGCTCGTCGAGCCTGATCAGGATGTCACGGAGCCCGTCTTCTTTGCCCCTGACGTGGAGTACCCCGCGGTCGACATGACCGTCGATGTCGCGCTCCAGCGGATGCACTGGGGCGAGCAGACCACGCGTTGCCAGATCCAGATCGCCTTCCACAAGCCCTTGGAGGACGACCATCCCTCGGGCAACGGCGGCGGCGACTCGAACGCCCAAGGGGTCATCCACATCCCCGACGATCCGGGCACGTGCATGTACTCGGACCTCGCTCCGTCCCAGGCGCCTCCCTCCGAGGAGTCCCACGACAACAACGAACACGACAACCAGGGCGAGAACGACAACTGGCAGGAGGCCGGCGAGATCTTCGGCGCCCCGCAGATCTTCCTCCACAGCGCCGAGCGCACCATCACGCTTCACCAGCAGCCCCTGGCTGACGGTCAGGTGCGCTACGAGTGGGATGGCTGCAACGAAGAGGCCTTCCCCTTCGGCGAGATCTTCGACATCGAGGTCCCGGACCACGACGAAGAGGGCGCGCTTCCGGGCTTCTACGTTGTCGAGGCCTTCGGTGTCGGACCCGACCTGACGCTTCAGGATCCCGTTCCGAACGACTCGCACCGCCTGAACCACGAGAACACCATCGACCTGTGGGCGGACTGGGACTTCCTCGGCGAGGTTCCGCGCGTGCGCGGTCAGGAGCTCGTCCGCGAGGTCCAGGTCTTCATCCGCAACTACGAGTTCGACCAGGACGGCCAGGGCACGCCGGAGTTCGAGGCGCTCGCCTGCACCCCGCCGGGCGACTGGAACGAGATCAGGGACGACGACCTCGCGTTGCTGATCCCGAACCCCTCGGCTGACACAAACAACGCGCCCTTCTACGGCGCCTTCCAGGTCGACGCCTCCTACCAGAGCCCCGAGATTGAGCTGCCCTGGGGCCAGGCGCTTCGCATTCGCACCATGGTGACCGAGGGCGGCGCGGTTCACCTGTGGGAGCCCACCGACGTCGAGTGATATGCGCTGCGTATGCAGACGCACTTCGACGAGGGCATCACCCTCGACCAGTTCCTGATGGAGGCCGGGCGCGCCCACCCCGCCCGCACCGGCCAGTTCGTCACCCTCCTCCAGCAGGTCACGCTCGCCGCCAAGATGGTGTCGTCGCGGGTGAATCGGGCCGGTCTCGCCGGCATGATCGGGGCCACAGGCGACACGAACATCCAGGGCGAGTTCGTGATGAAGCTGGACGTCTACGCCAACGAGACGATCAAGAAGGCGCTCGAGCACGCAGGCGTCTGCTGCATGGTCGTCTCCGAGGAGGAGGAGGACCTCATCCACATCCCCGAGCGCTTCCACCGCGGCTCCTACGTCTTCTGCATGGACCCCCTGGACGGCTCGAGCAACATCGACGTGAACGCCACGATCGGCACGATCTTCGGCGTGTTTCGGCGCAAGTCCCCCGAGGGGTCGAAGGGTGAGCTCGGCGACGTGCTCCGCGCTGGGACCGACTTGATCGCCGCCGGCTACGTCATCTACGGATCCGGCACGATCCTGGTCCTGGCGACCGAGGACACGGGCGTCAACGGCTTCACGCTCGACCCGAGCGTCGGAGAGTTCTTCCTCTCCCATCCCGACATCCAGCTCGAGCCCAAAGCCTCGATCTACTCCTTGAACGAGGCCTACAAGGCCCAGTGGTCGCCGGAGCTGGTCGACTACATCGAGTCACTGAAGGCGCCCGAGCGCAAGTTCTCACAGCGGTACATCGGGAGCCTGGTCGCGGACTTCCATCGCAACCTGCTGAAGGGGGGGGTGTTCCTCTACCCGGCGACGAAGACCTCGCCCTCGGGCAAGCTCCGTGTGCTCTACGAGGCCTTCCCGCTGGCCTTCATCGCCGAGGTCGCCGGAGGCAAGGCGACGGATGGGCGCGAACGAATCCTCGACCTCGTGCCAACCGGTCTGCACCAGAGGACGCCGCTGGTGATCGGAAACAAGGAGCTCGTCGACGAGGCGACCGCGGCCCTGTCAGGGACAGGGGGGTAGGTCGACGATCACCGCGTTGTTGTCCTCGTGGCACTCACGCACGATCTGCGCGCCGTTGCCGGAGCGGTCGACGACGATCTCGATCTGGTCTTCCGGCACCTCGGTCCGGTCGAAGCGGAACCGGACGGTCTCGGAGACCTCGCCCGGCTGCACGACGGACTTCGTGAAGGTGGTCGCGAGGTATCGCCTGACGTTGTTGTCGATGGCATAGGCGCTCACCGGGACCCAGTTGGTCAGCCCGGCCATGCCGCCGTTGCCGACCCGGACCGCGACGACGATCTGGTTGACGGAGCACTCCTCCTCGCACACGTCGGTGAGCGGGATCGCGTCGGCCGAGAGTCCGGAGCCGACGGGGTTGGGGTCACCGCTCCGGAAGTTGTTGTGCGTGGGCCAGTTGGACTGGGGCGGGGAGGGGATGCCCAGGTCGTCGTCGACGTTCGTGATGCAGTAGCCGTGCTGGTTCCAGACCTGGCGGTTGCCCAGCCAGTTGTCGGTGGTGCTGCCCAGGACGTAGAGCCCGCCAAGACCCACCTGGCCGTAGTGGGTGCCCCCGTTCGGGACGAGGATCTCGGTGCGGCCGTCGCCGTCGACGTCGACCACGGTCGGGAACTCGTGGAGGGTGCGGGACTCGTGGAGGTCGTCCTGCAGCCTCACGGTGCCGTCCGCGCCGGAGAAGACCCAGACGGCGACCTCGTCCGCGTAGACGACCTCGGGCCGACCGTCGCCCTCGAAGTCGAAGACCACGCTGCCGGTCGTGTGGCTGGAGGCGTCCGTGACCGGCTTGCTCCAGACGGTCGAGCCGTCGGCCTCGTAGACCGTGTAGGTCGCCGCCTCGGCCACGCCGATCTCGGGCGCGCCGTCGGCGTCGAAGTCGGCGATCGTGGGCGGACCGCCGTGTCCACCCCCGACCAGCGAGACGCGGGTGATCTCGGTGCAGTCGGCTTCGTAGAGGATCAGGTTGCCGTCGCTGACCAGCGCGAACTCGCCCTGGCCGTCGAGGTCGAGGTCCGCCGGCGCCGGGTAGCCGTCGCTCCCGCCGGTGCTGCAACGGATGGAGCCGTCGGGCGCGTAGATCGTGTTCCCGGCGAGCACTTCCTGGATGCCGTCGCCGTCCAGGTCCGAGAGCACCGTGTGCGTGCCGAACTCGGAGTTGGGGCCGCCGCGGGCCTCGCCGCCGGAGCCCTTGGCGATCACGGAGCCATCCTGGCCGGCGATGATGATCTTGCCGACGACCACCTCGATGTCGCCGTCCCCCTCGAGGTCTCCGAGCGCTGGGGCGTGGCCGCTGCAGCTCATCTGGGCGTCAACGGCGATCCACTCCAGGTTGCCCTGGGTGTCGAAGGCCATGGGCGCGCAGGGCACGCCTCCTCCGTCGTCGTGACCGTCCATCGGCGGTCCCGGATCGATCGGGACTTCGGTGTCGCCGCCGCTGTCATCGGGCGGCTTCTCTCCGCTGTCTTCGGGTGGGGGCTGGGTGTCTTCGCCGCTCCCGCCGCTGTCGTCGCCTCCGCCGCCGGGCGCTCCCATGGCCAGCCCGATGAGCACGATCTCGACCTCGCCGTCCCGGTCCACGTCGCCGAGGGCCACGTTGGAGTAGCGGTAGGGCAGGCCCTGCATGTCCCCGAGCGTCGCGCTCAGGGAGGCCCAGTGCTCCAGTCCGGTCGCCCCGTCGATCACCCGGAGCGCTCCCGCGAGGGCGTTCCCGCCAGCCTCACCCGGGTCGTCGCTCACCACCACGACGTCGGGGACGTCGAGGTGATCGATCGACCCGTCGCCGTTGTCATCGGTGAGCTGGCCGACGGCCGGCGCCATGACGATGTCCGAGTAGCTCGGGTAGTTGCCGAAGCTGACGGCCTGCCACTCGACGATGGCGTCCAGGTCGCCGGTCACGATCTCGTGGATGCAGCTCTCGTCGAGGCCGACGTCGCCGGCGAGCTCCACCTCGTACTGCTCGCAGGCGGTGTAGGGATCGGGGAGCGCGAGCCGGGGGAGGGCGGTGTCGTCGAGCGGGGTGCGGACCTCGTACTCCGGCTCGTGGAGAACGTAGTCGTGGCACGCGACGATGACGCTCAAGAAACCCACGAGACTACTCTATACAACTATTTGCACTTTGGATTGTGGAACGAATGACAGATACGAGGGCGTCGGTCTGGTCGAGGTGCGGCGTGTGGCCACCAGGCAGCTCGACCCGCTCGGCGGAGCAGGCGTCGATGCGCTCCTGGAGACGATCCACACCCAGATACCAGCTCTCGCTACAGAGGACGACACGCGTAGGTGCGACGATCTGTTTCAACATGCCGAGGTATCGGTCGACGTCGAAGCCGATCGGCGAGCGGGTCCGGTGAAGGGGGTCCCAGGTCCAGATCCATCCCGAGGGGACCTTCCGGGTGTTTCGGCGGGCGATTCGTTGCGCCTCTTCCGGGCTCAGGCCGCGGTTCACCCGGACGAGGCGCTCCACCGCGTCGGGGATGGTCGCCATCACCTTCGGCTGCGGCGGGGCGCGCATCTGGTCCAGGTGGGCTCGAAAGCGATCCACCGCGGCGGCGTCCGGCTCGGTCGGAGGCCCGATGCCCTCGACGAGGCAGAGGCTGCGCACCTGGTCGGGGACGAGCCCTGCGTACATGCTCGCGATGGTGCCGCCCATGCTGTGACCGACGAGGTGGACGGGCCCGCCGAGCTCCTCGACCAGCGCGTCCAGGTCGCGCACGTAGTCGGCGAAGTGGTAGGCGGCGCCTGGCCCGACGTGGTCGCTGCGGCCGTGCCCCCGCGCGTCCGGGGCGATGACCCGGTACTCCGGCAGACCGGCCGCGACGCGCTCCCACGAGGCGCCGGTGTCGAGCAGTCCGTGCAGGAGCAGCACCAGCTCGCCGGCCGGATCCCCCCACTCCTCCAGGGCGACGTGGAAGCCGCGAAGGTCTACTCTTCGAATCGGTAGCCCGTGCCGTGAACGGTCAGGATGTGGCGAGGGTCGCTCGGCTGGGCCTCGAGCTTCTTGCGCAGCTTGAGGATCTGGTTGTCCACGGTGCGCGTCGTCATGGATGCGCTGTAGCCCCAGACCTGCTCGAGCAGCTCCTCGCGTGAGACCGCACGTCCACGGTGGGCGATGAGGTAGCCCAGGACCCAGGCCTCGTGCGTGGTCAGCCGGTGCTCGACGCCGAGGCGCGTCAGGATGCGTCGCCGGAGATCCACGTGGACCTGGCCGAAGGAGAACTGGTCCGGAATCTCCGCCTTCTTCTCCTCGGTCGAGGGGCGGCTGCGGAGGCGTGCCTTGACCCGAGCCATCAGCTCGCGCAGGGAGAAGGGCTTCGTGACGTAGTCGTCCGCGCCCATCTCCAGCCCGAGGACTCGGTCGAGCTCCTCGTTCTTTGCCGTGAGCATGATGATCTGCACGTGCGGCTGCGCCGATTTGACCCGCCGGAGGACGTCGAGGCCGTCGATGCCCGGCAGCATGACGTCGAGCAGGATCACGTCCGGGGGGTTCTCGGAGATCGCCACGACCGCGTCTTCACCGTTGTCGAAGTGCGTGACGTCGTAGCGCTCGTGACGCAGCGCGTTCACGACCCCGAGGGCGATGGTCTCGTCGTCCTCGACGACGACGATGCGGGCGGTGTCGCTCATGCCCACATTCTACGCAGACAAGGGCAGGCGGACGACGAAGCGGGCCCCGCCGCCCAGGCCTTCGGTGCACTCGACGCGCCCCTCGTGACGTGCCACAGCGTCGGCGACGAAGGCCAGCCCGAGTCCGTGACCCCCGGCCTTGCCGCGCCCTGGCCCCTCGACCCGGGCGAAGGGCTGGAAGATCGCGCGGCGCTTGTTGGGGGGCACACCGATCCCGTTGTCGATGACCTCGAGCACGGCGGTCCGGCCCTCCTGCCGGAGCAGGACCTCGACCATCGGGCGCGGGTGATCCGGCCGGCGGTACTTGAAGGCGTTGTCCAGCAGGCAGACCACGCAGTCGCGCAGCAGCGGCACGTCTCCGACGGCGAGGTCCACGGGGTCGATGCGCCGGCGCAGAGCCACGCCGCCGTCCTGGAACCGAGGCTCCCACTCCTTGAGTACGTCCTCGACGAGCACGCCGAGGTCATAGGGCACGGGGCGCGCGGGGCTCCGCGATCGTGCGACCGCGAGGATCTCCTCGATGCGCTCGGTCAGCTTGTCGGACTCGGAGATGATGCGTCCGGCGAAGGCCTCGACCATGCGGGGGTCGACCGCGCCGAGCTCGAGGTTCTCTGCCAT